>Ga0075424_100000522_pt1 | contig 30156 bp, 27 predicted proteins | sample SoiMethybrSBSTD3_FD_75301 | JGI IMG/M metagenome (GOLD analysis project Ga0075424, IMG submission 75301) | Bulk soil microbial communities from a Populus tree surrounding site in Tennessee, USA - Soil MetaG P. TD hybrid SBSTD3 | ecosystem: Environmental > Terrestrial > Soil > Tree plantation... | reverse complement strand
GTCCTGACCAACGGCCTGCTGCTGCCGCCGGAACGCTGCGCGCGCCTGAGGGCCCTGGCCGATGCGAGCCCGTATTCGCTGGACATCCGGGTCTCGATCGACGGCTACACCGCCGAGACCAACGATCCGATCCGCGGCGAAGGGACTTACGAACGCATCCTCGGAGGCATCCGCAACCTCGCCCGCGCCGGGATCAACCCGGTCGTCACGGTCACCGAGGCCTGCGAGGATGCCGCGAACGCCGAAGGCCGGGCGCGCCTGCTCGACTGGATGCGCTCGATCGGGCTGTCGCGTCCGCGGCTGAAGATCCTGTCGCTGTTTCGCATCGGCGCCGAGACGTCGAGGCTTCGCGGCTACCAGCCGTGGGAAACCTTGCGAGGACGCACTCTCGACGACGACGAGCTCGACGCGCTCCAATGCTCTTCGTGCCGGATGGTGACTTCCCGCGGCGTCTACGTCTGCCCGATCCTGATCGACGAGCCCGCGGCGAAGATGGGGGAGAGCCTGACCGAGACCTTGCGGCCCTTCCCGCTCCGCTACCAGGCCTGCTACACCTGCCACGCGTACGGGGTCACATGCCGGACGTAACGAAGCTCGCCTTCTTCGGCGGCATCTACAGCAACGCGAGAGCGCTCGAGGCCGCGATCGCGGACGCTCGCCGCAGAGGCGCCGACGCGATGTACGCGCTGGGCGATTTCGGCGCGTTCGGCCCGCATCCGGACCGGATCTTCCCCATCCTGCGCGACGCGGGCGTCCTGGCGATCCAGGGCAACTACGAAGAGTCGCTTTCCGAGGGAGCCGACGACTGCCGCTGCGGCTACACGGACCCGCGCGACAACCACTTCGCGCAGCTCTCCTACGACTACACGGCGGCGAAGACGGCGGAGAGCTGGAAGCGTTGGATGGCGACGCTTCCGAAGACCCGGCGGCTCACGGTCGCCGGCCGCCGTGTCCTGCTCGTCCACGGGTCGCCGAGAAAGATCAACGAGTTTCTCTGGGAATCGACTTCGTCGACGGACTTTCTCGAGAAGCTGCTCGCCGACGCGGAGGCCGACGTTCTGGTTTGCACGCACACGGGGCTGCACTGGGCGCGCCGCCTGCCGTCCGGCCGTCTCGTCGTCAACTGCGGAGCGCTGGGGCGGCCGGCCAACGACGGCCGCACGAACGTCTGGTACGCACTCGTCAGCTTCGCCGAAGAGGTGTCCGTGGAGTTCCCGCCCGTGGGCTACGATTTCGAGGCGATGGCCCGCGAAATGGAAGAGGAGCACCTGCCGCCGGAATTCATCGAGACGATCCGCACCGGCTGGTGGACGACGTGCCTCGAGATTCTGCCCGCGAAGGAACGCGATCGCGGCCGCTTCTGACTCGTGAAAGGAGGCGCGGCATGTCCTGGGCTCGGACCCCTCCCGGTTCGGGTCGCTTTTCGGGCAACTCGCGCCCCGGCCGCCCCGGCCTGGAAGAAGGGGCGCTAACGTCGGGTTGGAGCGTTTAGGCATGAGAAAGACGCTGATCTGGACGGCCATGGCCGTGGCCATCGCCGCGGGCGCGTTCCTGTTGCTGGGCGGCCGCAAGCGCGCCGAAGCCAAGTACCGCACCGCGGTCGTTGACAAGGGGAACGTGACCCAGACCGTGGCGGCGACGGGCACGCTGTCGGCCGTGACGACCGTCAAGGTCGGAAGCGTCGTGTCGGGCAACGTCGCGGCGCTCCACGCCGACTTCAACAAGCAGGTCAAGAAAGGCGATCTCCTCGCCGAGCTCGACCCGGTGCCGTTCCAGGAGAAGGTTAGCCAGAGCAAGGCGGCGTTGGAGAAGGCCCAGGTCGACGTTCGCAACTCCGAGATCGCGCTGCGCCGCCAGAAGGCGCTCTGGGCCCAGCAGCTCGCCGCGCAGGCGGACCTCGATCAGGCGCAGGCGAACTACGATTCCGCCGTGGCCGCGGTCAACCAGGCCAAGGCCATGCTGGCCTCGGCGGAGACGGACCTGCGCAACAGCAAGATCATCGCGCCCATCGACGGTGTCGTCGTGGACCGCCAGTACGATGTCGGCCAGCCCGTCGCGGCGTCGTTCCAGGCGCCCACGATCTTCACCATCGCGCAGGACCTGACGAAGATGCAGGTCTCGGCCGACGTCTCCGAATCCGACATCGGGATGTGCAAGGTCGGGCAGCCCGTGCGATTCAACGTGGACGCCTATCCGGACCAGACCTTTCGCGGCAAGATCGCGCAGATCCGGCTCAACGCGACCGTCAACCAGAACGTCGTCACTTACCCGGTGATCATCGAGGTCAACAACGAGGACCTGGCGCTGCGGCCGAGCATGACCGCGAACGTCTCCATCGACGTCGCGACGGTCAAGGACGTGCTCCGCGTGCCCAACGCCGCGCTGCGCTTCCGGCCTGAGGAATCCGAGAAGCCCTCGGGGAAGCCGACGCCTCAGCCCGTGGCGGGCCAGGCGCCCGGAAACCAGGCGCCCGCGCCTGAAGGCCCGGCGCGCGGGGGCCCCGGGGGACCGGTAGCCGACGCGTCCCACCAGTTCGATCGCAGCGGCGGCGGACCTCGAAAGAAGGCCGGCCAGACCGTCTATACACTTCCGGCTGCGCTGGCGGATTCAGGGGAACTGAAGCCGGTCGAGATCCGCACCGGCATCACCGACGGCCGGTTCACCCAGGTCGCCTCGGGAGACTTGAAGCCCGGCGACACGGTCGTCGTCGGCCTCGTCACCACGAAGGCCGACTCCTCGGTAGGACGGCCTCCCGGCATGGCAGGCCCCGGCGGACCGGGCGGAGGCCCTCGCAGGTTCTAGCCGTGGCTGACCAGCACGACGTCATCCGCATCGAAGGCCTCGTCCGGGTGTACCAGATGGGCGAGGTCGAAGTGCGCGCGCTCGACGGCGTGTCGCTCGCGATCCGTCCCGGCGAGTTCGTGGCGGTGATGGGGCCTTCGGGCTCCGGCAAGAGCACCTTCATGAACATCGTCGGATGCCTGGACCGGCCGACGTCGGGACGCTATTTCCTCGACGGCGTCGACGTGTCGAAGCTCGACCGGGACCAGCGCGCCGAGATCCGGAACCAGAAGATCGGCTTCGTCTTCCAGTCGTTCAACCTGCTCGCCCGCACGTCGGCGCTGGAGAACGTCGAGCTGCCGCTGATCTACTCCTCCGACGGGAACTCGGCGAAGGATCGGGTCGAGAAGGCCCGGCGGTGCCTGGCGATCGTCGGCCTCGAAGGCCGCGAGGATCACCACCCGAGCCAGCTTTCGGGCGGCCAGCAGCAACGGGTCGCGATCGCCCGCGCCCTGATCAACGACCCCAAGCTCATCCTGGCCGACGAGCCGACCGGGAACCTCGACACCAAGACCTCGGAGGAGGTCATGGCGGTCTTTCAGCGCCTGAACGACGACGGGAAGACCGTCGTCCTCATCACCCACGAGCAGGACATCGCCCAGCACGCCAAGCGCACCGTGGTCTTCCGCGACGGCCGTGTCGTCGACGACCAGGAGGTCGCTCGCCGCCGGAGGGCCGGGTGAGGAGGATCCGATGCTGAAATTCCTGACGATCCTCAAGGTCGCTCTGAAGGCGATCGGCCGCAACAAGCTGCGATCGGCGCTGACGGCGCTGGGCATTATCATCGGCGTGGCCTGCGTGATCGCGATGATCGCCGTGGGTCAGGGTTCGCAGGCCGCGATCCAGGCCCAGATCACCTCGCTCGGAACGAACTTCCTGATGATCTTCCCGGGAGTCGCGACGCAGTCGGGCGCCCGCATCTTCACGGGACAATCCACGATCACAGACGACGACGTCGACGCGGTGCGCGCCGAGTGCCCGGCGGTCGCCTACGTCACGCCGGTCTCCCGTTCGGCGGCGCAGGTCGTCAACGGCAGCCTCAACTGGGGGACCCAGGTCCAGGGCGTCGGCGTCGAGTGGCCGTTCGTGCGCTCCTGGAACGTCGAGAAGGGCGCCTTCTTCTCGGACTCGGACGTGCGTGCGGCATCCAAGGTCTGTCTCCTCGGTTCGACGGTCGCCAACTCGCTCTTCGAGGGACAGGACCCGGTGGGCCAGATGGTGCGGATCAAGAACTTTCCGTTCCGCGTCGTCGGGGTGCTCGAGACCAAGGGCGGCAACACGATGGGACAGGACCAGGACGACGTCGTCATCGCGCCCTACACGACGGTGATGCGCGTCCTGAAGAAGACCTCGAAGATCGACATGTTCATGGCCTCGGCCGTCTCGCGAGCGGCAGTCGACGAGGCGCAGAAGGAGATCGAGGCGCTGCTGCGGCAGCGGCACCGGCTGGCGCCCGGCCAGGACTCCGACTTCATGATCCGCTCGCAGCAGGAGATCGCCCAGACCGCCGATCAGACCTCCCACACGCTGTCGGTCCTGCTCGCATCGGCCGCGTCGATCTCGCTCTTAGTCGGGGGGATCGGGATCATGAACATCATGCTGGTCTCCGTGACGGAGAGGACGCGCGAGATCGGGATCCGGATGGCGATCGGCGCCAAGAGCCGCGACGTGCTGACACAGTTCCTGGTCGAGGCGCTCACGCTGTCGGCCGCGGGAGGAGGCATCGGGGTCCTGCTCGGCATCGCGGCGTCGCGGACGCTGGCGTGGAAGGCCGGCTGGCCGATCCTGCTGTCGCCGGCCGCGGTGGTTCTCGCGTTCGGCTTCTCGGCGGCCATCGGGATCTTCTTCGGCTTCTACCCGGCCCGGAAGGCTTCGCGCCTGGATCCGATCGAGGCGCTACGGTACGAGTAGCGCCGCCGGCGCTACAATCTTTCGGTGTCCCCCCTCCCATTCGAGAGGCTCTGGAGGCGCTTCGACCCGCGCAAGAGCATCGCCGCGCGGCTGCTGATCTCGTCTTTCCTCGCGTTCCTTCTGCCGGCGAGCGTCTTCTTCTTCCTGGTCCAGCGGCGTCTGACCAGCCTCCAGTCCGCCTCCGCGGAACAGGTCGCGGCGGTCCGCGTCAGCGAGACCGCGATCCGGCTGGGCCAGGATGCGAACTTCCGGGCGGAGTGGCTGGTGCGGCGCCTCCGGACGATCGAGGAGGCCGCGTGGTCTCTGGCCACGGCCGCGAGCCTGGCTCTCGAGAGCCCGGGAGCTTCCGGCGCCGACGTCTCCTCTCCGGCGGCCGACGCCCACGGTCATGTCTGGACGGCGCGCGCGGAGGGTGGCTCGATGGCCGCAATCTCCTCCCGCGCCCCGGATCTAGAGTCGGCGAAGAGAGACCTGGCCCGTTCGCGCAGTCTCACGCCTCTGATGGAGGAGCTGCGGCGCCGCCGCCCGGCGATCAAGACCGTGAGCCTGTGGACCGCGTCGGGCGCCGTGCGCCACTCGCCCTGGATCGACTTCCACCGGGCGAACAAGGAGTCCGGCGGTGAGCTCGAGCGGTTCGTCTTCAATCAGTTCGCGCGGTTTCCGGAAGCGCCGCCCGCCGGGGGGGACCTCGCCGTCTGGGCCGAGTCCCATGTCGGACCGTCCACGGCGCCGCCGAAGGAAAGCGACGCGAGCCTCTACGTTCCGGTCCGCGGCTCCAACGGCGCGCTGCTCGGCGCCGTGGCGCTCGAGGTGGACGCCCGCCGCTACGTGGCCGAAGCGATGGAGCCCTGGGATCCTCCCGGCGACTTCTGGTTCGTCACCGATTCCGCGGGCCACGCGATCTCGATGACGCCCCGAGCCGCCGCGGTCCTGGGCTGGGACGGCGGCAACGGCCGGGCCCTTCAGGATGCGCCTTCGCCCGAGTTGAAGCGCCTGGCCTCGCAAACCCGTCGCGGCGCACGCTCCAGCGAGGAATACCTCGTCGACGGCAAGCGCCTGCGCATCGCCGCGGCGCCGGCGGGGCAGACAGGGTGGATCTTCTACGAGGGTCTCTCGCGCGAGGCGCAGGAAATGATCCGGAACGAGGCCGAGAAGGCCCTTCCGCAGTCCTCCTTCTCGATCCTCAGGCGCGACGTGCTGCTCCTCTTCGCGCTCCTTCTGCCGGCCGTCGCGGTGATCTTCGGCATCGTCTCCCGCCGGATCACGGCGCCCGTCTCGGAGCTGATGCGGGCCGCCGAGGACATCGGCCGCGGCAAGTCCGTTGCGATCCAGGGCAAGGACGCCGCAGACGAGCTCGGACGTCTGGCCGCCGCGGTCGACACGATGAGCCAGCGTGTCGACCGGCGGGTCGAGACGCTCCGGCGTCTGCACCAGTTTTCCCGGTCGGCCTACCGGATGACCGATTTCAAGGAGGTGCTGGCCCGTTCGGCGCAGGCGATCGCCGGCTTCACGGGGGCCGAGCGCGTCTACGTGCTCCTCTACGATCGAAACACCAACCGGCTCGAGGCCGTGCTTCCGGCCTGGAACCTGACCGAGGAGCAGGCCGAGAAGCTCAAGGTCTCGGTGGACGCGCGCTCGATCGCGGGCATGGTCTTCCGCACCGGCGAGCCGTACTCCAGCAACGACGTGGCCCGCGACCCCTACGCGAGCCAGGCGCTCCACGGCGTGCTCGGTGCGACGACGGCCGCGTTCGCGCCGCTGAAGACCGAGGAGGAGACGCTGGGCGTGGCCGTCGCGGTCAATCGGCCGGGAGGATTCGGGCAGGAGGAGCTCGACGCGCTGCAGTCCTTTGCCGACCTCTCGTCGCTGCTGCTGAAGAACGCGCGCCTCTATACGACGCTGACCGGAACGGTGGACGAGCTGCGCCGGGCTAGCCGGCTGAAGGACCACTTCCTCCAGAACGTCAACCACGAGCTGCGCACGCCGCTGACAGCGATCGTCGGCTGGACCGACCTCTTCGAGGAGGAAGACATCGATCCGAAGACCACGCAGCGCGGGATCCGCCAGATCCGGCAGTCGGCGCGCGTGCTGCTGGCCTTGATCGACGATCTGCTCGACCTCGCCCGCCTCGACCGGGGGGCCCTCACACTTTCGCTCAAGCCCGTGTTCCTCTCGGAGGTCGTGCAGCGTTCGATGGAGACGGTCCGGCTGATGGCCGAGGCGCGCGGCGTGGTCCTGATCCTCGCGCCCCTGCCCGAGCCGATGCCTCCGGTCCGCGCCGACCCGCTGCGCGTGCAGCAGATCCTGTGGAACCTCCTCGCCAACGCAATCCAGTTCACGCCTCCGCACGGCCGGGTCGTCGTGCGCGTGGAGCGGGAGCCCGAGCGCTATCTCGTCAGCGTCGAGGACGACGGCATCGGGATCCCCGAGAGCGAGCTGCCGCACGTCTTCGAGCGGTTCCGGCAGGTCGACGGGTCGGCGACTCGCGGCCATGCCGGAATGGGAATCGGGCTCGCCCTCGCGCGCTCGCTCGTCGAGTTGCACGGCGGGACGATCTGGGCGTCGAGCGTCGTGGGTCAGGGAAGCCGATTCACCTTCGCAATGCCGATCCGGGCGGCCGAGCGCCGCGCCTCGGATTCGGGAGCCGTTGCCGTCGCGCGCGAAGCGAAGGCGGAAGAAGAAGAGGAGAGCGAGCCGGTTTAGCCGCTAAAAGACGGTTCGCTCAGCTCGATCGCCGACTCCGGATCAGTATCGGGTCGCAAAGTACGACGCTCTACATCTTCGAGGCCACATCCATGTAGTTCGCGGCGCGAGGAGTCTCCGCGAAGTAACCGAGCGGAGGAGCCTCGCGCCGCGGGAGCCGGAGCGCAGCGAGGGGGTCAGGCTGGCGGTCGAGCGCTGTCCGCGAGCCGCCAGCCGGTGGCGGAGCCAGGCCCCCGAGCAAGCGAAGGCGACGGTTTAGCCCGACGCCGCCGGGAGACCCGTGCCCTTGAGGAGGTCCTTGACGATCTTCGCCGTCTCCTCCTTCCCGGGCACGCAGAGGTTGGGGTCCTTCTCCTTGCCGGAGGCGAGCGCCGCAGCGTAGCCCTCGCAGTCGTAGCCGCACGCGGTGCAGTCGGTCTGGGCCATGGCCGCGTAGAGCTTGAGAGCGAGGTCGCCCCCCTTGGCCATCTCCATGCGCTTGGGAAGCGGAATCGTCTCGTCGTGGAAGGCCGGCGCCTCCTTCTTCGGCTTGGCGGCGACGACCTCTTCCTCTTCGCGTCCCGTGTCGATCCACTCCCCGTGCGAGAGGCAGTTGGGGCAGATGAAGCTGTAGTCCCAGCCCTGAGGCAGAAACACCGCCGGCGTGCGGTAGACGACGAGGGGTTCGAAATCCTGCGGGCAGGTGGGTGTCTCGCGCTCCTGCGCGTCGCGGACCATCGTCTTCAGGTGGGGCCGCGAGAACTCGATCTGCTTGGGCTTCTGGGCGAAGCGGAAGATTTCCTTGCCCTTCGGGCACACCATGACGACCTGCGGCTTGTAGACGCGGTCGACGAAGAAAGTTCGCATGGGCACGTCGTGCGACGGGCAGACCGACGCGGTGTCTTTCCAGAAGGACGCGACGAGCTGGGATTTCTCGGGAAGCGAAAGTCTCATCGGGCTCCGATTATAGCGGGTCAGCCGCGCACGAACGGATTGGCGCGCTTCTCCTCGCCGATCGTCGTTCCCGGTCCGTGGCCGCAGACCACCGGCGTGTCCTCGGGAAGCGAGTAGAGCCGCGTGCGGATGGATTCCAGGATCGTGTCCGTGTCGCCGCCCCAGAGATCGGTGCGGCCGATGGATCGGCGAAACAGCGTATCGCCTGCGAAAAGCGCGGGAGCGTCGCCGGAAAGCAGGTAGCAGGTCGAGCCCGGCGTGTGGCCGGGCGTGTGGATCGCGGTCACGGACTGGCCTCCGAAGGAGATCTCTTCGCCGTCGGCGATCGGAGCGTCGATCGGAAGGGGATCTCCGGCCGGGATCCCGAACATCGCGGCCTGGTCAGGCAGGGCGTCGTAGAGCGGGCGGTCGGCGGGATGCAAGCGGATAGCGGCGCCCGTCTTCTCCTTGACGACGCGGGTCCCGCCGATGTGGTCGAAGTGCGCATGCGTGTGGAGGAGCGCCACGGGCCGCGCCTTCAGCGCATCCAGCGCGCGAAGGATTCTCTCGGGCTCGTCGCCCGGGTCGATGACGAGGGCGTCGCCCGTCGCCTCGTCGAACAGGATCGAGCAGTTGCACTGAAGAGGCCCGACCGGAATGGTCTGGATACGCGGCGCGGCCGTCACGGGTTGACCGCGACGACGGTGTCCACGTCGTGGCGCTCCTTGCGGGCGGGACTAGTCCAGACCTTCTCGGGGGAAGAGAGGTTGAGCTGGACCGCCCACTCCTGATTGTCGCTCCGGCGATGCTCGGAGGCGAACAGCTTGCGGCGGCTGCGCGGCGTGAAGATCTCCCAGCGCACATATCCGAAGTCCGCCAGCTCGTCGTGGAGATAGAAACCCGGGACTCTTTCGCCCGGCTCGATGTCAGTCTCGCGGACCGTCGCGAGCGCGAAACCGTTGGCGGCGAGTCGCTCCTCGAACTCCGCGCACACGAGGCGCCCTTTGAGCCGGAGGCTGTGGCGTCCGCGCGCCACGCCGCGTCCGAGGATCAGGTCGTCGAGGGCGTCGGAGAGTTCCTTCTCCATGTTCCGATCTTAGCGCGCGGTCAGGATGTCTTCCCGGCGCTCCGGATCCAGCCGGTGGAGGACCGCCCCTTCGGCTTTCGGAAACGCGAAAGCGGGAAGGGACTCGGTCCGCCGGCGCAGGTCCGCCATCGGCGGCTCCCCGGCGAGAACCAGCCAGGCGCGCTGCCCGGGTTTCCACGCCCACGTCAGCCGCACGGCCTCGCCCTCGAGATTGGCGATGTCTCGCGAGGGCGTTCCCGTCTTCTCCATCGATTCGTAGAGCCAGTCGGGCCCGACGAGGTAGTAGGCCAGACAGAGCTGCGCGTACTGGTTCTCGGTGAAGATGCGCTCGGATGGTGCGGCCTGGCTCTCTACGAATCGCGCGAGCGTTCGCCAGTCGGCGCGGCCCTCGCGAAAGTAGACGGAGAGTCCGCGCGCGCCGAAGAAGACGCATCCCGCCAGAAGCGCGGCACCGACGACGCGCGTGACGCGGCGCTGGAGGAGTGCCGCAGTGGGCAGCGCCGCAAGAATGGATAGAGCGAGGCCGGCCGGAAGATAACGACGGGTGCCGTACCAGTGGGGATGAAGGCGGCCGAGCACCTCGATTACCGCAAATCCGGCGACGACCCACACGGCGAGAAACCGGGCCCCTCTCCGGCGGGCCGCCAGGATCAGACCCACGAGGGCGAGCGCCACGTACATCGCCGTCCCGGGCCGGAAGGGCCATCCGTCTTTGGGCGCGAATGCGAAGAACGACAGGACCTGGCCGGCGCGGTGGATCGTCAGTGGTTCCGGCGGCACGGGTGCCGGCCGGCGGGCGGCTTCGAGCACCACGGGCCACCACGGCAGATAGGCGAGCCATAGGGCGAACGCGAACGACGGGCTCCAGATCAGGAACCAGCGCGCGGCGGTGCGGCGCTCGCGGTCCGCGGTGAGCGCGTCTTCGACGAGCAGCGCCAGCGCCGCGATGCCGAGGACCACGGCGGCGAGGTAGAGGCTGTAGGCCGTCGCCAGGCAGAGTACGAAGAGAGTCAGCAGGCGCGGCCAGGAAGGCCGCTGCAGGAACTTGTCGAGCGCGACCATGGAGACGCAGAGAAAGAAGAGGCCGATCGCGTAGGGTCGGTACTCCTGCGAGTACCGGACGTGAAACGGTGCGACCGCGAGCAGCGCGGCGGCGGTCAGGCCAACGAGCTCTCCGAGCCGTCGGGCGGCGAGAACCGCCACTGCCCAGACCGTGCCGATACCCCAGAGGACCGCCGGAATGCGGCGTAGCCATTCGTCCGGGTGGAGCGCCTCGACGAACCGGTTGACGAGGTAGTCGAGCGGAGGATGGACGGCGTCGAATCGCAGAGCCCTCCAGAAGAACTTCCAGGTGCCCCGGACCCAGAAGCCCTCCATCACTTCGTCCAGGCCGAAAGAGAAGTGATCCAGCCGGTAGATCCGGATGACCGCGGCAGTCAGGAGGATCGCCGCGAGGGCCAGCCGGAAGCGGCGTGACACGACGGGAGGATATAGCCTGTCATCCCGGGCGCAGCGAGGGATCCCGTGCGTTGAGCTCCAACGGCGAACACGCTCGGGATCCCTCGTCGCCCCGCTCCTCGGGATGACGGCTCAAGTAGACTGCCGCGGTTTGGCCGCCGCATCACAGGTCGTTCGATTCAGTCTTGCGCTCTGGGTCGGAGGCACCCTCCTCGTCGCGCTGGCGGCGCCGGTCGTCTTCGGACGGATCGCCTCGCGGGACCTCGCCGGCGGGGTCTTCGGCGAAATCCTGCGGCGTTTCGAGATCGTCAAGCAGTTCTTGTCGCTGGCCCTCGTCATCGGCGTCTTCGTGGAGCTGGAGAACGGCCTCCGTCTTCAGGGCCGTTCGGCCGCCGGAGCCATTGCGATCTTCATCGCGGTCGCGACCAACGTCTACCTCGCGATGGTCCTCCGGCCGAGGATGGACTACTTCCGGGCGAAAGTCGGCTCCTTCGACGCGGCCGCGCCGGACGATCCGTGGAGGAAGCGATTCGATCGTCTTCACCGGCGCGCGACGCGGATCCTGCTGCTCGGCGGCGTCGCGGCCGCCGCCGGACTGGCTTTCTGGAGTTAGCCCCGCACGCGGGCGACGACGTCGATCTCCACGGCCGCGCCTTTCGGGAGCTCGGCGACCGCTACCGTCGATCGCGCGGGACGGTGGTTTCCGAACCGTTTCGCGTAGACGGCGTTCATCGCCGCGAAATCCGACATGCGGATCAGGTAAACGGTCGTCTTCACGACGTCGTCCAACCGGCAGCCGGCGGCCGAGAGCACAGCTTCGAGGTTGTCGAACACGCGTTCCACGCCGGCCTCGAAGCCGCCCGAGACGAGCTCTCCGGTCGCCGGATCCAGGGGCACCTGTCCGGAGGCGAACAGGAACCCTCCGTCGGAGACCGCCTGAGAGTACGGTCCGATGGCTTTCGGGGCACCGTCGCTGGCGATGGTCTTCATGGCGTCTCCATCCGTGCGTGCGTCTTTCCGGGCTAGAATAGTCAGAACCGCGGAACAAAACGATGTCCGTCGAGCGAATCCAGCTTCTTCACGAAGACTACATTCGCCTGACCGAGAGGTTCAAGGCGCTCTGGACGTTCCATCAGTTCCTGCGAGGCGTCCAGAAGACGTTCTTCGCGACGGAACCGAGCTACGCGCTGGATTTCGGCAAGCTCTACGACGACGTGCGCGCGGTCGCCGGTGCGATCGACACGACGTCGCCCGAGAAGGTCGCTCCGCGGATCCGGGAGCTCTCCGAGAGGCTCGACACGTTCTCGCGCAAGCTCCGCGAGGCCGATCGCCACATCTCGCCGTCCTACGTTCGCCGCTTCTTCGAGAAGGTCCAGCCCCAGGACGAGAAGATCGCCTTCCACCTCCTGCGCTTCTACTTTTCCCAGCCCGAGGTGGACGAGGACGTCGTGGACAAGGTCGACTTTCTCGCGACGGTCGTGGCCTCGGGGGAGCGCAGGGGCGAGGACGAGCGCCCGCGACCTGACGTGCGCAAGTTTTTCGAGTCCGCGACCGCGACGTCGGTCTGGCCGCGCCTGGAGTCGACGGCCACTCCCACGATCGTCCGCGCGTTCGAGGAGCTCGCGGCCGACATGGCCCGGGCGCAGGAGTTCGAGGACCTGGTCACGGCGCGCCTCCTGAACAATGTGCGGACGCTCAAGCGCCGGGTGGCGAGCGGTCTCTCCAATCCCGAAGTCCTGACCGCGGTGGCCTCGTGCAACCTGCGGACGAGGTCGGTATTCCATCGCCTCTACGAGCGCGAGGAGCAGAGGCTCGAGGAAGCGACCGACCGGATCGCAGACCTGGAGAAGGAGCTGACGCGCGGAGGCCTCGAGGTTCCCACAGCGGAGGAGTTTCGCCGGTTCCACGATTCGCGGCAGCGGTACGAGCGACAGGCCAAGGAGTCGAACGTCAAGGCGTTGCAGGTTGTCGAGCTGAAGGAGGCGATCGGTCAGGTGCTCGGGCGTTTCGAGCTCGCCGGTCTCGCCGCCGAGGACATCGACGAGGCGCTCGAGCTCGTCGAGGAAGTCGAAGCCGACGCCACCGACGACGGATTCTGGAAGCCGTACCTCGACCGGGTGCTCGGCGCGGTCGAGCTGTACGACGACGGGGCGGGAGCTCTCCGCACCGACATCGCGGGCCTGGAGAATCTGCGTCTGGAAACCTGGGAGCTGAAGGCCGCGCGACGGACCGTGGCCGCCGGCGGGGAGCCGCCAACCGAGCGCGACCGGACGCTGCTGAAGGCGGTGGCGCTGAGACTGAAGGCCGAAGAGGAGACCGAGTCGCTCCGGGCGGGAGCCCCCGCCTCTCCGGCGCTCGACACGCTCCGCGCGGCCAAGGCGACGCTGGCCCGCGCGCACGCGCTCGACGCCGCCCTCTCGAGCGTGATCGACGAGGCCGAAGCGGTCAGCTCCTCCGAGGAGATTCGCGCCTGGTCGCGGACGCGCTTCCGGCTCCTGCGCGCGACATCGGATCTCTGGCTGATGCAGGACTCGCCCCGCAGCGACCGCCGCGAGAGTCGCGGGTAAACTCCCGGACCTTCTCGCCTCCGCCCATATACTCCCGGTTCGATGAACGAGCCCGGGAAGCCCGCGGCGCCGGAATCCGCCGAGGACGAGAGCGACCTGCTCCGTAACCGGCGCGAGAACCTGCGCCGCATCGAGGAGCTGGGCCTCGCGGAGACACCGCTCCGATTCCCGGTGACGGCCACCGTCAGCGAGATCGGGCACCGCCACCGCGAGGAGCCGGGAGACGCGCTCGAGGCTCGCCACCTCGCTGTGACCACCGCCGGCCGGGTGCTGGCGCTGCGCACCGCGGGCAAAGCCGGATTCCTCGATCTCTCCGACGGGCGGGGCCGTCTCCAGGTCTACATCCGTCGAGACGCCGTCGGCGAGAAAGCGTTCTCGCTCTACCAGGCGCTGGACCTCGGCGACTGGCTGGGGGTGGAAGGGGAGCTCTTCAAGACGCGCACGGGCGAGCTCTCGGTCAAGGCGCGGACGTTGACGTTCCTGGGCAAGAGCTTCCGCCCGCTGCCCGAGAAGTGGCATGGACTCAAGGACGTCGAGCGGCGTTATCGCCAGCGCTACCTGGATCTGGCCGTGAACCCGGACTCGCGCGACGTCTTCGAACGCCGCGCCGCGATCGTTCGGCACATTCGGGCGTTTCTGGACGCGCGGGGATTCCTCGAAGTCGAGACGCCGATGATGCAGCCGATCGCCGGCGGCGCAATCGCTCGTCCCTTCGTGACGCACCACAACACGCTGGACCTGGACCTCTATCTGCGGATCGCTCCGGAGCTGTACCTGAAGCGCCTGGTCGTCGGAGGCATGCCTCGGGTCTACGAGATCAACCGCAATTTCCGCAACGAGGGCATCTCGACGCAGCACAACCCCGAGTTCACGATGCTCGAGTTCTACCAGGCGTACGCCGAGGCCAGCGACCTGATGACGCTGACCGAGGAACTCCTGTCGGGCCTCGCGACGGAGGTGGCGGGAGGCCTGCGCACGCCGTGGGGAGAGCAGCAGATCGACTGGACACCTCCGTTCCGGCGGCTGACGATGCGCGAAGCCGTCCTGACGTTTACGAAGGAGGATCCGCGGGGGCCCCTGTCGCTCGAGGACCTGTCCGACGAGGCCCGCCTCCTTTCGGCGGCGACGCGCTACGGTGTCGAGAAGCCGGACCGTTTCCGCGGACAGAAGGGCAAGCTCCTCGCGGAGGTCTTCGAGGCCGTGGCCGAGCCGCACCTGGTCCAGCCCACGTTCATCCGCGAGTTTCCGACCGAGATCTCGCCGCTGTCGCGGCAGAAGCCGGGCGATCCGGAGTGGGTCGACCGGTTCGAGCTCTACGCCGGCGGAATCGAGATCGCCAACGCATTCTCGGAGCTCACCGATCCCGCCGAGCAGGCCGCGCGGTTCCGCAAGCAGGCCGAGGATCGCGCCCGCGGAAACCTCGAGGCCGCGCCCTACGACGAGGACTACGTCGAGGCTCTCGAGTACGGACTGCCCCCGACCGCGGGCGAGGGGCTCGGGATCGACCGCGTCACGATGCTCCTGACCGACCGGCACTCGATTCGCGACGTGATCCTGTTCCCGCTGCTGCGGCCGCGAGGCTAGATTGCGCTTCGAGACGTTCGTCGCGCTGCGCTACCTGACGACGTCGCGGCGGCGGGCCCACGTCGCGCTGATCGCGCTGATCTCGATCGTGGGGATCGCGGTGGGCGTGATGGCCCTCATCGTCTCGCTGGCTCTGCTGTCGGGCTTCCAGGACCGGATCCGCACCCAGATGATGGAGAAGAGCGCGCATCTGCGGGTCTCGCCGGCGCGTGGTGACCGCCTGGCCGACCCGGGGAAGGTGGCGCGCGCGCTCACGGGGATTCCGGGCTTCGTCTCCGCCGGTCCCGCGATCGAGGGGCGCGGCTGGGCGACGGACCTCGAGGGGACGTCCGGTTTCTTCATCCGGTATCGCAACGGCGGAGCGAAACCGGCGGCCGAGGGCTCCGACGCGCGGATCACGAGCTCACTCGCCGCCCGGCTGCGCCTCAACAGCGGCGACATGTTCCGCGTGATCTCGTCGCGAACGCGCCTTTCGCCGATCGGGCCGATCCCGGTCGCCGTTCTCCTGCGTGTTTCCGAGGTCTTCGGCTCGAGCGGGCTCTCCCGTAGCGCCGACGTCGAGGTCTCGGACGACACGGCCCGCGTGCTGTCGGGGATCGCAGAAGGCGCCGGAGCCTGGGAAGCCCGGCTCGCGGATCCGCGCAAGGCCGACGCCGCCGCGCAGGCCGCCCGCGCGACCCTGGGCCCCGGATACGTCGTCGAGACCTGGCGCGAGCTCAACGCGCCGCTCGCGTTCGCGTTGCGCCTGGAGAAAGTCGTGATCTTCGCGACGATCGCTCTCATCATCGTGGTCGCGGCGCTGAACATCGTTTCCAACATCGCTCTGACCGTGATCGAGAAGAAGCGAGACCTCGGCGTCTTCACGTCGATGGGTGCGACGCCGACCTCTCTCCAGCGCGTCTACCTGACGCTGGGCGCGGTCATCGGCGTCGTGGGCACCTCGATCGGTGTGGTGCTCGGCGTCGGCCTGTCGCTGACGGCCGACCGCTTCCAGATCGTGCCGCTGCCCTCCGACGTCTACGTCATGACGCACGTCCCTTTTGCCGTTCATGGCGCGGAGGTCGCCGCGGTTGCCGTCTTCGCCCTGGCCACCGCGATGCTCGCCTCGGTCCTGCCCGCGCGTGCCGCCGCGCGGCTGGCCCCGGGCGAGGCGATACGGCTCTCGCGATGACGCTCGCGATCGAGGCCAGACATATCTCCAAGACGTACACGGGGGAGGGAGCCCCGGTCACCGTGTTTCGAGACCTGTCCTTCTCGCTCCCGAACGGGGACTTCGCGGCGGTGATGGGTCCCTCGGGATCCGGAAAGTCGACTTTGCTCCATCTGATCGGAGGCATCGACCGTCCCGATTCGGGGACGATTCATGTCTTCGAGAGGTCACTCCAGGCCCTGTCGCCTAGGGCCCGCGCGCGCTTCCGCAACGAGCAGATCGGCTTCGTTTTCCAGTTTCACCACCTGCTTCCGGAATTCACGGCCGAGGAGAACGTCGCGTTTCCGGACCGCATCGCCGGCGTGCCCGAGCGCGAGGCGCGCCGCCGCGCCGCGGAGCTGCTGGAGCGCGTGGGTCTCGCGGACCGCCGGGATCACGGAGCCCGCGCCCTGTCGGGAGGCGAGCAGCAGCGCGTGGCCATCGCGCGCGCGCTCGCCCGAAAGCCCGGCCTGCTGCTCGCCGACGAGCCCACCGGCAACCTCGACGCCGCGGCCGCCGCGTCCGTGTTTTCTCTGCTGCGCGAGCTTCACCGAGAGCGCGGTATGACGACGCTTCTCGTCACGCACAACCCGGATCTGGCGTCGCGCTGTGATAGACTTTTCACGATGTCCCGGGAAGGAATCTCGCCGTCACTTGGTTTGTCCGAGCGAGGATGAGCGCCGAGCTTCCGAGCTTCCCTGCCATGGCCGATCCCACCCATGTTTGAGAAATACAACGAGAAGGCCCGGCGCGCCCTTTTCTTCGCCCGCTACGAGGCGTCGAAGCTCGGCTCCAAGGTGATCGAGTCCGAGCACCTGCTGCTCGGAATCCTCCGCGAGGGCGAGGACATCATCAAGGAGATCTTCGCCCGCTTCAACGTCAAGCCCGAGGACGTGCGGCGCGAGATCGAGGGCGACCGGATCTTCGTCGAGAGGATCTCGTCGACCGCAGAGCTCCCGCTGTCGGAAGAGTCCAAGAAGATCCTGGCCTACGCCTCCCACGAGGCCGAGTCGATGATGCACCCCTACGTGGGGACCGAGCATCTCCTGATCGGTCTGCTCCGCGTGGACGGATGCGTGGCCGGCCGGCTCCTGACGGCGCGCGGCTTCAACCTCTACGGCGTGCGCGAGGAGACGATCTCGCTGATCAAGGAGCGGGAGGTCTCGAAACAGAAGAAAGAGCTTCCGTTCCTGGCCGAGTACAGCCGCGACCTCACGCAGCTGGCCGGCTCGGGCACCTTCGATCCGCTGATCGGACGCGAAAAGGAAGTCGAGCGGATCATCCAGATCCTCTCGCGCCGGACGAAGAACAACCCGATCCTCCTCGGCGAGCCCGGCGTCGGAAAGACGGCGATCGTCGAAGGCCTCGCGACGCGGATCGTCGAGGGCGCGGTCCCGATGTTCCTCTCGTCGAAGAAAATCCTGGCCCTGGACCTCTCGCTGATCGTGGCGGGCACGAAGTACCGCGGCCAGTTCGAGGAGCGCTTGAAGGGGATCATCCGCGAGCTCCGCGAGAACCCCGACCTGATCATCTTCATCGACGAGATCCACTCGCTGATCGGCGCGGGCTCGGCCGAAGGCTCCCTCGACGCCGCCAACATCCTCAAGCCCGCGCTCTCGCGCGGCGAAGTCTCGTGCATCGGCGCGACGACGCTGAAGGAGTACCGCAAGTACATCGAGAAGGACCGCAGCCTCCTCCGCCGGTTCCAGGCGATCCACGTGACCGCGCCGTCGGAGAACGAGACGTTCGAGATCCTCGAGGGTGTGAAGGACCGGTACGAGCAGTTCCACAAGGTCCGCTACTCGGCCGAGGCGATCAAGACGGCCGTGTACCAGTCCAACCGCTACATCACCGACCGCTTCTTCCCCGACAAAGCGATCGACATCCTCGACGAGGCCGGCGCCAAGGTGAAGTTGAAGCGGGTGGCCGACACGCAGAACCTGCGCAAGCTCGAGCTCGAGATTCGCCAGATCGTCAAGGAGATGAAGAAGGCGATCTCGGACAAGGATTTCGAGAAAGCCGTGTTCCTGCGGGAGCGCGAGATCGAGCTGAAAGAAGAGATCGAGCGCGCCAAGGCCCAGACCGCGGAGCGCAGCGAGGCGACCCAGGAGGTCACGCGCCGCGACATCGAAGAGATCATCTCGTCCTGGACGGGGATCCCCGTCGCGTCGCTCGAGATGGAGGAGGCCGAGAAGCTTCTCCACATGGAGGACGCGCTGCGCCGGCGGATCGTCGGCCAGGAAGCCGCGATCATCGGCGTGTCCAAGGCGATCCGGCGCTCGCGCCTGGGCGTCAACAACCCGAACCGCCCCATGGGGTCGTTCATCTTCCTCGGGCCCTCCGGGGTCGGCAAGACCGAGGTGGCGCGCCGTCTGGCCGAGTTCCTGTTCGAGAACCACCGGTCGCTCGTGCGGTTCGACATGTCCGAGTACATGGAGAAGCATGCGGTCTCCAAGCTCATCGGCTCGCCCCCGGGCTACGTCGGCCACGAAGAGGGCGGACAGCTGACGGAGAGGATCCGCCGGAATCCCTACAGCGTCATCCTCTTCGACGAGATCGAGAAGGCGCACCCCGACATCGCCAATCTGCTTCTCCAGATCCTGGAGGACGGCATCCTCACGGACGCCTACGGGAACCTGGTGGATTTCAAGAACACGCTCATCATCATGACCTCCAACATCGGGACCAAGCACCTCGTCAACCGCACGCGCGTGGGCTTCGGAGGATCGCGGGAGGCCCAGAGCACAAAGGAGATCGAGGACCTGGTGTTGAAGGAGCTGCGGCGGGACTTCTCGCCGGAGTTCATCAACCGCATCGACGACATCATCGTCTTCCACCCCCTGGGCCGTCCCGAGCTCGCCCGGATCTGCCGCCTGCTGATCGACGACGTCAACGCGACGATCGCGCCCAAGGGCGCCACGATCGACGTCGACGACGCCGCCATCGAGTGGCTCCTGGCGCAGAGCGGCGAGGACCCGAACATGGGCGCCCGGCCGCTGCGGCGGGCGATTCAGAAGCACGTCGAAGACCCGGTCTCCGAGCTTCTGATCGCCGCGCGGGAGGAGCGCGTGGAGGCGATCGACGTCCGAGTCGGGCCCGAAGGGCTGCGTGTCACGGCGCGCGAGAGCGAGCCGATCGCCCAGGGCCGGTAGCGGGTTACGCTCGGGTCCGCTCGTCGCCGTGTGGATCGCGGCGGCGGCGGTCGCTGCCAGCGTGGCGCGGGCCCAGGCGCCGCCGTCGCCGACTCCTCCTCCCGCGCTGCCCACGCCCCCGCCGGCCCTTCCGGTGGTGCCCCGGCAGATGCCTCCGTCCGAGACCGCCGCGCCGGCGCCGACGGGGGAGCGGATCATCGGCATCCGCGTGGTGGGCTACCAGACGGTGTCGCCGGACACCATCGCCCACTACCTGGGCATCAAGGTCGGCGAGCCCTACGACCCCGAGGTCATCAAGAAGAACTTCCCGGCTCTCTGGGAGGTCGGGCTTCTCGAGAACGCGCGGATCGAAGCCGAGCGCGGTCCCGACGGCGTGACGCTGGTCGTCACCATCGAAGAACGGCCGATCGTCAAGGAAGTCGAATTCGAGGGCAACAAGAAGCTCTCGACTTCCCAGATCAAGGACGCTCTCAAGGAGAGCAAGATCGAGATCCACGCCGGCGCGCCGCTGTCTCTGCGGGACATCGCGCGCGCACGCTCCGGAATCGCCGACTTCTATCTGGCCAACGGCTTCCGCAGCGCCACCGTCGAATACAAGGTCGAGGACATCTCCAAGACCGAGAAGAAGGTCGTCTTTCTCATCGATGAGGGCGAGAAGGTCAAAATCGAATCGATCCAGTTCACCGGCAACGCCCACGTGTCCGCGCAGGCGCTGCGCAACGCCATGACGAAAACGAAAGTGGCGGTCTTCTGGCGCTTCCTGTCCGATAACACGGTTTACAACCAGGCCAACTACGAGGCCGACGTCGAGAGCATCAAGAACCTGTACCAGTCCAAGGGCTACAAGGACGTCGTCATCAAGGACGCCATCCTGGACGTCTACGTCGTCAATCCCAACGCGGATCCCAAGAAGATCAAGCGGAGGGTCCGCATCACGATCCCGATCGTCGAGGGCGACAAGTTCTACACCAACGAAATCACGATCACCGCCGTCCAGCAGAACGGCCAGCCCACGGAAACCGGCCAGACGACGGTGTTCCCGCCCCAAGAGCTCAAGAAGCTCTTCTTCGAGCTCAAGCCCGGCACGATCCTCAACCGGGACCGCCTGGTGGAAGCCCTCGCCGGGATCGAGACGAAGTACAAGTCGCGCGGATACGTCTACGCATTTCCAGATCCCCAGTTCATCGAGGTCGGCGATCACCGCGTGGACGTCAACGTCAAGATCTTCGAGGGCGAGAAGTTCTACCTCGGGCGCCTCGAGGTCTCGGGCAACACCAACACGCGCGACAAGGTCATCCGCCGCGAGTTCGCGCTGGACGAGGGCGACGTCTTCGACATGGACGCCGTCAAGAAGAGCGTCACCAAGATCCAGCAGCTGGGTTACTTCAAGATGGCCGAGGAGCCCCAGTTCACGCCGCGCCCGGAGGAGAAGAAGATCGACGTCCTGATCAAGGGCCAGGAGACCTCGCGCAACGAGATCCAGTTCGGCGCCGGGTACTCAGGCTTCGACGGCTTCTTCGGGCAGTTCTCCTTCCAGACGCGAAACTTCCTGGGTCGCGGCGAAATCATCGGTGCCTCGGCACAGCTGGGCAAGGTGTCGAACTTCTTCGACCTGTCGTACACGGTTCCCTGGTTCATGGACAAGAACCAGTCCGTGGGCGTTTCGCTCTTCCGCCGCAACGTGAATTACCTGTCCCAGGAGGAGAAGCGCCTGGGAGGCTCGCTCTTCTACGCCAAGGGGATCGGCCTCTTCGATTCGGCGTCGATCCTGTATTCGTACGAAGACATCACCGCCAACTTCCCGGTGCGCAGCGCCCCCACGCCTCCGGGTCAGCCGCCTCCGCCGACGAAGTTCACCGAGACCAAGGGCACGACGTCGTCCTTCACGCCGGGCTACCGGTACGACAGCCGGAACGATCCGTTCGACCCGACCCGGGGACTGCGGCTTTCGGCCTCCGTGCAGATCGCTCCGAGCCTGCTGGGCGGAACGAGCTCGTTCATCAAGACGATCGGGGGAGGAACCATCTACCTCCCGGTGCGCATCCCGCGGGGCGCGGTTCTCGCCTTGAACGCCGAGATCGGCTACGCCGGCGCGTTCAACAGCGTCGAGCTCCCGATCTTCGAGAGGTTCCAGCTCGGAGGCGAGCAGAGTCTGCGAGGGTTCCAGCAGGGCGCCATCGTCCCCGTCAACCCCAAGACCTACGAGGTCTTCACGGACCCGGTGGGGCGCGTGCTCGGCGGAAACAAGTTCTTCGTCTTCAACGTCGAATACCAGTTCATCTCGATCGGGCCCGCCAAGCTGCTGGCCTTCCTCGACGTCGGGAACAACTACTTCGACACGCAGGGGTTCGACCTGTCCTGGGTGCGTTCGTCCGCGGGCGCGGAGCTGCGCATCTTCCTGCCGATCTTCCAGGCTCCGCTCAGGTTCATCTACGCCTTCAACCTCCATCCGATCCAGCCCATCGACCAGTACGGGTTCCCGATCAGCTATCTGACCGAAAAACCGTCCGGATTCACTTTTTCGATCGGCCGGACGTTTTAAAGCGCGCGGCCCGCGCGCAAGGGGGAGGGGAAGTCGCAAGGGTTCCCTCTCCCAGGATTCGACGGTGATACGGCAGACCGTACGACTGGAGCCCCGGGCGCCTCGACGGCCCGGAAATGAGAGGGGAAGTCTCGTAGGGACCCTCTCCCTAGACAAGAACGGTGCTTTGGAAGGCAGCGGGAGTCGGAATTGTGGCTCCAAGCGGGCTGTTACCGGAGACCGCGGTTTTTGCTACACTTCCGCGCTTTCGAAAAGACGGAAGAAGGGAAGAAGGGAAGAAGGAGTGGGAATGAAACGCATTGCTCTCTTCGCGGCTGCGGCCCTTGGGGCTGCTACCGCCCAGGCCCAGGGAACGACGGCCCCGCCTCCCGCTACGGCGGCCCCGGCTCCGGGCGTGCAGAAGATCGGCGTCATCAACGTCGAGCGTCTCGTGCAGGAGTCGGCGCTGGGCAAGGAGGCGTTCAACCGGGTCAAGCGGCTGAACGATCAGAAAAAGGAAGAGGCCGACAAGCTCTCCAAGGAGCTCCGCGACATGGAGCAGAAGCTGGCCGACCAGGGATCGTCGCTTGCCGATGACAAGCGCGAGTCCCTCCAGAAGACGTACCAGGAGAAGGCGATCGCTTTCAAGCGCTTCCAGGACGATGCCAACCGCGACCTCGAGACCGCTCAGAAGAAGGAACTCGCGGACCTGGAGAAGCGCGTCTTCCCGGTGATCAACCAGGTCGGCAAGGAGAAGGGCTTCACGATCATCCTCAACAAGTTCCAGTCCGGACTGGTCTACGCCGACGACTCGGTCGACATTACCGACGAAGTCCTGAAGGTGTTCAACACGACCGTGGCGGTTCCGAAGCCGGCCGCCGCAGCAGCGCCCGGCGGTTCGACGCCCGGTTCCGCGGCCTCCAAGGCCCCCGCTCCCGCTCCCACCAAGAAGCCGTAGCGTTCGCGGAAGCCGGGAGTCGACGATCGCCGTGGCCCGCGCGAAGCGTTCCACCCGCGCTCCGAGCCGGCTGCGGCGCGGGGCCCGTTCGGAACGCGGCGGCTTCACGCTCGCGGAGGTCTCGCACCTCGTCGGCGGCCGCGTCGCGGGCAATCCGGCAACACGCCTGACAGGGGTTGCCCCGCTCAATTCGGCAGGTCCGGGCGACCTTTCGTGGGTCGTGGACGATCGGAAGGCCGCCGAGGCCGCGAAGAGCCGCGCCGGAGCCCTCCTGGTCGAACGAGAAGCACTGGCCTCGGGACGCCCGTGCGTTGTCGTCGCGGCGCCGCAGGTCGCCCTGGTCCGGCTGCTGGAGGCTCGCTTTCCGGCAGCGCGGCCGAAGGCGGGTGTCGCCCGCGGAGCGGTCGTTGACCGTTCGGCGCGGCTCGCCGCCGGCGTCTCCGTCGCCCCCGGCGCCACGGTTGCCGCGGGCGCGCGCGTGGGCGCGCGGACCGTCCTCTCGGCGGGCGCGTACGTCGGCGAAGGCGCACAGATCGGCGAGGACTGTTTCCTCCATCCCAATGCGGCGGTCCTGGCCGGCTGTCGGGTCGGAGCGCGCTGCGTCCTCCACGCGGGCGCGGTTGTCGGGGCCGACGGGTTCGGGTACGTCTGGGACGGGCAGGCGCACCGGAAGATCCCCCAGCTCGGCATCGTCCGCGTCGAGGACGACGTCGAGATCGGCGCCAACTCCACCGTGGACCGGGCCACCCTCGGGGAAACCGTCATCGGCCGGGGGACGAAGATCGACAATCTCGTTCAGGTGGGGCATAACGTCGTCGTGGGCGAGCACGCCATCCTCTGCGGACAGGTCGGGATCGGCGGCTCCTCGACCCTGGGACGGGGCGTCACGCTCGCCGGGCAGGTCGGAATCTCGGACCACGTGACCATCGGCGACGGCGCGATCCTCACCGGACAGGCCGGCATCGCGCGCCAGGCCAAGGTCCCGGCGGGGGCGGTTCTGTCCGGAATGCCGGCGCTTCCGCATCGCGAGTTCCTCAAGCGCGCGGCACTGCTGGGCCGGCTCGAGGCGGCGCTGGAAAGGCTGACGGCCCTCGAGAAGAAGCTCTCGGGACGGCGTTAGGAGGCGGCGTGGAACTGGGAATCAACGAGATCCTGAAGACTCTCCCGCACCGTTATCCGTTCCTGCTCGTCGATCGGATCCTGGAGATCGTGCCGGGCAAGCGGGCGGTGGGCATCAAGAACGTCACGTTCAACGAGGAGTTCTTCCAGGGACACTTCCCGGGAAACCCCGTGATGCCGGGCGTGCTCGTCCTCGAGTCGATGGCCCAGGTCGCCGGCGTGATGCTTCTCGGCGTCGTTCCGGACAAGGAGAAGAAGCTCCTGTACCTCTCGGGCGTGGACCGATGCAAGTTCCGGCGTCCCGTCGTCCCGGGGGACCAGCTGCGCATCGAGGCCGAAGTCATGTCGCTGAAGGCCAAGGTCTGCAAGTGCCGCGTGACGGCGACGGTGGAAGGTAACCTCTGCACCGAGGCCGAGCTCCTTTCGGTGCTGGTGGATCGCCCGTGAGCGTCGAGATCCATTCCAGCGCGGTCGTCTCGCATTCGGCGTCGCTCGGCGACGATGTCTCGATCGGACCCTACGCCGTGATCGGCGACGACGTGGTGCTCGGCGCCCGCACGCGCGTGGGCGCCCACGTCTCGATCCAGGGGCCCGCGATCTTCGGCGAGGAGAACCGGATCTTCACGCACGCGGCGCTGGGCTGCGATCCACAGGACCTGAAGTACCGGGGCGAGCGGACGCGGCTCGTCGTCGGCGCGCGCAACACGTTCCGCGAGTTCATGACGGTCCACCGCGGGACGCCGGGCGGCCACGGCGAGACCGTGATCGGCGACGACAACTACTTCATGAACTTCTCCCACGTGGCGCACGACAACCGAATCGGCTCGAGGGTCGTGCTCGCCAACGGCGCCGTGCTCGCCGGCCACGTCGAAGTCGGCGACTACGCGATTCTCTCGGCATACTCCGGCGCCCACCAGTTCATTCGCATCGGCCGCTACGCCTTCGTCGGCGCGTACTCGCCGCTCCGGCGCGACGTGCTGCCGTATTGCCGGACGGACGGCGCCGAGGGTGAGGTCAAGACGTACGGCTTGAATACCGTGGGTCTCAAGCGCCACGGGTTTTCCGACGAGCGCATCGAGGCGCTGCAGAAGGCTTACCGGCTCCTGGTCAAGTCCAAGCTGAACACCAGCCAGGCCCTCGCGCGGATCGCCGAGGAGCTCCCGGGGCAGCCCGACGTGGAGGAGCTCGTCGTGTTCATCCAGGGGAGTGAGCGGGGCTTCATCAAGTGAGGGGCGCCCGGGCGTGACGGCGGCCGATCCGGTTCGTCTCGCCGTGGTGGGCGTGGGCCACCTCGGGCGTCACCACGCCCGCCTCGCCTCGGAGCTTCCCGGAGTGTCGCTCGTCGGTATCCACGACCACCACGAGGGGCGCGCCGAAGAGGTCGCGCGGGAGAGGGGGCTGACGGTCCTCTCCGGGCCCGAGGAGGTCGCGCGCCGGGCCCAGGCGGTCGTCATCGCGACGCCGACGAGCTCCCACGGCGCGCTGTCGCGCTTCTTCCTGGAGCGCGGCCTCGACGTTTTGGTCGAGAAGCCGATCACCGAGGAAGTCTCCGCGGCCACGGCTCTGGTGGATCTGGCGCGCGAGCGCCGTCGGGTGCTGGGGGTGGGACACGTCGAGCGCTACAACCCGGCGGTGGCGGCGGTTCTGGCCCGCGTGCCCGAGCCGGTTTTCATCGAGGGACACCGGCTGGGTCTGTTTGCTCCGCGCAGCCTGGACGTGGACGTCGTCCTGGACCTGATGATCCATGACCTGCAAATCGTGACCGATCTCGTACGCCGGCCGGTGCGGGAGATCCGCGCGGCGGGGATGCCGGTGGTCACCTCCAAGATCGACATCGCCAACGCGCGAATCGAGTTCGAGGGAGGGTGCGTCGCGAACCTGACGGCCTCGCGGGTGTCCTCCGAGCGCATGCGCAAGCTCCGCGTCTTCGGCCGGTCGCTCTACTGCTCGGTCGACATGCACGAGCGCTCGGTCCAGGCCTTCGCCCTGGGTGACGGAAGCGGGCCGTCCCGTATCGTCCCGGTGGCGGTGCCCGTCGAGCCGGGGGATCCCCTGGCGCGGGAGCTCTCGGACTTCGTGGCCGCCGTCCGCGAACGGCGCGCTCCTCTGGTCTCCGGCGAGGTGGGGCGGGACGCGCTGATCCTGGCCGAGCGCGTGCGCGAGGCCATCGCCGAGCACCGGGGGCGGTCCGGAGGGGAGAGATCGTGAACCGCGCCCGCGTCGGGCTGGTCGGAGGAAGCGGCGTCTACGATCTCTCCTCGATCGAGAATCTTTCCGAGGAGCGGGTCAACACTCCGTTTGGCAAACCGAGCGACGCGTATTTCTGCGGCACGTTGAACGGCGTCCCCGTCGCGTTTCTGTCCCGGCACGGCCGCGGTCACCGCGTCGGCCCGTCCGAGATCAACTACCGCGCGAACGTCTGCGGCTTCAAGATGCTGGGCTGCGACGCTATCCTCTCCGCCTCGGCCTGCGGCAGCCTGAAGGAAGAGCTTCCTCCACGCATGGCCGTGATTCCGGACCAGTTCATCGACCGCACCCGGCATCGCGTCGACACCTTCTTCGGTGATGGCATCGTGGGACACGCGGGCCTCGCGGATCCCGTGTGCCCGTCGCTCTCGCAGACGCTCGAGCAGGCCGCCCGCGCCGGTGGCCTCGACGTCCGTAGCGGAGGCACCTACGTGTGCATGGAGGGACCTCAGTTCTCGACGCGCGCGGAATCGAACCTCTACCGGTCCTGGGGCGCCGACATCATCGGAATGACCAACCTGACCGAGGCGCGGCTGTGCCGCGAGGCCGAGATCTGCTACGCGAGCCTCGCCCTGGTCACCGACTACGACTGCTGGCGGGAGGAGACCGAAGACGTTTCGGTCGAGGTCATCCTGTCGATTCTGCGGGAGAACGCGGACGCGGCGCGCCGTTCCCTCGCCGGGGCGGTGACGCGCGTGAATCCCGGCCGGGCCTGTTCCTGCCGCGACGCCATGCGCTTCGGCGTCATCACCGACCGCGCCGCGATTTCCCCGGCGGTGAAGGAACGGCTCCGGCCAGTCATCGGGAGGTACCTCTGAAGAACCACGGACGCATCGTCGTCACCGGCTCGGTGGCGTTCGACTACCTGATGACGTTCCCCGGCAAGTTCACCGAGCACCTGATCCCGGACCGCATGTCGCGGCTGTCGGTGTCGTTCCTCGTGGACGAGATGCGGCGAGTTCCCGGAGGCTGCGGCCCCAACATCGCGTACGGGCTCGCGCTCCTGGGGGAGCGGCCGATCTTGTTGGCGACCGCCGGGCAGGATGCCGCGGAGTACCGAGACCGGCTGGCCGCGGAGGGCGTCGACGTCTCGTGGCTGCGGCTGGAGCCCGACCTCTTCACGGCCTCGTTCTTCGTCTCCACGGACCAAGACCAGAACCAGCTCGCCTCGTTCTACACGGGAGCGATGGCACGCGCCCGCAACCTTCCTCTCTCGACGCTGGATCCGTCCTCGGTCGCGTTCGTCGTCATCTCTCCCAACGACCCTCCCGCCATGGCGGCCCATGCCGAAGACTGCCGGCGCCTCGGAATTCCATTCCTCTACGATCCAAGCCAGCAGGTCACGCGGCTCTCGGGCGAGGAGATGGCGGAGGGCTTCCGCGGCGCCGCGATCCTGATCGTCAACGACTACGAGTCCGGCATCCTGACGCACAAGACCGGACTCTCGATCGACGAGCTCCAGACGCGCGTGCCGACTCTCATCGTCACGCACGGCGCCGACGGCTCCACGATCCACGCCCGCGACGGGTCCGGGGTCATCGCTCACCAGATCCCGCCGGCGAAAGTCGAAAAGGAAGCCGTCGACCCGACGGGAGTCGGCGATATGTACCGCGCCGGACTCCTGCGCGGCCTGCGGATCGGAGCGCCCTGGCCCGTAGCGGGACGCATCGGCAGTGTCGCCGCCGTGTTCGGGATCGAGGCCCTGGGGCCGCAGCCTCCGCGCTACACGCCCTCGGAGTTCGTGGAGCGCTACCGCCGCAACTTCGGCGACGCTCCGGAGCTCGGGCGCCTCTTCGCCTAGGTGCGACTGGAGCCCGGCCGTCGCCGGGTTACAATGGCGTCTCTTCAACGAGGAACGATCCTTGAGCATGCGCGCTTCGCGCCGCGCGACGGCGGCTTTCTCGCCGAGGCACTTCGAAGGAAGCCTCGACGCCCGCGGCCTGCGCTTCGGGATCGTTTGCGCGCGCTGGAATCCGACCATCACCGACGCGATGCTGGCGTCGGCCCTGGACACGCTGCGGCGCCGCGGCGCGAGGGTCGCCGACGTCGCGGTGGCGAGGGTTCCCGGAGCGTTCGAGGTTCCCTCCGGCGCTCGCGCGATGCTCGACACCCGCAAACCCGACGCCTTGATCGCCCTGGCTGCGATCATCCGGGGAGAGACCACGCACCACGAGATCCTGGGCAACACCGTGGCCTGGGCCCTCGGGGCCCTCTCCGTCCAGACCGGGGTCCCTCTCGGCTTCGGGGTCCTGACCTGCGAAACGATGGAGCAGGCGCGCGAACGGACCGACAAGGGCGTCGAAGCGGCCGAGGCGGCCATCGAGATGGCGAACCTGCGCCGGCATCTGAAGGGCGCCAAGTAGCATGGGCCAGCGGCGCAAGGCGCGCGAGCTCGCGCTCCAGATGCTCTACGAGCACGACGTGGCCGGGACCGAGCCCCAGGAGATGTTCCGCCGCTCCGACGAGCTGCAGCAGGCTCCCGAGGGAATCCAGAGCTTCGCGCGCCGGCTCGTGTCGGGGACCCTCCTCCACCGCGAGGACCTCGACGCGATCATCTCGCGCCAGGCCGACCACTGGCGGCTGGCCCGGATGCCGGTGGTCGACCGCAACATCCTCCGGCTGGCGCTCTTCGAGCTTCTGCACGAGCCGGAGACGCCGCGCCCCGTGGTCATCGACGAGGCCCTCGAGATCGCCAAGCGCTTCTCGACGCCGAAGTCTTCCCAGTTCATCAACGGCATCCTCGACGGCGTCCTGAAGTCGACGCGGGGCGCCTCGCGCGAATCGTGAGACTCCGAGTCTTGCTTCTCGCGGCCGCGTGCGCGGTCGTCGCGGTGTCCTCGCGCGCCGACGAGTTGGCGATCTACCGGGCGGCGGGCGCCGACGCGGGGCTCTTCGACCAGTACGACAACGACGGATACTCGCTGGCGGTCACGCCGCGGCAAGGAGGGGAGCTGGAGCTCTCGGTCCGGGTGTCGGCGATGCCGCTGTCCAGCCGCGCGCCCTTCCCGACGGGCGCGGCGCTCGATGCCTCGCTCACTCGGTCGGCGGAACGGGACGCGTTCGCAAAGACCCTGGCGGGAGACGCCGCGACGCAGGCCCAGGCCGTCGAGCGGGTCCTCTCCGGTGTCGCCTCGTACGTCCGATACGACACGGACCGCTCGCGCCGCCAGGACCCCGCCTCGGTCTTCGCCTCGCGCCGGGGTCATTGCGTCGGCATCTCGGAGTTGGCCGTGGACCTGCTGCGCCGCGTCGGGATCACCGCCCGCACCGTGCAGGGCGTTCTTCGCACGAAGCCCGACAGCGACGGCTACGAAGAGCGCATCGGCGGCGTCTTTCACCGGTGGATCGAGGTCTACTACCCCGACACCGGATTTGTGTTCTCGGATCCGTCCTCGTCGATCAACAGTGTCGACGCCCGATACGTGCCGTTCAAGAGCCGCGCGTTCGAGCGTCCGCGCCAGCTGCGGCTGACACAGGTCGAGGCCTCCGGGCGCCTCGACTACCCGGTGCGCCGCCTTCCCGACGCCACGCTCCGAGTTCGGCCGACCGGGAAGTAGTTCCCGGTTTCGTGTTCCGGGTTCCGGGACGACCGTCGGGTATATTTGCCCGCCCATGACCGAGAAGTACGCCCCCGGCCAGATCGAGGGGAAGTGGCAGAAACGGTGGGCCGACGCGCGCGTGGCCTACGTGGACACCCGTGTGCCGGGCGACGAGTTCTACATGCTCAACATGTACCCGTATCCCTCGGGCAGCCGCCTGCATGTGGGCCACGGGCGCAACTACATCCTCGGAGACGCTCTCTACCGGCGCGAGCGCATGGCCGGTCGGAAGGCCTTGAACCCGATGGGCTGGGACGCCTTCGGGCTGCCGGCCGAGAACGCGGCGATCAAGAGCGGCGTCCACCCGC
>Ga0075424_100000521_pt1 | contig 30166 bp, 34 predicted proteins | sample SoiMethybrSBSTD3_FD_75301 | JGI IMG/M metagenome (GOLD analysis project Ga0075424, IMG submission 75301) | Bulk soil microbial communities from a Populus tree surrounding site in Tennessee, USA - Soil MetaG P. TD hybrid SBSTD3 | ecosystem: Environmental > Terrestrial > Soil > Tree plantation... | reverse complement strand
GCCGGCGTTCATGTCTGCTTGTCGTGGATTTTCTTCACTTCTTCGAGCAGCTTCTCGTTCGGCACCAGCGGCTCGCCGCGCTCGAGGACTTTTTTGTAGCGAAGAACGCCGTTGCGATCGATGATAAAATAGGAGCGCTGGGCGACCGTGCCGCTCAAAACGCCGTAGCTTTTGATGGTCTTTAAGTCCGCGTCGCTCAACAGCGGAAAGTTGAGCTTGAGATAATCGGCGAAGGCCTTCTGCGAGAAGGTCTGATTGGCGCTCACCCCCAGCACTTCGGCGCCGGCCGCGGCGAATTTCTCGTACTCGTCCCGACTGGACGAGAGCTCCCTGATTCACGTAGGGGTAAAGTCCATCGGATAGAAAAGCAGGACGACCTCTTTCTGGCCGGTAAAGTCCGCCAGTCGGATCGTGCCGCCGCGCGTGCTCGCGAGCTCGAAGGCAGGCGCCTGGTCGCCCACCTCAACGGCGGCGGCATAGGCGGGCAGAGATACGAGGAGGGCGATGAGCCATGCCGAGAAGCGTTTCATATATCCTAACAAATTTATCCGAGGCGGGGGCCGTACGCAAGCTCCGGCACTCTTCGGCCTCCAGCGATTTTTCCACCCGTCGTGGTGCGCGGGAACGCGCCACATACGGGTGTGATCCTAGAAAGCCGTCATTGCGCCGGCGGCGGCTCTTCGAGCAATATCTCCGCGCCGCATTTCTGCACGATCCAGCGATGGAGATCGCGGACGGTCTCTTCGCCGCCCTCGCCGATGATCCAATGGCCGCCGGCATATTCGCGGAACTCGGCGCCGAGCCGCCGGGCATAGGCTTCGAGCGCGGCGGGAGGAAAGAGACGGTCGTGGCGCGCCGCGGCGACGAGCGTCGGGCAGCGCGCCGCGGGCGCAAGGCTCATGCGCCGCGCGAAAAAATCATTGATGAGCGCCGGAGCGTCGGCGACGAGACAATCGGCCTCGGCGCCGTCGTTGGAGGCGCCGGCCCAGAGCTTGCGGAAATCGCTTTCTTCGAGGCGGAACGGGCGGCGGAGAAACAGCAGCGCCCGGTATTTGAGTCGCAGCAGCTTGAGCGCGCGCGGCGGCTCGGGCAAAACAGCTTCGGGCGGCAGCGGCGCGAGCAGAATCAGCCCCGAAGTCTTTTCTCCTTCCAGCGCCTCGAGCGCGATCGCGCCGCCGAGATCGTGCGCCAAGACGACCGGCGGGAAAGGTGCCGCGCGAATGATCTGCTTGACGTCGCGCACGCAATCTTCGAAGCGCAAACGCTTGAGCTCCGCCGCGGCGTCGTCGCCGCGCCTGCCGCGCAGATTGACCGCGCGGCACTCCCAGCCGAGATTGGCGAAATGCGTCGCCCACGGCATCCAGCAAGCGCTGGAGGACCACAGGCCGTGAATCAAGATGAGCGGAGACTTGTATTTCTCTCTCTCCGGCGTGTAGAGATCGATCGGCAGAGGCCTGCTCGGCGTCTCCATACAACAACAGTAAGCGGGCGCGGAAAAATAACAAGGCCCTCCTTTGTCGAAGGGCCTTGTGTTGAGCGGCCAGGACAGCCGCCCTATCGCCTGAGTATGAGGAGGGTTATTTCACCACCGCCACACCACTACAAAACGGACCTACTTTTTCTTTTTTTTCTTGGCTTTTTTCTTTGCAGCCATAGGCGCCTCCTTGTTTGATTCCCCGGCAGGTGTTTACCGCGAGGTAGGAGTTTTGCTCAGGCGAAAAGATTATCTTACGACCCTCCCATATTTTGTAGATAACCAAATTATACAGACGCTATGAATTGTGTGTCAAGAAGAAAATGCTATTTTAAAGCAATTTGGCAGTAAAAACTGATATCTGTTCAACCGCACAAAGAGCGAGGCAAGTTGAAAAAGCTCCCGGAGTCGGTAGAACTAAGCGAGGAGATTAAAAATGGCAGATGACGTTCGCATCAATCGTGAGATCGTGCTCGAAGCGGATGCCGAGACGCTCGGTAGGATGCGTAAAGAGGGCCGCGCGCGCGGCTTTACGGTCTATTGCGACGAGGCCGAGCGCACCGGCGGCGAAAACAGCGCGCCGCCGCCGCTCGCCTACTTCGCTCTCGCGCTCGGCTTCTGACTGCTCACGCAAATTTCCCGGTACGGGGAAATGATGAAAACTAAAATCGACAAGGCGCGGGTCTTCGTCACGGCGAAGTTCAAGAGCGAAGGCTCGGTGCTCGCCGAGACCGTGCGCGCCGCGAGCCCCGGCTTCGCGACGCGGCTGGAAATCGAATCGCAGGAGGCCGCGGAGAAGGTTGCCAAAGTCGTGCGCAATGCCGAAAACGGCTGCTACGTTTTACAGACGATTCTCCATCCCGTTCCCGTCGAGCGCCGCTTCACACTGAACGGCGCGCCTTTCGAACCGGAAAAAAAATAACGGCGGACAAAGGAGCACAGCCATGGCGAAACCGATGGAATTCATGGGGATCGAATACCAGGAAGGCGCGCTCGAAGAGAAGATGTCGCAGCTCATCCGCTTCGCGGTGAATCTCGCGATCAACCACGAGCACGGCGCGAAGCTCCATCTCGAGCGCGCGCGCCAGGCCGGCGCGAGCGAGGACGAGATCTGGGAGACCGCGGTCTACGCGCTCCGGCCCGTCGCCGCGCAGGTGCGGAACTTCGCGCGCAAGATCATCGCCAACGATCCCAAGTATGGCGGCGGGAAGTAAGCCTTGATGAATCCGTGGACGATCGACGTCGGCGAAGATAATTTCCAGACCGAAGTCCTGGAGCGCTCGCGCAGCGTGCCGGTCGTCGTCGACTTTTGGGCCCCGTGGTGCGGCCCCTGCCGTGTCCTCGGCCCCATCCTCGAGCGGCTCGCCGACGAGCGCCGCGGCGAATTCGTTCTCGCCAAGGTCAACGTCGACGAGCATCCCGAGCTCGCTGGCGCCTTCCGCGTTCAAGGCATTCCGGCGGTGAAGATTTTTTCCGACGGCGCGCTCGCCGATGAATTTACCGGCGCGCTGCCCGAGGACGCGGTGCGCGAGGTGCTCGCGGGGGTCCTGCCTTCGGCGGCGGACCGCGACGCCGCGGCGGCTGCCAAGCTCGCGGCCGAAGGCAAGAGCGCAGACGCCAAAGCGATCTATGAAAAGACTCTCGCGGCGGAGCCGAACCACGACCGATCGCTTTTAGGGCTCGCGCAGCTCATCGCGGACGACGACGTGAAGCGGGCGCTCGACCTGCTCGAGCGCGTGTCGTTCACGAGCCCGGCGCGCGACGAGGCCGATCGTCTCATCGCGCGCCTCAAGCTCCATAGCGCCGGCGGCGGCGACGCGGAGAAGCTGCGCGCCGCCGTGATGGCCGAGCCGGAAAATATCGACGCGCGATTCGATCTGGCCCGGACGCTGGCGGCCGGCGAGAAATACGAGGAGGCGCTGAAGGAATTCCTCGAGGTATTGAAGCGCGACCGCGGCTTTCGCGACGACGGCGCGCGCAAGGCGATGCTCAGCATCTTCGAAGTGCTCGGCAGCGAGCACCCGCTGACACAAAAGTACCGCTCAGAGCTGGCGCAGGTGCTTTTTCGTTGAGGCGATCCCCTTCTCCCCCTCCCCCGCGTACCAGAAGCGCTCGCCCTCCGGCGCCATGCAGCGCGGCGTGAACGGCACCGGCAATCTTTCGATAATCTGCTCCCGCGTGGGGTCGTAGCGGCCGAAGAAGTAGCGCGCCTGCGCCTCGTTCCAATGGCCGAGCGGTCCGGGATCGGACTCGATCAGCCACAGCTCGTTCTTGTACGCGGCGGGGCTGAAGCTCTCGTATTGAGTGCGCACGATCCAATTGGTCTTGCCGCTCTTCGGATCGATGCAGAAGAGTTTTCGATTGTGGCGGTGCGGCAGCCACAATTTATCGTCGTACAGCGCGAGGCCGGAGCCGGCGCCGTCCGGGCAGCCGTAGCAGAGCGTTTCTTTCTCCTCGGCGAAAGACCAGAAGACGATCTGCCGGTCGAGCTTGCCGCCACCGGTGAGCAGCCACAGGCCGTCTTCGCCGGGGCAGACGTCCCAAACTTCGTGCGCGTAAGCAAGCCGCGGCTCGGTTTTTCCGCTCGCCGGATCGTGCGCGGCGACGACGCGCTCGTCCGCCGCCGCGAGCCAGAGCAAGCGGCCGTCGTGCGTCATGCCGGTGACTGAGAGGCTCGGCAAATCCACTGCGTTCAAGCTATGGCAATTCGGCGCTGCGATCAACCGACGATTCCCGCCGCGCGCCAAGCGCAATCTCGAAACCGGGCGGTGAACGTACTATGATAACTCGAATGGCGCCGGTCGAAGACATCGAGCCCGAGGTGCGCGAGCTGGCCCGCGCTCTCTATCGCGACGCGTCGGCGCACAAGCCCTCGCTTTTCGAGCCGCAAGACTGGATCGGACGCATGATCGACAGCTCGCTCGCCGACGAGTCGCTACGCACCGCGCTGTTCCGCTTCGTCGACGTGCTGCCGAGCCTCGACTCGGCGGCCGAGATCGGCCGCCACCTGCGCGAGTATTTCGCGCGCGTCGATCATGCGCTCGGCGGCCTCCTCTTCCTCGCCCAGGCGCTTCATGCCGGCACGCTGGTCGCGCCGCTCGTGCGCCACAATGTCGTGCGCCTCGCGCGCCGCTTCATCGCGGAGGAGGACAGCGAGTCGCTCGTACCCGTGCTCGAAGCGCTGCGCGCCGAGCCGGCGGCTTTCACGCTCGACGTCGTCGGCGAGGCGACGGTGAGCGAGCGCGAAGCGGAGGAGATGGAGCGCCGCTACCTCGACCTGATGCGCCGCCTCGCCGCCGCGAGCCGCGGCTGGGCGCCGATCCCGCAGATCGACGCCGGGCCGCGCGGCGCGCTGCCGCGGGTGAATTTATCCGTCAAGCTCTCCGCGCTCTGCGCCCGCTTCGATCCGCTCGATCCGGAGACGGAGAAAAGCGTTAAGGAACGCATGCGCACGCTCCTTCGTGAAGCGGCCCGGCTCGATGCGGCGCTCACCGTCGACATGGAGCAGTACGCTTACAAGGATTTGACGCTCGACATTTTCCGCGCGCTGCTCGAAGAGGAAGAATTTCAGCGCGCGCCGTCCGTCGCGATCGCCATGCAGGCCTACCTGCGCGACAGCGAGAACGATCTCCAGCACTTGATCCGCTGGGCGAAGGAGCGCGGTCGGCGCATCGGCGTGCGGCTCGTCAAGGGGGCTTACTGGGACAGCGAGGTCGCGTGGGCCGGACAGAAAAACTGGCCGATCCCGGTTTTTCTGGAGAAAGCCGCCACCGATCAATCGTACGAGCGGCTCACGCGCATTTTATTGGAGAATTACGATATCGTCGACGCCGCCTTCGGCAGTCACAATTTGCGCAGCGTGGCGCACGCGATCGTCGCCGCGCGCGAGCTCGGCGTGCCCGAAAACGGCTACGAGATCCAGATGCTTTTCGGCATGGCCGAGCCGGTGCGCCGCGCGCTCATCCAACACGGCCGGCGCGTGCGCGTCTATCTGCCGGTCGGCGCGCTGCTGCCCGGCATGGCCTATCTGATCCGCAGGCTCATGGAAAACACCTCGAACACTTCGTTCCTACGCCAGACGTATGCCGAGGGAAAGCGCATCGATTCGCTCGTGGCCGCGCCGATAGTGAAAAAAAAATCGCCGCTCAGCGCAAAGCCCGCTTCGCGCGAAAACTTCATCAACGAGCCGCCGCTCGATTTCTCACGGCGCGAGGAGCGCGCGCGCTTCGCCGCTGCCTTGCAGGAGGTCGAGGCGCGCTTCGGCGGAGAATATCCTCTTTGGATCGCGGGGGCCGAAAGATCGAGTGAGAGCTGGATCGCATCGCTGAATCCCGCCGCGCCGGAAGAGATCGTCGGGCGCGCGGCGGCCGCGGGCCCCGCGGACGTCGACGAAGCGATCGCCGCGGCTCAGGCGTTTTTTCCGAGCTGGCGCGCGACTCCGGCCGAGGAGCGCGCGGCGATTCTCTTCGGCGCCGGCGCGATCATGCGCGAGCGGCGCGTCGAGCTCGCCGCCTGGGAGGTCTTCGAGGTCGGCAAAGGCTGGCGCGAGGCCGACGCCGACGTCATCGAGGCGATCGACTATCTGGAGTACTACGGGCGCGAGATGATCCGCTTGTCGGACCCGCGCGCGATGCAGCGGCTCGCCGGCGAGAGCGACGTCTACCTTTACGAGCCGCGCGGCATCGCCGCGGTCGTCGCGCCGTGGAACTTTCCGCTCGCGATACCGACCGGCATGACCGCCGCGGCGCTGGTCGCCGGGAACTGTGCGATTCTAAAACCCGCCGAGCAATCGCCGGTGATGGGCTTTCATCTGGTCGATATTCTGCGCGCGGCCGGTCTGCCGCCGCTCGCCTGCCAGCTCGTTCAGGGCGGCGGCGCGATCGGCGCCGCCCTCGTGCGCCATCCGGCGGTTCATCTGATCGCCTTCACCGGGTCGCGTGAGGTGGGATTGGAGATTCTCCACGAAGCGAGCGTCGTGCGTCCGGGTCAGGACCATATCAAGCGCGTGATCTGCGAGATGGGCGGAAAAAACGCGTTCGTCGTCGATGCCGACGCCGATCTCGACGAGGCGATCGCGGCGATCATCGATTCCGCCTTCGGCTACCAGGGGCAGAAATGCTCGGCCGCCTCGCGCCTCATTATCGTCGAGGCCGTGCACGACCGACTATTGGAGCGCTTGAGCGAGGCGGTGAAGAGTCTCAGAATGGGGCCGCCGAAAGATCCGCGTCACGCGCTCGGCCCGGTTATCGAGGCGGCGGCCCAGGCGCGCATCGCGGAGTACATCGCGCTCGGCAAGCGCGAGGGAAAGTGCCTGCTCGAAATGGCGCCGCCGCCGCACGGCTATTTCGCCGGCCCGGCGATCTTCGACGGCATCGAGCCGCAGCACCGTCTCGCCGAGGAGGAGATCTTCGGCCCGGTGCTCGCGGTCATGCGCGCGCGCGATTTCGACCACGCGATAGAACTTGCCAACGCTTCGTCGTACGCGCTCACCGGCGGCGTCTTTTCCCGCTCGCCGGCGCACATCGAGCAGGCGCGGCGCGAATTTCGCGTCGGTAATCTATACATCAACCGCAGTATCACCGGCGCCGTCGTGGGACGCCAGCCGTTCGGCGGCTTCAAGCTCTCGGGCATCGGCTCGAAGGCCGGCGGCCCCGATTATCTGCTGCAATTCCTGGAGCCCAGGACGATCAGCGAGAACACGCTGCGCCACGGCTTCGTCCCGCTGGAAGAGGGGAGCGAAGATTGATGGAAGCGCGCCCGAAACACGCCTCGACGGTGCTGCTGGTCCGCCCCGACGGAAGCGGCAAGTTCGAAGTGCTGCTGACGCGCCGCCCGGACGCGATGAGATTCCTCGGCGGGTTTTACGTTTTTCCCGGCGGCAGCATCGAGCCTCAGGACCGCTCCGAAAAGGTCCTCACCCGCTGCCGCGGCCTCTCGCCGATCGAAGCGGAAAAGATCTTAGGCGACAATTTAGGCTCGAACCTCGCGCTGGCGCACTGGATCGCGGGCATCCGCGAGCTGTTCGAAGAGGTCGGCATCGTGCTCTGCAACGACGAGAGCGGCGCCGAAGTCCGCAACGACAGCCGGAGCAGAGAAAGATTCGAGCAAACGCGCCGGGCGATCGTCGCCGGAGCTGCGGACTTCGGCGCGTTCCTGGAAGCGGAAAACCTCTTTATCGACCTCAAGCGCGCGGTCTATTTCGCCCACCGGGTGACGCCGGAGTTTTTCCCCATCCGCTTCGACACGCGCTTTTATCTCGCCGCGCTTCCCGAAGGACAGAGCGCGCTCGATAAGTCCGAGGAGGTCGCCGACAGCTTGTGGATCGCGCCCGACCAGGCGCTCAAAGAAGCGAATCGCAATCTGCCGCTCCTCCCGCCGACGACAACCATGTTGCAGAATCTCTGTTCTTACGACTCCTGGCAGAATTTATCGAATAATTTTGCTTTTCGTGGAGCTTAGGAAGGAGATTTGATGGGTCTTGACGGAATAGAGATGATAATGGCCACGGAGGAAACCTTCGGAATTGAAATACCTGACGAGGTGGCGGCGAGCCTTTTTACGCCTGGCGAGTTGCTGGAGTATGTTTTCAATCATGTTCCTTCAACACCATCTTCGGAATGCTTAACGCAGCAGCTTTTTTCCGCATACGTCGCGGATTGCGCGCTTATTTGCCAGCGATGAATCGTTTTAATCTGGACACGCCTCTTGAGGAAATCCTCCGGAAAGATCAGTGGGACAACGCGTGGACAACCATTCGGAGTAACGTAGGACAAAACACTTGGCCAAAACACGTTCCTTGGCCGACTCTACTTGGGAAAGGCCCGAAAAACATTCGACAACTCATATGGCATGTAGTCGCTTCCCTTCCACGCCCAAACATTCATGCCGGTGAAGCCTGGACGCGCGAGCGGATTGAAGGTGAGATTCGCCGCCTCGTTTACGAGCAACTAGAAATACGCGACTTTAAAATGAGCGCGCGGTTCGTCGAGGATTTAGGGGTCGATTGATTCACGGCCTGAACGCCTCGTTGACCGCCGAGTAGGTCGCGCCGGGCTTCGGCCCGCCGGACACGACATAGATCGTATCCCCCACCACCGCGGCGCCGAGGCCGTGGCGCGCCGTCGGCAGAGGCGCCATCCTCGTCCAGCTGTTTTTCGCGGGATCGTACGCTTCGTTCTCGTTGAATGTCTTCGCCGTCGACTCGCCGCCGAAGACGAATATGCGCCCGCCCACGACCCCGGCGGCGATGCCGCTCCTAAGCGTCGGCAGGGCTGCGCGGGTCTGCCATTTATTCGTGTCGGAATCATACTCCTCGTTGGGGTCGACGTTCTCGGCGTGGCGGCCGTCGATGCGGCCGCCGATCGCGTAGAGCTTTCCCGCGACCACGCCGATTGCGTGATGGTCGCGCGGCGACGGCAGCGGCGCGCGCTTCGTCCAGCGGTTTTGCGCCGGGTCGAACTCCTCGTTCGCGGCGGCGTTGCGGCCATTGGTGCCGACGCCGCCGACGGCGTAGATCTTCCCGCCGATGACGCCCACGGCGAGCGCGCCGCGCGCCGTCGGCATCGAAGCCAGCGCGCGCCAGCGGTCGGCGGCCGGGTCATATTCGTACACCGTGTCCATCGAGGCGCCGGAGGAGTAGCCGCCGATCACATAGATCTTTCCTCTGACCGCCGCGGCGCCGATGTGGTGCAGCGGCCGCGGCAAAGACGCCCGGCGACGCCACCGATCGGTCGCCGTATCGTACTCTTCGACGAGATCGCCGCCCTTGCCGAAGCCGCCGATGACGTAGATCTTCTCGCCCACCGCCGCCGCGGCGACTTCGGTCCGCGGCGTCGGCATGGGCGTTTTCACGGTCCACCGGCCGCCGTTTTCGGCGAAGGAATCGAGCGAAAACCCCACGAGCCAAGCGACAAAGGAGAACGCCGCAAGCTGTCTTCGGCCAACCATCATCGCCTCCACAATAAACCGGTTTTCTGTATTCGTTAAACGAAAATTCCGCCTGGTACGGACTTCGAAGCGGCAAAGAAAGGCGCGAGATGGCTCGCGCCGAATAGTTTAAGACGCTATGCGTGGCTGGAAAAACTCAGACGCGCTGGAGAAAGGCCGTCAGGTGTTGGCGCGCGATCGATAGTTCAACGGCTGCATCCTAGAAACGCATCGATTCGCGGCAAATAGAGCTTCAGTGCTTCGGTTCTATTCTTTTTCCGTAAGTGATCTCACCCTTGTCGACGCGTAGAGAAAATCCACAATCCGGGTTGGTGCAGGCCCAAGCCTTAAACGTTACGGAAGAGCCTTCCTGGCCATAATCAGACAGCGGAATCAGTAGACCGTTATTGCACTTCTGGCATTTAGGCAGTTCCATCTCCGCACCTCCTTTCGGCTCAGCACAGGAATGCCTGCTAAAAGCTTATAGGTCGGTCTAGGCTCCGTCAAGGAAGCGATTCTGGATTTTGGGCAAATTGAGTAACCGGGACGGCGGCGAGGGCGACCCCCGAATGGGTAACGCAAAAGTGCGCCAAAAAGCGCCAATTTTTGGCGGGTTCAGGACATTTCTTGAGACAAGTTACAGCGCGGAATCAGGCGCCGTAGAACTTCTTGGCGTTTTCCTCGAGCAGCTTGCCCTTGGCCGCCGCCGGGATGTCGTCGCGCTCCTGGAGCAAGCGCGCAGTCCCTTCGGTGCGGTCGGCATGAGGGTAATCGGACGAGAAAAGGAGCTTGTCCTTGCCGAGTTCCTGGATCATGCGGGCGAGCGTCGCCTCGTTCCCTTCGCAGCCGAAGAAAATCCGGCCGGAGTTCAAATACTCGCTCGGCGGATGTTTGATGAGCTGGCGCGCGTTGTAGCGCGGATTTTCGAAATGATCGTCCATCCGCTCGACGTAGGCGGCGACCCAGTTGCAGCCGCCTTCGAGAAAAGCGAAGCGGAGATTCCGGTAGCGCTCGAGCAGACCGGAGCACATGACGCTCGTGAAGCCGGCCATGATCGGAAAAATACCGGCGAGCACGCGATTGGGAAAGAAATGGGGGAACAGCTCGCTCACCGCCGGGAACTCCAGGCTGAAGTGGACCGCGATCGGCAGGTTCAGCCGGTTCGCCTCGGCGAAAAACGGCTCGTGCGACGGATGGTCGAGACGGTTCGGTCCAACCGTGCCGTTGACCATCACGGCCGCCAGGCCGAGCTCTTTGATGCGCGTCACTTCCTTCGCTGCGCCTTCGGGGTCGGGGAGGCAGACGAGACCGACTCCTTTCAACCGATCCGGCGCCTGCGCGCAGGTCTTCGCGAGCCAGGTATTGTAAGCGCGGCAGACGCCGTTCCCGAGCACGCCGTCTTCCCACGCATTGATGTGCAGCAGAAAGCTCGGGTAGAGATACTGAAGATCGATACCTTCCTTGTCGAGGTCTTCGAGCCGCTCCTTAATATTCGCCAGCGTCTGGCTCCCCGGCGAAGCGCGGCGCGGCCCCTGGAGCTTTTTTCCCGGAGGCGCCGCCGAGCCGGGATTGCCCGCGCCGAGGATGCTCGGCCGCTTGTAGCGCGTAGTGCCGTCGACGACCCAGAAATTCGCCCCTTCTTCATCGCCCAAGAGCCGCGGTCGGTAGTTCCTGAGCGGCGGCTCCATATATTTTTCAAAGAGCTCTTCGGTCTCGAACAGGTGCCCGTCCGCATCGATGATCATCGGGATTTTCCTTTTCTATTCCGCAAGCCCGATCATTTTTAAATCCACTTCCACGCCGAGACCCGGCTTTTCCGGCGGCGACGCGAAGCCTTCGACCACATCGTGGCCGCGCACCGGATCGTCGGCCATGCGCTCGAACTCGCCGATCTCGCAGGGCAGGCGCAGATTTCTGAGACTCGCGGCGAGATGAACGTTCGCCGCGTCAAGCAGCCGGCTGCCCGGCGCAGTCCCGACGAGATAGTCGACTCCCGCCGCCTCGCAGACGGCCGCGGCTTTCCGCGCCTTGAAGATGCCGCCCATCTTGGGAATCTTCAAGCTGATCACGTCCGCCGCGCCGGCGTCGATGATCCTCAGCGCGTCGGTCGCCGAGTTGACCGCCTCGTCCGCCATGACGAGCGGCTTTACCGCCTGGCGCACCATCGCCATGCCCTTCAGATCGGTCAGCTTGACCGGCTGCTCGACCAAGGCCACGTCGTAGGGCTCCATGGCTTCGATGCTGACGATCGCCTCTTTGGCCGAGCAGGCCTGGTTGAAATCGATCGTGATCGTCGCGTTCGGCCCCACCGCCTCGCGCACGCGCTTGACGCGTTCGACATCCTCTTTCACCGTCGTCCCCACCTTCAGCTTGAACGCCGTGTAGCCGCGCTGCGCCAATTCGGCCGAGCGCTCGGCCATCACTTTGGGCTCGAACATGCCCATGAGCCGCGTCACGCGCACGCGCGGATGGATTACGCCGCCGAAGAGACGGTTGGCGGGAACGCGCAAGGCTTTTCCGCAGAGGTCATACAGCGCGAGATCGATGCCCGCCTTGGCCCGCTCGCCGCCTTTGACGATCGCGTCGAGCTTGCAGAGAATCGCCTCGATGTCGAACGGGTCGGCGCCGATCATCGCCGGCCCGAAGCGGTTGTTGACCATCTCGAGAACGTTCACGCCCGTGTCGCCGGCGATGAAGAGCGCGCCGGGGCTGGCGATGCCGACGCCGAAAAGCTTCTCGTCGGTGTCGATGCGCACGAAGACGAGCTCGTGCGTGTCGTGGCCGCCGAGGGAAGTCTTCCAGCCCGTCATCGTGTTGCGGACCTTGTGCGAGACCCCGCGGACTTTGGTGATTTTCATCCTGAGTTCCTCCGACGGCTGCGGGAAAAATCCAAGGAGCGTCGTTTTTGTTTTCTACCGCTTCCAGCGCAAGTTTTGCAACCCGATCGCCCTCAACGCGAGATCTGCTCGGGCGTAAGCGCGGACCAGGGGTAGGCTTTTTCGCTGTGCGTCATCTTGCCGTGGACCATCAGCTCCGCAAAGCGGATGCCCACGGCCTTGGTGTTGATGACCGGGACGCCGACGGCGGCCTCCAGCTCCTCCGGCGCCACCGCGTAGGGGTAAATTTTTCCGCCCAGAGGGATGATCGCCTGGGCCCCTTGCGCGACGAGCTCGCGGCCCACCGCGACCGTGCGCTCGAGAATGAGGTCCCGATATCGGGATACGTCGCCGGCCTCGTAGACGTCGATGGCTTTGATGCCGCAGACGAAGGGTGTCATGCCGTAGCTTTGCACCAGCCTCATCGTGTGCGGAATGTGAGTGGCGAGCGGGGCCGTGAGGCCGAAGCGGTCGCACAGGCAGGCGGCGAAGTGGAGCGAGGCGCGGAGCAGGCCGACGACGGGAATCCGCACCGCGAGACGGCTCGCCTCGACTCCCGGATCGAACGTGTTGCTTTGCACCAGCGCGTCGAAGCCGCGTTGCTCGGCCTCGATCGCTTTCTTGACCAGCGCGGGAGTCTCTAAAATATGATGCAGGCCCGACAACGCCTTGCGTTTTTCGAGCAGGCGCAGCACCTCGACGCCCCCCAGGTTTTCGGGATAGGCGATCTCGAATGTCGTTCCCGGCGAAGCATACCCCTGGAGCAGAGCGGCGATACGGGCTTCGAACTCCGGCGCATGACGCTGGGACGAATGGTTCAAGAACATGATGCGCATGGTTTTACTCCTTTGCCGGGCGAGGCCTCTGGCTGCATCTGATTCGACGCCGCAGCGGTCCGGCGTCAACCGCCGAAAATCGCTCTGAATTGTTTGGCGTATTCGTCCATCTTGTCCGCGAGCGATGGATCGACCGGCACCATTTTGATTCCTTTGACCGCGGCGGGCTGCTCGGACTGTAGATCGGAGCGGGCGACCAGCCTGCCGAAGCTCTGGAATATTTTCTGCCCTTCGCGCGACAAGAGGAAATCGATGTAGAGCTTCGCGGCATTCGGGTGCGGAGCGCCGGCCGATTGCCCGATGCCGACCATGACCGCCGGAGCGGCGCCGACGGCCGTCCAATCGATCGGCGCGCCTTTTTCCTTGACGCGGTCTACGGAAGACGCCGGTATGTTGACGTCGAGCGCGCCCTCTCCCGCGACGACGAGTTGGGCTAGGAGCTCATGCCCCTCGCGGAGCGACGGCGTTTGTTTGGCAAGCGCACGCATGTATTTGAGCCCCGGCTCCCTTCCCATGATCTGCAGCACGCCGGCGAACCAGTCCGCCTTGGTCCCCTCCATCATCATATTTTTTTCCCACTTCGGATCGAGGAGGTCCTCGTACGTTTTCGGCACCGCGCGCGGCGGCACCAGCTTCGTGTTGTACGCGACCACGTACGGATTGTAATAGACCGTCGTCCAGTATCCATCCTCCTTGAAATCTCCGGGGTAAAGGGAATTGGCCTGCGGCAGGAAGCGCGCCAGCACGCCCCGGCGCGTAAGAACGTGCATGCTGAATTCGACGGTCTGAATCACGTCGGCGGAGCTCTTCTTCGCGCGGGCCTCGGTCAGAACGCGCGTCAGGAGCTTTTCGCTGCCGGTCCGGTTGAGCTTGACCTTGACGAAGGGGTAGCGCTGTTCGAACTTCGAGCTCAACAGGTTGGCTTCGCCGATATTCATCGAGGCGTAGACGACCACTTCGCCTTCGCGTTTCGCCGCGGCGATCACGGCATCGCTGTCGGCGGCGCGCGCGACTTCGACAGAGGTGAGCCAGAGCACGAGCGACAAAAGCACCGGCGCTAAAATCCAGGCGCGACTAAACCGACGCATGCACGGTTAATGCTCTGAGGGGCACGAGATGTCAAGGTTCTTTGTAAATTCTCATTGACACTCTGCACCGCGACCGATATAGTTAAATTCCGTGATGCGCTTTCCGAGAAGGCCATCGCGGCTTTTTATTTTTAGCGGCAAAACTTTGAGTTTCGAAGCTTCGGCCCCCCCGAAGGCGCTCAGAGTTTGACCATGGCCGTTGTCGCGATCATTCCTGTCCGTTACGGCTCGACGCGCTTTCCGGGAAAGCCCCTGGTCCCGATCGGCGGCAAACCGATGATCCAGCACGTCTACGAAAGCACCGCGCGTTCTCCCGGCCTGGACCGCGTCATCGTCGCCACGGACGACCGGCGGATTTTAGATGCGGCGCGAGGCTTCGGCGCCGAGGCGATCCTGACGTCGGCCAAGCACGCGAGCGGCACCGACCGCCTGGCCGAGGTGGCGAAAAAACTCCGCGCGGAATGGGTAATCAACGTGCAGGGAGATCTCCCGTTCATTCGATCCGAGACAATTCAGCGGACATTGAAGCCGCTGCGGCAAGACCGAACGATCCCGATGGGCACGGCGCAAACGCCGATCTTCGATCGGGAGGAATGGCTGAATCCGAACGTCGTCAAGGTCGTGACCGACAGGCACGGCTTCGCGCTTTATTTTTCCCGCGCCCCGATTCCTTACGCGCGCGACCGCGAAGAGCGGCCGAACGATGTGTTCGGCTATCGACACGTCGGCATTTACGTCTACCGGCGCGAGTTCCTGCTCAAGTTCGCGCGCATGCGTCAGACGGAACTCGAGCGCATCGAGAAGCTCGAGCAGCTGCGAGCGCTTTCCAACGGCTATCGCATCCGCGTCGCCGAGGTGGACGAGCCTTCGGTCGAAGTCGATACCCCGGCGGATCTGGAGAAGGCGGAGGCGTATTTACAGGGCGTGAACAACGGGAGCAGGAGACGCACAGCGCATGGCTAGCGTAAAGACCAAATTCATTTTCGTCACCGGCGGCGTGGTCTCGTCTTTAGGCAAGGGGCTCGCCTCGGCATCTATCGGCGCGCTGATGGAAAGCCGCGGGCTCAGGGTCACGCACCTCAAGATGGACCCCTATATCAACGTCGACCCGGGCACGATGAGCCCGTTTCAGCATGGCGAGGTCTTCGTCACGGACGACGGCGCCGAGACCGATCTCGATCTCGGCCACTATGAGCGCTACGTCTCGACGCCGATGGGAAAAAAGAACAACTTCACGACCGGTCAGGTGTATGAAACCGTGATCGGCCGCGAGCGGCGCGGCGATTATCTCGGCGGCACGGTGCAGGTGATTCCGCACATCACCGACGAGATCAAGCGGCGCATCCAGGGGGCGGCCGAGGGATACGATATCGCCATCTGCGAGGTCGGCGGCACGGTCGGCGACATCGAAAGCCTGCCTTTTTTGGAGGCCGTCCGCGAGTTCGGCTGGGATTGGGGGAAAGAAAACGTCCTCCACGTTCATCTGACGCTCGTTCCCTACATCGCCGCCGGCGGCGAGCTGAAAACCAAGCCGACGCAGCACAGCGTCAAAGAGCTCACCGGCCTCGGCATTCAGCCCGACATTCTACTCTGCCGCACCGACCGCCTGCTCGATAAAAAAATCAAGGCGAAAATCGCCAGCTTCTGCAACGTCGACGAAAACTCCGTGATCACGGCCAAAGACGTTGAGTGGATCTACGAAGTGCCGCTCATCTTCCATCAGGAGGGACTCGACGACCGCATTGTCGAGAAGCTCCACATGTGGACCGGCGCGCCCAATTTGAAAAAATGGGAGCGCGTCGTTCAGGTGCTGAAGAACCCGAAAGAGACCGTCCGCATCGCCGTCGTCGGCAAGTACATGGATTTGAAAGAGTCGTACAAGAGCCTGATGGAGGCGCTGGTGCACGGCGGCATCGCCAACGAGGCGCGCGTCGAGCTCGACTGCATCGAGGCGGAGAAGATAGAGGAGAGCGGCACGAAAATTTTGGATCAGGCCGACGGCATTCTCGTCCCCGGCGGATTCGGCGACCGCGGCAGCGAGGGGAAAATTACCGCGGCGCGCTACGCCCGCGAAAACCGCATCCCCTATTTCGGCATCTGCCTCGGCATGCAGATGGCGGTGGTCGAATTTGCGCGCAACGTGGGAAACTTCGAGCGCGCGAACTCCACCGAATTCGACCCGGCGACGCCCCATCCGGTGATCCATCTGATGGAGGCGCAAAAAGCGATCGAGAACAAGGGCGCCACGATGCGCCTCGGGGCCTACCCCTGCTCTCTGCAGGACGACACGCTCGCCGCGAAAGTCTACGGGAAAAAGAAAATCTCCGAGCGCCACCGCCACCGCTACGAGTTCAACAACGCCTACCGCGAAGCGCTGACGCAAAAGGGCATGGCGCTCAGCGGCCTTTCGCCCGACGGCACGCTCGTCGAGATCGTCGAGCTGAAAGACCATCCGTGGTTCTTGGGCTGCCAGTTCCATCCCGAGTTCAAATCGCGGCCGATGGAAAGCCATCCTCTGTTCAAGGGCTTCGTCAAGGCCGCGCTGCAGAACCGGCTCGCGCAAAAAGAGGTGCCGCGCATCAAAGTGGCGCGCACTTAAGTCGAGGCATGCTTTGAAACGGTCCTTGAGCATCTTCGGTGACATGCCGAAGAGCAAATTTGCATTCTCGATGCACCGATGTTCTACTGATTGCGGATGGCGCATACGAAGAGGGTAAAAATCGGCGGCTTTGAGATCGGCGGCGGCAGGCCGCTGGCGCTCATCGCCGGACCCTGTGTGATCGAGAATGCCGATTCCGCCCTGAGACACGCCGCCGCACTCAAACAGATCGCCGACCGCGTCGGCGTCCCGTTCATCTTCAAATCTTCCTACGATAAAGCCAATCGAACGTCGCTCGGATCGTTTCGCGGACCGGGCATCGACGAAGGACTCAAAATTCTCGCGCAGGTCCGGCGCGATATCGGCGTGCCGGTGCTGACCGACGTGCATGAGATCGATCAGATCGCGCCCGCCGCCGAGGCCGTCGACGTCCTGCAGATTCCCGCCTTTCTCTGCCGGCAGACCGATTTCGTCGTCGCCGTGGCGCGCGCGGGAAAAGCGGTGAACGTGAAGAAAGGGCAGTTCCTCGCGCCCTGGGACGTGAAGAACATCGTGGAAAAGATCGTCTCGACCGGCAATGAACAGGTGACGGTGACGGAGCGCGGCGCCTCGTTCGGCTACAACAATCTCGTCTCGGACATGCGCTCGCTGGTCGTGCTGGGCGATCTCGGCTATCCGGTCGTCTTCGACGCGACGCACAGCCTCCAGCAGCCGGGGGGCCTGGGCAAGGCTTCCGGCGGCGAGCGCCAGTACATCCCGGCGCTCGCGCGCGCGGCCGTCGCCGTCGGCGTCGACGCGCTTTTTATGGAAGTGCATGAAGATCCCGACCGCGCGCTCAGCGACGGGCCCAATTCGCTCGCGCTCAAAGAGCTCGGCGCGCTCCTCGCGCGGGTCAAAGAAATCGATGCCCTGGTCAAGCGGCGATAGGGAAATGGACACGCAAAAGATCCTCAAGCGCGCGCGCGCCGTGCTCGAAATCGAGGCGCACGGGATTCTCTCGCTCACCGAGCGGCTCGACGAGAGCTTTGTCCGCGCGGTCGACCTGCTTTATCGCTGTAAAGGCAAAGCGGTCGTCACCGGCCTCGGCAAATCGGGCCTCATCTGCCGCAAGATCGCCGCGACGCTCTCCAGCACCGGGACGCCGGCGCTCTTTCTCCACGCGGGCGACGCGAATCACGGCGACATGGGTATGATCAACAAGGGCGACGTCGTGATCGCGGTTTCGAACAGCGGCGAGACCGAGGAGATGCTGAAATTCGTTCCGCTCATCAAAAGGCTCGGGGTGAAGCTCATCTCCATCACCGGCACCGCCGACTCGAATCTTTCCCGCGCGGCGGATGTGGCGATCAACGCCGCGGTGAAAGAAGAAGCCTGTCCGCTCGGTTTGTCGCCGACCGCCAGCACGACCGCCGCCCTCGCGTTGGGCGACGCGCTCGCGGTGGTGCTCCTGGAAATGAGAGGCTTCAAAGAGGAAGACTTCGCGCTGCGCCACCCCGGCGGGACGCTCGGGCGAAAGCTGCTGCTCCGCGTCGACGAGCTGATGCATCGGGACGCCGAACTGCCCCTGGTGACTGAGAATACGCCGATGAAAGAGGCGATCCTGGAAATCACCTCCAAACGGCTGGGGGTCACCGGCGTCGTCAACGGCCAGGGTCTCCTGGTCGGCATCGTCACCGACGGCGATCTCCGCCGCGGCCTGGAAAACAAAGGGGATATTTTCCGCTATCAGGCCAAAGATCTCATGACCGGCAGCCCCAAGACGATCCACGGCGATGCGCTCGCCGCGACGGCGATGGGAGTGATGGAGGAGCACTCGATCACCTCGCTTTTCGTGCTCGAAGGTAAAAAGCCCGTGGGGGTTATCCACCTCCACGACCTCCTGAAAGCAGGCATTTAAATTCCGTGCCGCGCCTCTCCTCTCGAGTCCGCAACCGCGCCCGGAAGATCAAGCTCCTGCTGCTCGACCTGGACGGTGTTCTGACCGATGGCGGGATTTTTATCGACGGGAGCGGCGACGAGGTAAAGCGCTTCGACGTGCGCGACGGCCATGGGCTGAGGCTCCTTCAGCGAGGCGGCATCCGCGTCGGCATCGTCTCCGGGCGCTCGGCCCGGGCGGCGCGGCACCGGGCCCGGGAGCTCGATATCGAGCTTTTCTTTCAGGGCGTCGGCGACAAGCTCGCTGTTTATGAGAAGATCAAGCGCATGACGAAACTGACCGATGGCGAGGTCGCCTATGTCGGCGACGACATGGTCGATTTACCGCTGCTTAGCCGGGTCGGATTGGCCGTCGGGGTCGCCGACGGCTGGGGGCCGCTCAAGAGCCATACCCATTATATTACCCGCGCCCGCGGAGGCCGGGGCGCGGTCAGGGAAGTCGTCGAGCTGTTGTTGAAAAGCCAGGGAAAATGGCAGGAACTTACCAAGAAATACCAGCGCTCCTGAAAATTCTCGCCTGACCAAGCAATTTTCGTGCCCGCAAACTTTACAGCTTCTTTGAAAGATGATATTTTGCGCTCGATAAGGGAGCTTTATGACCGGACGTAAGTTCAGAACGATTCTTCTCGTGGCGATTTCGGCGATCTTGGGGGTGGTCACCTTCAAGGTCGGCGAGAGCATCTGGCAGGGCAATAAGAAGAACCTTCGCAACAAGGTAGTAAAACAGACGATCGAAATGCTTCCAGAATCCGCCCTGACGATCAAGGACTTTCACCGCGCCCAAGTGGACGGCGAGCGCAAAGTCTGGGAGGTCTTCGGCGACGAGGCGCGCTACAACAAGGAGGACAAGCGTCTCGCCTTAAAGAAGGCGCGCATCTTTTTTTACCAGAAGGACGATAACGCCATCGAAGCCATCGGGAACGAGGGCAACCTCTGGATGGGGGAAGGGCAGAGCGATCTCGAAAAGGCGCAGCTCCTCGGAAACGTGAGCGTCAACTTCCGCGGCTACACGCTGACCACCAACGAGATCCTCTATTTCAAGGCCCGCAACATGATGGTTTTGCCGGGGCGCGTCTCGATCAAAGGCGAGGGCATGGAGCTCGACGGCGGGCAAATGGAAATCAGCTTGAACGACGAGGTCCTCAAGCTCAATCGCGACGTAAAAACCAAGGTCGTGCCCGGCAAGCTGCCGACGAAGGGACGAACTGATGAGAAAAAAACGGGCTGAAGCGGCGCGTTGGATAGCGGGCTGCGCGCTGTTCGTGCTCGCGGTCGCCCTTTATGGCGCGCCGGCTTTCACCGCGGAGGCCGAGAAAAAGGCCGAGCCGAAAGCCGAACAGAAGACCGAGCGAAAGGCGGCGTCGAAAAAGAAATCCGAGAAATCCGATACCGGCGGCGCGTTCAGCACGAAGGAGCCGATTTATATCACCTCGGACCGCATGGAGGCGGACCGGCAGAAAAACGTGCTCGTCTACATCGGCCAGGTGGTCGCGATCCAGGGCGATATGACGCTCCGCAGCGACAAGCTGACGACTTACTTCGATCCTGATCTCCAGCAGATCAAGCAGGCGATCGCCGAGGGAAAACAGGTGCGCATGACATCGGGCGACCGGATCGCCACGGGGACGAAGGCCGTCTTCGACGGCGTCGCGCAGACGCTGACGATGACCGGCAATCCGGTGCTCCGGCAGGGCAACAGCGAAGTCGCCGGAGAGAAAATTACTTACTTTATGGTCGAGGATCGAATGATTGTGGAAAGCGGCAAAACCAAGCCCCGCGTCGAGATGACGATTTTTCCCGAAGAGCTGCAGCAACAGCAGAAAAAAGACAGCGAGCCGAAGGCGACCGCCAAAGAAAAATGAGCGACCTGCAAGCCGAGAGCGTGACGAAGTCCTACACCGGGCGCCGCGTCGTCGACGGCGTCAGCCTCAACGTCAACGGCGGCGAGGTGGTCGGGCTTTTGGGGCCGAACGGCGCCGGCAAGACGACCACGTTCCACATGATGGTGGGCCTCGTTCATCCCGACGGCGGCAAAGTCCTCTTGAACGGCGAGGACCTGACCGCGATGCCGATCTACCAGCGCGCGCGCGCCGGCTTGAGCTACCTGCCGCAGGAATCGTCGGTCTTCCGACGCCTGACCGTCGAGGAGAATCTGCTCGCGATTTTAGAGACGCTCGATCTTTCGGACGAAGAGCAGCGCGACCGCGCCGTGCGATTGATGCAGATGCTCGGCGTCAACGACCTCGCCAAGCAGAAGGCGCTGACGCTTTCCGGCGGCGAGCGCCGGCGCGTGGAGATCGCCCGCGCACTCGTCCTCTCGCCTTTCTTCGTGCTGCTCGACGAGCCTTTTACCGGCATCGATCCGATCGCGGTCTCCGAAATCCAAAAAATCATCCGCAAATTGAGCGCGAGCGGCATCGGCGTCTTGATTACCGATCACAACGTGCGCGAGACGCTGGGCATCTGCGACCGCGCCTATATCATCAACGAAGGGGTCGTGCTGGAGGAAGGAACCCCGGACAAGATCGCCGTGAGCCCCAAGGCACGGCAAGTATATCTCGGAGAAGGTTTTAGGCTTTAGCCATGGCTTTAGAGATCAGACAGGTTCAGAGACTCTCCCAACAGCTGGTGATGACGCCCCAGCTGCAGCAGGCGATCAAGCTCCTGCAGCTCTCCCGCATCGAGCTGGAGGAGATGATCTCGCAGGAGCTGCAGGAAAATCCGACGCTGGAGGAGCTGTCGGCGGGCGAGCAGGAGTTGCAGCCAGTGAAACCCGAGGAGGAGCTTCCCGAGCGCGCCGACCAGATCGAGCCGACGCGCGAGCTTTCCACGACCGACCGCATCGGCACGATGGACTGGCAGGACTACCTCGACACGCACTCGAACTCGCTCCACGGCTCGCTTACCGCCGAGGCCGGCGGCGACGAAGACGAAGGGCCGCCGTCCTGGGAAAACACGCTCACGAAAAAGACTTCGCTCGAAGACCATCTCGTCTGGCAGCTCCGCATGTCGCGCCTGACGGAAAAAGAGGAGCAGCTCGGCCTCTACATCGTCGGTAATCTCGCGGAGAACGGCTATCTCGCGCTAACGCTCGAGGAGGTGTGTCAGGCGACCGGCGGGACGGTGGAAGAAGCGGAGGGGGTGCTGAAGAAGATCCAGTTCTTCGATCCGCCGGGCGTCGCGGCACGCGACCTGCGCGAATGCCTCCTCGTCCAACTCGAAAACCTGGGAATCTCCGACAGCCTCGCCGCGCGCATCGTCCGCGATCACCTGGCGCAGCTCGAAGGCAAACGCTTCGAAAAACTGGCGCGCGAGCTCGGCGTCACGGTCGACGACATCATCGTCGCCTCGCAGCTGATCGCCTCGCTCGAGCCGCGGCCGTCGCGCGGCTACGACGAAGAGGAGATCCGCACGATTCTCCCCGACGTCTCCGTCGAGAAGATCGAAGGGGAATGGAAAATATTTCTCAACGACGAGGGGCTGCCGCGCCTTCGCGTCAGCTCTTATTATCGCAAGCTCGCGGGCCAGCAGGGGCTCGAGGAAGAGCGCGCGCGGCAATATTTGCAGGAAAAAGTCCGCGCGGCCACATGGCTCATCAAGAGCATCCACCAGCGCCAGCAGACGCTTTATCGCGTCACCGAGAGCATCTTCAAATTCCAGTGCGAGTTCCTGGAAAGCGGCGTCAGCCAACTCCGGCCGATGGTTTTGAAGGACGTGGCCGAGGACATCGGCATGCACGAGTCGACCGTCAGCCGCGCCACCGCCAACAAATACGTCAATACGCCGCACGGCCTCTTCGAGCTCAAATATTTTTTTCAGAGCGGCCTGCGCTCGGGCAACGGCGAGGACGTCGCCGCCGAGAGCGTCAAGGACAAGATCCGCGGCATCATTTCGACCGAGGATCCGAGAAAGCCTTTCAGCGACCAGCACATCGCGCAGCTTTTGAGCGCCGATGCGATCGGCATCGCCCGGCGTACCGTCGCCAAGTACCGCGAGGCGATGGGCATCCTGCCGTCGTCGCGGCGCCGGCAGCCCTATTTGCGCAAATAGCTTCTGGAAAGGAGCTGCATGACCGACGTTAAAGTTACTGTGACATTTCGCCATACCGCGCCGACGGAAGCCCTCAAAAACTACGCCGAGGAGAAAGTGCACAAGATCGGCAAATATTTCGACCGCCCTCTGGAGGCGCACGTCGTCCTGGCGGTGGACTCGAAGGAGCGGCAAGTCGCCGAGGTGACGATGCAGGCGCGCGGTGTGACGCTTCACGGGCGCGAGGAGACCGAAGACCTTTACGCGGCGATCGATCTTCTTATGGATAAGATCGATCAGCAGATTCGCAAGTACAAAACTAAAACCCGATTGAAAAGAAGAAAGGCGAAACCTTGAAGCTCACCGATTTTCTGGATGCCACCAGGATCATTCCGGACCTCAAGGAAAAAGAAAAGCGCGCCGTGCTCAAAGAGATGTCCGTCCGGCTCGCCGCTCTGGATGCCTCGCTCGACGCGGGAAAATTATTCGATACGCTGCTCGAGCGGGAGAAGATCAGCAGCACCGCGATCGGCGAGGGCGTGGCGATACCGCACGGTAAACTCAACGGCAGCCGAAAACTCACGGGCATCTTCGCGCGAAGCCTCCAAGGGGCGAACTTCGAGTCGCTCGACGGCGGCCCGACGCATCTCTTTTTCGTCCTGCTCGCGCCCGAAGACTCGGCCGCGGATCATTTGAAGGCGCTGGCGCGTATCTCGCGGCTGCTGAAGGATAGCTCCTTCCGCGTTCGGCTGATGCAGGGAAAGACGGCGGAAGAGATCTTCCGAGTCATCAAAGAAGAAGATGACAAGTTCTAGCTGGGAAGCTGTCAGCGATCAGCCGTCGGCCATGACAAATTTCGACTTCTCTAAGCTGATGGCTCAACGCTGAGCGCTTCTTTATGTCTGATCGCCTGGACATCGTCGTCGTGACCGGCCTCGCCGGATCGGGCAAGAGCGTGGCCATCAGGGCATTGGAGGACCGGGGGTTTTTTTGCATCGACAACCTCCCCGTCCGCCTGATCCCGCAGTTCGTCGAGCTGTGCGAGGGGTCGGGCGAGGGCATCAATCGCATCGCGCTCGGTGTCGATCTCCGCGCGAGCCGCTTCCTGCAGTCGTGGCCGGAAGTCCTGGCCTGCTTGCGCCGCGACGGCTATCGCGTGGACGTCCTGTTCCTCGACGCCTCGGACGAGGTGCTGCTGCGCCGCTTCAGCGAGACGCGCCGGCCCCATCCGCTGGCGGGAGAGGGCTCGGTCCAGGAGGCGATCGCCCGCGAGCGCAAGGCGCTCGAGGGCATGCGCGCGCTCGCCGACAAGGTGATCGACACGACCGGATTAAACGTGCACGAGCTCAAACGGGAGATCGACGACCAGTTCAGCCAAACCGCCGATGCGCGGCGGATGAATCTGTTCCTGACCTCGTTCGGGTACAAGTACGGCAATCCGCCCGACGCGGACATCATTATGGACGTCCGCTTTCTGCCGAACCCCTTCTTCGTCCATGAGCTGCGGGATCAAACGGGGCTCGAGCCGGAGGTCGAGGAATTCGTTCTTAAGCGCGAGGAGACTAACGGCTTCCTCGAGCGGCTTTATGCTTTGCTGGAGTTCGCCCTCCCCTATTTCGTGCACGAAGGGAAAAGCACCCTGACCGTGGCGCTCGGCTGCACCGGGGGGCGCCACCGCTCGGTCGTGCTCGTCGAAGAATTGAAAAGAAGGCTCGAAGGAAAGCCGTTCCGCATCCACGTCAAGCATCGCGACATCGATAAATAAGATGGAAGCCGCGACGAAAACTCTTGAGATCAAGAACAAGCTCGGCCTCCACGCGCGCGCGGCGGCGCTGCTCGTCCAAACGATCAATAAATTCGAGGCCGAGGTGACGATCACCAAAGACGGCCAGGCCATCGACGGGCGCAGCATCATGGGCGTGCTCACGCTCGCCGCGACGCAGGGCAGCACGATCCAGGTGGAAGCGAAGGGCCGGGAGGCCGAGGCCGTCCTTGCGGCGGTGGAAAAGCTCATCGACCAGAAGTTCCACGAAAACGACTGATCTTGATTCCCGCGGGCTTCTCCGTTATAGCAATTTAATTCGCCTTTTTCCGGAACGCCTTGGAGGTGCGCTCGATGGCAGCGAAAGACTTTCTCTTCACTTCGGAATCCGTTTCCGAAGGTCATCCCGACAAGATGTGCGATCAGATTTCCGATGCGATCCTCGACGCGCACCTGAACGGCGACCCCACGAGCCGCGTCGCCTGTGAAACGCTCACGAAAACCGGCATGGTCGTCGTCGCCGGCGAGATCACGAGCAATGAACGGGTGAACTACGGCGAGATCGTCCGGGACGTCGTGCGCGATATCGGCTACACCGACTCGGCGATGGGCTTCGACGGCAACACCTGCGCGGTTTTGACGGCCGTCGAGCGGCAGTCCCCGGACATTTCCCAGGGCGTCACCGAAGGCGAAGGGTTGCACAAAGAGCAGGGCGCGGGCGATCAGGGTATGATGTTCGGCTACGCATGCGACGAGACGCCCGAGCTGATGCCGTTCCCGATCCAGACCGCGCACCGCTTGGTGCAATATCTCGCCAAGATCAGAAAGGGCGGCGAGGCGCCGTTTCTCCGGCCCGACGCCAAATCACAGGTCACGGTGGAGTACAAGGACGGCAGGCCGGCGCGTGTGACGAGCGTCGTCGTCTCGACGCAGCACACGCCCGAGGTGGACAATAAAAAGCTCCGCGACACCGTCATCGACGGCGTCATCCGCGCCGTCATCCCTGCGGACTATCTCGACAAGGACACGGTCTATCACGTCAACCCCACGGGCCGTTTCGTCATCGGCGGCCCGCAGGGGGACTGCGGCCTGACGGGAAGAAAGATCATCGTCGACACGTACGGAGGCATGGGCCGGCATGGCGGCGGCGCCTTCTCGGGCAAAGACCCCTCGAAGGTGGACCGCAGCGCTGCCTATATGGCGCGCTACATCGCGAAAAATATCGTCGCCGCCAAGCTCGCGCGCAAATGCGAGGTGCAGCTCGCCTATGTCATCGGCGTCGCCGATCCGGTTTCGATTTGCGTCGATACGTTCGATACGGGAACCCTGCCGGAAAGCGCTCTCGCCAAGATCGTCCGTGAAGTCTTCAGCCTCACGCCCAAAGGCATCATTCAAACGCTCGATTTGAAGCGCCCCATCTACCGTCCGACGGCGGCTTACGGCCATTTCGGCCGCACGCCCGAGAACGGCGGCTTCACCTGGGAGCGCACCGATAAGGTCGACGCACTCAAAAAAGCCGCCTCCCGGGCTTAGTGATTAATCAGAGCAGGAGGCTGCACCATGGCGAAGAACTACGACGTTAAGAGCCTCGCTTTAGCGCCGCAAGGCAAGAAGCGGATTCTCTGGGCCGGTCAGGACATGCCGGTGCTCCGGCGCGTGCGCGAGCGCTTTCACAAGGAGAAGCCGCTCCGCGGGCTGCGCTTCTCCGCCTGTCTGCACGTCACCGCCGAGACCGCGAATCTCGTCCAGGCGCTCAAGGCGGGCGGCGCCGATGTCGTCCTCTGCGCCTCCAATCCGCTCTCGACGCAGGACGACGTGGCTGCGAGCCTGGTGCAGAACGACCGGATCCCCACGTATGCGATTAAGGGCGAAGACCATAAAACCTATTATCGCCATCTCCGCGCCGCGCTCGACCACGAGCCCGAGATCACGATGGACGACGGCGCCGACCTCGTCTCGATGCTGCATCGGGACTATGCGCACCTCGCCGACAAGCTGATCGCGAGCATGGAAGAGACGACGACCGGCGTCATCCGGCTGCGCGCGCTCGCGGCCGACAAGAAGCTCAAGATTCCCGTCATCGCGGTCAACGACGCCAGCACCAAGCATCTCTTCGACAACCGCTACGGCACCGGGCAATCGACGATCGACGGCGTCATCCGCGCGACCGACATGCTGCTCGCGGGCAAGCGCGTCGTCGTCGCGGGCTACGGCTGGTGCGGCAAGGGGGTCGCGTCGCGCGCCCGCGGCATGGGCTCGAAGGTGATCGTCACCGAGATCGATCCGATCCGCGCGCTCGAGGCGGCGATGGACGGTTTCGAGGTGATGTCGATGAAGGAGGCGGCGAAGATCGGCGATCTCTTCATCACGCTCACCGGCGACATGCACGTGGTCGGCAAAGAGCACCTAAAGGCGATGAAGGACGGCGCGGTCGTCTGCAACTCCGGCCACTTCGACATCGAGATCGATTTGAAGGCGCTGAAGCAGATGGCCACGAAAGAAGAGAAGAACGTGCGCAACTTCGTCGACGCCTACACGCTGCCCGGCGGCAAGCGCATTTTCATCATCGGCGAAGGGCGCCTCGTCAACCTGGCCGCCGCCGAGGGGCATCCCGCGTCCGTCATGGACATGAGCTTCGCGACTCAGGCGCTCGCCTCCGAATGGGCAGTGAAAAACCGCAGCAAGCTCACGCCGCAGGTCTACGCAGTACCGAAGGCCGTCGAAGATTGGGTCGCCTCGCTGAAACTTTCCAGCATGGGCATCCGCATCGACCGCCTCACGGCGGAGCAGGAGAAATACCTGTCGTCCTGGAACGTGGGAACGTAACTCTGCACCGCAACTCCCAATCAATTTTCGATTTTTCGATTTTGGATTTTAGATTGAGCGAAAATCGGCAACCGAAAATCTAAAATCCTACAGCTTGACGCCTCCGCCGCCGCAGGACTAATAATACTTAGGCCTGTATTCGGGTCGCCGGGAGGTTTCCATGGCTCTTGCCGCCTTCGACCGCTTCATCCGATCGGCGCGCGAGCTGTTCGCGCGGGAAAAGGATCTCGACCGCCGCTGGGAAGGGCTCGCGCCGCTGTTGCGCGAGCTTTTGGCCGATCCCGAAGTCATCGAGTCGTCCCAGCGCTGGCCGGAGTGCGCGCACAAAGAGCGCGCGGAGAATCTTCTTTTCTACGAAGACCCCGACTTCGGCTTCGTCGTCAACGGCCTCACCAAGGCGCCGCAGACGCGCACGCAGATCCACGATCACGCGCATAACTGGACGCTTTACGGCGTGCTCGACGGCACCGAGACGATCATGCGCTACCAGCGCGTCGACGATAAGTCGAAGCCCGACTACGCCGAGATTCGCGGCATGAGCAAGCTCCGCGCCGGGCCCGGCGAGGTCGATCTCGTCCGCCCGTGGGAGATCCACGCCGAGGCGAGCGGCGAAGAGCGCACCGTCGCGATCATCGTGCGCGCGGAGAAGGCCGGCGGCTTTCTCCAGGGGCGCTACGATCCGGTGAACAAGCGATACTGGCAGGGCTACGGCCCGATCCAAGTTCCGTACACGCTCGAATAGATTTTCTATGCCGCCGGAGACCATTCGTTTGGACTTGCGCGGCATGCCCGCAGAAAAGCAGGCGGCGGCGCTGCGCGAGCGCTACGCAGGCTGGAAAGGACACGGCGCCCGCATTCGCGCACGGGTCGAAAAACATCCGGCGCGTCTCTATATTTCCCTGCTGGAGAGCGGCTATCGTGTCACACTGCACGAGAGCCGCGATAGAACCTTCATCGAGCTCGAGCCCGACGGCTCGACTCCCAGACTCGCGCGCGGCGGGGCGCATTCGGTCGTGGCGCACCGCGATGGGCGGGTTTACGCCAACACGACGGACAATCGCGTGGCGGTGCTCGACGGATCGTCGCGGAGGATCGTCAGGCACATCGCGGTCGGCAGCAATCCCTCGCACCTGGAACTCTCGCACGATCAACGGCGGCTGTATGTCGCCAACAGCGGCTCGGACGATCTCACGATCATCGACACCGCAACCGACGCGGTGATCGCGACGGCGCCGACCGGACAACGGCCGCTGCTGCCGTGCGTCGCGCCGAACGGCGATAAGGTTTACGCGCCGAGCGGGCCCGACGAGACCTTGACAGTGATCGAAAACGGGCGGCCGGTCGCCACGTTGGATGTGGGCGCCGCACCGCACGATGTCGCTGTGTCGCCGGACGATCGGTGGGTTTACCAGCCGAATTCAGGATCCGATGACGTCACAGTAGTCGACGGACGCACAAATGCCGTCATCGGCGCGGTTCGTGTCGGCGCCGGACCCGGCCACATCGCGTTCAGCCCCGACGGACGCCGCGCCTATATTGCCAATACGCTGTCGGACGATGTTTCCATCGTCGATACCTCCTCCCACGAGGTCGTCGGCACAATTGGCGCCGGCGCCGGAGCGCATTTGCCGGCCTTAAGCCCCGACGGAAAATTGGGGTATGTCGCGAATTTCGCCTCGGACGACATTACCGTCTGGGAAACCACGACGGGACGCGTCGTCGCGCGCATCGCTGTCGGCATCTATCCGCACTTTTTTGCGCCGAGCCCGAACGGCCGCTGGCTCCTCGTGTCGAACACCGGCGAGGCGAGCGTCTGTCTCATCGATGCGCAGAGCCACAAGACCGCCGCGCGGATGGAAGTGGGCGGCGCGCCCGCGCACCTCGCCTTCGATCCGGAAGGCATATGCGCCTTCGTCGGCTGCGAAGCGACCGACGAGGTAGCGGTGATCGACCTCGCCGGCAAGCGAGTTCTCGACCGCGTCAAGGCAGGCAGCATGGCAAATTAAGGCGGGGTGAGAAATATGGCGAACAGCTACGCGAGCGAAGACGTCGGCAACATCGTTCTTCTGGAGCACTTGAACGTCACGGTGTCCGATCAGCCGCAGGCGATTCTTTTCTACGTCGTCGGCCTCGGTCTCACGCGCGACCCCTATCTCACGGTCGGCCTCGACAACATGTGGGTCAACGTCGGCGAGCAGCAGTTCCACCTGCCCACGCGCGGCGCGCAGCGCTTCGCCGGCCACGTCGGCATTGTCATCCCCGACCCCGAGCATCTCGAGCAGCGCCTCGAATCGATCCGGGAGCGCCTGGCCGGCACGAAGTTCAAATGGTCGCGCAAGCGCGACCACATCGCCGCGACCTGCCCGTGGGGCAACAACTTCCGCTGCTACGCGCCCGATGAAAGATTCGGCGACATGGCGCTCGGCATTCCGTACATGGAATTTCTCGTGAAGCGCGGCGCGGCGCAAGGCATCGGGAGCTTCTATCAGGAAGTCTTTCGCGCGCCGGCGACGATCGAGCAAGACGGCAATTTATCCGCCGCGCGCATCGCCATCGGCCGCAATCAGGAGCTCGTCTTCCGCGAGACGAACGATGCCATCCCGCCCTACGACGGCCATCATGTCGCGATCTACGTCGCCAACTTCTCCGGCCCGTACGAGTTTCTCAACCGCCGCGGCCATATCACCGAAGACGTGCGCGGCCACCAGTTCCGCTTCCAGGCGATCGTCGATCCGGAAAGCGGCGCGACGCTGCACGAGCTCGAGCACGAGGTCCGCAGCTTCCGCCACCCGCTCTACCAGCGCGGCTTCGTCAA
>Ga0075424_100000519_pt1 | contig 30217 bp, 23 predicted proteins | sample SoiMethybrSBSTD3_FD_75301 | JGI IMG/M metagenome (GOLD analysis project Ga0075424, IMG submission 75301) | Bulk soil microbial communities from a Populus tree surrounding site in Tennessee, USA - Soil MetaG P. TD hybrid SBSTD3 | ecosystem: Environmental > Terrestrial > Soil > Tree plantation... | reverse complement strand
CACTGGAACCGCCGCAAGGCGGCGCAGATTCTCGGCGTGAGCTACAAGACGCTGCTGAACAAGATCAAAGAGTGCGGCATCAGCCGCGCATAGATCAGCTACCAGCTATCAGCTATCACCTATCAGCTATCTGATAGCTGATAGCTGGTATCCGGTAACTGACAGTGAGCACCTCGCTTCCCACCTCCACAGCAGAGTGAGATTCCCACCGCAGCCATACGCTCCATAAAGCTGGCGGTTTTCCCAAGAACGCGAAAGATTTTCTTTCGTGGCATCTTGCTTGCTCGACTGGAGTGGCGTGCAGTCTACAGAGTCCCCCGACGTCCCGCATGCCAGCACCCGCGGGACCCGCCAGCGCGCGCTCCCGCTGCTCGGCTCGAGCGACAAGATGCGCGAGGTTCGCGACCTCATCGCGCGCGTCGCCGATACGGACGTCACCGTGCTCATCCGTGGCGAGAGCGGCACGGGCAAAGAGCTGGTTGCCCGCGCCATCCATGAATCGTCGCCGCGCCGGCAAAGGACGTTCGTCAAGGTCAATTGCGCCGCGCTTCCGTCGGAGCTCCTGGAGTCCGAGCTGTTCGGGTTCGAGCGGGGCGCCTTCACCGGCGCCATCCAGCAAAAGCCCGGCAAATTCGAGTTCGCGCACGAAGGGACGATGTTCCTCGACGAGATCAGCGAGATGCACCCGCCGCTGCAGTCCAAGCTGCTGCAGGTGCTCCAGGACGGCGAATTCGCTCGTCTCGGCGGCCGCCGCGACGTCCGCGTCGATGTACGGATCGTCGCCGCGACCAATCGCGACATCGAGTGCGCGGTCGCGGAAGGACAGTTCCGCGAAGACCTGTATTTCCGGCTGAACGTCGTGTGCATCACGCTGCCGCCGCTGCGGCAGCGCCGCGACGAGATCCCGCTCCTCACCGAGCGGTTTCTCGAGCAGTACGCCGATCATTACAACCGGCCGCGGCTGTCGCTCGCCGAGGAGACGAAGCGGCTGTTCAACGAGTACGACTGGCCTGGCAACGTCCGCGAGCTCGAGAACCTCGTGAAGCGCGCCGTGGTCCTGGGATCGGACGATTCGATCCGGCGCGAGCTGGCCGATGCAATCGCCGGACGACGCCGTCTGCCGGGGCCGATCCCCGCGCTTCAGCCACGGACCCCTGAGACGGCAGCCGCGCCAGCGGCGGCCCCCGCGCCCGTGGCGGCCGCGCCGCAGGAGCGGGCGCCCGCCGAGGCACCGGCCGTCACCGGCTCGCTCAAGGACATCGCGCGCCACGCCGCACGGGAAGCGGAGCGCGATCTCATTTACCGCACGCTGCAACAGACCCGCTGGAACCGACGCGAGGCGGCGGAAATCCTCGGCGTCAGCTACAAGGCGCTCCTTTACAAGATCAAGGAAGCGGAGCTCGACAAGGCTTCATGATGACCGCCGACCCGTTTCTCGACGAGGACTATCGCGTCTTGACGTCCGAAGCGTTCGAGTTCGTCCTCAACAACGAGCTCAAACGCGCGGTGCGCTCGCAGAATTTTCTGACGCTGGTGAGCGTCAAGCCGCACATGGCGGGCGCGGCTGGCGGCGCGGGCGCGGCGGCCGCTGCCGCGACGGGCGACCGCGACGTCGCCGTCAAACAGATCGCCCGCCTCATCAGCCGCGACGTACGCGAGACGGATCTCCTCGCCGAGACCGACAAAGGACGCCTGTCGCTCGTGCTCCTCGATGCGGATCTCCCGAACTCCATGAACGTCATCGAGCGGCTGCGAACGCGGCTCGACGCGTATGCGTTCCCCAAACCGTTGACGCTCGAAATCGGCGCCGCCACCTGTCCCACCCATGGCGCCGACGTCGAATCGCTCCGTCGGGCCGCCGAGGCCCAGGCCCTGTATTCACGCCGCGACGACCGCGGTACGGCTTCGAACACTCACTAGAAGGTTGCTGCGATGAAAACGACGATTGCCTTCTCTATCCTGTTTTTGCTGAGCACGACCGCGATGCCGGCGGCGCAGGCACAGTCGGCCGCCGCGCATCCGTCAACAACTCCCGCGACGACGACCCCAGTGAAGGACGCCAAAACGAGCGCGGATTACCGCCTCGTCCCGGGCGACAAGCTGCGCATCGAGGTCTACAAGGACGCGCAGCTCTCGCAGGCGCTGCAGGTGAGGCCGGACGGCAAGATCACGCTCCCCCTCATCGGCGACGTGACGGCCGAAGGCCACACGGCGACCGAGCTGCGGGACACGCTCGTGACGTCCCTGAAGGAATACAACAACAACCCGATCGTCACCGTGATCGTCGTCGAGACGGTGCCGCCGGTCTTCTACGTGATGGGCGAAGTGAACAACCCGGGCACGCTCCAGCTGAAGGGGCAGATTTCCGCCGTGCAGGCACTGGCCATGGCCGGAGGATTCAAGGACTTCGCGAAGAAGAAGGACATCGTGATCCAGCGCAAGGGACCCGCGGGGGTCACCAGCGTGCATTTCAACTACAACGACGCCGTCAAAGGCAAGGCGCCGATGGTCTACATGCAGCCGGGCGACACGATCATCGTGCCGTAGCGGCATGCGCATGGACACAGAAAGGCACGTCATGAGCAAGCACTTACGGCGGCAGATCCTGGGCGCCGCGCTGATGCTGGGGCTCGCGGCCCCGGCGGGCGCACAGCAGGACATGAGCGCGGAGGTTCCGTCGCGCACGCCGGGCTGGAGTGTCACGCCGGGGTTCACGTTCGGCACGATTTACGACTCGAACGTCGCGCTCGCGTCGGCGCCGGCGGACACCCGCACGACACAGGGTGACCGCATGCTGCTCGCCGAGCCGTTCGGGCAGCTCGAGTTCTTCTCGCCGCGGACCTCGTTCTCGAGCGGATACCAGGGCTACCTGCGCCGCTACGCGGCCGTGACGCAGTTGAACAGCTTCGATCAGCGCGGGTACGTATCGCTGCGCCGGCTGGTGACGCGGCGGCTGACGTTCTTCCTGAGCGAGAACTACGCGGACGTCCCGACGACCGACGAAGTCGAACTGAACGGCGTGCCGTTCTCGCGAACCGGATCGCGGTTGAACTCGATGACCGCGGGATTCGATGCGCGCCTCACGAAGTACACGGACCTGTCGGTCCGCTACGAGAACGAATGGGTGAAGTTCGATCGCGTGGAGTCGTTCCTGACCGGCGGGTCCGTCAACGGCGTCCGGACGGAGTTGCGCCGCAGGTTGAACAGTCGCCTGTCGGTTGGCGGCGAGTACGGCGCACGGTTCGCCGACATGAACGAGGGCACGCACCACGTGTCGTTCCAGGATGCGGGGGGCACGCTTCATTACGGTCTCGACGCGCGCACGACGGTGTCGCTCGCGGGGGGCTGGGCGTTCCTGAACGATCAACTCCTGAGCGCGCAGCGGAACGGCGCGTACATCCGCGGCGAGATCACCCACGAAGCGCACCGCGCCACGGTCGGCGGCTCGTTCGAGCGGATGTTCGTGCCGTCGTTCGGGTTCGGCGGCTCGAACCAGAGCGACCAGCTCCGCGGCTTCGTGCGGATGCCGTTCGATCGCAACCGTTTCTACTACCAGGGCTCCGCGTCGTGGCGCCGGAGCATCCCGTTGATTCCCAACGAGCTCGAGCTCGACACGATATGGCTTCGCTCGACCGTCGGGTACTCCGCGTCGCGGTGGCTGCGCATCGAGGGCTTTCATGCCTTCACGCGCCAGGACTCGAAAGTCACCGGCGGTGAAATCAACCGCCAGCGCGTCGGCGCGCAGGTCGTCGTCTCTCAACCGGTGAGGATCCAGTAATGGAAGAACGTGCCTTTGACCCGCTCGATTATCTGTCGGTGTTCCACCGGCGCAAGTGGTGGCTGATCATCCCGCTGTCGGTGAGCGTCATCGTCGGCGCCCTGCTCGCCGCCCTGTGGCCGGAGAGCTACGTCTCGGAAGCGGAGATCGGGGTGGCCGCGCCTCGGCTGTCGCCCGAGATCCTGAAGGGCGTGGGATCGATGGACGCGCAGGAACGGCAGCGCGCGATCTCGCAGCAGCTCCTGAGCCGCAGCGTGCTGGAGCGCGTCGTGCGCGAAGAAAAAATGAATCCCGACCGTCCGGTCGAGGAAAGCGCGGCGCTGCTGCGGAGCAAGGTCGTCATCACCGTCGACAAACCGATCGGCCAGAATTCGGACAATCGCGCCGGCCTCGACAGCTTCAAGCTCGGGTGGATCGACGACACGCCGCAGCACGCGCAGGCGATTGCGAACCGGCTGGCGTACGTCTTCGTCGAGGAGAACTCGAAGACGCAGACGGCGCGGGCCGAGGATACCTCCGAGGTGCTGGGCGCGCAGGTCCAGGCATCGAGAGACCGCCTCACGGAGCTCGAGAACCAGCTGCGGGTGAAGAAGGAAGCCAACATGGGACGGCTTCCCGATCAAATCAACGCGAACGTCTCGATGGTCAACGGCCTCCGCCAGCAGCTCGAGTCGATTTCCATACAGCTGCGCGGCGAGCAGGACCGGCTCTCGATGCTGGAAGGCCGGGTCGACGACATGCGGCGCGGTGCAGGCAACGCGGACTTGCCGGCGTCGACGATGGGACAGATTCGCGCGGTGCAGTCGCGGATTGCCGAGCTGCAGCAGCAGCTGACGGCGGAACGGGCGCTGGGCAAGACCGACAAGCATCCGGACGTCGCGTCGCTGCAGGCCGACATCGCGGCGGCGCGGGCAGAACTGAAGGGTCTCAGTCAGTCGTCTTCGGCGAATCGCGACGAGCTCCTGCAGGCAGACCCCATTTTCCGTGCAGCGGTGATGGAGCGTGACAACTCGCGCGCCCGGATCCGCACGCTCACGGCAGCCGAGGGGCAGGCGCGCGCGCAGATCGCGTCGTATCAGAGCCGCGTCGACGCGGCGCCGATGGTCCAGCAGGACCTGTCGCCGGTCACGCGCGAGGTCGAGCTCGAACAGGAGCGCTACAAGACGCTCAAGGCGAATTACGACTCCGCGCGTGCGACCGAAGACATCGCGCGCAAGCAGGGAGGCGAGCGCTTCAGCGTGCTTTACCCCGCCTATCCGGGACGGCCGGCCAACCCGGGCCTGCCCATCAAGCTGTTCGTGATGGCGCTCGCCGCCGGCTGCGTCCTCGGGGGCGCGCTGATGATCGGGCGTGAATTCCTCGACCGTTCGGTGCACGACGCACGCGCGCTGCAGAGCGAGTTCGCGGTGCCGGTGCTCGGCGAGATTCCCCGGATTTCAGGCGCGGCGTAAGCCGACGATCACGACGAGAGGAAGCTATGAGCCGTATTCAAGAAATCCTGAGCAAGGCCGAGCGCGACGGCACCGCGCGCCGCACGCGGTCACTCATCGACGAGGGTCAGTCCGCTCCCGGAGGCCCGCTGCCGCCGCGGACGCAGCCGGCGGTCGCGCCTGCCCCGTACGAGCCGCTGCCGCACACGCCGGTCTGGACGTCTGCGGCAACGGCGGCTGCCCTGGAGCCCGAGCCGGTGCAGGCGACGACGACGCTCGATCCACATCTCGTGGCCGCGATCGCGCCGCAGTCGTTCGCCGCCGAGCAGTATCGCTCGCTGCGGACGCGGATCAAGCGCGCGGAGAACGGCCGCGCTGTCCGCACGATCGTCATCACGAGCCCGAACAAGGGAGACGGCAAGAGCGTGACCGCCGCGAACCTGGCGATCACGATGGCCCAGGAATTCCAGCAGCGCGTGCTGCTCCTGGACGCCGACGTGCGGCGCCCCGCGATACGCGATCTGTTCGGCCTGCCGGACGGGCCAGGCCTCGTCGACGTCCTCGTCGGTGCGGTCGATCTGAATCAGGCGCTCGTGCAACTGCCGGAATACAACCTCACGGTGCTTCCAGCGGGGACCACGCCCACGCATCCCGCGGAGCTCCTCGGATCCGCGGCAATGCGCCGCGTCCTCGACACGCTGCGCACGCGGTACGACCACATCCTGATCGACATGCCGCCCGTCGCGCCGCTGGCCGACCTGCACATCGTCGCGCCGATGGCAGACGGGCTGCTGATGATCGTTCGCGCGGGCGTGACGCCAAAGCCCGCCATCGAGCGGGCGCTTGCCGGACTCGAAACGTCGAAGGTTCTCGGCCTCGTGCTGAATGAGTCCGGCGGGCAGCAGGACGCCGACTACGACGGCTACGGGTACATTGGAGGATAGGACGCGGACCGGCGCGCCCGAGCGGGATTATGCAGCTGTTCAACCGGTACGTTTCGACACGCAGCCTCACGGTGTTCGCCGGCGAGCTGTGCCTCATTTTCGGATCCGTGGCGCTGGCCGCGGGGATGCAGGACACGCCGGACCTCGCCGCGAACATCTGGAAGATCGGGCTCGTGACGATCGTGTGCCAGTTGTGCCTCTACTACAACGATTTCTACGACCTGACGCTCCTCCAGTCGACGCGCGAGCTCGTCGTCCGGCTTCTGCAGTCGGTCGGCGCCGCCTCGATCGTGCTCGCCGCGCTGTACTTCACGATGCCGTGGCTCATGGTCGGCAACGGCATCTTCGTCTCCGCGCTGTTCGTGTTTCTCGTCGGCATTCTCGGCTGGCGGCTTCTCTTCAACCAGCTCACCGGCTCCCTCAAGCTGCAGGAGCGCATTCTGGTCGTCGGAACCGGGGAAACGGCCCGCAAGGTCGTCCGCCAGATCCTCGACCAGCGAGAGTTCGCCTATCGCGTCATCGGCTTCATCGACGATGATGCCGCCCGCGTCGGGGAACGCATCGTCAACCCCGGCATCGTCGGCACGCCGGCCGACATTGCGGCGCTGATCGATCGCCATCACGTCGACCGCATCATCGTCGGCTTGTCCGATCGCCGCGGGAAGCTCCCGGTCGAGGAGCTGCTGCGCGCGAAGATGGCCGGCATCCGGGTCGAGGACGCGACGACGACGTACGAACGGATCACGGGAAAAATCCTCATCGACGATCTGCGTCCGAGCTGGCTCATTTTCTCAGACGGCTTCCGCGTGTCGCGGATCACTCGGTGGCTGAAGCGCACGATCGATCTCGTGCTGTCGCTCGTCATCGGCGTACTCTCCCTGCCGGTGATGGTGCTCACGGCGATCGCGATCGTGCTCGAGTCGGGCCGCCCCTTCCTCTATTGCCAGGAGCGCGTCGGAGAGAACGGCAAGACGTTCACCCTGTGCAAGTTCCGATCGATGCGCACGGACGCAGAAAAGGGGGGCACTCCGCTCTGGGCGAAGGACGGCGACGACCGCGTCACACACGTGGGGCGGTTCATCCGGACGACACGGTTCGACGAGCTCCCGCAGCTCTGGAACGTCATTCGCGGCGACATGAGCTTCGTGGGACCGCGGCCGGAACGGCCGTTCTTCGTCGCCGAGCTCTCGAAGGCGATTCCGTTTTATCAGCAGCGGCATGCGGTGAAGCCGGGCGTCACCGGATGGGCGCAGGTCAAGTACCGGTACGGATCGTCGCTCGAAGATGCGATGGAAAAGCTGCGGTACGACCTGTATTACATCAAGCATCTGTCGATCTTCTTCGACCTGACGATCGTGTTCGACACGGTGAAAGTGGTGCTGTTCGGGAAGGGGGCGGCGTGAGCGAACACGCGGACGCAGCCTGGGCCCCCGGCAGAGAACGTCAGCTCGTCACCGTCGCGCGCAACGTTACGACACGCTACCTGGCGATCGCCGCGGAGACGGCGGTCGGCCTGGTCATGCTGCCGTTCAACCTCCGGCACCTGGGTACGGCGGACTACGGCCTGTGGGTCCTCCTCGGATCCATCACGATCCACTTCTCGGTGCTGGACCTCGGCTACGCGGGCGCCCTCGTCAAGTTCATGGCGCAGTACCGCGCGCACAGGGACGCGCGAGCGCTGAACGAGATCGCGAGCACGCTGTTCTTCGTCTTCGCCGCGATCGGCCTGATCGCCTACGCGATTGCCGCGGGCGTCGCCTTCAACCTCGACCATCTGTTCAGGATCACGGAGGCGCAGGCGCAGGTCGGCCGATGGGTGCTGCTCATCATCGCGATCCACATCACGATGAACTTTCCGTTCAGCGTGTATGGCGGCGTGATCTCCGGCTTTCAGCGATACGACCAGAACAACCTGGTCGCGATCGCCACGAGCATCGCGGTGGCCGCCGTCAACGCCGCCGTGCTCATGGCCGGCTACGGTTTGATCGCGCTCGTCGCCGCGACGACGTGCGTGCGCGTGATCGCCTATCTCGTGTATCGGCGAAACGCGTACCGCGTCTTTCCCGAGCTGCACATTTCGCTCGCGTTGTTCCGACGCAGCCGCCTCCGTGAGGTGACGGGATTCAGCATCTACTCGTCGATCATCGACTGGGCGAACAAGCTCAATTACCAGCTCGACGAGCTCGTCATCGGCGCGTTCATCGGGAGCGGCGCGGTCGCCGTCTGGGCGCCCGCGGAGCGGATCATCTCGGGCACGCAGCGGTTGACGAACCAGTTGAACGGCGTGCTCTTCCCCGCGATCGTCGACAGCGACACCTCGAACCAGCAGCACAGGCTGCAGGAGATCCTTCTGCAGGGCACCCGGCTGTCGCTCGTGATGGTCGTGCCGATCACCGCGGCGCTCGTACTGCTGGCCGATCCGCTGATCCATGCGTGGCTTCGCGACCGGGCCCCTGCGATGGCGGGAGCGGTGCCGATCATTCAGATCCTCGCGATTGCCGTCGCGATCAGGGTCGGCAACGCCACGGGTACGACGCTCCTCAAGGGGGCGGGCCAGCATCGGATGCTCGCGTTCGTCAATCTCGGCACGGGCCTCGTGAACCTCGCGCTCAGCGTCGCCCTGATCAAGCCGTTCGGCCTGCCGGGCGTCGCCTACGGCACGCTGATTCCGATCGCCCTGTCCTCGGTGTTCATCCTCTATCCCGCCGCCTGCCGCCGCGTGGGGCTGAGCGTCGGCTACGCATTCACCAACTCGGTGCTGCCCGCCGTGTGGCCCGCGGCCGTCGTCGGGCTGGTCCTGCTGATGACTCGGAACATCTCGACCGGCACGCTTCTCGCTGTAGTGCTGCAGGCCGTCGCGGGCGGCGTGCTCTACCTGGCGCTGTTCTTCGCGATTGCGATCGGGCGCCGCGACCGCGCCCTGTATGCGGCAAAGGCGCTCGAGCTGGTCGGGCGCAGGCCGCTCGCGACGACGGCGTAACGGGAGTAGCGATGCGAGGAATCATTCTCGCCGCGGGACGTGGCTCGCGGCTGAACGGTACGGCGAAGGAAAAGCCGAAGTGCCTGGTCGAGCTCGGCGGGACCACGCTCATCGAACGACAGATTCAGGTGCTCCGGCAAGCCGGTATCGACGAGATCACGGTTGTGGTCGGCTGCCAGGCGGACCGCGTTCGCCGCGAATGTGGGCACGATATTACCTACGTTGAGAACTCGGACTACGCCTCGACGAACAGCATGTACTCGCTGTGGGTGGCACGACCTCTGCTTTATGAGGGGTTCGTGGTTCTAAATTGTGACGTTCTCTTCCACCCGGCGCTCATCGGCGACCTCTTGTCGTCGCGTCACGAAAACGCGCTGCTCCTCGCGTATCGCGAGGCCAACCAGCCGGACTTCGGTGACGAGGAGATGAAAGTGAAAGTCCGGTGCGGCCGGGTGGTCGAGATGTCCAAGACGATGAACCCGGCGGAGGCGGACGGCGAGAATCTCGGCATCGTGAAGTTCGGGCCGGATGGCGCCGCCGCCCTCGTCGACATCATGGATCGCCTCGTCGCTGCGGGCGGCCTCCGGGAATGGGCGCCGCGCGCCTTCGCGGAGTTCGCGAAGTCCTATCCGCTGCACGCCATCGGCACGCGTGGGCTTCCCTGGATCGAAATCGATTTTCCTGACGACTATCAGCGTGCGGTGCAGGACGTGCTGCCACAGATCGAATCGGACGTGCCCGCATATCCCCGACTCGTCGCGTCCGACGGATGGGATGGCCGCACCGAGCGCCGTACGGCGCAGACGGATCGGCGCACCGCATTCTTCGACCGGCGGAGCTCGACGGCGCTTCTCGCCGATGCGTCATGAGACCGCCGATGCCCACTCCGTTCGCGAACGCATCCCGCCTTCGGGATTCGCAGCCGGCTCCGCTCCCTCGCGTCGTTGCGATTGGCGGCGGCACCGGGCTCCCGAACGTGCTGCGCGGACTGCGGCCGATTCTGTACGCGGGGGACGCGCCGGAGCTGCATCCGCCGGATCGTCTCGTCGCGATCGTGGCGACGTCGGATGACGGCGGAAGCTCGGGCAAGCTACGCGCCGAGTTCAACATCATCCCGCCGGGCGACATTCGCAACTGCCTTGCGGCGCTCTCGGACAATCACGCGCTCATCGCCGACCTTTTTCAGTATCGGTTCGGCGCCGGCGACGGCCTGACCGGACATGCCCTCGGCAATCTGGTCCTGACGGCGCTCGCCGACGTCATGAACGACTTTCCCCGCGCGGTGCAGATCGCGGCGCGCGTCGTCGGCGCGTGCGGAACCGTGCTCCCGGCCACCAGCGAGATCGTGACGCTCGTCGCGGAGTTCGAGGACGGACGAGTGCTCAGCGGCGAGACCATGATCTCCAACGCGGGCGGCAAGATCGCACGGGTGTCGCTCATTCCGGAGCGGCCGCGGTTCCTGCCCGAGACGTGCGAAGCGATACGGCGGGCCGACGTCGTCGTCGTCGGCCCCGGGAGCCTCTACACGAGCCTCCTGCCGCCGCTGCTCGTCCCGCAGGTGCGCGATGCGATTCGGCAGTCGACCGCGACCCGCGTGCTCGTCGCGAACCTCATGACCGAGCCCGGAGAAACGGACGACTACAGCGTGCTCGAGCACCTGTTGACGATCGATCGGCACCTCGGCGCGCAGCTCTTCGACTACGTCGTCTACAACACGAGCGCGGTGCCCGATCATCTGGCCGCCGCGTACCGCGAGAATGGCAGCCTGCCTATCCACACCGGGGGCTTCGAGCTGAACGCGCTCGAGAAGCTGAACGTGCAGCCGATAGGCGTCCCCCTCGTTTCGGAGCACCCTGCGGGCAAGATTCGCCACCATCCCGAGCGGCTCGCGGCGGCCATCACGGCGCTGGGGCAAGGAAAACTCGGCGCGTGGCGCGCCAAGGCGGAAGCCGGAGGAGTGTAACGTGTACGAGAAGTTCTACGAGCTCCGTGAACGCCCGTTTGCGTTGAGCCCGGATCCCGACTACCTCTACCCGAGCCGCGTCCACCGCGAGGCGCTCGACTACCTGCGCTATGGGCTCGAGACGCATGCGGGCTTTGTCGTCATCACCGGCGAAATCGGATCCGGCAAGACGACGCTGCTGCAGACGCTGCTCCGCGGCCTCGACTCGCAGACGACGGTCGGACGCATCGTCAACACGCTCCTGGATCCGCGCGAGCTGCTCGAAACGATCATGATCGATTTCGGGCTGGATCCGACCGGCCGGAGCAAACCGCTGCTGCTGCGCGATCTCGCGCAGTATCTGGTCGACCAGCGGCTCGCCGGACGCCTCGTGCTCCTCGTGATCGACGAAGCGCAGAACCTGAGCCAGGCGGCGCTCGAAGAGCTGCGGATGCTGTCCAACCTCGAGACCGAGAAGTCGAAGCTTCTCCAGATCGTGCTCGTGGGACAGCCGAACCTGCGCGACAAGCTTGCGGCGCCGGAGCTCGAGCAGTTGCGGCAGCGCATCACCGTCAGCTATCACCTCATGCCGCTCGATGCGGCCGAAACCGCGAGCTACATCAATCACCGCCTGCGCCGGGCCGCGCTGGGCGCGCCGCTCGAGTTCCCGCGCGACGTCACCGATCTGATTCACGCGCGAAGCCGGGGCGTGCCGCGCATCGTGAACGTGATGTGCGACGCCACACTCGTATTCGGCTATGCGGAAGAGCGCCGGCAGATCGACCTGCCGCTTATGTGCGAGGTGATCAAGGAGCTCGAGGCGACGGGTGTGCTGCCAGGCGGAGAACCGATCTCCGCGGATACGACGATCGAGGCTCCCGCCATGCCCCCGACCTTCGCGGCTCCGCCCGTCGCGGCCGATGCCCCTGCGCCGCCGGCGCCGGCGCTTACGGCCGCGCCGCCTCCCGCCGTTTCGCTTCCGGTAGCCGGACGCGCGGCGGCCATGATCGATCAGCGCGTCGCGGCGCTCGATCATCGGGAGCAGGCGCTGCTGCAGCGCGAGCGCGAGCTCGCCGAGCAACGACGTGTGCTGGCGGAGGAATACCGGCTGCTGCGGCAGCAGCGGCCGGCGGCGCCCGCGCCGCGTCCGGCTCCTCCCGGGGGCGCGAGAGGCGTCGGCGCGCCGCCGAGGGTGCAGGAGCCGGTATTCCGGCCGGATTACCGGCGACCGGCTGTCCAGCAGCGGCCGCCGGCGGCGGCGCGCCGGTTCGACGTATCGCGGGCGGAGTCGGCATGGGGACGTTTCAAACGATTCTGGGTAGGCGTAGCGGCCTCGGCGATGGAGAATTAGCAGGAGGAGTTTTGCCGAATGTCTGTACTCGCTACTGCCCTGCTCGAGAAGATTCAGTCACGCCGCGCCCGCACAGGGGTCGTGGGCCTCGGATACGTCGGCCTTCCGCTGCTCGTTGAGTTAGCGAAGGCAGGCTTCCATGGCACCGGCATCGACCTCGACGCCCGGAAGATCCAGGCGATCGACGAAGGCCGTTCGTACATCCCTGACGTCGCAACCGCCGACGTGCTCTCGCTGAAGCGCGCCGGCAAGCTCGACGCCACGACCGACTTCTCGATCGTCAAGGAGCTCGACACGATCAACATCTGCGTGCCGACGCCGCTCCGCAAGACGAAGGACCCGGACATGTCCTACATCGTCTCGGCGGTCGAGGCGATCGCGAAACACCTGCACAAGGGCATGCTCATCGTGCTCGAGTCGACGACGTATCCCGGAACGACCGACGAAGTCGTGCAGCCGCTGCTCGAGGACACGGGGCTCAAGGCCGGAGTGGACTTCTTCCTGGCGTTCTCGCCGGAGCGAGTGGATCCGGGCAACCCCACCTTCCAGACGCACAACGTTCCGAAGGTCGTCGGCGGCCTGACGCCCGACTGCTCGAAGCTCGCGGGAGCGCTCTACGGCAGCGCGATCGACACGATCGTGCCGGTGAGCTCCACGCGCGTCGCCGAGATGGTGAAGCTGCTCGAGAACACCTTCCGCGCCGTCAACATCGGACTCGTGAACGAACTGGCGCTGATGTGCGACAAGATGAACATCGACGTCTGGGAAGTCGTCGATGCCGCCAAGACGAAGCCGTTCGGCTTCATGGCGTTCTATCCGGGCCCCGGCCTCGGCGGCCACTGCATCCCGATCGATCCCTTCTATCTGTCCTGGAAGGCGAAGCAGACCGGGTTCGATCCGCGGTTCATCGAGCTGGCGGGGCACATCAACGGCGGCATGCCGCACTACGTCGTCGAGAAAGTGGGCGACGCGCTGAACACCAAGCGGAAGTCGATCAACGGATCGAACATCCTGATCGCGGGCATCGCGTACAAGCGCGACATCGACGACATGCGCGAGTCGCCCGCGCTCGACGTCATGGGGCTGCTGCACGGGAAAGGGGCGAACGTCGCGTACGCCGATCCCTACGTGTCGGAAGTCCATGGGCGCGAGTGGTCCGGACGCTTCGACATCAAGGCAGTCGATCTGACCCGCGACTCGATCGGGCGGTACGACTGCGTCGTCATCATCACGGACCACAAGGCGTTCGACTACGACGCGCTGGTGGCCGAAGCCGACATCATCGTCGACACGCGGAACGCGATCAAGAAGCCTTACCCGCACGTGTTCCGCCTTGGCGCCCCGCGGCCGGAGAACGAGGGGCGCATCGCCATTGCATAGGCGACTGGACGTGCATGGAAAGCGTGTTCTGGTGGTCAATCGTTGTGATCGTGTATGTGTACGCGGGCTATCCGCTGCTGCTGGCGGCGTGGGCCCGGCTCACGGCACGTACAGTTCGCAAGGCTGACATCGGAACGGCGCGGGACTGGCCGGCGCTTTCCATCCTCGTCGCGGCCCGAAACGAAGCGGCCCGGCTGCCGGCCCGCATCGCGAACCTGCTCGATCTCACTTACCCTGGCCGTCGCGAGATCATCGTGATCTCCGACGGTTCCACCGACGACACCGTTGCGGCAGTCAGCTCGTTTCTCTCCACGACGCGGGCGTCATCGCGAGTCCGTGTCATCGAGATCCCGGCCGGAGGGAAACCGCTCGCCCTCAATGCAGGCGCGGCAGCAGCGGACGGCGAGATCCTCGTCTTTGCCGATGCGCGCCAGCAGTTCGCGCCCGACGCGCTCGTGCAGCTGATCGCGAACTTCGACGATCCGCGCGTGGGGGGCGTCACCGGCGAGCTGCTCCTCGACTGCGAGAGCGCGCCGTCCGGCAACGAGTCGAGCGTCGCGGACGGCGTCGGCGTCTACTGGAGATACGAGAAGTGGCTGCGCCGCCAGGAGAGCGCGGTCTGGTCGACGCTGGGCGCGACCGGCGCGATCTACGCCCTCCGGAGATCTTTGTGGAAACCGCTACCACCTGACACGCTCCTCGATGACGTACTCGCGCCGATGCGGGCCGTGCTCGCCGGTTACCGAATTGTCTTCGAGGAGCGTGCACTTGCCTTCGATCGTGTGTCCCCGAACGGCGCGGCCGAGTCGCGTCGGAAAACGCGGACGCTCGCGGGCAACTACCAGATCCTCGCGCAGGAGCCGCGTCTTCTCGTTCCCGTCCTCAACCCGGTCTGGCTGCAGTATGTGTCGCACAAGTTCGGACGGCTGCTCGTTCCATGGGCGCTCGTCGGGCTGTTCATCTCCACTGTTGTGCTGGCCGAAACGAGCTGGGTTTTTGCATCAGCTCTGGCGGCGCAGCTCGGCTTCTACGGGCTCGCCCTGGCGGGCGCGGTGATGGACGCGCGTGAACGCCACCACAGTAGCGGTCGCGCGGAGTTGCCCGTGGCGCTCGGGAAAGGGATGTCCTAACAAATGGAAGCGGTCCGAAAGCTCACAAGGATTGCGTTTACGTTCGTGATGATGAACTACGCGGCGGTCGTCGGGCTGGTAGCCCTGCGAAAGGGCCGCGAAGTGTGGAAATGATGAACGAGCGCCTGGTCTTCGGGTACGGAACCTCGGGACACGGCGGCGAAGCGCCTTCGACGCGGCTGAGCCAGGCGCCGGCGGTCGCCACGCCGGCCTCGGCAGCTCCTGGACCGGCGCCTGCGAGCCGCGAGCGCCGTGAGCTCGCCTACACGGGCCTGCTCGGTTTTACCGCGCTCCTCTTCTTCCGTCCGCAGGATCAGATTCCGATCCTCAACCCGCTGCACCTCGCGGAGCTCTCGGCTCTCGTGGCGCTCGCTGCCATGGTGTTCGGGCGCCTGAGCCGGGGGCTGAACGTCACCCGGTTCACCCCTGAACTGGGTGCGGTCGTCGGGCTGGGCGTGCTCATCCTCGCCACGGCGCCCTTTTCGATCTGGATGGGCGGGTCGGTCCACACGTTCACCGATATCTACGTGAAGATCATCTTGATTTTCGTGCTCATGGTGAACACGCTGACGACGCCGAAGCGGATCGATCGGTTTCTCTGGCTCATCGTGATCGCGAGCGGGTACATCGGGTTCCGCGCCGTGTTCGACTACGCGCGCGGCATCAACCTCGTCGAGAACGGCCGCGTCCAGGGGGCCGTGGGCGGCATGTTCAAGAATCCGAACGATCTCGCGTTGAACATGGTCGCCGTGATGCCGTTCGCGGCGCTCTTCGTCATGCGGTCGATCGGGGTGCTGCGGCGTCTGATTGCGGCGGGCTGTGCGCTGATGATGCTCGGCGCAATCGTGGGCTCGCAATCGCGAAGCGGAACGATCGGGCTCGCGATCATGGTCCTTTTCCTCGGCGCACACCTGCTGCGCCGCCGGCCGGGCATGGCGATCGCTGGTGCGCTCGCTCTGGTGCTGGCGCTGCCGCTCATGCCGTCGTCGTACTGGCACCGCCTCTCGAGCATCACCGACCAATCACAGGACGAAACCGGATCGCGCGAGGCGCGCCGCATCCTTCTGAAGGAATCGTTCAGGGCATTTCTCGAGCATCCCATTACCGGCGTCGGCGCCGGGCAGTTCAAGAACTACGATCCCGAAGGGCGGCAGGAGGCGTGGCGCGAGAGTCACAACATCGTCCTGCAAGTTGCGGCCGAGCTGGGCATCTTCGGGCTCGGGCTGCTCTTCTTCCTCATCGGCCGCGCCGCGATGGCGGGACGGTCGACGCGGCGTCTGCTTCGGAAGGCCGCCGACGTCATTTCACCCGAAGAGCGCACCTGGCTCCTCTGGTACACGGCCGCGACGACCGCCGCGCTCGCCGGGTGGTTCGTCTGCGCGCTTTTCGCGTCGGTCGCATACAACTGGACCTTCTATTACCTCCTCGCGCTCGCGATTGCCCCTCGTGAGGTCCTTCTCCAGCGGCTCTATGGGACCAGCCGGGCGGCGAAACCGTCGATGATGCCGGCGATGCAGGTGCGTGAGGCGCGGGCATGACACGTCCGCTGCGTTCCGCCATCGAGCGCATACGAGCGGTCGACACGCGGTGGAACCGGCGCTCGAACGTCCGACGGATTCTCGTCGACTCGCGCACACCCGTGAACTTCACGATGGTCGCGCCGGTCGTGCGTGCGATGGAACGCGACGCGCGCGTCGAATTCTTCTTCACCGCCAGCGAAGAGCCCGCGCGGATGACGAGCATCTATCGCGAGGCGCCGGGTGCGCGGACGATTCATCCGGCCCGCGCGGCGCTGATGAAGTTCGATGCGTACGTCGCCTCCGATTTCATGTGGGCATCGCTTCCCCGCGGGACGTCGCGCGTGCAGGTGTTCCACGGTGTGGGCGGCAAGTACGGCTTCGACGCGCCGGATCGATCGATGCGCGAATGGCACCGGCTGTTCTTCGTCAACGAGCGGCGGCTGCGGAACTTCATTGGCGCTGGCGCGATCGACGCCGACAGCCCTGCCATCCGGCTGATTGGGATGCCCAAGGTCGACTGCCTCGTCGACGGCAGCATCGATCGGGGCGAAGTCCTGGCGTCGCTCGGTCTCGACGCCTCGAGACCGACCGTACTCTACGCGCCGACCTGGTCGCCGGCGTCGTCGCTGAACGCCATGGGCGTCGAGCTCGTGACGGCGCTGACGGCACTGCCGGTCAACGTCATTCTGAAGCTGCACGACCGATCGCGCGATCCGCGCGAGCGATACTCGGGCGGCGTCGACTGGGTCGCGCGTCTGCAGCCGCTGCTGCCGCACGGCCGGGGCGTCATTGCGCCGGGCCACGACATATCGCCATACCTGGTGGCGGCGGATCTGATGATCACGGATCACAGTTCCGCGGGTTTCGAGTTCCTGCTGCGCGACTGCCCGATCGTCCGCATCCATCGTCCTGAGCTGATCAGGCTCGCGAACATTCATCGGGACTATGTGGAGCTGCTCGCGTCCGTGTCCGACTCGGTGAACGACATCGGCCAGGCGGTGTCCGCAGTCGAGCGTGGACTCGCGGATCCTGCCGCGCGCGGCACCGATCGCCGGGCGGTGGCGACCGATCTGTTCTATCGGCCGGGCGGCGCAACGAGGCGCTCGATGGCGGCGCTGTACGACGTCATCGAGCTCGATTGCGCCCAGGCCATGGCGGTTCAGGAGGCACGATGCCAGCCGTCAGCGTAGTGATGCCCGCCTACAACGTCTCTCGCTACCTTGGCGAGGCGATCGAGTCGGTGCAGCGGCAGACGGTTGCGGACTGGGAGCTCATCATCGTTGATGACGGATCCACCGACAACACGCTCGAGATTGCCGAGCGCTACGCCAGCCGAGATCCGCGGATCTCGGTCATCCACCAGACGAACGGCGGAATCTCGGCCGCGCGCAACACCGCGCTCGCAAAGGCGACGGGCGACCTCATCGCCATTCTGGACAGCGACGACATCTGGCTGCCGGAGTTCCTCGAGAAACAGCTGCGGATTCTCGATCGGCATCCGGAGATCGACATCGTGACAGGGAACGCCTGGTTCATGGGCAGCAGCCTGGACGGGCAGCTCGCACGGCCGTATCCAGACACCCGCCCGGCGCCGGATCTCCTGAATCTGATTGCCGACGAGACATGTGTGTTCATCATGTCGGTGTTGCGGCGGCGCGTGTACGACACGCTCGGTGACTTCGACGTGACGATGCGATCGAACGAGGATTACGACTACTGGCTCCGGGCCGCGGTCGCCGGTTTCCGTTTCCATCGGAACGACGAGCCGCTCGGCCGGTATCGCCGCCGCGGCGACAGCCTGTCTGCCAGTGAAGTACGGATGCTCCGCGGCATTCTGCGCGTCTATCAGAAGCTGCGGCGCTCGCTTCTCGATTGGCCGCAGGAGCTCGCCGCCGTCGACCGGCAGATCGACAGGTTCGACACCGAACGCATCGCCGCCGAAGCGCGCGACGCGATGGAGGCGCGCGACTTCGAGCTCGCGCAGTCGCTGCTCAGCGAGCTGCACAGCCGCCGCGGCGGCGCGGTGCTGCGCCTGGCGAGCATGATGGCGCGCTGGACACCGTCGCTGCTGGCCAGGGCCTACACCGCGCGCCGCGCGCGCCTGATCGCGCAGGCGGCCCACTCCGGCGGAGCGGCATGATGCTGAAGTACTCGATTGTCATCGCGACCTATAAGCGCGCGGCGGATCTGCGCGAGACGCTCGCGAGCCTCTCTGGACTCCAGCCCGACGGCCCGTGGGAAGTCATTGTCGTCGACAACAACTCGCCGGATGACACGCGCGCGGTCGTGGAGCAGGCTGCAGCGACGTTTCCGGTGGCTCTGCGGTACCTCTTCGAACGTCAACAGGGCCGAAGCCCCGCGCTCAATGCCGGCATCGTCGCGGCACGCGGCGAAATCATCGCGACGACCGACGATGACGTGCGCGTGCCCGCGGATTGGTTGAACCGCGCGGCCGAAGGTCTCGAGCGGATGCACTGCGACTACGTCGGCGGACGGGTGCTCCCGATCTGGGGCGCCCCGCGGCCGCTGTGGCTCCCGAATCACGGCGGGAAGCAATGGGCCGTGATCGCGCTCCTCGACTACGGTCAGCAGCCGCTCGAGTTCGGCGCGCGGGTGCCGCTCGGCGTCAACATGGCGTTCCGTCGCTCGGCGTTCGAAGCCGCCGGTGTGTTCGATCCCAACACGGGACGCAAGGCGGGGACGCTGCTCGGACAGGAAGTCCGCGAATGGTGCATCCGCGCGCGTGCGGCGGGCGTGCGCGGCTTCTACATACCGGAGATGCAGCTCGAGCACGTCATCCCCGCGGATCGGCTGCGCAAGACGTATTTTCGCCGCTGGTTCTACTGGCGCGGCATCAGCCGGGCGATGTTGTACGAGCGCGCGGGCCTGGACATGGAGGCGCCGGAGCGCACGACCCTGGACTTCTCGAGAGTGCCGCACATCTTCGGCGTGCCTCGTTACCTGTATCGGAAGGCGCTCGCGAGCGCCGGGGCGTGGATGCACGCACTGATCAAAGGAGATCCCCTCGCCGCATTCGATCACGAGGTCTGGCTGTGGTTCTTCGCCGGCATCGTGAAGCAGCGGTGGGCGGACACGCGCACGCACGTGGTGCCGAAGCCTGCGACCGTCAAGTAAACGTATGTCGGGAATCCTCCGGAAGATCACGCGGGCGGTTCACACGCTCGATCATGCGGCAGGACGGCTGTCGAGGAGCCGGCGTGTCCTCGTGGAACTCCGCACGCCCGTCTACCAGGCAGTGCTTGGACCGATTGCCGAGCAGCTGGAGCAGCTCGCCGACGTCGAGGTCTTCTACACGAGCGAATACCCGGAACGGATCCGCCCGCTTGTCGGAGATGCGCGTTTCCTCACGCACCGGCAGGTGGAGTGGTCGCGATTCGATCTGTACCTGAACGCCGACCCCTGGGCCGCGGCGCGATTGCGGCGGTGCTTCCGGCGCGTCAACTTCTTCCACGGCGTCGCCGGCAAGTACGACCTCGACAACCCGCAGGGGCTGCCGATGGGGTTCGAGTATTACGACCGCGTTGCCTTCATCAATCGCGATCGGATGACGCGCTACCTGAACGCCCGCGTCGTCACGCCGACGCAGGCGGTCCTCGTCGGCTACCCGAAGCTTGATCGCCTGGCGTCGGGCGGCGTCGACGGCGCGGCAATCGCGGCGTCCCTTGGCCTCGATTTGAGTCGGCCGACCGTGCTCTACGCGCCGACATATTCGCCCGCGTCCTCTCTTCACGCCGCCGGCGAACAGATCATCACGAGCCTCGCGGACGGTGGCTTCAACGTCATCGTGAAGCTGCACGATCGTTCACTGGATGCCGACGCCCGCTACACGGGGGGCATCGACTGGCGGCGGCGCATGTACGCCCTCGAGCGCCCCGGCACGATCAGGTACGTCGAGGGACCGGACGCGTCGCCGCTTCTGGCGGCAGCCGACGCGATGGTCACCGATCACAGCTCCGCCGGGTTCGAGTACCTGGTACTCGATCGGCCCCTGCTCGTGTTCGATGTGCCGGAACTGATCCAGGCGGCGCGGATCAACCCCGAGAAGGTCGCGCTGCTGCGCAGGGGCGCCACGGTGGTGAGCACCGTCGCGGATCTCGCCGTCGCTGCGCGGACCGAGCTGGCACGTCCTGGAAGGCTCTCGCACGCACGGCGGCGGGTTGCGTCGGAGATGTTCTTCGAGCCCGGCGGCGCCACCGCGCGCGCCGTCGCGCTCCTGCGTGGACTCCTCGACGGCGATCGGAAGATTCACGCGATGGGTGACGCGGTTACACCACAACCGCTTGAAAGAGGCATCTCGTGATGCTCGACGCGACCGTTCTGATCGCGACCTACAATCGCGCCGATCTGCTCGACGAAACGCTGGCGTCCCTCGAGACGATGCGCGTCTCGCCGCATCTTCGGTGGGACGTCATCGTCATCGACAACAACTCGACCGACAGGACGCGTGAAGTCGTCGAACGCCGGATGGATGGATTTCCCGTGCGGCTCCGCTACCTGTTCGAGGAGCGGCAGGGGCGCTCGAGCGCGCTCAATACGGGTATCCGCGAAGCCGAAGGCTCGGTCCTCGTGTTCACGGACGATGACATCAGGGCCGTCGACGGATGGCTCGACGCGGCGACCGCGCCGCTGCTGTCCGGTGACAAGCGCATCGGCTACACCGGCGGACCGGTGCGGCCGATCTGGGGCGCGCCGCCCCCCGCGTGGCTCGATCTGGCGCGCGGAGATCTCTGGGGCACGATCGCCATCCAGAACCACGGATCCGATCCGTTCATCTATGAAGACCGGCGGAAAGTGCCGCTCGGCGCGAACATGGCAGTGCGCCGCGACGTCTTCGGTGTGATTGGCGGGTTCCGCGCCGATCTGGGGCGCACCGGCGGCCGACTCGTGCTCGGACAGGAAGTACCCGAGCTTCTGATTCGCGCACGGGACGCGGGGTTTCGCGGGAAATACGTCCCTGAAATGCAGGTCCACCATCACATCCCCGCAAAGCGGCTGACGCCCGCCTATTTCAGGAAGTGGTGGTTCGGGAAGGGAGTCTCGCGCGCCGCGCTCGAACGCATGCAGCCGATCACCGAGCTCGGGGTCGATCTGCGACGAACGCCACACCTGCTCGGGGTGCCCCGCTTCATGTACCGGTCGGCCCTGCGCGATGCGATCGGGACTGTCCTCGAGCGCGTCGTGCGGCGGCCGGAGCACGCCTTCCGGCACGAGATGATGCTGGCCTATTTCGCGGGGTACGGGTGGGCGCGCTGGCGCGAGCGCCGCGCGGGCACGACACCCGCGCAGCGCGCGCAGCCGAACGCTCAGCGCACTTCGAACGTCGTCACGACAGGGCGGTGATCCGACGGCATGTAGCCGCTCGAATCCCGCGTGTCGTAGACCTTCGACGACACCACGCCAAGGTCCGGCGCGTTCCTCGAATAGAAGATGTAGTCGATCCGCCCGTTCTTCGTCGCGCCATCAGGCGACAGTCCTGAGAACTGAGAGGCCGTGCCTTTGCTGCTCGCGACGCTCCAGGAGTCGTAATACGCCTTGTTGTATTCAGCAATCGACGACTGATCGGGCCACGCGTTCATGTCGCCTGTCACGATTCGGTTCTCGGCGTGCGCCGACGCCCAGTGGACCGCCTGCTGGGCCTGCACCAGCCGATACGACGTCGAGTACGGATCGAGGTGGGTGACGAGCAGGCTGATCGTGCGCCCGTTCACCGTGACTCGCGCGTCCGCGATCACGCGATCGTAGCTGAGCGTGCTCCGGTCGATGGTTTCGAGCGGATAGGCCGACAGGATCAGATGCCCTTTGCCGTTCGACGTCCAGTCTCCGTACTCCTGCGCGAATACCGAGTACCAGGTCCTCCCCGTCTTGCTCTGGAGCATCGACTTGTAGCGGGCGGGCTGATCTTCATTGCCCCACCCGGTGTACTTCTCGACTTCGTTGAGCATGACGACGTCCGGCGTCATCTTCGCGATCCAGCTCGCGATGCGATCGATGTCGTACTTTCCGTCGGTCCCGACGCCGTGATGAAGGTTCCACTGCAGCACGCGCAGCTTCACCGTGCCGGTGCTGGGTGGCGGTGGCGGCGGCGCCGTGGACGTGCCGAGGACGATCGTCAGGACCGGACGGACGGTCGCATCCGCCGCCTCGTCGGAATAGTACTGCTTGTAGGAATCCCGGCTCGATCCGCCCCTGTCGACGAGCTCCACGCGAGTGTAGCGATTGCTGCCGTATGCGCCGCTGACGTTCTTCTGCACCAGCGCTGTGATGTCGAACGTAATCCTCGACCCTGGGGTGCTGGTCACCGACGCCGTCCCGAAGCGCTCGGCAAGATCTCCGCCGGCCGACGACCAGGACGTCGCCGCCTTGCGTGTGGTCCACGACGCGCACGTCTCGTCGTACGAGGATGAAAGACGATACAGGCTGAGCGTGCGCGTTTCGGAGTTCCCCCCCGCGACGGTGAGTGTCAGCACCGCCGACGCCACCGACGTGCCCGCGGGAATCGTCGTCTGCGTATCGAACTTCAGAATAGGCCGACGCTCGTACGAGGGATCGCTGCTGGCTCGCGTCTCCAGCACTGCCTGCGAACCATAGTTCGTGCTGGCATATGCGCCGCCTCTCAGCGTGGTGGCGTTGGCGTCGGTAAGGTGAAGGGTTTGCGCAAACGCGGGAACCGCGCCGGCGAAGAGGACGAGCGTGGACAAAGAGGAACGAAAGCGAACGGACATCGAGCGCCTCCTGCGCGCACACCGGTGACGGCCGGAGAACCCGTGGAGCGCTCCGGACGGGACTGGTGACGGGAAAGAGATTGAGAAAGACCGCGCGGGCGTCGGCCCGCGCGGTGGTGAGTGAGCCTGTTTATCGAACGTCGAACGTCGTCAGGACCGGCCGATGATCCGACGGCTTGTAGCCGCTGGAGTCGCGCGTGTCGTACACCTTGGATGAGAGCACGACGAGATTCGGGGCGTTCTTCGAGAACAGGATGTAGTCGATGCGCCCGTTCTTCGTCGCGCCATCGGGCGCCAGATCGGCGAACTGGTAGGCCGTGCCCTTACTTGTCGCCACGCTCCACGAGTCGTAATAGGTGTTGTTGTATTCGGCGATCGACGACTGGTCGGGCCACGCATTCATGTCGCCGGTGATGATCCGGTTCTCGGGGTAAGTAGACGCCCAGTTGATGACTTCGCGGGCCTGAGTGAGGCGCATCGTCTGACTCGAAGGATCGAGGTGGCCGACGATCAGGTTGATTCTGCGGCCGTTGACGATGATTGCCGCCTGCGAGGCCGCGCCGGCGCCGTTCAGTCCGGAAGACTGCGTGGTGGTCGTGTAGCTCGTCGAATCGAACGGGTAGGTGGAAAGAATCAGGTGTCCTTTGCCGGGGGAGCTCCAGTCGCCGAACTCCTGCGCGAAATGGTAGTACCACGTGCGGCCCGTCTTGCTCTGCAGCATCGACTTGTAGCGCGCCGGCTGATCTTCGTTGCCCCAGCTGTCGTTCTTCTCCACCTCGTTCATCGTCACGACGTCCGGGTTCATCTTGGCGACCCAGGTCGCGATGCGATCGATGTCGTACTTCCCATCGGTGCCGACCCCGTGATGGACGTTCCACTGCAGCACACGCAGCTGCACGCCGCTGCCGCTCGGAGGGGGCGCCGGCGCGGGAGCAGGCGTCGGTGCGGGCGTCGTGCCCGAGCCGACCACGATCGTGAGGACCGGCCGCAGCGACTCGGTCGACGCTTCGTCCGAGTAGTACTGCTTGTAGGAGCTCTGGCTCGAAGCGCCGGAGTCAACCAGTTCGACGCGCGTGTAGCGGTTGCTGCCCAGGGCGCCGCTGACATTCTCTTTGATCAGCGCTGTGACGTCGAACGTCACCTTGCTGCCGACGACATTGGTGACGGTGGCCTGGCCATACAAGCCGGCCGTATCGCCACCCGCCGCGCCCCAGTAGGTGGACGCATTGCGCTTGTTCCACGTGGCGTACGCTTCGTCGTAGGAATCGGGCACGCGGTACGCGCCGAGTACGCGGTTCTCCGCATTGCCCCCGGCGACGGTGATCGTGAGTGTCGCGGAAACGATCGGCGTGCCCACGGCAATCGTGGTCTGCGTATCGAACTTCAAGAGCACGCGGCGGATGTATGTGGGGTCGTCGCTCGCCCGCGTCTCTACGATTGTCTGCGTCGCGAAGTTCGTGTCCCCGTACGTGCCTCCCCGGATGGTCGTCGCGTTGGCGTCCGCGAGCTGCAGCGTCTGCGCGGTCGCGGGAACGGCGGCAAGAACCATGAGCGCCGCGGCCACAGGTGTGGCAGTCTGGCGGACGATCGATCCGGTCAAGCGGGCGAGAAAGCTCAAAATCAACCTCCGGAGAGCAGGTGGTCCTCACAGTCCGCCACGCGCACACTCGCAGCGCAGCCGCGACCGTTACCGACGAGCTGATTGGGTTTGTTTGAGAACGCTGGCGGCACAGAGGTGCCGGGCGCTGCCTCCCCCTTGGCAAGTCCGTGACCAGATCGAAAACACGTCGAAACATTAGCGGTTTGGTTGAGCGCCGTGAAACCTGACTCGGCCGCGAGCGGAGAGCGAACTCTGCCGTTTGTACAAATTACACAGTACCACCAAAAACCCCACGCCAAATGAGGCGTAACTGAATACCGCTCAGTTGTGTTTTCGACTTTCCTTATCACTCGCTCGGCAGTAAGTGGCCCGACGAGCTGTGGCGCCGCATCGTTTGCAGACACTTGGAATCGGACGGGCGCGTCATTTGCAGAGCTGCTGCTCGATACGTCAATGATCCCTGTCGAGGACCGGAAGCCGCTGAACGTCGCGATCGTCGCCCCGTCGCTGGGGATCCTCGGCGGACAGGCCGTGCAGGCTGACCGCCTGCTGCGAGCGTGGGCGGATGATGACGAAGTACGCGCGTGGCTTGTTCCCGTGAATCCGGTCCCGCCGGGGCCGTTGCGCCACTTCGTCCGGCTCAAGTATATGCGGACGATCGTGACGCAGCTGGCGTATTGGCCGCTCCTCGCGCGCGAGCTGCGCCACGCCGACGTCGTACATATATTCTCCGCGTCGTATTTCTCGTTTCTGCTGGCCCCTCTCCCCGCGGTCATCGTGGCCAGAATGCTGGGTAAGCCCGTCGTGATGAACTATCGAAGCGGTGAGGCGCCCGATCATCTCGCCAGGTCCGCCATCGCTCGCACGACGCTGCGGTCGGTCGACCGGAACGTGGTGCCGTCCCGGTTCCTGCACGACGTGTTCGAGGAGTTTGGGATCGCCTCGGACGTCATCCCGAACATTGTCGACGTCAATCGCTTCGCATTTCAGCGCCGCGACACCCTGCGGCCGCGCATCCTGTCGACGCGGAACTTCGAGGCGCTCTACAACGTCGCCTGTACGCTGCGGGCGTTTCATGTGGTCCAGCAGCGGTATCCGGAAGCATCGCTGACGCTCGTCGGTGCGGGCTCGGAGGAGCAGGCGCTTCGCGATCTCGCCGCGTCGCTTGGATTGCGGAACCTGCGGTTCGCCGGATCGGTGCCGCCTGCCGAAATCTGGCGGTACTACGCGGATGCGGACATCTACCTGCAGACGCCGAACATCGACAACATGCCGTCGTCGATTCTGGAAGCGTTCGCCAGCGGGTGTGCCGTCGTCTCGACGGACGCCGGCGGCGTACCGGCGATTCTGACCGGTGATCTGCACGGGCTCCTGGTCGGTTGCAACGATCACGAAGGAGCGGCGGCGGGGATTCTGCGGCTGCTGGAGGAGCCCGGACTGGCCTCGCGGCTGGCCGCCGCGGCGCGCGAAAGCTGCGATCAGTACCGGTGGGATCGCGTGCGAGTGCAGTGGCTTTCTCTCTATCGGCGCCTGGCGTGCGCCGCCGCGCAGCCGGCGCCGCTGGCGACGCAAACCCGGGTGTGAGCGCGTTCAGACGCCTTCGTTCGATGGATGCAGACGAGATCCGCTTCCGCTTCTCGTGCGAAGCACGGAAGGCGTCGGGGTTCGTCCGCGCACGAGTCGCGCCCCCCCGGTGGCGGCGTCGCGATCTCACGAAAGCTCTGACGCCGGCGCGGCTTGACGATTCCCCTTCGCTCCAGGCGGCGCGGAGTGCGCTGGCAAGCCGCGACTTCTTGTCCGCCCACGCGCACCTCGCCAGTCATTTCAGCCGGCGGGAGCCGCGGTTTCCACTCAACCCCCGGGTGCTTCCGGACATCGTCCAGCGCGTACGGGCGCGCTTCCCGCACGCGGCCGATGATGCGAGACGCCACGCCGACCGGATCGTCGAAGGGTCTTACGACCTGCTCGGGTACGACGGAATTCAGTTCGGCGCGACGCCGGCATGGCATCGCGACCCCGTTCATGGACGAAAGGCGCCAAGCGCGTACTGGTCATCGATCCGCTACCTGAATCGACGATACGGTGACCACAAGATCATCTGGGAGATCAATCGTCACCAGCACTGGCTGACGCTCGCGCGTGCGTACCACCTGACAGGTGATCGGCGCTACCGTGACACGCTGACGGGCCAGCTCGAGAGCTGGATGATCGCCAACCCGCCATATCGCGGCGTGAACTGGGCCAGCATGCTCGAGCTCGGCTTGCGCGCGATCTCGTGGACCTGGGCGCTGCACTTCCTTGCGGCGGCCGCAGACGGCGATGATCCCTGGATTGTGGACCTTCTCCTCGGCGTCGACCGTCAGCTTCAGCACGTCGAGAACAATCTGTCGCGCTACTTCAGTCCCAACACGCATCTGCTCGGCGAAGCGCTGTCGCTCTACGTGGTGAGCGCCGCGCTGCCGGAGCTCCGCGGGAGCGCGCGGCGGTTGGAGCTGGGGCGGCATCTGCTGATCGACGAGCTCGATCGGCAGGTGAACGCAGACGGCGGACACGCGGAGCTCTCCGCGCACTACCACCGGTACGCGACCGACTTCTATCTGCTCGCGACGCTCACGGCGCGCGTCATTCACGATCCCGCCGCCGCGACGTTCGAGGCCGGTTCACGGAAGCTTGCCGCCTACCTGCGAACGATCGCCGACGACGACGGACGGCTGCCGTTGATTGGAGACGACGACGGAGGGCGGCTGTTCCCGCTCTGCGCGCGCGAGCCGTTCGATTGCCGCGATACGCTCGCGACGGCGGCCGCGATTCTTCGCGACCCGTCGCTGCTCGTCAGCGACGTACCCGAAGAAGTCTTCTGGTTGTGTGGAATGCTGCCGGTCGAGGATCTTGCGTGGCATCCGCGGCCCTGGCCTTCGACGGCGCTGCCGGAGAGCGGGTATTACGTGTCGCGGACGGCGAACCACGACCATCTCGTGTTCGACGCGGGCCGCCACGGGTTTCTCAACGGGGGCCATGCGCACGCGGATGCGTTGTCGCTGGTCCTCACGGTCGGCGGGCGTCCGCTGCTCGTCGATAGCGGGACGGCGACCTACACGATGGACGCGGCGCTCCGCGATCGCTTCCGCACCACCGCCATGCACAACACGGTGGTCGTCAACGGGCGATCGCAGTCTGAGCCAGGCGGCCCGTTTCAGTGGCGCACGACGGCCGACGCCCGCGCGCCAGTATGGGTCGCCGGGACGACGTTCGACTACGTCGAGGGGAATCACGACGCGTACGCGCCAGTCGTGCATTCGCGAAGCGTCCTGGCGCTCCACGGTTTCGGCTGGCTCGTGATCGATCACGTGCTCGGAGATGGGGCCGCGCGCGCGGACGCTCTCTGGCACCTTCATCCCGGTTGGACGGCGCTTCAGGAGCACGGGCGGACATTGCTGCGCCATCGGGATGGATCGGTGCTGCCCATCGCCAGCTCGGTGCCGCTGGAGATTCTCGGCCCTGGCGCTCCCGGAGGCCTTGCCGCGTACGCGCCGGTCTACGGCCGGGTCGAACGCAGCACCTGCTTGCGCGCGCGCGTCGAACGCCTCCTTCCCTTCACGTTCGCGACGTTCGTTGCCGGCGATCAGTGCGCGAACGCCGAGCCCGGCATCGGCGTACAGGTTGTGGCCGTCCAGATGGCGAAGGCTCCTCCGGCGGGTTGGCATGGCGCGGCGTTCAAGCTGACAATCGCCCACGAGGAGATGCTCGTGCTCGCCTCGGTCGAGAGCACGCCGGACGCAACCGCGGCCCATCCAGCGGCGATGTGGGGAACGAACCTGGTGCAGACGGACGCACGGGTCGCGCTCGCCTACCTCAGCGGTGAGCCGAAGCCCGCGGTGCTGATTCGCGGCTCCCAGCTCGAGAATGCCGCTGGCCTCGTCCGTGCATAGCTGAGGCGCCGGTAAGCCATGTGCGGCATCGCTGGTTTCGCTGACGAAGCATCGTTCGAACGTTCCTCGCGCCGCGAGGCGGATTTCGGGCTGGTCCACCGGATGTGCGACGTCATCCGGCATCGCGGCCCGGACGCTGAAGGAATTCACGTCGAGGATGGCGTCGGCCTCGGAATGCGAAGGCTGAGCATCATCGATCTCTCGACCGGCGACCAGCCGATCCACAACGAAGATCGATCGATCTGGCTCGTCTTCAACGGCGAGATCTACAACTACCGCGAGTTGCGGCGCACGCTGGAACAGGAAGGGCACGCCTTTTACACCTCCAGCGATACCGAAACCATCGTCCACGCCTACGAGCAATGGGGCGAGGCCGCGTTCGGCCGTCTTCGCGGCATGTTCGGCATCGGTCTGTGGGACCGCACCAAACGAGCGCTGTTTCTCGCGCGCGATCGCGCCGGCATCAAGCCGCTTCATTACATCGAGCGCGGCGGGCGCCTGTATTTCGGATCGGAGATCAAGTCGCTGATTGCCGCCGGCGCCGTGGATCGCGAACTCGATCTCGAAGCGCTCGATCACTATCTCTCGTTCCTGTATGCCCCTCGGGATTCGTCGTTGCTCAAGGGCGTTCGCAAGCTTCCGCCGGGGCATGTTCTCCGGTGGCAGGATGGCCGGGCGACGGTCACCCGTTACTGGCAAATCAGCGCGCGTGAAGGGTTCACAGGAACGCCCGCCGAGGCGGCCTCACGGCTGCGGACGGTTCTCGCGGATGCCGTGCGCTCGCACATGATCAGCGACGTGCCGCTCGGCGCGTTTCTCTCCGGCGGCGTCGATTCCAGCCTCGTCGTCGGGTTGATGGCGGAAGCGTCCGCGCAGCCGGTAAAGACGTTCTCGATCGGGTTCGACGAGCCGCAGTTCGACGAGCTCGATCACGCGCGCAAGGTGGCCGCCCACTTCGGCACCGATCACCACGAGTTCGTCGTCCGACCCGACGGCCTTTCCATCCTCGATCGCCTCATCGAGCACTTCGACGAGCCGTTCGCCGACTCCTCGGCGATTCCGACGTGGTACGTGTCGGAGATCGCGCGCCGGCACGTCACCGTCGTGCTCTCAGGCGACGGAGGCGACGAGCTCTTCGGCGGGTACGACCGGTATCTGCCGCACCCGCGCGTCGCGCAGTTCGATCGACTGAACGTCCCGGGCGCGCGGCGGCTCGCGGGTGCAGTCTGGCCGCTGCTGCCGCATGGGGCGCGTGGAAAGAACTTCCTCCGTCACGTCTCGCGAAGTGACGAAGGACGCTACCTCGATTCCGTTTCGTTCTTTCAGCCGGACGAGAAGCCGGCGCTGTACTCGGCCGACGTGCAGCGCGCGCTCGGTGAATCGAACGCCGAGGAGACCCTTGGCGTGCGCTTCCACCGGTTCCGCGATTTGCCGCCGCACAGCCGCATGATGCGGTTCGATTTCGAGACCTACCTGCCCGAGGACGTGCT
>Ga0075424_100000516_pt1 | contig 30318 bp, 28 predicted proteins | sample SoiMethybrSBSTD3_FD_75301 | JGI IMG/M metagenome (GOLD analysis project Ga0075424, IMG submission 75301) | Bulk soil microbial communities from a Populus tree surrounding site in Tennessee, USA - Soil MetaG P. TD hybrid SBSTD3 | ecosystem: Environmental > Terrestrial > Soil > Tree plantation... | reverse complement strand
TCGGCCACGGCGAAGCGATGCTCGTCCGTTAACGTCACGTGTGCCAATTGCCCGCGGCCCCGCACCTTGTTCGGAAGCTGAAATTCCGGGGGGCAATGCCACGGTGATCGGGAGCACGCGTTCGATGCGACCTGAAACGATTTGACCACGTGCTTTGACGGCGACCTTCTGCCCCTCTTCTAGGTCGAAGAGATAGTTCTCCGGAATATGGGCAAGCGCGAAGCTGTTACCGGTGTGGACCCTTGCGACTTCATCCTTGCTGGCGCTGAGCACCTCGCCGATCATGTCAACCTTGCTGCCCACATGACCGCTGACCGGTGCAGCACACCGTCATTGTATGTTCTTTGCAGATCGGCATAGGCAGCCGAGACCTGCTTGAAGGCATCCTGGGTGGCCTCGATCTCGGTGGTGAAGAGAGGACTGTTCGGCCTGCAGCGACAGGTGTCGTTCCGAAGCCTGCACCCGGGCCGCCATCAGCTCCTGCAACGTCTTGCTCCGCACCAGACCATTGGCCTCGGCCTTTTGCAGTGTTTCCACGAATGACTGGGTCTCCGCGCTATTTGCCTGCGCCAGCGGCAGCAACGTATTGACGTAGGTCTTGCGCGCGTTGAGTTGTGCCAGGCGCGCGCCAATCCGCGCTTTCTCCGCCGCCAGCTCCGCCAAAGAGCGGAATATGGTCGCCGAATCAACAACGAATGGATCTCGCGCACGCGGCTATCCTGCCAGGGCGAGGCGACGGCCACGCTGTTGCGCGTGACGAGCCCGTCGGCGCTGAGTAGGACGCTGCCGCCCCAAAGAAAGTGGAAAGCAAGGCCGCCAACGCCGACGAACAGGACCATCATGGTCAAGGTGCGGCGCACTTTCCGCCACGCCACATTGCTGGCTTTGAGTTCGTTGCTCACGACGTCTCCTGTTGCAAAGAGTGGATTTATGCGGCAAGCGGTCGGTCATCGAGGGCAAGATTGCCGGTCAGATGTCGAACGATCCTGCTAGCGGCGGTGCCGGATCCGAAAGGATTGTGCGCGGGCATCAGCTGCGGACGGCCGCCCGCGGTAAGTTCTCGCACGCCTGCCACAATGGCGCCGGCGTTCGAGCCGACCAGTCGTCCAAATCCGGCTTCAACAACCTCCGGGCGCTCGGTGCTTTCGCGAGTGATCAGGATCTGCAGCCCGAAGGACGGCGCCTCCTCTTGGAGTCCGCCTGAGTCAGTCACCACGGTCCAGGCGCGATCAAGCAGGTAAATGAAGTCGGGATACTGCAGCGGTTGTAATGGTGGCGAGCACCAGTTTCCGGTCGCTCGGAAGGCTTGCGACCTCCGGATCGATCGGCTTGTAACCCATGCGGACTTTGGCGCGGGCATAAAGTACGGCATCGACGACGGTGTTACCCACCATGGCGACGTGTTCGGGCGAGATACCCTCGCGCAGAAGATTGTCACGAGCTTGTGGGGTGGGCGGAAAATGCCGCTGCGAGGCAAGGCCGATCAGGCGACGCCTGTCGTGCATCCCCGAAAAATAGGTGACTTTGTAGCGGGGGCCGGCTGCCGGCGACCGTGGCAGGCACCGTGCCGCGGATTAACCAACGAGCGCCGGCAACGCCGATCGGCTAACACACCACGCGCCAGAGGTGTCACGCCTGCGTGCTGGATCGGCCAAGACGCTCAAGCGCATGCCCTTTCGCGCGCTTGTATCTACCGGCTGCGGCGGCCGTCCTCTCCGTTTCGCACGCGCCGGCGTTGGCCAGGTCACCGCAACCTTGCAGGCGGGGAAATTTGCTATCCCCGCCCCGAGGGGGCGTCACACGGGAGCCGGCGTGGCGCCTGGAGCACCAATATGCAAGGCCTTGGCGGGTCCGCCGTAACGTTCAATCAACGCCGCCTGATCCGCTTTGGCGCGCGCGTCGGTTGCCTCCGGGTCCAGCATTTCGCGCAGCTCGGTTTCCAACGACGCCCGGATGGCCGCGTGCTCGGCGCTGGTCCCCAAGTCGTGCTCCTCCAAGGGGTCGTTGCTGAGGTCGAAGAGCTCGGGCCGATAGCCCACATAATAGTTCAACTTGTAGCGGCCATTGCGCAGCATGAAGGCGGCGGATGGCGAAGCAAAAGCATGGTACTCGGAAAACACGGTGCGCTGCGGGTCGTAGGGCGCATCGGCGATCTCGAACAGGGAGCGACCGGGCAGCGCGGGGTTCCAGGCGTAAGGGTCCTCGCCGACGGCGGCCAAGATGGTGGGGGCGAGATCGACGAGGCTGACGGCCGTCGAGCATAGGCGTCCCTGCACAATCCCCGGCCCGGCCATGAGCAGCGGCACCCCTACGGCGTCGTCGTAGTGCGTACTCTTGCCCCACATACCACGCGCGCCGATGTTGTCGCCGTGGTCGCTGGTGTAGATGACGCGCGTCGTCTCGGCGAGACCGGTTTTCTGCAACGCCGCGATAATGCGACCGACCTGCGCGTCCACCCACGTGCACAGGCCCAAGTAGCAGGCGGTCGCCAGGCGGCGGCCGCCATCGTCCAGGGCAGCATCGACAGGGTGCATCTGGTGCTGGGCTTCCAGCCAGGGGTGGCGGGGATGGCCGCGGTCGGGGTGTAGCCGCGGCAGGGGCATGCGTGCGGCCGGATAGAGATCGAGAATGGGCGGCGGTACCGTCAGGGGAAAGTGCGGGGCGACGAAACCGACGAACAGCACCCACGGGCGTTCCTGCGGTGCGCGCGGTCGGCGCGCGAGCCAGTTCTCCGCCTCGGTGGCGATGCGGTCGTCGTAGATATTGTATTTCGAGGTGCCGGGACCGATCGGGTTCAACATCGCGTGCGCCCGCTCGCTGAAGTCGGCTTTGCCATCGCGCAAGGCGCCCCAAACCATGCCATGGCCGCCGTAGATATGCATGGGGTGGTATTGGTGATCGAAGCCGGTGGGATCGTCGGCACACCGATAGTGCAGCTTGCCGATCGCATCGACGGGGTGGCCGCTTCTCTGTAGCGCGTGGCCCCAACCGGGAATTCTGCCGTCGTAAGCCAAAGCGTTGTCCCAGGTACCGAGTTCGTGCACGTAGCGACCGGTGGCGAAGGATGCGCGCGAAGGCACGCAAATCGGCGAGTTGCAGTAGGCGGCATTGAAGCGCGTGCCGCGTGCGGCAAGCCGGTCGAGGTTGGGCGTGACGGCGAAGGGATGGCCCGCTACGCCCATGGCCCGCGGGTGATGTTCATCCGACATGATGACGACGAGGTTGGTCGGCTGCATGGTTCTCAGGGGGTGTTAGGGGAGGAGCGGGGGTAATCGTCAAATGCCAGGCGGAAGCCGACGTGTCCGGTGGTGCTGTCGGCCGCCGCCCCGGTGCGGGCGGCAATGCGGTAGCGATAGCAATAGGAACGATGACACAAGTAGGACCCCCCCTTCAGGAGGCGCTCGTCGCTAGCCCGCGCGTGGCGATTGCGTTCCTTGGCCGCACGCGCGAGCGAGCGCACGCGGAAGGCATCCGCGCACCACTCCCAGGTGTTGCCCGCCATGTTGAAGAGGCCGTAGCCGTTGGGCTGGAAGGCGTCGACCGGCGCCGTGCCGAGATAACCATCGCTGCCGGTGTTGCGGGTGGGAAATTCCCCTTGCCAGATATTGAGGGGTAGAAAGGTGCTGTCATCGGGGTCTCGATCGCCCCACGGGAAGCGCGCCCCGGGGGTGCCGCCCGCGGCCGCATACTCCCATTCCGCCTCGGTCGGCAGGCGGCCGCCGGCCCAGGCGGCAAACGCCACCGCGTCGTTCCAGGAGACGTGAACGACGGGATGGTGAAGGCGTCCAGTGAGGTTTGAGTGCGCTCCCTCCGGCGCCCGCCAGCAGGCGCCGTCGACGCGCCGCCACCAGGCCGGTGCGCCTGGGGGGGCTGTTGCGTTGGCGCCGCCAGGCAGAAAGGCGGCAAACACCAGCGACCAGCCGAAGCGCTCCGCATCGGTGCGATACCCCGTGGTGCTAACGAACGCGTCGAACCAGTCGTTGGTCACGGCAAAGGGATCGATGGCGAAGGGGGCAACGTTCACCGTGCGGGGTGGCCCCTCGCCATCCCAGGGCAGAAACTCATCCAGCGTGCCGACGGGGACGCGGGCGCCAGGGAGGCCGATGCAGCGCGGCGGCCGCGCCGGCGTCGGCCCGGGCGGGCGCGCGGGAAGCGACGCCGTCGGCCTCGTCTTGCCGGCCGCTGGCGGACAGCAGGACGCGTGTTGGGGCTCGCGGGTGGAGGCGTCGCGCACCAGAGGCGATCCTAGTTGTAGATCGGCTTGGTGCCGGGAACCGGCGAATGGCCGAAGCTGCCTTTGGCCAGGATGGCTGCACGGCCGCCCAGTTCGGCAATCCGCGCGGCCTGATCGTGACGCGCCTGGGCGTCGACCGCTTGCGGGTCGACGTATCTGCGCAAGCTCGCCTCACAATCGGCGAGCACATCGGCACAGTCCCCGTGCTGGGCCAGGTCCCGCGTTTCCGCGGGGTCGCTGTCTAGGTCGAACAGCTGCGGGGTAAGGCCGACGTAGTACACGAACTTGAATTTACCCTTGCGCAGCATGAAGGCTCCGGTGACAGCGCCGGCGGCGTGGTATTCGCCGAAGACGGTGCGCTCGCGCGCTTTGCCGGCGGCGACGTCCAGGAGCGGTACACCGGGTAGAGCGCGATCGTCGGGGTGGGGTGGCAGCCCGACGCAATTCAGGATGGTGGGGTAGGCGTCGACGAGTGAGACGGGATCGCGACACACCACATTGGCGGGCACCTCCGGGCCCGCCATAATCAGGGGCACACCGGCCGACTCTTCGTACATGTTGGACTTGCCCCACAGCCCGCGGGTGCCGAGGTTGTCTCCGTGGTCACTGCTGTAGATCACGCGCGTGGTGTCGGCGAGGTCATGCGCCTTGAGACATTGCAAGAGCCGTCCGACATTGTGATCGACGAAGCTGACGAGCCCAAAATAGGCGGCGATGGCCTTGCGCACCTTGCTGTTGTCGTCGAAGCCCTCATCGTAGATCTGGCAGGCGCGCATTGCCTCGAGGTAGGGATGATGCGGCCGCTCCTCGGCCGCGTAGAGCGCGGGCCAAGGCACCTTGCCTTCGGCATAGAGGTTATACCAGCGCGGGCGTGCGATCAGCGGGAAATGCGGGCACACAAGCGAGACGAAGAGCACCCATGGCTTAGCGTCCTTGCTCTTGGCGCGTTCGCTGAGCCACGTCTCCGCGGCCCCAGTGATCCGATCATCGTAGTCCTGGTAGCTGGACTCCCCGCAACCGGCGTCGGCGGCGAGGCGCAGGGCAGCCTGGCGCCGTGGTGGCGGATCGCGCAACATGCCGATGGGATCACCGATCCCATCCACGACGTGCAACGGCATGTGCTCTTTGCTGAAGCCGTTGTCGTCCTCGGCGCTGCGGAAGTGCAGCTTGCCGATCGAATCGACGCGATGACCCGCCGCTCTCAGCCGGTGTGCCCAGGAGGGGACGCTGCCGTCATAGGGGTTGGCATTATCCCAAAAGCCAATCTCGTGCACGTAGCGCCCGGTATGGAAACTGGCGCGCGAGGGTACGCAGATCGGCGAATTGCAGTAGGCATCGGTAAAGCGCAGGCCGCGGCTTGCCAGCTTATCGAGATTGGGCGTCTTGATCATGGGATGGCCATGGCAGCCGAGCACGCGCCGGCTGTGTTCGTCCGACATGATGAACAGTAGATTTGTGGGCCGCATGACCTTGCCACCTTTTCAATCCGTTTCACTGGGCATGGCGACGCAATCGCCGACGGGGATCGAAAGCTCAACCGGGCTACCCGCGGCGATCCCTTGCCGCCGATCCCCCTGGACCCGCACGAGCATGCCGTCGACATCGACGTGATGCTCGACGATGTTGCCGAGGAAGGCGCTTTCCACCAGGCGCCCGCGCAGGACGTTGGCGGCTGCACCGGCATCGGCGGCACCAAGGCGAATGGCCTCAGGCCGGATGGCGACGGTGACGCTAGCGTCCGAGCGCTTGCGGCTTGCGCTCAATTCGACATCGATGGTCTGCGCGCCGACGCGCACGCGCGCCCTGCCACCGCTGGTGGCGACCACGGTTCCCGGGAGCTTGTTTACCTGCCCCATGAAATCGGCCACGAACAAGTTGGTGGGACGTTCGTAGACCTCACGCGGCGTGCCAACCTGCTGCACCGCACCCTTGTTAAACACCACGATGCGGTCGGACAGAGCCATGGCTTCGGCCTGGTCGTGCGTGACGTGGATGAAGGTGATGCCGGTGTCCCGCTGCAGAATTTTGAGCTCGCCGCGCATGCGCTCGCGCAATTTGGCGTCGAGATTCGATAGCGGTTCGTCAAGCAGCAGGATTGTTGGTTCGACCACCAGCGAGCGGGCCAGCGCCACACGCTGCTGCTGCCCGCCCGAGAGCTGGTGAGCGTGCCGCTCCGCCAAGCCGTCGAGGCCGACGGCCGCCAACACGCGCGCGACCCTGCGTGCGATCTCCCCGCGCGTGGTTTTGGCGATTCTCAGCCCGAAGGCGATGTTTTCGAACACGGACATGTGCGGCCACACCGCATAGTTCTGGAACACCATGCCCATGCGGCGTTGCTCCGGCGGCAGGGTGCCGCGCGGGGAAGAATAGAGCCGGCCCGATACCTTGATGCTGCCGGCGTCGGGGATGAGGAAGCCTGCCAACAGGCGCAGCATGGTGGTCTTGCCGCATCCCGATGGGCCGAGCAGCGTGATGAACTCGCGCTCGTTGATGGCAAGATCGACGCCGTGCAAGGCAAAGACTTTGCCGAAGCGCTTGCCGATACCCGCGATGTCGATGAATGCCATTTGCCGTCACCCTCTGGTAGGCGTCTCGGCAAAGGCCGGGCCCGCGCCCGACAACCAGCTGACGACGGCGGTGAGCGTCAAGACGACCGCAATAGTAAAGACGGCAAGCGCGGAGACGACCTCGAGTTGGCCCAGATCGTTCAAGCGGTAGATGGCGATGGCGATCGTTTCAGTGCCGCCGGTATAGAGCAGAATGGTGGCGCTCAACTCACCGAAGGCCGGTATGAATACCAACAGAAAGGCAACGAGCAATCCCGGCCGCGCCAGCGGCAGCAGGATCAGCTTTACCGCGCCCCACCAGGAGGCACCGGTAGCGCGCCCGGCTTCCTCTAAACTGGGGTCGATTTGGCGCAGAGTTGCATTGGCGCTGCGGGTTGCGAGCGGAAGGAAACGCGCCACGTAGGCGATCAACAGGATCGAGAGCGTGCCGTAGATGGGCAACGGCATGCGAATAAAGGCGAGGAGAATGCCGACCGCCATGACGGTACCCGGCAGCCCGAGCGGCAGGATCGCGAGATAGTCGAGCAGCCGGCGCCCGCGCGCGCTCGTGCGCACATCGAGATAGGCGACGGCAGCGCCGATGAGTACGGCGAGCGTTGCGGCTGCCGTTGCCAGCTTGAAGCTGTTGAGAATGCCGCGCACCGCCACCTGGTCCTCACTGAGCGCGGTAAAAAAGTGTTGTAGCGTCAGATTTGCAAACGACAGGGGCTCGGTCCAGCTCTTGGCGAACGCCGTCAGCGTCAGGACCCCCAGCGGGGCAATGGCCGAGAAGAACACCAGCAGCAGGCAAAAGGCAAATAACGGCCAGCGCCAATGGCCAAGTGCCGTTCTGCGGCTGCGTACGCCGCGCCCGCCCACGGTGATGAAGGAACGCCGCTCGAGGTAGCCACGTTGCAGCGCCAGCCCGGCCACCGTCAATACGACGAGCAGCAGCGATAGGGCGGAGGCTTCCCCCCAGCGCGGTGGATAGCCGCCGATGGTGGCGTAAATCCGCGTTGGCAAGAACACGATCTGTGCGGGCGTACCGATGATCGCTTGGGGACCGAACAGCGCCATGGACTCGATCGCGGCCAATAACGCGCCGCCCGTGATCGCCGGCGCAACCAGCGGCAAATTGATGCGCAATGTCGTCTGCCAGGGCTTGGCCCCAAGCATTTGTGCGGATTCCTCCAAGGCAGCGTCGACCGATTTGAGCGCGCTGTGGGTGAGAAAATAGGTAAAGGCGAAGACATGAATGCCGATCACGAAGATGACGCCCGGCATGCTGAAGATGTTGATGGGTCCCGAGGCGAAACCAAAGAGCGCCCTGAGCAGCCGATTGAACTGCCCCGCGTCGGGCCCAAGCAGGATGATGTAGGCGAGCGCCGTCAAATAGGGTGGCGTGATGTAGGAGAGGGCCACCAGGGCATGTATGAGGCGGCGCAGCGGCATATCGGTGCGCGCGGTAGCCCAGGCCAGTGGCACGCCAATCAGGATGCTCATGCTGCCCGCGCCCAGCGCCAATTGCACGGTGTTGAGCAATGCGGCGAAGTTCTGGGGTCGCGTGAAGGCGCGCTCGAGATGTTCAAGACCGAACGACTGCGGCAGGCCGAAGGCGCCGAAGAGAAGCCAGGCCAACGGGTAGCCGACCAGGCACAGGAGGACGGCAACGGCGAGGCCCAGCACCACGGTTTGGCCGCCGATCCGGCGGCCGGGCTGCGCCTGCGCGTCGAGGGGTGCGTCAGGCGACGCGCCGAGGCGTGCGGCAGCTTGCATTTCCCCCTCACCCCGCAACGGACGATGGCGTGCACAGCAAGCTCAATTGCCCCACTCGCCGCCAAAAATGCTTGCGATCTGATCGAGGATTTTGCTCTTGTCACGCTTATATTCGGCGTAGTCGAGGGTGAGCAGTTTCAATTGGGCAAGCGGCGTGCTGCCCTCGGGCGGCGCGACGTCGAGGCGGCTTGAATATTTGCCGCCCTTGACGAGGATGGCTTGACCCTCAGCCCCCATCCACCACTCGTAAAACAGTGCAGCCGCGTGTGGCCGCTGCGAGCTGGCGAGCAATCCGCAGGCGCCGATTTCGCTCGGCACGCCTTCCCTTGGGAAGACGTAGTTCGTCGGTTTGCCCTGCAGCTTGGAGCGCCAGGCGATGTTGTCGTTCTGGAGGAACCCGGCGCCGCGTTCGCCGCGCTCCAGGACTTGCGTGATGACCTGCGGCGTCTGCACGCGCAGCGGCTTGCTGGCGGCCATTGCCTTGACCAGGTCCCAGCCCAAGTGCCGGGCCAGCGTGTAGATGCGCGGCGCCCCGTCGCCGTTGGCGCTGGAGAAATAGACGAGGCGACCCTGCATGACCTTTTTGCCCAAATCGGCCCAACTGGCGGGCGGCGCGGCCCCGAACTCATTCGTGTTGTACTGGATCACCGCCTGGGTAAGTCGGTCGGTGATCCAGGTCGCGTCGGGGTCGCGCAGCTCTTGGGGGATGGCAGCGGCAGCCGTGCCCGCGAACGGCTTGAGCAGACCGCGCTCCTTCATGAGCAGCAGGGCCGCCAGATCCGAGGCATCGACCATATCGGCTTGCGGGCGACCCGCATCCGCCTCCGCCAGGACCTTCGAGGTGACGTCGCTGGAGCCGCCACGAAAGTACTGCACATCAATGCCGTACTTTTGCTTGAAGGCGGCATTGATGGCATCGACGATCTGCGTGTCGAGGCTGGTATAGAGCACGACCTTGCCGTCGGCCTTGGCCTTGTCGAGATCGATGGCGCTCGCCGCCGCAGGGCCGGCGCCCTGCGCCCAGCCGCGTCGGCCGAGCCAGGCGGCGCTCGTGCCTGCCGCAAAAGCTTGGATCAGGGATCGTCGGGCGATGGGCATCGCAGTCTCCCCGGGACGGACGCCGGCGGGTCAGCCGGCAAACGTTGGTGCCCTACCGGCGGGAAGGCGGCAAGCGTGGCGCCGAAGTGCGCGCCCCGCGCGCTGCCCGGTCCCACACCCCGGCCGAAATCGTGCCGCCCTTGCAGGCCGCGCACAATTGACCGAAGGTAGCAGGAACCATGACTTGTGAGACATAGTATGGACTACCGCCAGCTGCAGCTTTTTCGCGCTACCGCCGAGCGTCTCAATCTCAGCCACGCCGCCGAGGCGATGAATATCACGCAGCCGGGCCTCTCCAAGAGCATGCATCGCCTGCAGCGGGAACTCGGTACCAAACTCTATCATCGGCGCGGGCGCGGTATCGAGCTAACCGAATCTGGGCGGGCGCTGCTGCGGCACGTCAAGACCATCGAGACGCAGCTTTCCGACGCCCGCTCCGAGGTGATGGGCATCGCCGGCGGCACGCTGGGGCACGCCCGCATCGGGGCGGGTCCCTCCTGGCTCAGCCGGCACCTGCCGGAATCGATTGCGCGGGTGATGCAGCAAAACCCAAACATTCGTTTTACGGTCGACACGGGTTTCTCGGACCGGTTGATTGGGCGCCTGCGCTTGGGCGAGCTGGATGTTGTGGTGGGCGCGCTGCCCGAGAACCGGATCGATCCGGATCTGCGTTTCATGCGCCTGAGCAGCGACGTGATCCGAGTGGTGGGCCGCAAGGAACATCCGTTGGCGCGCCGGCGCGAGCGCGCGCTTGCCGACTTCGCGATGCAGCGCTGGATCCTACCGGGTCGCCAGGAGCTCGTGCGCCAGCGGCTCGCGCGCGTGTTTAGCCTCGCCAATCTGGCCGAACCCGTACCGGCGGTCGAAACGGATTCCTTGTCACTGATGCTTGCCACCCTGCGCATGACCGATTGCCTCGCTCTGACAACGACGCAAATCCTGACGCAAGGCGAAGCGCAGGGCATTATCGCGCTCGATCACGAGCTGTTGCAGTTCACGCGTGAGGCTGGCATCGTCAGTCGCAGGCATGCCGACCCATCGCCCGCCGTCAAACTGCTGATTGCGCAGGTGCGCAAGATTGCGGCCAAGTATGGACCGAACTGAGCGCGCCGGCCGCGGGGGGTGCTTGCGGACTTCGCGGGCGCTAATCTATGCTTTCAAGTCATGGTTTGCACTACGCCGCGTCGCTTGCTCCGGGCGCAGAAACCCGCGTCAATATTCCCTCTTCGCCGAACGGGAGGACCGGGCTGGCCATGGCGCGTGGAGCTCGGCGCGGCAGTCAGGCAAAGACGATAACGAACCCTGGCGGGTCGCAACCTGCGACCTCAGGTTCGGGGGATCAGGAGGAAAAGCATGGCTCAGCCCCACGTGCGGGTTACACGGCGGCAGTTGGTGCGGGCAGGCGCGGGGGCATTTTTCATCCCCTTCACCTTGCGCGCGGGCAAGGCACCTGCCCAGGGGGGTAAAAAGCCGTTCGAGGGCGTAACGCTCAACATTTCCTGCTGGAGCGCCACCTACCCTAAGCTGATTGCCGACTATCTGCCGGAGTTTCAGGACAAGACGGGTATCAAGGTCAACTACGATACGCCGGGTTTCCCCGTCTACAACCAGCGCGCGGATCTCGAGCTCTCGACCAAGGGCAGCGGCTTTGATGTGCTCAATGTCACCTTCATTTACACCAGCCGCTGGATCGGCGCCGGTTGGCTGACACCGCTTGATCCGTTCATAAACGATCCCAACAAGACGCCGGCGGAGTGGGACTTCGCCGACTTCGTGACGGGCTCCGTGCAGCCGATGCGCGACAAGACCGGCGGCGTCTACGGCATCCCCTGGATTTCTGATGTGCTGATGGCTGCCGCGGCCCGCTTCGATCTGCTGGCGGCCAATGGCTTCGGCATGCCCGATACGCTCGATGAACTCGAAAAGGCCATGCAGGTCGTCCACAAGAAGGAGGGGGTGGCCGGCTTCATCACGGAAAATCACTGGGGCTGGATCTATCCCGCGTATTTGCAGGCCTTTGGCGGCAATGTCTTCCGCAATCCACCGGAGGACCTGATGCCGACGCTCGATAGCCCGGAAGCGGCGGCGGCGGCGGAAACCCTCGCCCGGCTGCTCAACAGCTATGGCCCCGAGGCGGCGGCCGGCTACACCTATGACCAGGTGACGGAGGCCTTGCGGGCGGGCCGCATCAACTATTCCACGCACAACCATGCGTTTTGTGCCCTGCTCGGCGAGGAGGGCAGCAAGGTCACCAAGACCTCGAATTTCGGCATGATTCCCAAAGGACCGAAGGGCCGCTTCCCCGGCGTGGCTTCGCATGGATGGGGAATCCCGGTGGGCGCCAAGAACAAGGACGCCTCCTGGGAATTTATCAAATGGTCGCTCTCCAAGGATCTCGTCAGGCGCATGACGCAAAAACACGGCCTTGGCTCAGTGACGCGTAAATCGCTGATCGACTCGCCCGAGTATAAGCAGCGGATGATCATCAACTCGGTCGATACCGGCAAGCTCTTCCTGGACGCGATCGCGCTGTCCGAGCAGGGTTACATGAAGTACCGCACCGTGCACGTCTATCCGCAGGCCAATGCCCAGATCACCCAGGCCCTTGGCCGCATCATTTCCGGGCAGATGAAAGCCAAAGAATCGCTGGCGCTGGCGCAGGCCAACACGATCGCCGACCTGAAGCGGGCCGGCGTCAGATTCTGAGCCCTTCCATGCCGGTTCGGCGGCTCGGCTGGGCTCAGCAGCGTCAGCGCTCTTTCATACTGGGTCTCGCCCCGGCCTTGCTGGTGCTGGCCCTGATCACCATCGCCCCCGCCATCTACCTGGTGCTGACCTCGCTGACGCCGCTCAACCTGACGCTGCCCGGCACCGCCTGGGATTTCAGCGCGCCAGCCGCCAACTACCTCGATCTCATCGAGGATCCACGCTTCACGCGCTCCGTCTGGGTCCAAGTCAAACTGTCGGTGGCAACCGTGATCTTACAGCTGCTCGTGGGTCTCGGCGTGGCGTTGTTGCTCAATGGCTCGACGCCCATCCGAGAAATGGCGCGTTCGGGCTTCCTCATTCCCATGGTGCTGCCGCCCATCGTGGTCGGCATACTTTGGCGCGTGATGTACGCGGTGGACATCAGCCCGTTTCATCGCTTCATGGCTTTCATCGGCCTGCCAGTCCCCTCGCTGATTACCGATCCCAACTGGGCGCTTACCGCGATTGTGATCGCCGAAACCTGGGAGTGGTTTCCATTCACCATGCTGATGGCACTCGCCGCGTTGCAAATGATACCCTCCTCGCCGCTCGAGGCGGCACGCATCGATGGTGCCAACGACTGGCAGATTTTTCGCTTCGTCATGCTCCCCTACATTCAATCGACGCTGGTGGTGGCGGCGATCTTCCGCTTGATCGACAGCATTAAGGCCTTCCCGCTGATCTTTGTACTGACCGACGGGGGACCAGGCGACGTCACGGAGGTGACCAACTACTACGCCTACCGGCAGGCCTTTACCTTTTCCCTATGGGGCTACGGCAGTGCCATCGCCACGCTGATGGTGGCCGGGGTGTTCGTCCTCAGCTATCTCATCGACCGGCTAACCGGGGCAGCCTATGCAGAGGCCGATTGAGCCGCAGGCAGTGCGCGCGCCGTCGTCGCGGTCGGCGCCGTCGCGGTATTTCTTTCGCCGCAACCGTCGTTGGCTCGGGGACATCGGTACCGTCGTTCTGCTGCTTCTCGTGCTCTTTCCTTTCGTGTGGTTGGTGCAGATGTCGTTTCGGCCGAACCAGGACATTCTTGGCTACGAGCTCTTCTTTACGCCTACACTTCAGCACTACCGGGCCCTCTGGACCGGAGCCTTTCCGGCCTCGTTTCTGAACAGCATGATCACCAGCCTTACTTCCACAGGCCTGGCCATGGCAATCGGCGTACCTGCCGCCTATGCCTTGTCGCGCAGTGGCTTCAAATCCTCTCGCCGCATCGCGCTCTGGATTCTCGCAACCCGTATGGCGCCGCCGATCGCCTTCACGATCCCCTTCTTCCTCGCCTACCGCCACTTGGGCCTGTCCGATACGCTCCTGGGCCTCATCATCGTCTATTTGACCTTCAACCTCGCCCTGGTGATATGGATGATGCAGCCCTTTTTCGATGGTGTACCGCGCGAGCTGGAAGAGGCGGCGTGGATCGATGGTTGCGGCGTGTGGGAAACGTTTTGCCGTGTGACCTTACCGCTGTCTGCACCAGGGCTCGCCGCCACGGCCGTGATCTGCTTCATCCTATCCTGGAACGACTTTTTCTATGCGCTGGTGCTGACCCGCACCAACGCTTCGACCGCTCCGGTCGCGATCGTCAACTTCATCCAATACACGGGCTGGGAGTGGGGTCGTATTGCCGCGGCGGGAACGCTGGTCATGCTGCCGGTGGTGATTTTCTCGATCCTGGTTCGCAACTACTTGGTGCGTGGTCTCGCCGCCGGCGGCGTCAAGGAATAGTTGCGCGCCCGCGCCTCTCTTTTTCGGGAGCGATAGATGGATGCAGTGCTGGCAGGTGAGGCGGCCTGGGATTATGTCGTGGTTGGGGCCGGCTCGGCAGGATCCGTTGTCGCTAGCCGGCTCAGTCAAAGTGGACGCTTTCGCGTGCTCCTCCTGGAGGCAGGCGAGGATGATCCCTGGCTGTGGCTCAAGGTTCCCCTGGGTGCCGGGTTTGTGCTGCTGTCCGAGCGCTGTATGTGGCGCTTCCACACCGAGGCGCAAGCCAACCTTGCTGGACGTCGCATCTTTTGGCCGCGCGGGCGCGTGCTCGGTGGGTCTTCCAGCATCAACGGCATGTTGTGGGTGCGCGGCGAGCCAGCCGAGTTCGATCATTGGCGCGAGCTCGGTAATCCGGGCTGGGGTTACGCCGATGTAATGCCATTCTTTAAGCGCTTGGAAGCCTATGCCGAGGGTGACGCCGGCCTCCGGGGCAAAAGCGGGCCCGTGCACATCAGTCGCTTTTCCGCCAGTACGCTTGCCCAGGCGTTCCATGACGCGTGCCTTGAAGCAGGCGTGCCGGCCACGTCCGACTACAATGGCCTCAGCTATGAGGGCGTCGGCTACCTGCAGAGCAATACCAAACGCGGGCTGCGCTGCGGCGCGCGTGAGGCCTACCTTTATCCCGCGCGGGGGCGCCCCAACCTTCGCGTGCTGACAGGTGCCCGGGCGACCCGCGTGGACGTAGAGCAGGGCCGCGCCATCGGCGTCGCCTATCGCCGCGCCGGCCGGTGCCACTTTGTGCGGGCCTCACGCGAGGTGATCGTCAGCGCCGGGGCGGTGCAAAGCCCGCAGCTGCTGGAGCTGTCGGGGATCGGCGACAGCTCGCGCCTAGCGGCGCTAGGCATTGCGTGCCGCGCCCACCTGCCCGGTGTGGGCGAGAACTGCCGCGACCATTGGCACACCCGCGTTTCCTTCGAGTGTACGCGCCCCATCACGTTGAACGACATTCTCGACAACCCGCTGCGCCAGGCTTTTATGGGGCTGCGCTATCTCGTGCGCCGTGACGGCGAGATGGCGGCGTGCACGGCCACGGTGCATGCGCTGGCGAAGACCGATCCCGCGCAGGCTCGACCCGATGTCAAGATCCAACTGCACACACTGAGTGCGGAGGACCCGCGGCATCCCACCGAACTGGTGTTGGACAAATTTCCAGGCTTCGGTATCGGTACCTTCGCCCTTCGCCCGGCGTCGACGGGCTCGGTGCACATTCGCTCGACCGATCCAGAAGCGCCGCCGGTCATCACCGCCAATTATTTGGCCGATAGCGCTGACCGCGCCACCAGCGTCGCGGCGCTGCGGTTGGCGCGTCGTATCGCGGCGCAGCCGGCGCTCGCAAGGTTGATCGTCCGCGAGGTACGTCCGGGACCCGAAGTGCAAACGGATGCCGGGCTGTTGCAGCACATCGCTAGGCTAGGCGCTACGTCCTATCATCCCATTGGCACCTGCAAGATGGGCAGCGATGCGATGGCGGTGGTTGATCACGAGTTGCGCGTGCATGGCATCAAGGGCCTGCGCGTCGCCGATGCCTCGATCATGCCGACGATGGTTTCTTCCAATACCAATGCACCATCATTCCTGATCGGCGAGCGCTGCGCCGATTTCGTCTTGCGCGCGGCGGGCACGAACCGCCCAGCCGAGATCACGGAGCTCGTGCCAGCTGCGCCGCGTTAGGCTTGGTAAAGCAGACCAACGCAGCGCGCCCACGAAGTGCGCAGCATAAAACGGCACCCCAGGCCATAAAGTCGCTGCAAAAAGACGCGCGAGGCACGATCGGGTGGCCAGCCTGCAGCGATCGAGGCTATGCCAAATCAAGGGCGTGCCGCTTCAAGTCCGTTAGTTCGGCAATTTCGAGGGTTGCCTCGTGTGTTGCGGCCAATACGACGCGCGGCGCCACCCCGGCAGCAAGGGCCTCCTGCCAGCGTTCCGCGCACAGGCACCAGCGGTCACCCGGATTGAGGCCGGGGAAGCCAAACTCGGGTCGTGGTGTCGATAGGTCGTTGCCGCGCGATTTCGAGAAGGCCAAAAACTCGCGCGTCACTTCCACACAAACGGTATGTACGCCGACGTCCTCAGGTCCCGTGTCGCAGCAGCCGGTACGGTAAAACCCCGTGGTGGGATTGAGTGAGCAAATCTCAATCGGTTCGCCGAAGACGTTGCGCTGTGGCTGAGACATCGCTCCACTCAAACCGGTGCGTTTCGAGCTGCCCTATCAGGTTCCTCGTCGCGGCAGGTCGCGAGATGCCGGGCGATACTGCCCAACTTTGCCCAAGCTCGCAATCGAGGGCTGTGTGGTCCGGCCACGCTGAGAGGAGGCGCCGGGCCTGGGAGCCTGATCCTGACCCGTGCGCTGGCGGCCGCAAGCCGTTGTGTCGGCGCAGGTAAGTCCGAACCGACGGCGCCCAGTCCGCAACCTCGAGCTTTGCCCGGACGCTTGCGGCGGAGGGTGCCTACAGCAAGTGCAGCCGACCTCAGCTCGCCTTTTTCTTAAGGCCAGGCTCCGGGCCGCTGACCTCCCATCCTATGCGGACTACCCGCGCGACGCGCGCGCAAAAAGAGGTATCACCAGCGATGGCCATCCAGCCTGCAATCGCGGTGAGCCTGGGCGTGCTCTCAATCCTCCTGGCCGCGCCTGCAACGCGGCGTCACTTTTTGGGGCGTCGGGGTTGGGTTATGGCCAATGCGCTGGTTGTGCTCGGCGCCTGCCTCAGCCTCGTGTTTACCCCGCAATGGGCGGGCTGGCTGACCGCGCTCCTGTTCGCTTTGCTCATTTTATACCCTTTCGCTCTGTTTGCGCGGGCAAGACGTGCCGCTCGGCGCGGGCAGTGGAGGCAGGCTGCTCGCTTGCAGGAATGGGCCGTCCTCCTGCATCCGACAGCCTGGAGGCGCTTCGACTTGATGCTCAGCCGAGCGCGCAGTGCCGATCCCCGGCATGGCTACCAATCTGCATTGGCACACATCGAGGCAACGGGCGCGCAAGAGCTTAGGGCGTTTGCACGTCTCCTGCTGGCGCAGGAGCGGCGCGATTGGGTAGCTCTACTGTCTCTCGCCCGTGCCGGAAATGTCGAGTTTTCCGAAGCCAAGCCACGTGAGATCCGTGCCCTCGGCGAGCTCGGACAGCTCGAGGACATGGTGCGCACGTATCGCCGCGCTGAACCGTGGCTGATGCTCGAAAAGCGCCATGAGTGTCTGCTGTTTATCTGCGCGTTTACGGGGCGCGTCGACTGCGTCCAAGACTTGCAGAGCCGTTCGACCTTTGCTGCTGACGATGAGAGCAAGACCTACTGGATGGCCGTGGCGCGCCTGCGCGCGGATCGGGGGGACAAGATTGCCCGCGCCACGTTGCAAGGCCTGACCGAGGCGGGTGTTGAAGCCCGCCTGCGCCGGAGCGCAGCCGAGGAGCTTGCGCGCACAGATCAAGCTCGACCGCCATTGCCGGCGCTCTCGCCGGAAACCCAGCACTTGCTCGATGCACTGCTGGAACGCCGTGGGCAACAGCAAAGTCGCGGGCGACGATGGCCGTGGAGCAGGAAAGCTCACGCGCGGGGGCTCTTCTTGTTGATCCTCATTATTTTAATTGCCGCGTTGCAAAGGTGCTCTTCCTAGGTTGCGCCAGAAAGCAGCGCTGGGCCGCGGCCCTCGTCTCGCCACTTTAACTGGCCGCGGCCATGCGGTTGGCGATGCGCCGTTCGGCAGCGCTTAGGATGGCGCCGCGCAGCTCGTCCAGGGAGGTAAGATTAGGCGCGACGCTGAGCCGTTGTTCCCGCGCCAACAGCCGCAACTGCTCCTGGCTGTCGATGGCCGCCAGCGCCGCCAGGACGGCGGCGCGACCCGCCGTGCGCAGAAGCACCACGATATTGGGGGAGAAGGGGTCAAAGTTCGTCCCCGCCGGGGGAGCATCGGGTTGTGCGCTAGGCGCCACGGCCGCCGCAAGGCGCGTTTCGGCGACGGGCGGATTTGGTATAGCCCCGTCGGGTAGCGGCTCACGGCGCAGCCGGAGTTGGGCGATGTCCCGCTTCAAGGAGCGCACCACCTGTTCGCGCGCCTCCTCGGACAAAGTCGCCTGCGCCTTCAGCACCCGGCGGAAGTAGGCATCCTGAGCAGCACCCGATAGGGCTTTTGTGTTGCGCATGCTCCTACGCCGATTGGGCCCGCATTTGTCCGCCCGAGAATACCTCAGTGTGCAGCTTTCGCAGGTGCGGTAAAGCTTCCGTGTACTTCTGTTCCATGGTCTTTTTGCTTTCGTCCCAATCGAAAGCGCGCGCGATACTTTCGAGCACGGGCAGGCGCGTCGTCAACAGGGGGTGATCAAGGGCGATCTGGTCGATCAGGAGGCGCTCGTGGCCGGCACCCGTCAGACAGTTGGGGAGGCAGGCGTAGCGCCGGTCCGGGAAGGCAATGGAGGCCAGCTGCTCGGCGTTTTCCACCCGTTCGATCAGAAGGGCAACGCGATCGAGCGCAAATTGCGACACGAAATCCGGACGGAACGGCACGACGATGTGGTCGGCCATATCCAGGGCAGCATGCGCCGCGAAGGACAGCCCCGGGGGACAATCGAGAATGACGAGATCGTAGTCCATCCCGAAATGCCGCATCAGGCGTTTCATGCGGCCACGTACCAGCAGGCTAACCGCATCGGCGTGCAAATCCTTTTTAGATTGCTTGAGGTAAAGCTCGCCCTGAATGTCTTCGAGCCGCTGCGAGCCTGGCAAGAGGGAGACGCGACCCCGCGCTGTCCGGGGATGCGCAACGTCACCGACATTGTTGACGATATAGGTCGACTCGTCGCCAGCGACCTTGTCGAAGCGGTCATAGAAATAATCGGCGATCGTGTGGCCAGCACGTGATGCCTTCTCCCAGCCCTCGCCACCCAGCAGCATGAGCGAGGCATTGCACTGCGTGTCCAGATCCATGAGCAGCACACGCTGTCGGGCCCAGGCGGCTGCGGCGTGCGCCAACATCACGGAGACGGTGGATTTGCCCACGCCACCTTTTCTGTTCGATAGGGCAAGGAACCGCGTCATTCTATCCCTCTGTGCTTTTGCACCGCTTGCCAACTAAGCGATTCTTGCGCGCGCGCGCAGTCTTGCAGGGCCAAAACGTCCGGATTGATTCGGGCTTTCGGAGAGCAGCGCCGGCCGCGGCCACGGCAGGCGCGGGAGTGTGCCTCGCGCTTGCTTGCGTGGGCCGGGGCCACCCGGTGTGCGTTTGTTCGGCCCAAGCAGCTGCGGCGGCGCCAGCGGGCCGTGGCGCGTCCCAAGCGTGAGCGGAGCAGCACCGGCGGCGAGATTAAGTGGCCAAGGCCAGATGCAGGTCGGGTTTTAAATTTAGCTCCATCGGGGTTTCTTCTACTGAGTTGAGGTTAACCGATGGCCTAGCCTTGGAGCCCAACCGCGCGCAGGGAGTGCCGGCCGACATGCTACGCATCCTCATTGCCGATGACCACGACGTCGTGCGTTCGGGCCTTCGCAAGCTCCTTGAGGCGCAAAGCAACTGGGAAGTCGTGGCGGAGGCTTGCGATGGCAAGGACGCGATCAGCAAGGCCGCCGAGACCAAGCCGGACGTTGCCGTTCTTGACTATGCGATGCCCTTGATCAACGGCGTCGAGGCCACCCGCCAGATCAGGGCCCGCCTGCCAAAGACCGAAGTTCTGATCTTCACCATGCACGACAGCGAGATGCTGATCCAGGAGCTATTAAGCGCCGGGGCACGCGGCTATGTCCTGAAGTCGGACTCGCGACGCCACTTGCTTGGCGCCATCGAATCACTCGCGCTGCACAAGCCTTTCTTCACCGCCAAGGTTTCGGAGTCCCTGCTCGATAGTTTTTTGACGCGACCGTCGCGTGAGAACTCCATCCTCAGCAATCGAGAACGGGGCGTGGTGCAGTTGATCGCCGAGGGCCACACCAACAAAGAGATTGCCAACGTCCTCAACATCAGCCTGAAAACGGTAGAAACGCACCGGGCCACCGTAATGCGAAAGCTGAACCTGTCATCTTCGGCTAGCCTGGTGCGCTATGCCATCCGCAACAGCATCATCGAGCCGTGATCTTGCCAGCAAGGCGCCTCCGCGCTGAGCACCCGGCGCCCCCTTCGCAATCGTCTTGCGCTCGAGGAAGAGGTGCGCCAGGCACCATACCCAGCGCTATCTACTGCCTCTGTTGCACAGCCTGATCCTGAATGAGGACCGTTGTGGTCCCCAAGCCGAGCCGGCTACCCATTTCGGCCTGGATCATCTGCGGCTTGCCGTCGAGCCCGCCCTTGACTGCGGTCACCTCCCCAACCTTGACGCCATCGGCGCCGAAAATGGGTGCGCCCGCCAAGGAAGGCTTGCGTGGTGCCTCCTGTTGTGAGGCCGATCGAAGCTCAGCCGCCGCGGCTTGGCAGCGCGGAGACAGGCTTGCGCGGTTGGCGCTGATGCATTGGACGATGGAGTCAGCGCTCGCGCATTGCGCCTGAATATCGCTCCAACAGGCTGCCGCGACGCGGGCAATGCGCTGCATGGTTTGTTGCACGTTTCGCGAGGCATCAAAGAGCCAACTCGCATTGAGCGCTGAGCTTGTCCTCATGTGCCTGCATGCACAGCAGGAGGCGGTCCTCGCCGGGAGTGACGATGCTGCAGAAATTGCGCAATTCTTGACTGCACGCCGCCTCGATCCGGCCCATCGCGCCGGCGACCCGCTCGCGCACCCGCGCGCGCTGATTTTCAATCATGGCTTGGAAATCGCGCATTGGTGCGGGCCGGGCATCGCCCTGCGCCTGGGGAAACCGCGGTGCCCCCTCGGCTGGGGCTTGCTGAGATTGTGCCGGAACGTCGGGGCAGGCCGCGAGGAGTAGAGCAAGGGCCGACCCTAGGGCGAACGCGTTCGAGCTGACTGACATGCCGTGTCTCTTCGGATGCATGACTTGCGCATAAGCGGCCGCACACTGAACCCAGCCGAGACGATCTGAAATCGGCTCAAACCCGCAAAGGCGCCACGACGGTCTTGCGTGGCCGCAGCGCAAAGTGTTGCTCCGCCGGGCGCGCGCGGGCGGCTGATGCTCGCCTGACGACGACTGAGAGCGCGCTTTCCCGGCGCGCGGGTGGGCTAGCGCGCGGCCACGTCAGTGTCGGCCGGGCATTCAGGGGATCAGCTGCTGCCGGATCGCCTCGGCCACCGCTTGGCTGCGGTTGCGCGCGCCAAGCTTGCCCTGCGCCTTCTTCAGGTGACTGCGCACGGTTTCCTCACCGAGCTCGAGCGCCTTGGCGATCTCGGCGGTTTGCCGTCCGCTAGAGACCAATCGCAAGACCGCAAGTTCGCGTGGCGTAATACGGGTGCGCCTTCCCATTAGCCGCGGATCGCGGTCGATCAATTGCTCGAGCCGCAAGGCGGCAAAGCTCGCAGCCGCGAACAGGATAATTCGATAGGGCTGAGTGAGGGCCTTGCCCAAGTTTTGTCCCGACCAATAGGCGACCAGCCAGCGCCGGCCCACCGAACAGGTGAGCGCATCGCGAATGCCGTATTTCAGCGAGAGCTCGTAGGGCCATCGATCAATGCCGATCGGATCGAGCATCTGCATGGTTTCGGTCCAGGTGCACGCCATCAGGCTGCAGCGCGCCATCATAAGGCCTGGGTCATATTCGCGCTGCGCCATGGCGGCATACTCCTGCCACCAGCCTTGCGGGACCGACCTGTGCAAGAACACGTCGCGTCCCAGTCTGCTTGAGCGCCAATCGCTTGCCTGCAGCGGCACGCGGGCGGCGCCCAGCGCGCGCAGGGGCAGAAATTTCGAGGCAAATGTATTGAGCTCATCGAGGACCTCGCTCGGGCTCCTGGCCTGGGCAATGTGTTGGGTGAACTCGGTCAAGAGCGGCGTGGCGGGCAGGCGCGCCAAGGTAGGTCGCGAGGCCATGGTGGGTTGCTCGAGCTGTGGCTGAGCAAGCATACAAGGCGAGACTCGGTGCGATATCGGGGAAACTCCTGGCGCGTTGGGCGCCAGGGCGCGCCTGCCTAGGCCTGCCCGGCAAGCTTAAGCGCCGAGCGGGCGGCCAAGTGCCTCCCGCCACAGGCGAGCTTGTGGGCGCCGGTTGGGTTAAGGCTTAAGACCCATCGCCAACGTTGAACTGGCGGGCACGCAGACGCTGGTTGGTGATATCGGTTGCGAAGAAGTCGGTCAGGGCAAAGGCCGACCACAGCAGGGCAACGGCGTGATGGCGCCAGGAGAGCGCGCCTGTGCCCTCGGCTCCGAGCCAGTAGGCTTCGACCACCGCGGCGATGACGATGGGGCTCGCGGCAATGAACTTGTCGAGTGCCGCCGTGAAATCGTCGCCTCGGCCCGTCTGATTGGCGAGCGTCCACTGCTGCAGCACGGCATAGGCGCCGAAGGCGGCGGTCACGCGTACCCAAAACATTTCCGCCTCACCCAGTGGCGGATTGAATTTTGCTTTTACGTACAAGAGCCAAAACAGCCCAACATCGACGGCCAGCGCAGCCAAGATGCTGATGGTCCTTGAATTAAAATGTCTTTCTCGCACTACCGCGACGTGTTCGCTGCTGGCCATCGCTGCACATCCTTGCCTATTGCCCGCTGCGGTCGACGAACCAACGCCTGGAGCATTTTTTTTGTTCCGGAACCAGGGGCCACGCTCGGCGCCGCATCGAGCGGCCCCAAGCGTTCGTGCGTAAGCCGCCGCCGAGGCAGCAGTGCCGATCCGTTGGGTCTCGCCTAGCCCTGGGGTGCGGGCGTGAGCATGGCGATCGCTTGAGTTAGCGTATCGTGCAGCGCGTAGGACCAAACGGCGAAGCCTGCCGCGAACAGCAAGGCTGTGAGCAATGCGCCAAGCCCGCGGCTCCCGAACGACAGCCTTTCGCCGATACGCGCGACGATCAATACGAACAGTGAAAGCGCGACCAGCGAAACCCAATCAATCGCCGCCCAGTTGATCGCCGACATGGCTCTTCTCCATTTTGAAAACGCAACGCGAGTCATCAACGAAGAAGCTGGCTCCCCGGTTTCGCGCCGGGAAAAGCTTTCGTGTTGGGAGCGACCGACGGGAGAGCTCCAGCGCAGCCCATTTTTGGCCTATCCCTGATCGGGTTCACGCCGAGGCTGCTCGCGAGCGGCTGTCTCCAACTCCCGTAGACGGATGAGCAGATGCGCAATCTCGTGCGGCATCTCCTCTTTGACCATCTCTTCCGTCGCTACCCGCAGGACGGGGCCCAACCTGGCAAGAAAACGCGGATCATGAACTGGGTGCACGGGGCGCCACCTCACGCTTGAACTTGTCCTCCACCCGGCAATGCGGACCTGTCTTTGGCGGGCAATGCGCTGGCGGCAACATTTGTTCCGACCTCCGCCTTAAAGCTCGGCTAAGCCAGCGATGCTGCCATTGGCGTTGAGTTGCCGAGCTTACTGTGCGCGCGAGGCAGCAGTCCTTCGCCTCGCTGCCGCGTCGAAGCGTGCGACTTATCCACAGCGCTGTCCGGCCGCGGTGGGAACGTCGCAGCCCGCACCTCGGTTTCTCGCATGGTGGATCACGTGCCGCGTAGCAACCCCAAGCGAGCAAGTCATGAAAACCCTCAAGCTTGCTGCGACCGCAGCCGCCTTCGCCGCCATATTCAGTGCTTTGATGCTGTGTGGCGCTGCCCTTACCGCAACGCTGCACAAGGCCATCGCCGCGGCACCCATCGCTGCCGTCATGCTCGTCTGATCGACCCGAACCTGGGCAGTCGCCCCTAGGCCAATCACGCTGATGCGCGTTGTGGCATGCAAACTCGGCTCGTGGGCTGCGAAGGATCCGGTCAATCGTGCGCGGCGGCGCCGCGCGGCGCTACGGGTTGGGATCCTTTTGCAGGGCCCCCTGCAGGCACGAGATCAGGCGTTCCTCGTTCACGGGCTTGGTGAGAAAGGCAAGTGCCCCTCCGTCCAACGCCGCCGCGCGCATATGCTCTTCGGGGTAGGCCGTCATGAAGATCGTGGGAATGCGATGACCGGCGCTTAGCAAGCGCCGTTGCAGGTCGACGCCGCTCACACCGGGCATGCGCACGTCGGTCACAAGGCAAGAGGTATCCTGCAGCCGCTCGGAGCCTAGAAATTCTTCGGCGGAGGCGAAGCTGGCGGTCAAATAACCATGCGATTCCAGGAGACTTGTGGTTGCTTCGCGCACCGACAAGTCATCATCGACGATCGAGACGAGTGGATTATTGGTCAAGTGCTTCTCGTGCCTGGGATAACCTCCCAGCAGATAGGCAAAGTCCGGGCCGCTGCAAACCTATACGTTGGTTTAGAGTGCACTACTCCGGGCGATCAAACTGCAGAAGCTGGGCCATCCTGATCAATTCGGCCAGCGATTTGGCGCCCAATTTTCGCATGCCGTTGCCGCGGTGCACCTTCACCGTGATTTCGCTCACGCCGAGCCGACCGGCGATTTGCTTGTTCATCAAACCGGAGCTGACGAATCCGATCACCTCCTGCTCACGCGCGGTCAAGGTTTTGAAGCGCGCTTTCAACTCGGCGATTGGTTTTTCCTGCTCGCGCCGGGCCCGATCCAGTTGCAACCCGCGCTGCACGGCGTCGAGCAGATCCTGGTCGCGAAAGGGTTTGGTCAGGAACTCGACCGCTCCGGCCTTCATGGCCTTCACCGTCATGGGAATGTCGCCATGGCCGGTGATGAAAATGATGGGGACCTGAACGTTGGCCTTGGCAAGCTCGGCCTGGAAGTCGAGGCCGCTCAAACCCGGCAGGCGGACATCGAGCACCAGGCAGCTGGGATGTTCTGGTGTCGTGCGCCGCAAGAATTCGCCGGCCGAACTGAATGTTTCCACACCCAATCCCACCGAGGCAAACAGGTCTGCCAGGGCCTCGCGCAGGGAGGGATCGTCATCGATGACGAACACGACGGGGGATGGTTGACCTCTATGCGGCATCACGACCTACTGGCGTGGTATGCGGGGAGCGTAAATTCAAGGACGGTCCCCCCGGGATGGCCAGGCGTCGCCCGCAGGCGCCCGCCATGCGCCTCGATAATGGAGCGGCAGATCGAGAGCCCTAGGCCCATGCCGCGTGGTTTGGTCGTAAAGAACGGATCGAAGATTCGATCTCGGTCTTTCGCGTCGATTCCCGGCCCCGAATCCTCGACCGCGACGCATACGCTATCGGAGTCGCCATGACTAGTCCGGATGGCGAGCGCGCGGGGACGAGCATTGAAGCCGCGCATAGCCTCAATGGCATTTGTGAGCAAATTCAAGATCACCTGCTGCAGCTGTACACGATCGGCCAGTACACTCCCCGCAGGGGTGGACAGCTCCAATTCAAGGCTGAGTTGTTCGCTCTCGATATCGGTTTGCAGGAGCGCGACCACGTCCTTGATCAGCACATTGATGTCGAGGGGTGCTTTTTGCTGCACATCCCTTTTGATCAATGCGCGCACACTACCGACCACTTCGCTGGCGCGGTGTCCGTCTCTGACCACGCGCTGCAGAACAGCCTGGACCTTGCTGAGATCGGGCGCTGCATGGCTCAACCAGCGCAGGCCGGCGTTGGCATTGGCGACGATGGCCGCCAGGGGCTGGTTTACCTCGTGGGCAATTGAAGCCGCCATCTCTCCCATTGTCGTCAATCGGGTTGCCTGGGCAAAGGCCACGCGTTCGGCCGTCTCACGCGCCCGCGCTGCCGAAAGCTCCGCCAACATATCATTGAAGGCGGCGGTGACGCGGCCAATTTCATCCTTGCTGCTGTGGTCGGCACGTAGACTGTAGTCTTTGGTGCTTCGCACTTTCGAGGCCACGTTTTCCAGGCGCTTGAGGGGCTGCACAATGTGGCGATGCGTCAGCAGAGCCAAAATAATGCTCAATCCTGCAAACGTGCCAATCAATAGCAGCCCGACCAGCATTTTTGCCAGCATACCATCGATGCGCACGTGCAGGAGCCTATCAAGTTCGCCCTGCGCTGCTGTCCAGGCCTCGATGGCGTGCTCGACGGTTCTGCTATGGAAGCGATCGTAGGCAACGGCGTCTCTGGTGTCGATCCCGGCGGCGCTAGCCATCAGGACGGCAAGATACGCGTGGACGCTCGACGTGAGAGCCGCGAATTTGGCATCGACGGCTGCCTGCAAGCGGCCATCGCCGTTGCCGCGATAGGCCGCGCCGAGGTTTTCTTTCACCTCCATGGCGCTAGATCGGGCCAAACCCACGAGCGCAGACAGGCGGACATCGCGTACCGCCGAGGAGCCTCCCGTCGAAAGGCTGGTGGCGAAAAAGTCTTGCAGCTCCGCAAGGCGCGCGAGAAAGGTGGGCAACCCGCGCACGACAATGTTCTGGAGGTAGTAGGTATCGAGATCCGGATCGAGCGCCAGGTTGCTGTCGTCGCCGATACGCGAGGCCAAGGCCTGCGCCTTGCTGAGCGCGCTCAGGACGAGACCGCCTTGCGAAGCGGCCTGGTTATCCTGCGACGAGATCTCCTTGAGCGCGCCGGCCAAGGCGCCTGCGAGGTCGGCCGTTTGCAGCTGCGCGCCCAGCTGTTCTTCGGCCCGCGCCAGTCCGCCAACGAGAGCGGGCTGAGCCAGATCGCTTCGCGCGCGCGTTGCCTCACGGGGGCTCAGAATGGCCGAATAGATTTCACGCACCGTGTGCAGGTAACGGCTGCCCAAAAGCTCCTTGCGCGAAAAATCAACGGCGAGGCGCTTCTCAGTCACGAGCCCGTAGATGGGGACCGCGATCGAGATCAGAAATGTGGCGCATAAAATGAAAAGCTTGGTGCCGGTCGGGAGGTTCTTGAACATGACGCTCGGGGTATCGATCTGACGAGGCAAGGGCGACATTTGCCGATCCTCGCAGGCAAGCTTGGGGCCATTTCATTGGTCAATACCCTGCTTGCGGTTTAGGTCAACCGGCCATGGGCCCGCACGTTGCCATCCCCCTGTCACGCGGCGGCTGGGGCCGGCAACCCCCGCGCCACAGGCGCGAACGGCATGACGGGCCGGGGGGACGACCGGCCCGCGCAGTTGAGATAATTCGACCCCCACCCCGCCGCTTGCCTGATCCACCCGCGCGGCGCCGGGGCATTCGCCGCAGCGTTTAGGCTCCCGCACGAGGTGGACCATGCGGGGCAAGCGACGCAAAGCCGTCCGGCGAGCCAATTCAGGCGCCGCCAGCGCGGGGTACCGAATCAAGCGCCTTTCGCCTTCAAGCTTGCATGTCGATGCGGTCGCTTTTGCGCCACCACGGGTGTGTGCTCAGTGGCACACACACGCGGCTGGGCGTCCTCCGGCCCCCGTGTCCTGGGGCAGGAGTGCGGGCTGGGCGATGACACAAATACGCAACTGTCGCGCAACCTTGCGAGGCGCGCGCGCCGCGGCCCCGTCGATGCAAATGATCCCAATGCCACATCCTCACCCCAGAGCACCCTATGGGCGAGCAAGGCGCTTGCAGCCTCTGGCCAAAACCGTCTATTGCCCAGGGCATGCACTACATTTTGATACTCCTGGCGGTTATTGCCTGTCTTGCCACCCATGCCTGTGCACCGGCGACGGACAGGATGCCGCCTGACAGCGTGCTGAACCCGCGCGGAACCTAGCGGACGCCGGGCTCACACGCGTTGGCGATGTTGGCGATCTCTAGCCCGCGCGGCGCACGTGCACGGGGGTGATTGCGCGCGCCAGAACAAACACGCAACGGCGACACGCCCAAGCCTTTGGAATGGCACAGCCGCGGCTCGCGCATTGACGCGATCGACTTTTTGCAAAAGCCCTCGGCTGGCTCGCGCACGTGTTGCGGGCTTGGCTGGGCTGGGCTGGGCTGCCGCAACCTCGATCTCACGCCGCGCCACTTTTCACGAAGAAGACGATGTAGGCCAAGATCCACACGACGGCGATTGCCGCGAGGATGATCGCCACGACAAGGTCGGTTCGGGTGTAATTCCCCTCTTCGCTCTGCATGGTCTCATCAATCGGCAAGCCGGCGCGGCGGCGCGAAAGTGGCATGATCCCGAGCGCCGTGCCAACCCCCGCGGCGACGTGGCGGGGCTAGGTAGCATTCGCCGCTCGGTTGTATAGTCCTTGCCGAGCGTAATCGCGAGCGGTACGGGAATGCTTGGGCACCGGTTGGATCGGATTTTGAGCTCCGTGCTCTCCTGCCTCAAATGGCTGGCGCTGCCGATCAGCCTATTGTTGTTCCTGCAATGGCCGCTGCGCGAATACGTGCACGCCTATTCGCGCGAGGCCAACGATTTGGGGCAATGGCTATTTGCCCTCTACGTCGCGGCCAGCGTGACGGCCGCGAGCCGGGCCGGAACGCACCTCGCCACGGACGCGCTCGCGCGCCACTACACGGCGGCGACCCGTCGGCTCCTTGCACAGGCGGGTAATCTCTTGGCGCTGGTGCCCTGGGCGTTGTGCATTCTCATCACGGCAACCCCACCGATCCTGCGGTCCCTTGGCCAGCTCGAGCGCTTCCCCGAGACCGGCAACCCCGGCTACTTTCTGATCAAGTTGGCCCTGTGGGTCTTGGCAATCGGAATTCTCGCCACGTCAATCGTCGACCTCGTCACGCCGCGCGGCGGGGTCGAGAAGCCGTCACGCGCTCAGGACGAGCCCTAATGGCTGCCTTCGGACTAGCGCTTCTCGCCTTCGTCGGTGTGGCGTTGATCGTCACGGGTTTGCCGGCTTTCCTCGTCCTCATTTTTGCCGCCATCCTCGGCGCTGGCGCCGCGGTCGTGAGCGGTACCGTCCCGCCAGCCCTGCTCGGGACCTTGTCGAGCCGCCTTGTCAACCTATTCGAAAGCGACCTGCTGCAGGCGTTGCCACTCTACGTTCTCATGGGAGCGCTTCTCAATCGCTTGACGGTAGCCCCCGCGGTGTTCCGCACCTTGTTGCGGTTGCTGCCGCCCCGACCCGGCACGGCGGTGGTTTCGGGGCTCGGGCTCGGTGCGCTCCTTGCGCCGATGAGTGGCTCGGTCGGCGCCAGCGTTCTGGCCCTAGCCCGCACGGTTGAACCAAGTCTGCGGCTGGCCGAACTGCCGACACCGCTTCGGCACGCCACGATCGCCGTCGCGAGCACGTTGGGGGTAGTCGTCCCACCATCGCTGGTGCTGATCTTGCTCGGGGATGCCATGCTGTCAGCCCACACCTTCGCCATCAACGCTACGGGGCGCAGCGACCGCGTCATCAACACCCAGGACGTCCTGCGCGCCGCCATTATTCCGGCCGCTCTCTTCCTGGTTTTAAGCCTGCTCGTGGGCTGGTATTCGGCTCCGCGCGGCAATGCCGTAGAGCCGGAAAAAATGCCAACGGCCTGCGCCAAAGCGAGCGACATTGCTTTGACGCTGGCAACGGTGGCCTTTCTCGTTTTCCTGCTCGGCGGGGTCGCCGCCGGCTACATCTTCGCCGTGGAGGGCGCAGCCACCGGTGCCTTCCTGCTCATGCTGGCGGGTGTTCTAACCGGTCAGGTCAATGGCAAGTCGCTCGGGCCGATGCTGAGGGAAAGCATGGCCACGACGGGTACGCTTTTCGCCCCGCTGCTGGCAGCCACCACGTTCACGTTGGTCTTGCGGCTGCTCGGCACCGACAAGCTGATCGAGCGCTGGGTGACCGCTTTGCCAGGGGGCGACATCGGCGCCACTGCCGCGATCCTCGGCGCAATTTTCGTGGCTGCCTTCGTGCTCGATGCGTTCGAGATCATTTTTGTTGCGGTGCCGATCCTAATCCCGGCGCTCCTAATACGTGTGCCCGACGCCGTTTGGATCTCGACCCTTGTCCTGCTGACGCTGCAGACCAGCTTTCTACTGCCCCCGGTGGGTTACGCGCTGATGATGACGCGGGGGGTGCTTGGCTCGGCTGTGCCGCCAGCGACGTTTGCCAGGGCTTTGCTGCCCTACTTGGCCGCGCAAATACTGGTGTTATTGCTGGCGCTCGGATATCCCCGCCTGGTTCACCTGCTTGAACCACCCAACGCGCAATCGCGCGGCCAACTCACCCCCCTCACAACTGAGGACGTCGAGGACCGCTTGCGTCAAATGCTTCCGGCTCCGAATCCACCGGGGCTGCCGCCCATGGACATCCCGGCCTTTGCCCCGCCGCCGAGCGCCAAATAGCCTCCGATCCCAAGAAACGTTTGGGACGTTCTTTTTCGGAGTCGGCTTTCTGCGCCCCTCCAGGTGGGATCGGTTGTC
>Ga0075424_100000514_pt1 | contig 30345 bp, 26 predicted proteins | sample SoiMethybrSBSTD3_FD_75301 | JGI IMG/M metagenome (GOLD analysis project Ga0075424, IMG submission 75301) | Bulk soil microbial communities from a Populus tree surrounding site in Tennessee, USA - Soil MetaG P. TD hybrid SBSTD3 | ecosystem: Environmental > Terrestrial > Soil > Tree plantation... | reverse complement strand
GGTTATTTGGCACACGGAAAAACCGATTCTGCGAACCGCGCCTGCGCCGCTTTACCTGCTGTCCTCGCTCGCGCGCGACTGCGGCCATAAAGTTATCCTCGCTGGCGAGGGAGCCGATGAGATGCTGGGAGGCTACGATATTTTTAAGGAAGCAAAAATCCGGCAATTCTGTGATGTATTCCCCGATTCGAAGATGCGTCCGCTTCTGTTGAAGCGGCTTTACCCGTATCTTCGGACGCTTCAAAGCGTTCCCGACTCGTACCGTCGCGCGTTCTTCCATAAAAAATCGAACGGTCATTCACCGGCTTTTGTCTCTCATCTTCCGCGGTGGGAGCTCACCGGAAGGATCAAGCTCTTTTTTTCACAAGCCGTAAAGGCGGAGATCAACGGGCGGCAGGTCTATCGCGACCTGGAGCAGATCCTCCCTGAGAATTATTTTGAGTGGGACGGCTTTTCGCAGGCCCAATACTTGGAGACGTTCTATCTCCTTCCCGGCTACATTCTGTCCTCCCAGGGCGACCGGATGTCCATGGCGCATTCAGTGGAGGGGAGATTCCCGTTTCTGGATCACCGTGTCGTCGAACTGGCGACAGCGATGCCGCCGCGATTCAAGATGAAGGCCCTGCAAGAAAAGTACATTTTAAGACGCGCGACCGCCGAGCTCGTGCCGCCGGACTTGATCAACCGATCCAAATACCCTTATCGGGCTCCGGACGCGAAGAGCTTCTTTGGCGACGGGCCGAGGCGCTTTGCGGATGAATACGTCGAGGAACTGTTGTCGCCGAACCGTATTCAAGCCGATGGTATTTTCAATCCCGTCGCGGTGCAAAAACTGGTCGACAAAGCGCGCACGGGCCATGTCGTCGGCGCCCGCGATAACATGGCCCTGGTCGGCATCCTTTCCACCCAGCTCGTCATCGAAAAATTTCTCAGAAACTTTGATCGTGAGTCGCGACATGAAACTGATCGAACAGCAAATACGTCAATTCATTGACGATAATTTTCTCTTCGGTCAGGAGGAAGATCTCCGCGGGGATGATTCCTTTATGGAGAAGGGGACCATCGATTCCACGGGTGTGCTCGAGCTCGTCACTTTCCTGGAAGAAAAATACCATATCAAAATCGCGGACGAGGATCTCGTTCCGTACAACCTCGATTCCATCGATTCCCTGGTGCGATTCGTCACCGATAAATTGAATTCCAACGGCAAGGAACCCGGGCATTGCAAGTCGAAAACTTCCTAGAAGCGAGCGCCCGTCGATTTCCCGATAAGACCGCGCTGGTTTGCTGCGGCGCGAGGTCGACCTATCGGGATCTCGAGGAGCGCAGCAATCGGCTCGCGCACGCTCTCATCGCGCTCGGTTGCCGGCGCGGCGAGCGCGTCGTCGTTTATCTGGATAATTCGGTGGAAGCGGTCGTTGCGATCTTCGCCATTTTGAAGGCGGGGGCGGTCTTCCTGATCGTGAACGAGGGGACCAAGCCGGAGCGCTTGGCTTATATCCTAAACGACTCGCGAGCGGCAGCACTCATCGGTCGCGCGAAGAGCTTGAGGAGAATTGAAGACTGGACGGCCCGCACTCCGCACTTGCGGTATGTTATCTTGGCCGATCAAAACCGCGGTCCGGTGACCCCCCAGGACAGGCGCTTCATCCTGCTCGACGATCTGTTGTCGCGATATGATTCGTTTATCGATCCGCCGGCGAAAACCTGCATCGACATCGACCTCGCGGCGCTTGTCTATACGTCAGGCTCCGCCGGTCACCCCAAAGGGGTGATGTTGACTCACCTCAATATCGTTTCCGCGGCGACGTCTATCACTGCTTACCTGGAAACCGAGCCGGAGGATGTCGTGCTGAACGTCCTGCCGCTTTCCTTCGATTACGGTCTGTACCAGGTTTTGATGGCGTTCAAGACGGGAGCGACCGTGCTGCTCGAGCGCTCGTTCTATTATCCGCACACCGTACTGGAAAACGCGAGTCGGGAACATGTAACCGGGCTTCCCATCGTTCCGACCATGTCGGCGATTCTATTAAAGATGGACCTCAGAAAATACAATTTCTCCAGTCTCCGATACATCACCAACACCGGAGCGACTCTTCCAACTCCTCATATTCGCAAGCTCCGGGAGTTATTTCCTCGGACAAAGATTTACGCGATGTACGGGCTTACGGAGTGTAAGCGGGTGTCCTATCTTCCTCCGGAGCAGATTGATATCCGGCCTGGATCGGTCGGAAAAGCCATGCCGAACTGCGAAGTTTTTATTGTCGACGACCAGCAGCGAGCCGTCGCTCAAGGGGTCGTCGGGGAGCTCGTGGTTCGCGGCGCGCACGTCATGAAAGGTTACTGGGAAATGCCCGAGGAGACGGATCGAGTCCTGAAAGAGGGACCGATCCCCGGCGAGAAAGTCCTCTATACCGGCGATCTGTTCTGGATGGATGCGGAAGGCTATCTCTACTTCGTCGGTAGAAGGGACGACATTATCAAGACCTGCGGGGAGAAGGTCAGCCCGAAAGAAATAGAAAATGTGCTCTACGACATCGAGGGTGTCGCGGAAGCGGCGATCATCGGCATCCCCGACGAAGTCTTAGGCCACGCGATCAAAGCGGTTGTCACGCTGCAAAAAGGAGCCCGGCTTACGCGGCGGGACATCCTGCGCCACTGCGCCCGGCGTCTCGAAGCTCTCATGATCCCTAAATGGGTCGAATTTCGCCGCGAGCTGCCGAAGACCTCCTCCGGAAAAATCGATAAGCGGCAACTACTGCAAAACACTCAAGTCAACTTTACCTATTCAGAGAAAGCGCTGGAGAGCGCGGGTTAGCCAAATGCGGTCAGAAAAACTCCCGACCTTCTATCAGGGCCCTAAGATGGGATGTGGAGCGGAGGCACAACGGATGTCAGGCTGGATGACGAGGTTCAAGGCGAACTGGCAAAAGATTTATTTTTTTCTCGCCTTGGGCCTGGGTATTTTCATTTATGGGGTAGTAGTCGGCAGTTATGACGTTTTTCCACATCGTATATTACATGATGCCAAAGAAGCTGCCGAGGACTGGCGTAGCAACTACATGCATTACAGCAGAATCAGGCCGGAGAAATTTATACGCCCAGCCCGGCAAAAGGGTTCAGGCGTCACAACCTACATGCACCGTAAGGCCTACGACGGCGTGACGTTTGTTACCAGCATGTGGGATAAGACAAACGGACTCGATCTTATCGGCATGGATGGTTCCATACTCCATCGATGGCGCGTGTCGCTAAACGAGATCTTCCCAAAATCCGTGGACCCCAATTTAAGAAGTCAACTGCACGATTGGGACATTATGATTCATGGGGCGCGTCTTTATCCGAACGGCGACGTCGTATTTAACTTCGAAGATGGGGGGCTGGTAAAGATAGACCGGTGTTCAAAGGTCATTTGGAAGCTGCCTTTCGACACGCACCATTCCGTCTATGAAGATGCCGAGGGAAATCTATGGGTGCCGGGAAGAAAGACTCTTACCGAACCCCAGAAACGACTGCCTCTGCTCAATCCGCCGATTCATGAGGATTATGTCTTCAAGGTATCTCCGGAAGGTAGGATCCTCGAGCAAATCTCCCTCCTCGACGTGTTCTATAAATCCGGTCAGGAGGCGCTTTTGTTCGCTAATGGAATGGCGCTCACGCAGAGGAGCGGGGACGACATGATGCACATGAACTATGTCGAGCCTCTGGAAAAACGCATTGCCGCCAAATTCCCTCTTTTCCGGGCTGGCGATTTATTGGTTAGCTTGCGCCATCTTAATCTTCTCATAGTCATCGACGGATCGACTCACAAAATCAAATGGTCCATGACGGGACCCTACATCAGGCAACATGACCCGCATTTTCTCGCTAACGGTCGGATTTCAGTTTACGACAACCGTGCGGATTGGGCTGATGGAAAGACTCTCGGAGGGAGTCGGATTTTAAATATCGACCCGGTTTTGAGAACAGTTGAAACGGTATATCAGGGGGGTACTCAAAACCATTTCTTTTCCAACATGCAAGGTGAACATCAGTATCTACCCAACGGAAATATCCTTATTACGGAAACCGAGGGGGGTAGAGTCTTCGAGGTGACCCCCGCACACGAGATAGTTTGGGCATATCTAAATCGATACGACGATGATGAAGTTTACCAAGTCGCAGGCGCCTTGCGCTACCCGGCGCACTACGGCAAGTTTACACAGGGAGAAAAAGCATGTCAGTAACGGCAATAATCCGGCGAGCCTCAGGCGAACACGAACCTTCCAGATCAATATTCAGGATTATTCTACGAGCGTGCGGTCTCGTTCTATTAGTACCCGCAAGCGGTCTCGCATACGTGGGTCCCGGCGCCGGCATCACGCTTCTCGGCGCGCTATGGGCAGTCATCGTAGCCATTGCGTTCATGGTGGGCGGCCTTGTCGTGTGGCCGTTCCGCGCTCTGATGCGACGTAAGAAGAAAGAAAAAAAATCCCCCCAGGGCGAATCGGAGAAACAACCTTGAGTATAGTCTTTTCTTTTATCAGCCGCGTCGATCTGGCGCTTGCTGCTTTCCTGTCGCTAGGCTTTCGCCTGTGTATATGGGGGCTCGTCGCAGGAGGAGCGGCTATGGCGATTTATGTTCTCGCCTCCCATCAGCAAGCCATCGCTAACCTTAAGAGCGAGATCAAGGAATTGCAGAACCGCTTGTGGAGCGCTGCGGAGATTCATTCAGACTATGCCGCGCTTGCCGCGAAAAATATCAAAGCGTCGCTTAAACTGCTTGCCATCGTCGTCTTGCCTGCGCTGCTCTCCGCGGTTCCCGTGCTCGTTATTGCGGGCTGGGTGGACGCCCATCATTCCTATACGCTTCCCCCACCGGCGGGAACCGTACCGCTGACTTTTGTTCCCAACTTGACGGGTCTGGTGAAAATATCGCCCCCGGAACTGGTTCGGCGTGAACCCGGGGCACTTAAGATAACGTGGCCGCGGTCTCATCATGCGAGGATAACTTTTACCGCCAACGGCCAGGCGCTTTATTCCGGAGAGCTTTTCGAAACCCCGGTACCTGTTATCGCGAAAAAGAACTGGCTGAACATCGTTTTTCCCAGCCTCGCCGGATATGTGAATCCCAGCTCTCCGATCGATGAAATTCATCTGGAGCTACCGAGAAAACGCATCTTCTATGAAGTTCCCTTGTGGGCGAGCGGCTGGGAATTTCCATATTTTCTCGGCGTATGCGTCGCAGGACTGGCGCTCAAGCTCGCTTTAAAGATCCAGTAACAGTGCGTTGCCTCAAGGTCTCCGATGGAAAAAGACACGATGGAGGTTGCGCCGCTCCAGCAGATTCTGGGGAATCTCGCATCGCGATATCCATCTTTTTTGTTGCGGCTCGGCCGTCTCGAGACTCGGTGGCTCAAGGACTTACTCGCCGCAGAGGAGATCGATCGGCCGATTTATGTGACTGGTCTTGCCCGTTCTGGCACCACGATCATTCTTGAGCTCCTAGCCTCCCACGCGCAACTGGCCTCACACAAGTATAGGGACTTTCCGTTCGTACATGTTCCGTACTGGTGGAACTGGTTCGTGGAGCACTCGAGCTCAACCACGGAGCAAAGAACCGAGCGAGCGCATAAGGACCGAATCTTCGTCTCGCCGGACAGCCCCGAAGCGATGGAAGAGATCTTGTGGATGGCCTTTTTTCCGGGCTCCCATGACCCGAGCGTGAGTCAGGTGCTCGGTGCCCGCGATTCCCATCCGGAGTTTGAGACATTCTATCGCGACAGTATTCGCAAGCTTTTAATGGCCCGAAAAGCGTCCCGTTATCTCTCGAAAGGCAACTATAATATCAGCCGTCTCGGCTATCTTGGCCGCCTGTTTCCCGACGCCCGCTTCGTCGTCCCGGTGCGCGAACCCACGACGCACATCGCGTCGTTGATGAAGCAGCACCGTCTCTTCTGCGAGGCGGAGAAGCGCGACCCAAAGGTCCTAAGGCATATGAAGAGCGTCGGACATTTTGAATTCGGTCTCAACTTAACGCCCATCAATTTCAGCGATCCGGATACGGTTCGCCGCATTCAGACTCTCTGGAACACCGGCGAGGAGGTGAGAGGTTGGGCAGCCTATTGGGCCTCGGCCTATTCTTTCGTAGCGGATCTGTTGGAAAACGATCCCTCGCTCGCAAGCAGGGTGCTAATCGTAGATTATACCGATTTTTGTACGGATCCGGCCGCCGTGCTTCGGCGCGTATATAGTCATTGCGAGCTCGATCTGGAAAGCGGCGCGATTATGGAGCAGGCCGCCCGCATCAGCCCACCGACTTATTATCGGGTAGAGTTCGGTCCGCGGGAGATTGCGTCCATACGCGAGGAGACGGAGAAAACCGTCTCTCGAATTCAAAACCTCAGAGATGAGCCGGTGCCCGATGTCAATGCTGGCGATTTCGCGCCGGCGAAATTTGCTCGGCCAATATGAAGACCGACGCATTGAAGATGGACGTTGCGGGCGAGATCGACCGAATCGTATCCACGGTTCGCCGGCAGATTTTCAAAATCCTCAAACGCAGGGGCGCGGTTTTGGGCATCTCCGGAGGGATCGACAGCAGCGTCGCGGCCATATTGGCCGTCAAAGCTCTGGGAAAGGAGCGGGTGCTGGGATTGCTAATGCCGGAAGAGGAATCTTCGGCCGACAGCCTTCGTATGGGACGCCTGATCGCCGATCATCTCGGTCTTAAAACGGTTCTAGAAGACGTTACGCCCATCCTCAAGGCAGCGGGGTGTTATCAGCGCCGCGATGATGCGATCCGAAAAGTCATTCCCGAATATGGACCCGGATATCAATGCAAAATTGCTCTGCCGGATTTCCGTCGGCGGGACGGCTATAAGATATTTTCCGTGGTCGTGCGATCGCCCGAGGGCGAGGAAATCAGGGCTAGGCTCACAGCGGAGGCCTATCTTGGAATCGTGGCGGCGACGAATTTTAAGCAGCGAACCCGCAAGATGATGGAATATCATCATGCCGACAGACTCCATTACGCGGTTCTGGGAACCACGAATCGGGTGGAGTACGACCAGGGATTTTTCGTTAAGAACGGCGATGGTTCGGCGGATCTCTATCCGATCGCCCATCTGTACAAGACTCAAGTCTACCAGATGGCGGAATACCTCGGCGTACCGGAAGAAATTCGAACGCGTCCGCCGACCACCGATACTTACTCCCTCCAACAATCGCAAGAGGAATTCTATTTCACGATGCCCTACGACAAGATGGATCTCTGCCTGCACGGTAAGAATCATAAAATTGTCGAGGAGGATATCTCCGCCGCCACAGGTCTCGCCGCAGACGAGATACGGCGTGTTTATCGCGATATCGAGTCGACCCGTCGCGCGACACGTTATTTACATCTCCGCTCGCTTTTTGTCGAAAAAATCGATGAGATCGAATGTTGACGCTTTAAGAGTCGGCGATAAATCCGAGTTGCTGACTCGGCCTTCGCCCCGGCGGCTGGCGTGGATCAGCGGTTTGACTTTATGCGCCGCCGTTCTTTTTACATATGCCGATGTGATTCGGAATCTTGCAGGCCAATGGTCCACGAACGATGTTTATTCGTACGCCTACTTGATTCCGTTTATCAGCCTGTATCTTGTCTGGCTGCAACGACATCGCCTGCTTAACATTCAACCGTCGCCCAATTACATCGTCGGCTCGATGATTTTATTGGGCGGTTTATCGGCGCTCGTCGTCGGCCAAGCGGCTTCCGTGCTGGTCATTCAGGAGCTCTCAATCATCGTCACGATGACGGGCGTTTTTCTTTTTTTGATGGGATGGCCTCTATTGAAGGCGCTGTGGGTGCCGATTGCCTATCTACTGTTCATGATCCCCATTTGGGACATCGTCACGAATCGGCTCCATTCGACCTTTCAGCTCGTTTCGGCAATCCTCGGCGTCACTTTGCTGAACGGATTGGGCATTCCGGCCTACCGCCACGCGCAATACATTGACTTGCCGAGTATCACCTTGGAGGTGGCGCAGGTTTGCAGCGGAGTTAATTATCTGATCGCCGTTGTCGCCATCGGAATCCCGCTTGCCTATCTTTTTCTCGAAGGTTGGTTGCGAAAACTCCTGCTCGTTGGGTCCGCAGTAATCATCGCCATCGTCAGCAACGGTGTGCGGATCGCCCTTATTGGAGCGGGCGCTTACTACAGTATTGGCGGAGATATCCACGGTCCTTTTCACGTCCTCCAGGGACTTTTTGTTTCGATGATCGGTTATGGCGTTCTATTTCTTGGCCTGTGGTTCCTTTCGCCGCCTGGCTCGCGAGCCGCGGACGTGGAGGTCCGCTCCGCAGGCAACTCCGAGACGAGTAATTCCGACAAAATGAGAAGAGTGATCTCGTATAAGGCCGTCGCGACCCTGGCGGCGCTCTTTTTATTCACCGGCGCTTATCTGCATCTGTCGACGCCGGAGGCCTTTCCGCTAAAGAAAGAATTCCATTCCTTCCCTTTGGTGATCGGAGAATGGAAAGCCATAGAGTTGGGAGCGGATCATTCTGTTTACCCGAGCTTAGGTGTGGACCGCGAGCTCTCCCGCGCGTATCGAAGGTCTACCGGCGAAATAGTTAGAATTTACATCGGGTACTATGCCTACCAAAAGCAGGGCAGGGAAATCATAAGCTACAAAACGGATGCGCTGCATAGCGGTGCGGCGAAAATCAGCGTCACCTTTGACTCGCGCGAAAGGTTCGACATCAATCGAACTGTGCAGAAATCGGAGCGCGAAAATAGGACGGTCCTTTTTTGGTATCAATTAAACGGGCGGGTGATCTCCGATCGGATGATCGCCAAGGCATACACAGCATGGGACTCGCTGATTAGAGGCAGGAGCAACGGGGCGATCGTCATTGTAACGTCGGAGATCGCTGATCAGACGAGCGGATCGAAAATATCGCCGGCGGATCAGGAATTCATTCGGGCGATCGATCCCTTGCTCCACGATTACCTGCCTTGAGAGTCAAAACTGCCTCATCGACACGCGGACCGGAAGACCCTTCTCTCTCTTAACTAGAAAACCAGTGGCTACCATTTCGGCTGTCCCTATGAAGCCCGACTACACGGTTATCGAAGCCGATCTGCGCAACGACAGACCGGATATCCTTGCCATGTGGCAGCGAAATTTTAACGGCGAGTCGGCGAAACGGTATGCGTGGCTGTACGAGCACCCGGCCTCGGCGGCGTCGGCGTGGATGGTGAAAACGATGACCGGAACTGTCGTTGGCGCGACCGGCCTGTTGTGCAGAAAGATAAAAATCGGCGGCCGGGAAGCTGTCGCAGGGCAGGCGGTCGATATGGTCGTGGACGAACGGCATCGTATGGCCGGCCCGGCGTTGATGCTTCAGCGCGCCCTTATTCGATCTTTTGAAAAAAAGGGCATTTCGTTGATCTACGGATTTCCAAACGAGGGATCCGAGAAGGTTATGATGCGGGCCGGTTATCGGGTCTTGGGTTCGTTCGAAAGATGGACGAAGCCTTTGCGCTCCGAATACAAGCTGAAAAGCATGTGGAAAGGACTGCTTCCGGTTAAAACGATATCTCTGTTGATCGATATCGGCATGAAGGCCTTGTCGCGCGAGTCTTACCTCAAACGAGATTTTCGGGGAACGCGGATAGAGCCGCAAACTTCGTTCGACCGCCGCTTCGACGCTCTATGGGAGAAAACGTCTAAAGCTTTCCACATCATCGGAGAGAGAACGTCGAGTTATTTGAATTGGCGCTTTGGAAACGACCTCCGTCAGCCTTATTACATATTTTGTTTTTCAGGAGGAAACGGCGCGCTACTCGGCTACATCGTTTATCAGAGGCGGGATAATCTAATCGCAGTCGCCGATTTTTGCGCGACAGACCTCGATCGCCTGCAGGCGCTATTCGTCAAATTCATCCACTGGTCGCGGTCAGAGAACATCGCTTCCATTTCGATAACCTTCCTCGGCTCCAGCGAAGTCACCGATTGTTTGAAGCGAGCGGGATTCTATAAAAGACCGTCTCGAGAACGCGTCCTGGTTTATTTGACCGGAGATACAGGGGAAGAGGGCGGGCCGGGAATGCTGAATAAAGATCTCTGGTATCTCACGGACGGGGACAAGGATGTCTAGTATCACCACACCGGGGGCCGCCGCGCCGGGGACCCGGCTTCATTCGGCCGAGTTTCGAAGATTCGCTCCCGGCAGCGTGAATAAAACCATTACCGTCCGCCCGTACCGTCCCGAAGATCGCGTTCGCTGGGACGCTTACGTTCAACGGGAGCCTCAGGGGAAGTTTTACCATCACAGCGGCTGGAATCATGTCATTGAGAAGACGTTTGGACATGAGATCTACCGTTGGATCGCCGAGGATGGGGACGGCCATATCAATGGCGTTCTCCCTCTCGTTCACATGAAAAGCTTGTTATTCGGCAGCTTCATGGTTTCTTTGCCGTATCTCAATTATGGCGGGGTCTGCGCGCAAGACGATGCGACCCATAGAGCCTTGGTTCAGGCGGCAGTCGCAGTCGCGGAAAGAAAAAATGTCGAGTACATCGAGTTGAGATACGACCGCTCGCTGCACTCGGGACTGCCGGTCAAAGAGTCAAAAGTCTCTATGCGGCTCGAGCTTCCCGCCAACCCCAGTGACCTATGGAAGGCCTTGGGTTCCAAGTTGCGCAGCCAAATCGCGAGGCCGCAAAAAGAAGGTATGTACGGCCGGATCGGCAGAGAGGAAGAACTCGACAGCTTTTACAGAGTTTTTTCGATCAACATGAAGGATCTCGGTACGCCGGTTTATCCCAAGGCGTTTTTCAAGAATATTCTCGACGAATTTCCCCAATCCACCTGGATCTGCTCCATATACGATAAACATCACGCGCCCGTTGCCAGCGGTTTTCTGACGGGTTTCAAGCGAACCCTGGAGATCCCGTGGGCTTCATCGCTTAAAAAATTCAACCGCTTTAGTCCCAACATGCTTCTGTACTGGACGACCCTCAAATTTGCCTGCGACAACGGCTACGAGACTTTTGATTTCGGCCGCTCCACGCGCGGCAGCGGCACGTATAAATTCAAAGCACAATGGGGAGCGCAGCCGGTGCCTCTCTATTGGCATTACTGGCTGAGAAGCGGGGTTGCCCTCCCGGAGCTGAACCTAGCCAATCCGAAATACCAGCTGGCGATCAGACTTTGGCGCAAACTTCCTCTTGCCGTAGCTACGATTCTCGGCCCATTGATTGTCAAGAATATTCCATGAGACTCCGTCGGACTGTGCCGCCCGCCGCCGGCAGGATTCCCGCGCGCGACCTGTGGTCGGGACTCCTCGGCATTGTGCGCGGCGCCTACTATACGAAGCGGCTGAAATCAGAGCTGGCCGAGTACTTCGCGGTCGACCATGTTTTTCTCGTGTCATCGGGAAAAGCCGCGCTGACTTTGATCTTGAAATCTTTGAAGTCACTCTCGTCGAGAAATGAGGTCATCATACCGGCGTATACCTGCTTTTCGGTCCCGTCGGCAGTTGTCAAGGCCGGGCTGAAAGTCAGGTTGTGCGATATCGATCCATCGAGCTTCGATTTCGATCTCGACCGTCTGGAACGGTTGCTTAACGAGAACACGCTGTGCGTAGTCCCTGATCATCTTTTCGGCATCCCCTCGAATATGTCCCGGATCATCCGGATGTGCAGGAGCAGAGGTATTTTTGTCGTCGAGGATGCCGCGCAAGCGATGGGAGGCACCCTGGACGGCAGTAAGCTCGGCACCCTCGGCGATATCGGCTTCTTTAGTGTCGGGCGAGGTAAAAACATCACCTCCGGCTCCGGTGGAATCATCGTTGCGCGTCGAGGTGAAATCGCCGAAGCCCTCGCGCGTATTTATGCCGCTTTGGCTAAGCCGTCGATTTTCACGATGATCAGAGAATGGCTGGAGAGCGTGGTCATGAGTATTTTCACCTGCCCAACGCTCTTTTGGTTTCCCGACGGGCTTCCTTTTCTGCGGCTGGGAAAGACCGTTTTTTATAAGGATTTTCCCGTCAACCGATTATCGGGAATGAAGGCGGGTCTCCTTCGTAGTTGGCGCCAACGCCTCGATCAATCCAATCGAGTCCGGTCGTCGACGGCGGATTATTTCAGTGAGCGGCTGCACCTCAGGACCGCGCGAAAGCCCGCCGTTCCTTACCTGAGATTACCCGTCGTCATGCCTAGCCCTGAAGCGAGGGCGGAAATTTGTGAGGCGGCGAAGGCGCGCGGTCTTGGGTTGAGCTCGATGTATCCAGCTCCCGTGAGCGCGATCGAGGAAATCGCGGCCGAATTCCTCGGCCTCGAATTTCCGGTGGCCAGCTATGTTGCGGAAAGGCTCTTGACGATTCCCACTCACGAGCTGCTTTCCAAGGAAGACAAAGACAACATCTGCCGCCTATTTCGCGGCGTTCCGTCGCCGGTCGGGTATCCCGTGGAGAAAAACGCCGATCAACAACCCGTGTTCTATAACGTCCAGTGATGAAACTCATTATCACGATCGACACGGAAGAAGACAATTGGGGCTGTTACAGCCCTACTGGGCACACACTCGAGAACATCGAGCGTATCCCCCGGCTGCAGGCATTATTCGATGAATTCTCCGTCAAGCCAACTTACCTGATCACCTATCCGGTAGCGACCGACAATCGATCTGCCTCGATCTTGCGGTCAATCCTCGAAACGGGCCGGTGTGAAATCGGCGCGCACTGTCATCCATGGAACACGCCTCCTATCGAGGAGGAAATGGGCCGAGTAAATTCCATGCTGTGCAATCTTCCACTGGATCTTCAGTATCGAAAGCTGAGTTGTCTCGACCGGACGATCCAGGAACGTCTCGGAACCAAGCCGGTATCGTTTCGGGCCGGAAGGTGGGGTTACAATCAAGGGGTAGCGTCAAACCTCAAGCGGTTGGGCTATGAGGTCGATACATCGATCACTCCCTATACGAGCTGGACCAAAGACAACGGCCCGGATTTCTCGGATATGTCTCCCCGGTCTTATCCATTCAATCCGGAAAGTATCAGGGATATAGAACCGCACGGCCCTCTCATAGAGATTCCGGCGACGATCGGCTACCTGCAAAAAAACTTCGCGACGTGCAGCTCGATCTCGAAAACGCTGGGCCGCCCGCCCATGCGTTACTTGCGGCTTAACGGAATCTTGAGCCGATTGAGGCTGATCACCAAAGTATGGCTGTCGCCGGAGGTCACGGACGGCGAAGGGATGATACGACTCGCGAAACGCATGTGGAGAAACAACTACGCGGTGATCAACATGTTCTTTCATTCGCCGTCGCTCAAGGCGGGCTTGAGCCCATTCGTAAAATCGCCGCAGGAAGAAACTCAATTTCTCGCGCGGATAAGAGAGTTTTTAAAGTACGCACACGATGCCGGCATGGAACCCGCCACGCTTTCCGACTGCACCGCCTACAGAATGCCCGCGGACGAAATATCAACGATTCGGTTATACCAGACGCTGAGTTCGCCCCGCTGACTACGCGCTCGGCGCGTAGATGCTAGTACAATGACTCCGCACAATTCGGAACCCGTCTTGAGGTTCTTGCGACTCGTGTGCCGCGGCGAGAGCTATTGGGATCGCCTTAGGGGCGCGGACAAGAGCCACAACATGACGGCCTGGATTTCTTTCTATAGGCGTTTATGGGAAAACGCCGCGCGCTCCATTGAGGCTGACTTCGAGGAACTCGCCCGCGATTTCTGGCGCGTGCGGTTAGACTCCGCCTCGACTTTGATCAACAACTACGTAGTGCAGATAGACGATCCGGTCGTCCTGCGAATCGCGGGGAACAAGCCGTTGTGTCACAGCCTGCTCCGAAACAAAGGTCTTCCCGTGCCCGATCATGAAACTTACACCATCGGAGAATTTCACAAGGCGCGACGGTTCATCTCGCAGAATGCCGGCGGCATTTTTGTCGTGAAACCGGCCGTGGGAACGTCCGGAGGAAGAGGCGTGACGCTTCATGTGCGCTCGATAGCAGAATGTCGAAGGGCTACCGCGCGCGCGTCCCTATATGGCGAACAATTGATGATCGAGCGTTTTATTCCGGGAGAGTGCTACCGGCTTCTCTTCCTCGGCGGAGAGATGATTCATGCGGTACGGCAACGGGGCGTATGGGTAACGGGTGACGGCCAATCGACGATCCAAAATCTACTGCGTCGGCAATATTGTCTGAATGGCAGTCCCGTCGCCGAAACGATCTGCGACCCTGACTATAGAACAACGATAGGCGCTCAGGGCCTTACCGACTCCTCGGTGCCGGAATCGGGAAAAAGAGTTCTCGTCAAGTCCTCGTTCGGCGGCGATCCGCAGACGCCTCAAGCTCTCACCCGCTACGACGAAAACGTCACCACACTCGTGGGCGAGGGCGTTATAAGCGAAGCTTGCCGCGGGGTCGCAGCCTTGGGTTCCCGATTTGCGAGCGTCGAGCTTGTCACCATGGATCCGACCGTATCTCTGCGCGCGAGCGGAGGGGCGATTATTGAAATCAATACGACTCCCGGCCTGCATAGGCATTATTCAGGCGGCCCGGAAGACGACGCGATGCTTCCCGTGACAGTTTTGAGTTTCCTGCTGAAGGCGGCTTCCGGTCCAAGCCATCGGCCAAAGCCGCTCGAAGCGGGCGAGGAAAGAAAGGAATCACGATTATGAGCAAAGAGAACGGCACCTGCAGAGTGTCTTCGACCTGGGAATATTTGCGCCTCATCGGCGTGCCCGACATGCGCGGACGGACCAGCCCGCTCGATCCGGGCTACGACCCGGCGACGCTCGAGAGCCATTTGGAGCAAAGCGGTCATCTGATCTCGCTCCTGAAAATCTCCATGGCTTGCTGGCAGGTGGCGGACGAAAAGTCTACTCGCAAAAAAGTCGATGCGGCTCGGCGCCTGGGCGTTGCGGTCGGCACAGGAGGCGGGCCCTTCGAAGTCGCGGCCTTCTTCGGCAAGCTTCCCGAGTATTTCGATCTCTGCGCCGATATCGGTGCGGACCGCATCGAGGCGGGCCAGGGTTTTATCCCCAATGAGTTGAACCCGCGCGAAATCGTTGCTCTGGCTTCACAGCGCGGACTCGACGTGCAGTTTGAAATAGGGGACAAGCACGGCGGCGCCTTCACTCAAGAAGTGGCGCAGGAGCTGATCGACCTGGGGAGACGATGGCTCGACGCCGGCGCCAAACAAATCGTCGTCGAAGCGCGTGAAAACGCTCAGGACGTGGGACTTTTCAACGGAGGCGGGCAATTCGACGCTCGGCTGGCCGACGCTTTCGCCGGCGCCTTCGGAATGGAGGTGGCGGTGTTCGAGGCCCCCAACAAGGCCAGCCAATTTGCGCTTCTGAATCACTTCGGACCAGAGGTGCATTTGAGCAATGTCAGGCTGGAAGAGCTGTTGCGCGTCGAGATATACCGGCGGGGGCTTCATTCGGACGCCTTCATGCACAAAAATTTGAGACCCAAGGGGCCATGCGGTTTCGACTCGAAAGGACGAGAATTTAATGCGCGGTAGAGCTGTTATCATCGACTGTTTTCCGGAGAGTCCGCTGCGTTACAAGGAGCATTACGCGATCGTCGCGATCGACGTTATTCGCTTTTGCACGACAGCAGTGACGGCTGTGGCCCAGGGGCGGCGGGTTTATCCCGCCACGACCACCGACCAGGCTTTCGCCATCGCAGCAGGCCTGGCAGATCCGTTGCTGGCGGGGGAACTGGGCGGGAACATGCCCTATGGATTTCATATAAATAACAGCCCGGCGCAGATGGCCGTCAGAACGGATACAGAACGTCCGATGGTCCTTGTCTCGTCGTCGGGAAGTCAATTGCTTGTGAATGCCGTCGGCAGCGAAGGTGTCTACGCCGCCTGTCTGCGCAACATGACGGCTGTAGTCAGGCACGTCACCGGGCATCATGAGCGCGTAGCGATCCTCGGAGCCGGAACATGGAGGCAATTTCGCCGCGAAGATCAAATGGCATGCGCGTGGATTGCGGAAAAGCTTATTGCCACAGGTTATGCCGCCGGCGATCAAGCGACGCTCGAGTATATCGCCCGGTGGTCCGGCGTCAGCCCGGTAGAGATCGGGGGTGGGAAAAGCGCCGATTATTTGCGTCGCTCCAATCAATCAGACGATCTCGAATTCACCTTGTCTCACATCGACGATCTCGCCGTAGTTCCCGCCCTGGTGAACGGCGAACTGATCCCGGCGTCGAAAAAGCCCCGATTGCAACTGGCGATCTAACTTCGCGACCCAATGCGCATTTCCAAGACCAACATTCCAGTCGTCGTCCTGAGTTGCCAATTAGCTGCGCTGGCGATCATGCGCAGCCTGGGCAGCCTCGGCATCCCGGTCTACGGCGTTGACAAGGACGCGCAGTCCCCCGGAATGTTCTCGCGATACTGCCGGCGGCGGTTCGTGGCGGATTTCAGGCCCGCAAGGCCGGCCGAATTCCTCGCCTACCTGGTGCGGGTAAGAGAGGAGATCGGCAGGCCCTGTTTGCTGATTCCGACCTCCGACGAGAGCGCCGAATTTGTTACCCATCACGGCGAAGAGCTCAGCCGGTATTTCATTTTTCCGAAGAATGATCCCGCGACCATCAAGAAGCTCGTCAGCAAAAAGGAAATGTACCATCTCGCCTTGGAATACGGCGTCCCCACACCGACAGCGATCTTCCCTTCGAATCTGAGCGAGGTTCTCGCATACCGACAACAGGCCGTCTTCCCGGTGATGATCAAAGGCATCGATGGACACCGTCTCGAGCAGCGAACCGGCAAAAGAATGATGATTGTCTCGAACGGCGACGAGCTCATCGAGAACTACAAGGTGCTTGCCGCTGACGACGCGGATAATATCATGCTTCAGGAGTATATCCCTGGAGGAGACGACCAGGTTTACATCTTTAACGGATATTTCGACGAGCAATCGCGATGCTTGGCGGCGTTCACCGGCCGAAAGATTCGGCAGCATCCCGTCCATGTCGGTTGCGCGTCGTTGGGGGAAACGCTCTGGGTACCGGAGGTTGCGGAGACGACGATAAATTTCATGCAGGCGATCAGGTATCGCGGTATCCTCGATATCGGATATCGTCTCGATCCAAGAGACGGACGCTACAAAGTATTGGACATCAATCCTCGCATCGGCCAGGCGTTTCGCCTCTTCACTTCCGAAAATGACGACGATGTCGCGCGAATAGCCTACTTGGACCTGACCGGCCAACCTATGCCTGCGGTGACACCGCGTATAAACAGACGATGGGTCATAGAAGATATGGACCTGACCTCATCGCTCGATTACCGTCGCGAAGGGATTTTGACATTCGGCCAGTGGCTGAGATCCTTCAGGAATCTGGAAGAAGGCGCATGGTTCAGTCTGCGGGATCCGATGCCGTTTTTGGTGATGCTCTGGCGGGTTTTTTTACGTTCGTGCCGGTGGCTCGGCAAGCGGCTCCCTGGTCCTGTCTCCAAAACAAGACCGGCCACCGATTAGCCTCCGTCCCAATATATCTCCAATCTACGTAACTATTTGTATTCATCATGAAGAGCGCACTTGCCACGACGTTCGTTCACGCGTCGATCTACACCGTCGGGATCGTGCTGAACCGGGCCATTAGTTTCATCATGCTGCCGCTTTACACCCACGTGTTGAGCCCGAAAGACTACGGCATTCTCGAACTGCTCGAGATGACCGTCGATGTCGTTACGATCGTGACCGGGATGGGCGTGTTGCACGGGCTATTTAAATTTTATCACGACTATCAGGAGCGCGAGGAAAAGAATGAACTGGTGTCGACGCTGTTCACGATGGTCATCGCGTTGTACTTCGTCGCATCCTTGGCGGGGGGCTTTTTCGCTCACCGTCTTGCATCGACCGTTCTTGGCAGCGGAGAGTACGCCGATCTGGTCCGGCTTTCGTTCGTGAACTTGTTTTTGCAGTTTTTAATCTATCCGTCGTTGGCATATCTCCGGGTCCGGCAAAAATCGACGCTGTTCGTCGCGGTTAACGCGATAAAATTATTCATCCAAGTCTTTCTCAATATCCTTTTCATCGTCTATCTGAAGATGGGGGTCGCGGGCGTTCTCTACGGCACGATGCTTTCTTCGCTCGCGATCGGCGGCTGGCTGTTGTGTTACACATTCGCGGAGGTGCGCTTTCGCTTCAGCACGGAAAAGGCCAAGAGATTGCTTCGCTTCGGATTGCCGTTCGTCGTGTCGAGTTTGGGCGCGTTTATCCTCACGTTTTCCGATCGCTATTTCCTGAATTACTATCGCGAACTCTCCGTCGTCGGGGTCTACGCCCTCGCCTATAAGTTTGGCTTTCTCCTGATAACGTTTCCCGTCGGACCGCTGATGAACATTTGGATGGTCCAACGATTCGAACTCATCTCCAAGGAGGGATACGAGCGAATCTTCAATCAGTTCCTCTCATGGTTTTGTATTGTCACAGTTGCGGTCATGCTCGGGATCGCCGTCAGCGTCGGAGACTTGCTGCAGTTCATGTCCGCCCCGGCGTTCTGGCCGGCGGCGGGCGTGGTTCCGGTCATTCTGATGGCGTATTTTCTCCAGGCCTGCACCGATTTTTTCAATTTTGGCATTTATTATACCGGCAAGACCGAGCACATCGCCTACGGTACGATCGTGGCCGTGCTGGCGATCGTCGCTCTTAGCTTTCTCCTGATTCCGAAGTATGGAATGTACGGGGCCGCCTGGGCGACTCTGCTTTCCTTTGGGGTGAGGCTGATTTATGTCTACTGGGCCTCACAGCGTCTGTATCGAGTCGATTACGCTCTTGCCCGACCCGCATGGACGACAGCGCTGGGGGTGGCGATTTATCTCATTTATCAGTCGGTCGTCCGCAGCTTTCCGCCGGAGACGAGCCGGCTGTTATCGCTTTCGCTCGGCGCGACGTTGTTCTTCGCTTTCCTTTTGCTCCTCTTTCATCTGAATCTTATCGATTCCAGGGTCAGGCGGCTCATCCTGGAATCCATGCGCTCTCCGCTCAAAACGTTCGGCGAGCTCAGGGCTCTCTATCACACATGAAGATTTTATTTTTCGAGTCCTGCAAGGACGGCACGGTCGGCGGGTCGCACACCTGCATGTTCAACCTGATCCGAAACCTGGATCGGTCGAAGATCCAGGTGACCGCGGGATTCTACTCCGACAACATCTTTACTCCGAGATATCGAGACCTCGGAGTGAAGGTCGACATCCTTCGTCTTCCGAAGCCGCTGCGGGACGGCAACATCATCCTTCGAAAGGCGCTGAACTGGTATAACCTTGAGGTCAAATCGAGTCGTCACCTCGAAGATTACTTTAGGCGCGAATCCTTCGACCTGGTCGTCCTCAACAATTCCATTTGCGTTTCGCTTGTATTCGCGCGCGTCTGCAAGCGGCTGGGAATTCCATTGGTGGTTTACGAACGAGGATTCGGCTCTTTCAAAAGGAAGCACATCGAAGCGACGGCGGATATTCAGGCGACGATTTCGATCTCCGACGCGGTCCACCGTCATGTTATGGGGCAGGATTTCAAGACGAAGATCATCGAACGGATTTACGACGGCATCGATCCCGACGACTTTCGACCGCGCCGCAGCCCCGCGGCGATCAAAGCCGAGCTGGCGATCCCGCCCGAGGCGCGGGTGCTCGGAATTGTCGGGAACGTCCGGCCCTGGAAGGGGCAGCAGTATTTCGTGGAAGCTTTTAGGGAATTATCCAGGAAATATGGAGACGTTTACGGGCTGATCGTCGGGGGATGGGGCGCGGACGATCAGGCTTTCCAGTCCTCGCTCGTCGAGACGGTGCGAAGCGCAGGTTTGAGCCGGCGTCTTCAATTTCTCGGGTACCGTGCCGATGTGCCTGACCTGCTTTCGATCTTTGACGTATTTGTGCACGCTTCGACCAAACCCGAGCCTTTCGGAATGGTCCTCTTGGAGGCGATCGCGGGCAAAAAGCCGATCGTGGCTACCAACCTCGGGGGCCCGACCGAAATCTTAGAGGGCGGCGAATCCGGCGTGCTTGTACCGCCTAAAGATGGAGCGGCCATTGCGGCGGCCTGCGGTCGTTATCTCAACGACCCGGCCTTTGCCGCGAAAAAGATCGAACATGCACACGACCGGCTGTTTCACCGCTTTCATATCCGTCAGACGGTCAAACAAACCGTAAACCTTTTCGAGTCTATCGTTCGCGGAACCGTCCCGGCCGGCGCGGTTTCCTGCGGCGCGTGAAATCGGGCCGATGAAGCGACGCATCTTGTTTCTGCATTACGGACGAGATTGGATTCGGGGCAGCGAGATTTGCCTGCTGAATCTCCTCAAACGTCTCGACACGGCCGAATGGGACCCGCTGCTCGTTTGCACGGGAGAGACCCTGCGTCGCGAGGCGGAGTCTCTCGACATTTCCGCCATGACTTTCGACATTCCGGAGATCACGCTCGATGGACGACGCTCGAAGTTTCAGCTGCTCAGATACGCTAAGTCCCTCGCAAAACTTGCAGCCCTGCTGCGCCGGCATCCGGCAGAGTTGATTTACGCCAACTCGGGACTGCCGTCGCAATTGGGGTATCCATTATCGCGGTTTTTTGGAATTCCGCTCGTCTGCCACATCCACGCGCAACACCCGCGAAGATACCCGTGGATGTGGTTGTTCAAATTCGCAGACAAGGTTTTTTGCTGCAGCCGGGACGTTGCCGCGAATCTTACCCGTAAAGTGACCTTCTCCGGCGGAGTGAGAGTCGTCCATAACGGCATCGATCATCGTCGCTTCGTCCCGCGTAATGGCCCGACTGGATTGCGTGCCGAACTCGGATTAGAGGAACGAAACGTGGTCGTCGGGCAGGTGGGCAGTCTCATCCGCGGCAAGAGAGCCGACCTTTTGATTCGAGCGGTCGCGATCTTGTCGCGTCCTCACCCGGAGCTCCGGCTGGTTTTCATCGGAGATGGGCAGGAGCGAGAAAGACTTCACGCGCTCGCGTGCGAACTGGGCATTTCCGGGCAGGTACTGTTTACCGGTGAAATTAAGGACCCACAACCTTATTACACCAACGTTTTCGATATAAACGCCCTCGCGTCGCGGTCAGAAGGCCTCGGCTTAAGCCTGATAGAAGGCGCGTCGTGCGCTCTACCCAACATTGCAACTCGCTGTGGCGGAATTCCTGAGGTCGTCGAAGACGGTGTCACCGGTCTGCTCTTCGAGCCCGAAAGCCTCGAAGATCTGGTAGATAAATTGGCGATTCTTGCCACGAATGGTGCACTGAGACATCGCATGGGAGCTCGCGGTAGAGAGAAAGTCGAACGCCAATTTAGTCTAGACATGTATGCGAGCACTATTCAGGACGAGTTGCGGGCTGTGTTATCGCAGCCGATTAGGCACGAGCGACGATGATCAGTCTCTTGCAAGCGAAGCTGAAGATCGAGCGAACCTGGCTTCTCGCCGGGTGCCTATGTTTGCTTTTTATCGCAACCCGGCAGTTCACGGCGGAGTTCTGGGACAACGAGTGGGCCTATACATTAGGTCCGCTTAAGATTTTGAAGGTTCGTTTTTTACTCAACGACTTCTACCTGGATAAAGTGTATCCGTATTTTATCGTGTACGACACCTTCGCGGCGCCTTTCTACGCGTTATTCGACGATTTGACCGCCACACTTATATTAAGAGTCTTGATCTGGGTCTTTCAGATATGGGCGCTCCTGCGCCTACTCAAGACTCTTGGCGTGAGGTGGTGGGGAGCGGTTCTGCTGGTTGTCTTCTGGCTAAATTCCGAGCAGACGCTCGTTGCCGGCGAGTGGATTATCGGCTGCGCCTCATCCAAGCCGGTTGCATACGGATTCGCCTTTTTGTCGCTCGATAACGCGCTTCGCAGCCGGCTTCGTTGGGCCGGAGTCTTCTGTGGACTTGCCGTATCTTTCCATGTAGTCGTCGGCGCCTGGTTTAGCGCCGCGCTGGCGATTGCCGTGCTCATCGCGCAACCACGGTGGCGCATTAAGGATCTTTGCCAAGCGGGGTTCCTTGCTCTGATCTGTGCATTGCCAGGACTGGCGCCGTCGGTATATGCGGAATTATCCAGCGGCGAAGCCGCCGCACCCGGCCCTGTAGGGTACGAGATCGCAAAGCTCTCGGTTCTTCTTGCGAACTCGTGGCATTTGGATCCCGTCTATTTCATGAGCGGCGTGGAATACCTCAAGCTCGTGCTGGTATTCGCAGCGACAATATGGCTTCTTAGGCGCGGTTTGGATTCGAAATCGGCGAGGCTTCTGACGGCTCTAATCGTCTGCCTCGCCGCATTCTTCGTCGCGGGTCTGTTAACGAGATATTGGGAATGGTATCGGGTGCTGAAGTACTATCCGTTTCGCGTCGCCGATGGAGTCATCCCGTGGGCATTCTGGCTCGGCGTCGTCCTGGCACTCCAGCGAATGTGGTCTCAGCACCACGGTTGGCGGCTCTACGCCGCGGTCCTGTCCGTCCCGCTGATCACCGGCGCGGCAAATGTCATGTTCAAGGAAGTACTCGAATCCAAGCCGCACTCTTGGTCCGCGGTGAGCGAGCAAATGAGCCATATGGAGCCCCGGGTTACCGCTTACTGGGTTCGTGAGCGGGGCAAAGAATGGTATTCATTCCTATTCCATCGCACCTTAAGTGATCGGGACGAAATGGAGCAGTGGGTTAGGGGTCACACATCGGAGGACAGCATCTTCATAACGCCCCCCTGGGAACACTCATTCCAGCTCAAGGCGCACCGTTCCCAGTTCGTGAATTTTGGGATTCCTGTCAGTGGCAAAATATTCGAGTGGAAGCGACGTTTTGAGGCCATTAATCGAGGGCCGCTGCAAGGTGTGGGGCGAGAGCTATGGCAGGAGATTAAAACGAACTACCCGCGACTCACCTCCGAGGAATTAAGAAATATCAAGAATCGCTATCCCGTAGATTACGTATTGATGCCCGCCGGGTCGCAGCTCGACTTGAAGCTCGTTCATGCCAACGCATCCTACCGGCTTTACCAGTTCTAGAGCGCTGGAGGCTCCGGTAGGACACGGCTTCCGCGAAAGATTTCCTAGGTAATAAAATGCGACTATCCCGCACGGCCCTGTTGTGGTGTTTTTTATTTTTGGGTTTCGCTTTCGTGGTCTATTCCAGCAGTTTCGAAGGGGTGCCGATCATCAGAGAAAAGCATAGTGTTTTGGGGGACGCCGACTCCGCCAATTTTTTCCTTTTGATCGAAGATTTTCATTTGTCCAAAAAGTACGGCGACGAATATAAGATAGACGGCAGGAGCCTTGGAGACAACGCGCAGAAGCATAAAATTCATCATCTCTTGTATGCTATTGCCGGCAGCGCCATCTACAAAGTGTTCCGAGTGATTTACGCCGTCGTCGGCATCGACCCTTCCTACGCGGTGTACTCGGTGAATGCATTTCTGGCCGTCTGCAACATCGCGATGCTCTGTCTCTTGTTGCGATATTTCGGTCTCGACGACCCAGGTCGAATAGTGCTCTTCCTCGCTTTTTACGCTTTTTCGCTGAGCACCTGGATCTATGCGTCGGTTCCGGAGTCATGGACATTCTCGGCAACGCTCATTTTGCTGTTTTTAACGCTGCATTACCGATTCAGCGTTAATCCACTCCTCCTGTCGTTGCTTCTTGGCGTCGCGATGCTGAACAACCTGTTCCTCGGCTCGCTGATCATTTTCCTCGCGATTCATTTTCTAAATACTTCGAACTCGCCAAGCCGCTTTCTCATCGATACAGCCCGGTCGGGCTTAATCATGATTGTTACCTGGACGGCTTCACTTTATCTGCTATCATTTTTCGACAGCGCTCTCAGACCGGACAGATTCATCGAATATACTTTTTGGTTCAGAGATTTCGTCGGCTACGAACGGCGCTGGTACGATCCCTATGTCTGGAAAATACTTATTGCCGGTCTTTTCTTTAATCCGATTGCAAGCAACCAGGCGGATCCTTTCATGCCGCCAGAGGCGTTACTCTCCACGCTTAAAGAAAGTCCTCTTGGCGCGATCACTTTGCTTCTCTACTTGCTGTTGTCAGTGATCGTTATTTTCAGAATCGCTCGGCTGATCGGTAGTAAGCTCAGCTCTACCGAAGGTCCGATGTGTCTGCTCAAGGAAAAGGAAATTCAACTCGCTTGCTATTGTCTGACGTGGGTCATCCTTACCTGGGTTATGTATCCGCCGTCAGGGTTTCTGTACTCCACGATGATATTGCCGTTGATGGCGCTTCTCATTCATGGCTTTACCGACATGGAGCGGTTCTTCCATAGGGCGCTGCTCTACGCGACTGTCGCGGCGATAGTGCTGAATAATTCCGTTCAGATTATGAGTTTTCGCGAAATATTATTGTCGAGATAGCGATTCTGGATTAGTCCCTTACTTCTCTGGCTTAAATCCCTTTCTCGTCGATCCTTATGCGTTTAGACCCGCGGGGAATTGTCATGTCCCAAAGCTTTGAAAAGTCTCAAGTGCGGACCGCTTGGCATGGAAACGTCTTGGACAAAATCGGGTGTAGTCCAGTCGATGTCATGTCGGGGATACGTAAGTTGATGCCGAGAAAAGTTAAAGCATCCTTGTCGAAGATATTGTCGCGGCATTCGTTGATCGTCTCGCAAGCAGGGCAGGATCTTTGGGCATACGGCGAAGCTTTCAACGAGAAGAAATTCGGTTACTTTTTAGATATCGGAGCGCACGACGGAATCAGCATGAGCAATACCTATTTGATGGAATCAAAATATTTCTGGAGAGGGATATGCATCGAGGCGGACCCGACGACTTTTGAAAAGTTGAAGAAGAACCGATCCACGGTGTGCGTCAATGTCTGTCTCGATAAAGAAGAGGGAGAGGTCAGTTTTGTGTCGAATAGCTATAGAGGAGGTATCGTCGATCAGGATGTCGATAATAAGGAGGCCGGTACGAAATGGACGATAACCCTAAGGACCAAGCCCCTGATCAGTGTTCTAAAAGAGCACTGTGCTCCCAAAACGATCGACTACATGTCGATCGACGTCGAAGGGGCCGAGGAGAGGATCCTGTCCAGATTTGACTTCAACGAATATAGGTTTCTCTGCATCACGATAGAGCGACCCACGGATCTTCTGCGAGACCTTTTAAAGAGCCACGGCTACATTCTATTAAAGGACATTCCGGGACTCGACTGCTTTTACATTCACCAGACTTTTCTCGCCGACTATCAAAAGAATTGTCGAGACTTTTATCAAAATAAGTATCTGGCAATTCGCTGGAAATAATAAGCGACTCGATCGGGCGACCGTTTTGGACCCCTTTGGGTCTCGCAATCTGCCGAGCAGTTTCGACATCCTTTAAGATCCTTACCCGCAAGTGTTCAGGAGACAAACGAATGCTCTACGAAATCAAAGACGGAAAGATACAAACGAAAGCCTTGGAGTATTCCGTCGCGTATAACTGCAACCTCACGTGCTCGGCCTGCTCGCACATGTCGCCGCACCAATCTCAGCATCTGTCGTCACTGGAGAGCTTCACGGCCGATGTCGAGCGATTGAGCCCGGTCCTTCACGCCAAAGACATCCGATTACTGGGCGGCGAGCCCCTGCTCAATCCCGACATCGTCGGTTTTCTCAAGATCGCCCGCCGCAGCGGCATCGCGGACACGATCATGGTTACAACGAACGGACTGCTGCTGTCGGGCATGAAGGATGAGTTTTGGGAGAATGTCGATTTCATTTGGGTGAGCTTGTACCAAGGGGCGAGTCCGCCGGAAAAGGCGCTCGAGAAGATCAAGGCGAAGGCGAAAGAGAGCAATACTCGGATCGACTTCGACTACACGACACATTTTCGGACCACCTTGGTCACCGAGCCGCATCCGGACGGCTGGGTCACCGACATGATCTTCAAAACCTGCGGCAGCGCCCATCTTTTCCATTGCCACATGCTTCATGAAGGGCGGATATACAAGTGTTCCTGCCCCGCGTTCCTGCCGGAATTCCTCTCCAGGATGGGTAAGGACGGCCATAGTTTTATCGAAGACGGGCTCGACATACACGCTTCTCAGAATCTTTCCGAAGATCTGAAAACTTACCTGTTCACACCTAAGACGCTCAAGGCTTGTAATCACTGTTTAGGATACGTCGGAAAATGGCAGGAACACCACATGCTTTCAAAGGAAGCTCTGATAAACCCAGCCGTCGATCCTGTAAGCCGCCAGACGCATCTCTCCAAGCGTAAGTTCCTTCAAGAAGCCGCGTTGTATTACTACCGGCGTGGCGTGGAGAAATTGACCGGCCAACCGAAATGGTGATGTCGAGCTCGCCGGCTCTCCGATCCAGAGAATTCAAAGGCAAAGAGCAACTCCATACGACATGCGCTACTCTTCCGAAACCTATCGCGGCGTACGCGTTCTCGTCACCGGCGCAACCGGCTTCGTGGGCCGCTGGGTCGCTCTTGCGCTCTCGCGGGCTGGCGCCGATCTATTCGTAAACGCGCGCGAGGTTGAGTCATTGAAGCGCGTTTACGTCCAATGGGGAATTCAAGCGAAGCCGTTGATCTCCGACCTTAGCCGTCGGGGAACCTTCCGGTATGTTTTTCGCGAGGCGCAGCCGGCGGTCATTTTCCATCTTACAGGATATGGTGTCGATCCGCTGGAGCGAGATGAAACCACCATGCGCAGGATTAATGTCGAGCTCACCGAAGAAATCGTTGAGACGATTGCAATGCACGCCGACACATCCGGATGGCCAGGCCTCCGTCTGCTAAGCGCCGGATCGGCGTTCGAGTACGGGATCCAGGACGGGCCGATCAGCGAAACTTCCGAACCGACTCCAAACAGTTCCTATGCGCTCACGAAACTTGAGGGAACGCGCTGCATTCAGGCGGCGCGTGAGCGGTCGGGCTTCAGGGGGACGACCGCACGGCTCACGACGGTATACGGTCCAGGCGAGCACCCAAGCCGTCTGCTTCCTTCGCTGCTGAGGACAGTCGAAACCAGTGAGCCGCTCGAGCTTACCGGCGGCAAACAGGAACGTGACTTTACTTTTGTCGGCGACGTGGCCGAAGGTTTCCTCCGTCTCGGCGCGCTCGGCGACGTTCCCCATGGAGTCGTCAACCTGGCGACAGGGCGCCTCTCGACGGTACGCTCGTTTGTCGATTGCGCGCGTGAAGTCCTGGGAATTCGCGCGGACCTCTTGCGCCTCGGGGCGATACCCTATCGAGACAATGAAGTTTGGCAGGGACGCATCGACGTGGATCTGTTGGAAAACTTAACCGGGTGGCGTCCGCGGATCGGAATCGACTCGGGAATAGCGATGAGCCGAGACTTTCTGGCGGCAGAGGCGATGAGTTCACAATGAGCCGAGTCGATCTGAAAACCGGAACCCATATAGAAGCTTCCTGGCCGGTGACGATACCGTGGCGGCAGACACCTTCGCCTTTCCTTCGGTCACCACAGGTGTCGATCGCGATTCCCTGTTACAACGAAGAGGCTTGCATCGGACAAACGGCCCCCGCTTTAGTCGAAGCGTTCCAAAATGCGGGAATCGTTCTCGAGCTTGTTCTCGTCGACAATGGTTCCAGCGACCGAACCGGCGCGATTATTGATGATCTTATCGATAGAGGACTACCGGTTCGCAAAGTCCGCTTCGAGGTCAATGAGGGTTACGCTGCGGGAATCATAGCCGGTCTGGAGGCATGCACAGCGCCTGTCATCGGCTTTACCCACGCGGACGGTCAAGTCGCGCCGAACGATGTGGTTACGGCTTATCGCCTCATGGAGCATCGTGAGGAGCGCGTACTCGCGAAGGTTCGCCGTCGTTTCCGCCAGGATTCATGGAAGCGGAAGGTCGTCTCGATCATCTATAACGGCATGATGCAGGTCGTGTTCGGTTGGCTCGGCGTGATCGATATCAATGGAAGTCCCAAGTTTTTTTCTCGCCGCAACTTCCAGGCAATGGGCCTCGTCTCCCGTGATTGGTTCCTGGATCCCGAGATCGTGCTCAAAGCGAAAGCGCTCGGCCTCCGCGCCATCGAGATCGATGTCGAGGGCCATGCGCGGAACGGCGGCGTCTCGCACGTCAAGCGCGAGACGATGCTCGAGTTTCTTAAAAACATCTACCGTTATCGCTTTGGTGGTTACTACCGGAATTGGAAGCGGGAAGAGTCACGTAAGAAACGTTCCTGGGCCGCAATTAGCGACTCGACTATTTATGATTGTGCCGACGCAGCGGGAGCCGCCGGCGGCTTGCAAGCGAATAGTGCGTGTATTTGGGCTGATGTGCGTGTTTTCGAACAACGCCGCTTCGAGGATGGGCGCGGTTATCTGCAAAAGGTCTTCGCCGCCTCGCAGTGCGGCGGCGATACGCCCCGCGGCGAGGTTTATGTCACGGCCGCCAAGCCGGGCGAGGCGAAAGGAAATCATTTCCACCGCCGGATGGGCGAGCTCTTCTCCGTAGTCGAAGGAAACGGCTCTATCGAGCTCTGCGATCCCCGAACCGGCGAGCGTCGTTCGATCGCGCTTTCTCCTGCCATGCCGGTCACCGTTTATGTTCCGCCCGGGCTCGCGCACGCCGTTGTCAATTGCGGGCAGGGCATGATGATCTGCGTTGCGTGGGCGGAACGCGAGCACGACCCGGAAGATGTGTTCCCATTCGATGTTTGGCCGGCCTATGCTCAGCGGCGGTCGAACGGAATATAGGAGAAATCCATGATGCGGAAAAAAGAACCCGTGGTGATCCTCTGCGGAGGCCGGGGCACGCGCATGCAAGAGGAGACGGAATTCAAACCCAAAGCGCTGGTTGAAATCGGCGGGCGTCCGATCCTCTGGCATCTCATGCGGCTATACTCCCATTACGGCTATTACCGCTTCATCCTCTGCCTTGGATACAAGGGCAACATGATCAAGGAATATTTCTTGAACTACCCCGCGATGCGAAACGATTTCACGCTCCGGCTTCGATCGGGAGCGTCGCAGATCTGGAGTCACACCGATGACATCGAGGACTGGGAGATCACGTTTGTGAATACCGGTCTCGACACAAACACGGGCGGGCGCCTGCATAAGATACGATACCTTGTTCATGAAGATTACTTTCTGGCGAACTATTCCGATGGGCTAGGGGATGTCGATATCGACGAGCTGGTCTCTTTTCATCGCGATAAGAGCAAGATCGCTACGGTCACAGGCTTTCATCCGCGCTCGCGTTTTGGAATCGTCCGGGTAAACGAGCAGGGTATCGTAAACTACTGGCAGGAAAAGCCGGTTATGAGCGACCTCACGAGCGGCGGCTACTTCGTCTTCAGCACCAAGATCTTCGACTATCTTGACGACGATTGTATCCTCGAGCAGGCGCCGCTCGAGCGGCTAGCCGCCGACGGACAACTCTCTCTGTACCCCCATTCCGGCTGGTGGCAATGCATGGATACACACAAGGAGGCGCTGGAGTTGAACGCTATATGGGATAGCGGGAAGGCGCCGTGGAAAATCTGGCACGAAGGATAATCGGAGAGGCGAGGCTATGAACGTTAGAGGAGCTAAAAAGGACGTGGCTGCTTTCTGGAAGGGGCGCAAGGTTCTTGTCACTGGAGCGAGCGGGCTGCTCGGATCGCAAGTGACCCGTCTCCTTATCGAGCGGACGGCCGAGGTGACGGTGTTACTTCGCGACTGGATTCCGGAGAGTCCGCTCATCACCTCAGGTGACCTCGGGCGGGTGCGTGCCGTGCGCGGAGACCTCGAAGACTATTTCACGGTGCTGCGTGCCGTCAACGAGCATGAGATCGACACCATCTTCCATCTCGGTGCGCAGACGATTGTCGGCACGGCGAGCCGTTCGGTGATCTCGACCTTTCAGTCGAACATCATAGGAACGATGAATGTTCTCGAGGCGGCGCGGATATGCTCGGCGCTCGTTAAGCGAGTCGTCGTTGCCTCGAGCGACAAGGCTTATGGTGCCCATCCACGCCTGCCGTATACCGAGGATGTGCCGCTCCAGGGACGGTTTCCCTACGACGCATCCAAGGCCTGCGCGGAGCTGCTCTGCCAATCGTATTTTCATTCGTTCGGTGTTCCCGTGGCGGTAACGCGCTGCGGCAATCTTTACGGCGGCGGTGATCTCAACTGGAACCGTTTGATTCCGGGAACGATCCGCTCGGCGCTTGAAGGCGAGCGCCCCATCATTCGCAGCGACGGAAAGTTTGTACGCGATTATTTTTACGTGGAAGACGCCGCAGCGGCCAACCTTGTCCTCGCCGAGCGTTTGGAGGAGCTGGGTCTCGGCGGCGAGGCTTTCAACTTCGGGACGGAAACTCCCATGACCGTGCTTGCCGTGGTCGAGCGGATTCTCGCGCGCATTGGCCGAAAAGATCTGGGGC
>Ga0075424_100000511_pt1 | contig 30430 bp, 30 predicted proteins | sample SoiMethybrSBSTD3_FD_75301 | JGI IMG/M metagenome (GOLD analysis project Ga0075424, IMG submission 75301) | Bulk soil microbial communities from a Populus tree surrounding site in Tennessee, USA - Soil MetaG P. TD hybrid SBSTD3 | ecosystem: Environmental > Terrestrial > Soil > Tree plantation... | reverse complement strand
GCGGCTCCGATGCATGCCCCGTGGGGACAGAAGGCGTTCAGCGGCTACCTCGGCGCGGATCGCGAGCGCTGGCGCCTCCACGACGCATGCGAGCTGATCCGCTCGCTGCCGACGGTCACGGGGCGCCCGCCGCTCCTCGTCGACCAGGGTCTTGCCGATCAATTCCTCGGGCGCGAGCTCATGCCCGAGCGGCTCGAACAGGCCTGCAAGGAAGCCGGCTATCCGCTGACGCTGCGCCGACAGCCGGGCTACGACCACGGCTACTATTTCATTTCCACGTTCATCGAGGATCACCTGCGTCATCACGCGCGGGCGCTCCTCGGCTGAAATCTCAGGTCTCCCGCGGCTCGACGCCCGGCGCGAAGGTCCGATGCCGGGCGTCGGCGAGGGCCGCGACGACCTCGGGGAGCGGCTGATAGGCTGCCGCGTAATCCGCGGGCATCCGCTTCGGCCGCCCGCTGTCGAGGTCGGCACATACATAGTGAATGAGCCCGCGCAGCAGGATGCGGCTGTCTCGCGGCCGGAGGATCTGGAAGCGGCGGTCCACGCGCAGCCGTCCATCCGAGTACACGAGCCAGGTGCCGACTTCGAGCGCATCGTCGGCGAAAGCCGGTGCGAGATAGTGCAGCTGGCTTCGCCAGACCACCATGCCGCGCCTGACCTCGACGCAGTGGCGCGGCGTGACGCCGAGCGCAGTCGAATGCGCCCACGCCGTCTCGTCGAGCCAGCGCAGGTACACCGAGTTATTGACGTGGCCATAGGCGTCGATATCGCCGGCCGTCGCCGCGACCCGATGGACAAAAGGGGATGGCAGGTCGAAGTCGCCTCTTACCACTTGAGCAGGCGGAGGACGGTGCGAAACTTGCGGCCGTAAGGCGGGGCGACCAGTGACGAGGCGCTGAGCCGGCCGTCGATGAACACTGCCTTCTGCTTGGAGAACCGGTCGAAGCCTGCGCGCCCGTGGTACTCGCCCATTCCGCTCGGCCCGACGCCGCCGAACGGCAGGTCTTCCTGCAGAACGTGGAAGCCCGTGTTGTTGACCGTCACGCCGCCCGAGACCGTCCGCGCGAGCACCGCATCGAGGTCGCCGCCCGTCGCCCCGAAGTAGTAGAGCGCAAGCGGGCGTGGGCGCGCATTCACGTATGCGATGGCCTCGTCGATCGTGTCATAGCCGACGACGGGCAGGATCGGTCCGAAAATCTCCTCTTGCATCACGCGCATCTCGCTCGTGACGTCCGTCAGCGCGACCGGCGCGAGCCGCCGCCGCTCGGCGTCGTTGGGCTCGTGGTGAAGGCGGTGGATCGACGCCCCGAGGTCGCGCGCGTCGTCGACGTACGCCACGAGCCGGCGGAACTGGCGGTCGCTCACGATTGACGTGTACTGCGGGTTCGTGCCGAGCGCGGGATAAAAGGCGAGCGTCGCGGCGCGGCAGGCCTCGATGAAGGGATTCACGAGGGCGTTGGGAACCAGCGCATAGTCGGGCGCGACGCAGGTCTGTCCGGCATTGATGAGCTTGCCGTACATGACCCGGCGTGCGGTCTCTCCGACGTCGAAGCCGCCGCCCACGATCACGGGCGATTTGCCGCCGAGCTCGAGCGTCACCGGCGTGAGGTTTGCGCTCGCGGCCTTCATGACTTCGCGCCCGATCGCCGTCGAGCCGGTGAAGAGAAGATGGTCGAAGGGCAGGGCCGCGAAAGCCTTGCCGACATCGGGTCCGCCGTTGACGACCGTGAGCTCCTCGGGCGCGAAGCTGCGCGCGACGATCGACTCGAACAGCGCACCGAAACGCGGCGTGTGCTCGGACATCTTGAGCATCGCGCGATTGCCGGCTGCGAGCGCCGCGGTCAGCGGTGACACGGCGAGATAGAGCGGATAGTTCCACGGCACGATGATGCCGATGACCCCGAGCGGCTGGCGTAGCAGGCGCGCCCGCCCCGGCAGGCTCCACCAGGCCACGGCGCGGCGCTCGGGCCGCATCCAGCGCCGGAGATGGCGCCGCGCGTGCGCGATTCCCTCAAGGCTTGAGAATACCTCGAGGAGCTCTGTCTCCTCGCCGGCGCGCAGGCCGAAGTCCGCGGATATCGCGTCGCGGATCGGCGCTGCGTGCTCGCGCAACAGCTTTTCGAGCCGCGCCAGCCGCTCACGGCGCGATCCGAGGGACGGATCGGGATCCTCGGCGAACGACTTTCGCTGCAGCTCCAGGGCTTGCGAGAGCGGCGCGGGATGGGTCACGAGGCGGGCCGGTTCTTGTGCCGTGGCCATCGAGGGTATTTTAAGCGGATAATTGCGCGCCTTGCCGCCGCCCCGGCGGCGCGGGCATTCGCCACGCGGGTGGCTCTGGGGGAACAGGTGAAGATCGGTTGTCCGAAGGAAATCAAGGTCCACGAGTACCGGGTCGGTCTCGTGCCGGCCGGCGTGCGCGAGCTGGTGGCGGCCGGGCACCAAGTGATGGTCGAGACGAATGCGGGTGCCGGCATCGGGATCAGCGACGATGCATATCGCGCGGCGGGGGCAACCGTCGCCACCGACGCGAAGTCGGTGTTCGCGGGCTCCGACCTGGTCGTGAAGGTCAAGGAGCCCCAGCTCCCGGAATGCGCACAGCTGCGCCGCGGGCAGGTGCTGTTCACCTACTTACACCTCGCGGCCGACAAAGAACAGGCCAAGGCGCTCGCGAAGTCAGGGGTCACGGCAATCGCCTATGAAACCGTGACGGCCCCGGATCGTTCGCTGCCGCTCCTCACCCCGATGAGCGAAGTGGCCGGACGCATGTCGATCCAGGTCGGCGCGACCGCGCTGCAAAAGGCAAACGGCGGTTTCGGCGTGCTGCTCGGCGGCGTGCCGGGCGTCGCGCCGGCGCGCGTCGTGATTCTCGGAGGCGGAGTCTCGGGGACGAATGCCGCGCAGATGGCCGTGGGCCTCGGAGCGCAGGTGACCGTCGTCGACCGCTCGCTCAAGCGCCTTCGCGAGCTCGACGTTCACTTTGGCAGCCAGATCGAGACCGCGTACTCGACGACCGAGGCGGTGGAGCGCCTCGTCACCCGGGCTGACCTCGTGATCGGCGCCGTGCTCGTCGCGGGTGCCGCCGCCCCGAAGCTCGTGTCGCGCGGGATGGTCGATCGTATGGAAAAGGGCGCTGTCCTCGTCGACATCTCGATCGACCAGGGCGGCTGCTTCGAGACCAGCCGACCAACGACGCATGCCGACCCGACCTACGTCGTGGACGGGGTCATCCATTATTGCGTTACGAACATGCCGGGTGCGGTGCCGCGCACGTCGACGTTCGCCTTGACGAACGCGACCCTGCCTTACGTCCGCGCGCTCGCCGACCATGGCTGGCGGCAGGCGCTCGGGCGCGATGCCGGCTTTGCGGCGGGCCTCAACGTGCACGAGGGTGCGATCACGCACGAGGCGGTCGCACGGGACCTCGGCATGGAGTACAAGCCGCTCGCGACCTGAGGCCGCGGAGTGGGCCGGTTGACCCAGGACGAATTCGACCTCGGCGGGCGCGTCGCGCTCGTGACCGGCGGCAGCCGGGGCATCGGGCGCGCGGTCGCGCTCGCGCTCGCGCGTCACGGCGCGAGCGTCGCGGTCGCGAGCCGCAAGCTCGAATCCTGCGAATCCGTTGCGGCAGAGATCGAGAAGGCTGGTGGAACGGCGTCCGCGCACGCCTGCCACGTCGGCGATCCGGCGGCGATCGCGTCGGCCTTCGGCGAGATCGACGCGCGCTATGGACGCCTCGACATCCTCGTCAACAACGCCGCCACCAACCCCTACCACGGGCCTGCGCTCGAGATGGACCTCGCCGCCTGGCAGAAGACGGTCGACGTCAACATTCGCGGCTACTTCTGGTGCGCGATCGAGGCCGCGCGCCGCATGGCGCGCCAGGGCAAGGGCGCGATCGTCAACGTCGCCTCCGTCAACGCCTTTCGCCCGATGGACGGACAGGCCTGCTACTCCATGACCAAGGCCGCCATCGTCAACATGACGCAGGGCCTCGCCAAGGAGTGGGGCCGCCTCGGGATCCGCGTGAACACGCTGGCCCCGGGCATCGTCGAGACACGGTTTGCGGCTGCGATCCACCAGGACGACAGGCTGCGCTCGGCCCTCGAGCGCCAGGTGCCGCTCGGTCGCATCGCGCAGCCGGAGGAGATGGCCGGCGCCGTCGTCTACCTCGTCTCCGACGCCGCTTCGTACACGACTGGCAGCTGCCTGACCGTGGACGGCGGATGGCTGGCCTGAGCGCCGTCCAACGCTTGTTCAGGCGTCATTCAGCCGGCCCGCCGCAGGCTGTCCCGGCAGATTGCAGGCCGGCGCGCCGTGCCGTATAGATAGGGTCGCCGGAAGGATTGAGGACCATGACCATGCCGCAGAATCGTTGGCTCGCCGCCGCCTTCCTGGGTGCGCTGGCGGCTTTTTCGGCGCTCGGCGACGACATCCGGCCGGAAGCGCGCACGCAGCAGGCGCGCCCGCTCGCGGACGAAAAATGCATCGAAAAATGCGACACGGAGTCCGATAAGTGCATGCAGAGCTCTCAAGGCGACTCCGGCAAGGTCCAGGCCTGCGACGACAAGTACAGCGAGTGCCTCAAGGCCTGCGAGGGCGGCTGATCGCCATCGCTTGACGCCGGACCGCCCCCATCCGGGCCGCTCCGGTTGAAAATCGCCGCTTTTCGTATATATTGCGCAGCCCGACGCGATCGGGGTTTGCTGCGAAACTCATTGTTTTCTCTAGGAATTCTACGGAATGAAAGAGCGCAATGACGAATCCTTTGACCTCGAGGACGAATTCCTCGGCGAGGCCCAGGAGCAGGACGGCGACCTCGACCGCCTGATCGTGGTCGAGCGTCGCCCGAAGGGACCGCGACGTCCGGCCCAGCAGTCGGCCTGGAGCCGCGTGGAAGACGTCCTCGCCGAAAAGCGTCTCCAGCGCGAGCTGCAGGAATTCAACGACGTCGACGAAGCCTGATCGCGGCGCGCCGCGGGGCCATGCCGGCATGCAAGGCCGCAATCCGCCCGGGCTGCGGCCTTTCGTTTTGCAGGACGGCAGGGCAGGCGGTCGCCGATGACCGCGCGTGACGCAGGCCCCTGGTGGCGCTCGCGGCGGGAAGCGCTCCTGTCGGTCCTGGGCGATCGCGAATGCGCCTATGTCTATCACCTGCCGACGATCGCGAGCCAAGTGCGCGCACTGCGCACGATGAAATCGATTGCGCGGATCCTCTACGCCCTGAAGGCAAACCCGCATCCCGAGGTGCTGCGCGCGGTCAGCGCCGCCGGCTGCGGTTTCGAATGCGTGTCGCGCGCGGAGATCGAGCGCGTCTTCGAGGCCCTTCCGGACATTCCGCGCGACCGGATCCTGTTCACGCCAAATTTCGCGCCGCAAGCAGAGTACCGCTGGGCGCTCGAGGCGGGCATCCGCGTCACCGTGGACAACCTGTTCGTGCTGCGCCGATGGGCTGCGCTGTTCTCAGGTCGCGAGATCCTGCTCCGGCTCGACGCGACGTCCGGACATGGCCATCACGAGAAAGTCCGCACCGGCGGGCTCAATTCCAAGTTCGGCGTGCCGCCTGAGGAATTCGGCGACCTCGCCGATGCCGTCGCCGGCTGCGGCGCGCGCGTCGTCGGCCTGCACGCGCACGGCGGCAGCGGCAATTTCGGCCTCGACGGTTGGCTCGAGCCCGCTCGCATCCTGGCGGCGACCGCCGCGGCATTCCCGGAAGCGCGCATCCTGAATCTCGGTGGAGGGCTCGGAATTCCCGATCGCCCCTCGCAAGCCCCGGTCGACCTCGCGGCGCTCGACGCCGGGCTCGCCGCGCTCCAAGGCGCCCGCCCGTCGTTCGAGCTGTGGCTCGAGCCGGGACGATTTCTCGTCGCGGACGCAGGTGTCCTCCTTGCGCGCGTCACGCAGACGAAGGGCAAGGGTGACAAGCGCTATGTGGGTGTTGCGACCGGCATGAATTCGCTCATCCGGCCGGCGCTGTACGGTGCTTGGCACGAGATCGTGAATCTCTCGCGGCTCGACGAGGCAGCCACCGCGACCTGCACGGTCGTCGGGCCGATCTGCGAAAGCGGCGACGAGCTTGGCCGCGACCGTCCGCTGCCGCGTTGCGAAGAGGGTGACGTCCTCCTCATCGCGCAAGCGGGCGCGTACGGCCATGCCATGGCCTCTCACTACAACCTGCGCGCGCCCGCCCCGGAGCTCGTGGTGAGCGCGTGACTGAGGTCCATCGCACCCACCTGTGGCAGCTCGCGCTCATCAATGCCATCTGGGGATTCAATATCGTCGCCGTGAAGCTGAGCGCGGACCGGTTTCCTCCGGTCTTCCTGACCTTCCTCCGGTTCCTGATCGTCGGGCTCATCGTGTGGCCCTGGCTTCGCATCCGTCGGGGCGAGATGCGCTGGCTGCTGACGGCGGCGATCTGCAGCGGCGGCCTGCAATTTGCGCTGATGTACTCGGGCGTCGCCCTGTCGGAAAACATGTCCTCGGTGGCGCTGGGCGGCCAGCTGGGGGTGCCGTTTGCGACCTTGCTGTCCGTGTTGCTGCTCGGCGAGCGCATCCATTGGCGCCGCTGGCTGGGCATCGGGATGGCTTTTGCAGGAGTCGTGCTGATCGGATTCAGCCCAGAGGTCTTTCACTCCTGGTCGGGCCTGATGCTCATCGTGATCGCGGCTTTCGTGGGCGCCGTCGGCCTGGTCGCGATCAAGCGCGTGCGCGAGCTCGAGCCGCTCGAGCTGCAAGCCTGGCTCACCTGGGGCAGCGTGCCGTTGCTGCTGCCCTTGTCGTTCCTGCTCGAACGCGGGCAACTCGCGAGCCTCGGCAGCGCCGGCGTGCAGGGCTGGAGCGCGCTGCTGTACTCGTCGCTGCTCGCGAGCCTCGTCGCGCATACGTCCTACTTCGCGTTGATTCGACGCTATCCGGTCACGAGCGTGGCGCCGATCACAGTGTTGACGCCGCTCTTCAGCGTCCTTTTCTCGGTTCTGTTCCTCGGTGACGTGCTCGACGCCCGCATGATCGTCGGCGGCCTCCTGACGCTCACGGGCGTGACCGTCATCGTGATCCGGGAGCGCAAGGCGGCAGCGACGGGAACCTGACGTGACGAACCCCGGGGCGAGGGCGGCGGCGTTAAAGGTACGAGCCAGCCCCGAGGTGTCATATGTCAACCGTGCCCGTCACTCGCGCCCTTCGACAGACGCTCGTTGTGTCGGCCATCGTCGGCCTTCACCTCGGCGCATTCGCCGTCGTGAAAATCGGCTTGCTGCCTCACCTGAAATTGACCGAGATCGAATGGCCTCGGCTCAGGTTTCTCCGCGATCCGCCGAAGCTGGTGGTGGAGAGACCGGATGACCTCGTTGCCAGACACTATGAAGGCGAAGTTCAGCGGGAGCCCGACATCGCGTTTCCGGTATTTGATGACGTCGCCTCTCCTCCGTTCGCCGACAGTGGTTCGCAGCCCACAAACGTGGGTGGCGAGCCACGGTTGCCGTCCGCGAAGTTTCAGGCGCCTGAAATCCGAACGCCTGATCGGCGGGTGAAGTCGCTGATCGACAGCTGCTACCCGTCTGCGTCGCGGCGCCTCTCGGAGGAGGGGCGAGTAGTCGCGCGCTTGGTCATTGGCGCGGACGGTCGGGCCGTGTCCTGGGCTGTCGACCAGCAGTCCGGGTTTCCGCGGCTCGACGCGGCCACGGCCTGCGTGGTTCGCCGGCTGGATTTCGTGGCGGGCAGAAGCGATGGCCATGCGGTCGAGGCGACCGTTCGCCTGCCGATCATGTTCCAGCTGGACTGATATGCAAACCGGCGGGTCGCGTTTGCTATGCTCCCGCCGCCACCGCTCGATCCGTCGGCGGTGGACGCTTGCAGTCGCTACGGCCAACCGCTAAGGTGACCGTAGCCGGGAACGGGTGCGCGAAGTCGCGTGCCGACAAGAATTGGCGGGGGGCCGCGGCCCGTTTTTCGGGCATGCGACCGGCTAGAACGGACGAGGGGTGAGACAAGGTCCGGTATGGCGAGCACCTATTCCGTTGGGGGTTCCCGCAGGGTGATGGTCTTCGTCGCCATCATCATTTTGCACCTCATCTTTTTCTGGGCCCTCAAGCAGGGTCTCGTTCGCGCCGGCATCGAGCTTGTCCAGGACTACGCCATCATGGACCTGCCTCCGCCGCCTCCGCCGCCGGAAAATCTCGATGAGCCGCCGCCGCCGCCGCCCGTGGACGTGCCGCCACCGACCGTCCCGCCGCCGCTGATCGATTTGCCGGCGTTCGAGGGGCCGTCGAATGCGATCTCCGCGCAGGTCAAGGAAACGCCGCGCGCCCAGCCGGCGACGCCGGCCCGCCAGGTGCAGATCACGCCAGCGCGCTTCAAGGGACGCAACGACCGGATCATGGCCGCGATCTCCGCCTGCTATCCCTCCGCCTCCCGCCGCCTGAGCGAGGAAGGCCGGGTGGTCGCCACGGTCACCGTCGGCGCGGACGGCAAGGCGGGCACCGTCAACGTGACGCAGAGCAGCGGATTCCCGCGGCTCGACGCGGCGATAGAATGTGTCATTCGTCGACTGCCGTTCGAGCCCGGCAAGCGGGACGGCCAGGCGGTCGATTCGCAGGTGTCCATCCCGATCGTCTTCAAGCTGGAGTGATGGCAGGAAAATTCCGAGGGGCCGGACGCGCCAGGCCGCCGAAAGCGGCGTCGGCTTTCCGGAAGAGAAATTTCTGTTAAAGGAATTGCAGAATGGCTGGTGAAACCACATCGACCGACAACCCATACGGCATCGAAGCGCTTTGGACGCAGAGCGACTATGTCGGCAAGGGCGTTTTCGTCATCCTGATCACGATGTCGCTCTGGTCATGGCTCGTCATGATCAACAAGTGGCTCGACCAGCGCATGCTCCGCAAGGTGGCGGCGGAGGCCGAGAAGCACTTCTGGGCGGCCGGGTCGATGAACGAAGGCATCGCCAAGCTGAAAGGCAAGGTGAACCCGTTCCGCGACATCGCGCAGGACGGCGTGCAGGCGGTAGACCATCACCGCAAGAGCTCCGCACGCGACGTCGCGAGCAACATTGAGCTCGGCGAGTGGGTGCGCACGCACCTCGAAAAGCGCACCAACATGCTCCAGTCCAGCCTCCAGAGCGGCATGGTGGTGCTCGCCTCGGTTGGAGCGACGTCGCCATTCGTGGGCCTGTTCGGCACGGTGTGGGGCATCTACCACGCGCTGATCAGCATCTCGATCGCGGGCCAGGCATCCCTTGACAAGGTCGCGGGCCCGATCGGCGAGGCGCTCATCATGACGGCGATGGGCCTCGCGGTCGCGGTGCCCGCAGTGCTCGGCTTCAACGGCCTGCTGCGCGGTAACAAGGCATTGATGGAGCGCGCGAACTACTTTTCGCACGACGTCGAGGCGGCGCTGCTCGCGGGCTCCCGCGTCGCGGTGAAGTAAGCCGTGGCGATCAAAGTCGGTCATGACGAGGGCGACCCCATGGTCGAGCCCAACGTCATTCCGCTCGTGGACATCATGCTGGTGCTGCTGATCATCATGATCATCACGGTGCCGGTCATGACCCACGCGGTGAAGATTGACCTGCCGAAGGAGATCAACCGCCCGACCGAGACGAAGCCGGAGAACATCAACCTCTCGATCGACTTCGACGGCTCGGTGTACTGGAACGAGAACAGCGTCGACCGGGCGTCGCTCCTCAACTACGTGCTGGCGGAGGCCGTCAAGGATCCGCAGCCCGAGGTGCACATCCGGGCCGACAAGCGCGCGCGCTACGAGGCCGTCGCCGACACGCTCGCCGTATTGCAGCGGGGAGGGATGCGGAAGGTCGGGTTCATCGCCGAACCGCCGCACGGCGAATAGCCGCGGCGGGATCCGGCAGATGTTCGAGGGGGCCCGCCGACCGCGGGCCTTTTTCTTGCCAGGGAAGGCTGAACGAAGGCTGAACCGCGGGACATAATTTTGGCCCGTGGAACCGCGTGTATCGGTGGCAGTCCATCGATATAGGGGCCGGGCAGACAGCCGGGCGGGTTTTGGGGTATAAACCCGCCCCACGAAAACGAGGCGGCCCATTGTCGCCTGTGAGGAAGTGGCCATGACTGCTTGGAAAACAGGGTTGAAAGGGCTTACCGCAACCGGTGCTCTGCTCGCCATGGCGATCGCGTTCGCGCCGGTCGCGATGGCCCAGTACGACTCCCCGAAGTCCCGCAAAGAGAAGACGGCAGAAGCCGAGGCTTCGAAGGAAGAGGGACCGAAGGCGGATTACAGCAAGGAGTTCCGCAAGCAGGCGGGCCCCGTGCAGACGCTGGTCAATGAGAAGAAGTGGGCCGAGGTGCTCGCCGCGCTGCCGGCGCTCGAGGCGATCGAAGGGCTGACCCAGGACGACCGCAAGGCGATGGCCACGTGGAAGCTCCAGGCGACCCAGGGCGTCGGCGACCAGGACGCGTTTGCGGCGGCCATCGAGGAATTCCTCGCCGGAGGCTTTGCCGATCCGCAGAACGTCGGCGCCATGCACCGCCAGCTGGCGGCCATCTACAGCGGCAAGAAGGACAACGCGAAGACGCTTGAGCATTTCAAGGCCTTCGTGGATGCAACGCCCGACGTCGCTCCCGACGAATACGAGACGCTCGGACGCCTGCAGATGCAGGCCTCGCAGTACGCAGAGGCCTGCCAGACGCTCGGCAAGGCGATCGACGCCACGACGGCGAAGAACGAGAAGCCGAAGGAAATGTGGTTCCAGCTGCGCGACCGCTGCTTCATCGAAACCAAGGACGACGCGTCACGGCTCTCGAACCTCGAGACGCTGGTCGGCCATTACCCGGACAAGACGTATTACAGCCGCATCGTTGCGATCTACCAGGTGCAGTCGAAGGATGACCGCACAGTCATGCTGAACGCTTACCGCGTCGCCGTGGCGGATCCCCAGGGTGGCCTCGAGACGGTGGGCGCTTACCTCAATTACGCCGACACGGCGATGAACGCGGGCAGCCCGGGTGAGGCGCAGCGCGGACTCGAGCGCGGGATGAAAGAAGGCATCGTGCCGACGGCTGGCACCAACCAGCAGATCGTGACGCAGGCCAAGGCCGCGGTGGCGTCGGACAAGAAGACGCTTCCGAACGAGGCCGCTGCGGCCGCAAAGAATCCGAAGGGCGAGGTGGACGTCAAGGTGGGGCTCGGCTTCTACAGCACGGGCGACTATGCGAAGGCCGCCGAAGCCGTCAAGCGCGGCATCGGAAAGGGCGGGGTCGCGCGCCTCGACGACGCGAACCTCCTGCTCGGCGCGTCGCTCCTCGAGCTCGGCAAGAAGGACGAGGCGCGCGCGGCGTTCGAGGCCGCCAAGGCGGCCGCGCCCCCCGGCAGCCTGCTCGGGCGCATCGCGGGATTGTGGCTTGCGCGCACGGCGCGTACGGATACGGCCCCGGCGGCCGGTTGATCAGGAGATCGATCGATGATGTCTAATAAGACCAATATACGTGCCGGCGCCCTCGCGGCCTGGCTCGCGCTCTCGGTCGTTGGCCTCGCCATCGCCGCGTTGCCGGGCGATGCCTTCGCCCAGACGCAGGGCGGCTGGCGGAAGGAGCTGGCGGACAAGGCACAGGCCGCACAGGCAGCGGGCCAGAAGGGCAACTACAGCGAGGCGATCCGCCTGCTCAAGGAAGCGAAGGCCAAGGGCTCGCTGTCCCCGCAGGAAGAGCAGGGACTCAACGAGCTCCTCATCTGGGCCGCGAGCGGTGCCAAAGACAACAAGCTCGTGCTCGAGACGGTGGACGAGCGCCTTGCGACAGGCCGCGTCACCGGGGCCGACCTGACGCGGAAGCTCCGACTCAAGGCAACGACGCACTACGCGCTCCGCGACTACAGGAATGCTGCGGCGACCTACGAGAAGCTGGGCGCGCAAGGCGCGCTGACTGCCGATGACCTCACCCTGCTCGCGACCTGCCAGATGCAGCTGAAGGATTACGGCAAGGCCACGGGAACCATCGAGAAGGCGATTGCGGCGAACGACAAGGCCGGCCGCAGCGCGAAGAACGGCGCACTCCTCGAGATGCTGAACTCTGCCTACTTCGAGACCAAGAACGACGCGAAGCGCATGCAGACGCTTCACCGTCTGATGGCCGTGGCGCCGAAGTCGAGCACCTTCAAGCAGCTCGCGAGCGCTTACGAGGTGGAGTCGGCGAAGGACCCGGTCGTGATGATCAACGTCTATCGCCTCGGTGCGCAGAAAGGCCTGCTCTCGAGCGAGCATTACGCCAAGTATGCCGAGACGGCGCTCGATCTCTCGAGCCCCGGCGAGGCGCTCGCGATGCTCGAAAAAGGCATGGCTTCGGGCGCGATCAAGAAGGACGATCGCAACAATCGCCTGCTGCAGGACGCGAAGTCCCAGGTCGACCGCCTGAAGGTGACGGTGGTCCAGCAGGAGAAGGAGGCGCTCGCGACCAAGACCGGCGAGCCGGAGGCCAAGCTTGCGACGGCGTTCTTTACCCTGAAGAACTACCCGAAGGCGTCCGAAGCCGCGCAGCGCGCGGTCGCCGAGGGCAACCTCAAGCGCGCGGACGACGTCAACATGGTGCTCGGCATCTCGCTGGCGAACAGCAAGAAGTCGGCCGACGCCAAGAAGGCTTTTGCAGCCGCGGCAGCCGCGAACAGCAAGACGCGCGGGGTCGCGGACCTCTGGTCCAGTCTCGCCGGCTGAGCGGGAAACGGTTCGGGAATTCGGGGGCCGCGGCGAGAAATCGCCGCGGCCCGTTGCGTTATAGAATCCGGTAAATGGCAAAGAGCCGCAGCATCGAAATCGTCGAAGTCGGGCCGCGCGACGGCCTGCAGAACGAGTCTGCCAACGTCCCGACCGACGTGAAGGTCGAATTCATCCGCCGCGCGGTCGCGGCCGGCATCCGCCGCATCGAGGTCGCGAGCTTCGTGAGCCCGCGCCGCGTCCCGCAGATGGCGGACGCGGAGGCGATCCTGCAGGCGCTGCCCCAGCGCGAAGACGTGACCTACGTCGGGCTCGTGCTGAACCGCGCCGGATTCGACCGGGCGGCCGCCGCGGGATGCCGCGAGATCGGCATGGTCGTGTTCACGACCGACGAGTTCAACCGGCGCAACCAGGGCGTCCCGAGCGCGGACTCGATCCGCACCTGGCGCGAAATCGCGCCGGACGCGCGCGCGGCCGGCATCCGCGCGCAGGTCACGATCTCCGCCGCATTCGGCTGCCCGTTCGAGGGCGAGGTGCCGGTGCAGCGGGTGGTGGACATCGCGCGCGAGCTGGCCGAGGCGGCGCCCTTCGAGATCGCGATCGCGGACACGATCGGCGTCGGCGTGCCGGGCCAGGTGACCGAGATCTTCGCGCGCGTCGCCGAGGCCGTGCCTGGCATCGCGCTCCGCGGGCACTTCCACAACACCCGCAACACGGGGCTTGCGAACGCCTATGCCGCGGTGACCGCGGGCGCGCGCGTGCTGGACGCGAGCCTCGGCGGGCTCGGCGGCTGCCCGTTTGCGCCGGCGGCGACCGGCAACATCCCGACCGAGGATCTCGTTTACATGCTCGGCCGCATGGGCATCGAAACCGGCATTGACCTCCAGCGCGCGATCGAGACCGCGCGGTGGGTCGAACCGCACGTCGGGCATGCGTTGCCGGGCATGCTCGTCAAGGCCGGTGGATTCCCCGGCGCGCGCCGCGCGCCGGGCTAGTTTCATCAACGGAAGGAAGACGACGATGACGATCAAGGCAGGCGACAGGATCCCCGATGGCAAGCTGAAGGTCATGGGAGCGGACGGGCCGGTGAACGTGACGGCCTCGGAGCTCCTCGGCAAGGGACGCGTCGTGCTCTTCTCGGTGCCGGGCGCTTTCACGCCGACCTGCGATGCGAGGCACCTGCCGGGCTTCATCGACAAGGCCGCGGCCCTGCAGGGAAAGGGCGTCGCCAAGATCGTGTGCATGGCGGTCAACGACGTCTTCGTCATGAGCGCCTGGGGCAAGTCGGCGGGTGTCGGCAACGCGATCGTGATGGCCGCGGACGGCAATGGCGACTATGCGCGGGCCCTGGGGCTCGAGCTCGACGCCCGTGGCTTTGGCATGGGCATGCGTGGGCAGCGCTTCGCGCTCGTGATCGAGGACGGCGTCGTGAAGCAAGTGCATGTCGAGGCGCCGGGCGAGTTCAAGGTGTCGAGCGCCGAGCACGTGCTCGCCGCGCTCGCGTGATCACCGGCTCGATTTCCTGTCTCTACGCAGGAATCCTCGGCCTGATACTTCTCGCGCTGTCCGCCCATGTGGTGCTCGCGCGCCGGCGCTATCGCGTGCGCCTCGGCGCAGGCATGGAGGAGGGGATGCTGCAGGCAATGCGCGTGCAGGCGAACTTCGCGGAGTATGTGCCGTTCGCCGTGCTGCTGCTTGTCCTCGCGGAAATCCAGGGCCTCCCGGACGCAGCGCTGCACGCCGCCGGCCTCCTGCTCGTCGCAAGCCGCGTCGTGCATGCAGTCGGGCTCTCGCGCAGGCCCGGCTACAGCTTCGGTCGATTCTACGGGACCGCGGGCACCTGGCTCGTGATCGCCAGCCTCTCGTTGTGGCTGCTGTGGGCGACTACAGCAGTTTCTCGATCTCCGGCACCAGGCTGAACAGGTCGCCGACGAGGCCGATGTCGGCGACCTCGAAGATCGGCGCCTCGGAATCCTTGTTGATCGCGACGATCGTGCGGGCGTCCTTGATGCCGGTCAGGTGCTGGATCGCGCCGCTGATCCCGATCGCAACGTAGAGCTCGGGCGCTATGATCTTGCCCGTCTGCCCGACCTGCAGCTCGTTCGGCGCGTAGCCGGCATCGACGGCGGCGCGCGAAGCGCCGATTGCGGCGCCGAGCTTGTCGGCGAGCCCCTGGATCAGTTTGAAGTTCTCGGCGCTGCCGAGCGCCCGGCCACCTGAAATGACGCGGGCCGCCGTCTGCAGGTCCGGCCGGTCCGTCCGCGCCGCGCTCACCGAGACGAAACGCGTGTGCTTCGGGAGCGCGACGTCCACGGCCCGCTTCTCGACGGCGGCACTGCCGCCCCCGGGCGCGGGCTGGAAGGAAGCGACGCGCACGGTCGCCACGACGGGCTTGCCGGCCGGGAGCTCGACGGTCGCGATCGCGTTACCCGCATAGACGGGACGCCGGAAACGCGTCGCAGACTCGGCCGCCATGATGTCGGAGAGCTGAGGCGCGCCGAGCAGCGCCGCGACGCGCGGCATCAGGTCTTTCCCGAACGTGGTCGAGGGACCGAGCACGACGTCGTGCCCTTCCGCGAGCTTCGCAAGCTGCGGTGCGAGGATGGCCGCGAGCGCCGGCTCGTTCGCGGGATTCTGCACGAGGAGGACGCGCGCGACGCCCTTGATCCCGGCCGCGGAGGCGGCGGCCTCGGCGCCGTCGGCCGCGAGCACGGCGACGGTCACGTCGGCGTCCGGGATGGACACGGCGCAGGCTACGCATTTTGCGACCGCGGCGTTCAGCTTGCCGCCCGCGTGCTCGGCAACGACGAGGATGCGGTTCATCAGGCGAGCCCCCGCTGTTTGAGGGCCGCGACCAGTTCCGCCGCATCCTTGACCATGATTCCCTTCTGCCGCTGCGGAGGCGGCTCGAGCTTCAGCGTCTTTACGAGCGGCGCGGCGTCGATACCGAGCGACGCGAGCTCGATGATGTCGAGCGGCTTTTTCTTCGCCTTCATGATGTCGGGCAGCTTGATGTAGCGCGGCTCGTTGAGCCGGAGGTCCGTCGTGATGACGGCTGGCAGGTCGACCTCGATGGTCTCGAGTCCGGCGTCGACTTCGCGCGTCACGCGCGCGACTTCGCCCTGGAGCTCCAGCTTCGAGGCAAAGGTTGCCTGCGGCCGGTCCCACAGCGCGGCGAGCATCTGCCCGGTCTGGTTGCAGTCGTCGTCGATCGCCTGCTTGCCGAGGATCACGAGGCGCGGGGTCTCGCGCTCGACCAGCTTCTGCAGCACGCGCGCCACGACGGGCGGCTCGACGTTCCCATCCGTCTTCACGAGGATTGCGCGGTCGGCGCCCATCGCGAGCGCGTCGCGGAGTTGCTGCTGGGACTCGGTGGGACCGACACTCGCGGCGACGACCTCATCGGCCTCGCCGCGCTCCTTCACGCGCAAGGCTTCCTCGAGGGCGATCGAATCGAAGGGATTGGCGCTCATCTTGACGCCTTCGGTGACGACGCCCGAGCCGTCAGGACGCACGCGCACGCGGACGTTGTAGTCGATGACGCGCTTGATGCCGACGAGGATTTTCCGCATGCGGGACTCCGTGGTTCGCGCCGCATGGTAGCGAATTCGAGCTGTGGCTGCTGCACTAAGTACTGTTAATCAAAGAGTTACGCTCACTTCTTAAAGTGCGGTCGCGCAATGTGGGCAAAAGCCTTCGGCCCGGCTCGTGCGGCGCCCCGAAGGGGTGCTGCAGTCGGATGCCGCCATGCGCTACAAATGCCGCGGGATGTCTACGCTCGCCTTCGTCCTCCGCCGCCTCGTGGCCGCGATACCGACGCTCGTGCTCGTCATTGCGCTTTCGTTCCTGCTGACGCGGCTGGCGCCGGGCGGGCCGTTCGACGAGGAGCAGGCGCTGCCTCCCGAGATTCGTGCGAATCTCGAGGCCGCGTACGGCCTCGACGATCCGCCGCTGGTGCAGTTCGGCCGCTACCTGCGCGGGCTGCTGCACGGCGACTTCGGGCCTTCCTTCAAGTTCCGCGATTTCACGGTCAGCGAATTGATCGCGGATGGCCTCCCGGTCAGCCTTATGCTGGGCGCGGGCGCGATGCTGCTCTCGCTGGCGCTGGGTATCCCGGCCGGCGTTCTTGCGGCGCTGTCGCGACGGCATTTCGCGGACCGACTCGTCATGGCCTTCGCCGTCGCCGGCATCTCAATTCCGGTGTTCGTGGTCGCGCCGCTCCTCACGCTCGTCTTCGGGCTATGGCTGCGGTGGCTTCCGGTTGCGGGATGGGTGCCGGGCCGGCCGTCGGACATCGTGCTTCCGGTCGTCGCGCTCGCGCTCCCGGTCATTGCCTTCATCGCGCGCCTGACGCGTGCGAGCCTCCTCGAGGTGCTGCGAGCGCCCTGGGTGCGCGCGGCGCGCGCGCGCGGGCTCCCCGAGCGCTCGGTGATCCTGCGCCATGCGTTGCCGGCGGCATTGCTGCCCGTCGTGAGCTACGCAGGCCCCGCGGCGGCGGCCGTCCTCGCGGGATCGCTCGTCGTCGAGACGTACTTCGGGCTTCCCGGCATGGGCCGTCACCTGGTGCAGGGTGCGCTGAATCGCGACTACACGCTCGTGATGGGTATGGTCATCGTCTACGCGGCGCTCATGATCGCGTTCAACCTGCTCGCGGACCTCACCTATGCGGCGCTCGATCCGCGAATCCGCCGGGAGCGCTGGCTTTGAACCGGAGCCTCGGCCGCGAAGCGCTCGAGACGCTGCGGCGCGACCGCGTCGCGATGGCCTGTCTCCTGGTCCTCGGCATCCTTGCGCTCGCGGCCGTTGCGGGACCCGCGCTCCTCGACTACCGCGAGGACGAGATCGACTGGGCGCACATGGCGGCTGCGCCCTTCGCCGCGCACGGACACTGGCTCGGCACCGATCGGCTCGGCCGCGACCTGCTGGTGCGGACCTTGCATGGGCTTCGCGTATCGCTCGCGATCTCATTCGCGGCGACGCTCGTGAGCCTCGTCATCGGCGTCGCCTGGGGCGCGCTCGCCGGCTTCCGGCGCGGGCGGACCGATGCCTGGATGATGCGCCTCGTCGACGTGCTCTATTCGCTGCCGCAGGTCTTCTTCGTGATCATCCTGACGGTGGTGTTCGGACGGAGCCCGCTCACCATCCTTGTCGCGATCGGGGCGTTCGGCTGGCTCACGATGGCGCGCATCGTCCGCGGCCAGGCGCTCGCGCTTCGGGAGCGCGAGTTCATCGACGCCGCGATCGTCGGCGGTGCCGGCACCGCGCGCATCGTGATGCGCCACGTGGTGCCGAACCTGCTGGGCCCCGTGATCGTCTATGCGACGCTGACGCTGCCGCAGGTCATCCTCGTCGAGAGCTTCCTGAGCTTTCTGGGCATCGGGATCCAGGAACCGCTCGCCAGCCTCGGTAACCTGGTGGCGGACGGCGCCACGGAACTCGAGACGGCGCCCTGGATGCTCGCAGTGCCGGCGGGCTGCCTGATGCTCGTCGTCTTCTGCTGCAACTTCCTGGGCGACAGCCTCCGCGACGCGCTCGACCCGAGGGACCGATGACCGCCCTGCTCGAGATCCGCGCGCTCACGGTCGACTTCACGGGGCCGCAACTCGTGCGCGCCGTGGATGGCGTCGGCCTCGTCCTCGGCGCGCGCGAGCGGCTCGCGATCGTCGGTGAGTCCGGCTCCGGCAAGAGCCAGCTCCTGCTCGCCTGCACCGGCCTCCTGGCGGCGAACGGACGGGCCACGGGTTCGGTGCGCTTCGAGGGCCGCGAGCTGCTCGGACCTGGCGATGCGGCGGCGGTGGCGCGCGGGCGCGGCATCGGGTTCGTGTTCCAGGACGCCTCCGGCAGCCTGACTCCCCATCGGCGCATCGGTGATCAGCTCACGGAAGTCGCCATGGCCGCGCATGGCATTTCCAGGAGCCAGGCCATCGACGACGCCGTGGCGATGCTCGATCGCGTGCGCCTGCCCGATGCCGCGGAAAAGATGGGGGCGTACCCGCACGAGCTCTCGGGCGGCATGCGCCAGCGCGCCGCGATCGCGCTCGCGCTTGTGGCGCGTCCGCGGGTTCTGTTCGCCGACGAGCCGACGACCGCGCTCGACGTGACCGTGCAGGCGGAAGTGATGTCGCTCCTCGACGCGCTTTGCCGTGACCTCGGCATGGCGCTCGTGCTCGTCACGCACGACCTCGGTGTTGTCGCGGCGCTCGCCGAGCGCATCGCGGTCATGTACGCCGGGCGGATCGTGGAGGAGGGCGCTGCGGACGAGCTGCTTGCGCATCCGGCGCACCCGTATACCGCCGGGCTCCTGGCTTCCGTTCCCGCCCTTTCAAGCCTCGACGACGGCGAGCTCGCCACGATCCCCGGTGCTCCACCGCGCCCCGGCGATTCGTTGCCCGGCTGCCGCTTCGAGCCGCGCTGCCCGCGTCGCCGCGAACGCTGTCGCGTCGAGGAGCCTTTGCTCGAAGCGGGAGTCATTCCGCACGCGGCCTGCCATTTCCCGATCGAAGCCGGGCATTCCCCATGAACACCTTGCTCGAAGTCCGGGATGCGGCCGTCAGCTACACGCTCGCGGGCGGCCGGAGGCTCGCGGCGGTCGACGGAGTCAGCTTCTCGCTCGGCGAGGGCGAGATTCTCGGCCTCGTCGGTGAGTCCGGTTGCGGCAAGACCTCGCTCGGGCGGGCGATCCTGGGACTCGTTCGGCTCGTATCCGGGCAGGTCCTCTGGGAGGGCCGGCGCATCGACGCGCTCCGGCGCCGCGAATTTCGCGCTCTCCGCGACAGCATGCAGTTCGTGTTCCAGGATCCGCATGCGAGCTTCGATCCCCGCATGACCATCGCCGAGAGCACTTCAGAGCCGCTCCGCGCCCTGGCGGCCGGTATCGACGAATCCGGGCGCGCCGCACGCGTCGAATCGGCGCTGGCCGAAGTCGGCCTCGACCGCGAGCTCGGCGCCCGCTATCCGCACCAGTTGAGCGGCGGCCAGCTGCAACGCGTGGGCATCGCGCGGGCGCTCGTGGTCGCACCACGATTCATGGTCTGCGACGAGCCCATGAGTGCGCTCGACGTCTCGGTGCAGGGCCAGATCGTCAACCTGCTGGCGCGCATCCGCCGCGAGCGCCGGCTCGCCTGCCTCTTCATCAGCCACAACCTCGCGGTCGTCGCCCGTCTGTCGGAGCGCATCCTCGTCATGTACCGGGGCCGCATCGTGGAATCCGCAGCAACGGAAGCGCTCGTCCGCAGTCCGCGACATCCCTATACGCGCCTGCTGCTCGATTCCGTGCCGGAGCCGGTTCCCGCTGCCGCGCGCAAGCTTCTCTGGGCCGTGCGCGAGTCGCCGGCATCGCCCGCGAGCGTTGGCGGCTGCCCATTCTCGGCGCGTTGCGCGAAAGCCGAGGCCCGCTGCCTGGATTCGGCGCCGTCGCTGCGGCCGCTCGGGGACGGACGGCTCGTGGCCTGCCATCGCGCGGACGAATGGCCGGGTGGCCTTGCGCCTGCGCCGGTGCCCTGAGGCGGAGGGTCACGCGCTGAGCCCGCCTGCGAGCTAGCCTCACCCCGTGGCCGGTGATCACCGATTGAACCTGAACGCGCGCTGCCTCGCGCATTTCGATGCGGGAGGCATCGTGCTGACCGCGGACCAGCGGCAGGCGCGCATCCTGCGTCGCCTGCATGACCGGGCTCAGCTCGCGGCGGGCCGCGGGGCTTGGCCCACGGCCCAGGTTTTGACCCTCGAAGCCTGGCTTGCGCGGCAGTGGAGCGAGGCAGGCTCCGATCGCGACGCACTTCCGGGCGCTCTTCCGCTGATCGCCGCCCGATGGCTATGGCGGCGGATCGTTGGCGCCGACGCACCGGACCTCGTCGATCCCGCGGAGCTCGGCGCCCGCGCGCGCGCCAGCTGGCTCGCGCTCCGCGCGCACGGTGGCCGGATCGAGGACCTGTCGGCCTGGCCGATGACGCGCGACCAGCAGGCTTTTCACGGATGGGCACGAGAGGCCGAGCGCAGGCTCGGGCGGCAACATGCCTGCGACGGCGCCGATCTTTCGCGCCGACTGGTCGAGGAGCAGGCGCTTCCGGATCCCGGTCCGCCGCTCCTGCTCGTCGGTTTCCAGCGGCCGCTGCCGGCGCATGCAGCGCTCTTCCGCAGCCTCGCGCACCGAGGCTGGACCGTCGAGTCGCTCACGTTCGACTCGGCGCACGGCAGGGCCTGGCACCACGCCGCGTCCGATCCAAGCGGCGAGCGAGATGCCGCGATCGCTTGGCTGCGCCAGCGACTCGTGGAGCGCCCGGATGGCGTGCACGGATTCATCGTGCCGGATCTCAGCCAGGATCGGGGCGCGCTCGAGCGCGCGCTGGAGTCGGCCCTGCAGCCCGCGCTCGAATTGCCGGACGCGCCGTACGATCGGGTCTTCGATCTCGCGGGCGGTTCACCGCTCGCCGCGCGACCGGTCATCGAAGCGGCCTTCGACGCCATCCGCTACGCGCTCGGCCGCGGCGACTGGACCGATGCCACGCGTCTCCTGCGGAGCCGCCACGTCGCCGGTTGGCAGGAGGAACAGGAATCGCGCGCCAGGCTCGACGTGCGGCTGCGCAGCGACGGGCGCGTTCATCCGTCGGAGCCTGCCGCGCTCGCGCGCGAGGCGCGAGCGCGCGGGGCACCTTTCCTCGCGGGCGCGCTCGAATCCGCGGTCGCCTGCTTCGCCGGGGACGCGCAGCGCAGCGCTGCCGCATGGGCGGAGGACTTCGGTGCCTGCCTCGCGGCCTGGGGCTGGCCGGGCGCGGTGGCTCTCGATTCCTCCGACTGGCAGGCGGCAAACCAGCTCGGCGCACTGCTGCGTGATCTCGCCGCGCTTGCGACCGTCGCCCCGGACCTGTCAGGGGACGAGGCGCTCGCGCAATTGCGCGAGCTGGCAGCCGCTCCATTCCAATCCGAGGGCGGCGAACCGGCCGTGTTCGTCATGGACGGCTGGCCGGATCCGGGTATCGGCTTCGACAGCCTGTGGGTCGGGGGATTGACGGCGGCCGCCTGGCCGCGACCGATCCGCGTGGATCCGTTCGTGCCCATCGAGGTGCAGCGCCGGCTCGGCATGCCTCGCGCGACCGCCGAGGCGGCGATCGGCGACGCGCTCGGAAGCCAATCCGCGTGGCTCGCCGCCGCATCGTCGGTCGTGCTGTCGTGGCCGCAGAACGAGGATGACACCGAGGTGGATGGCTCGCTGCTCGTCCCGGCGAGCCTGCCCGCGCTCCCGGATCCGCCGGCGTTTACGCCTCGCGCGCAGCTGCAGTACAAGGCGTCGGCGCTCGAGCCCATCGGAGAAGATGCGGCGCCGGCGCTCGGCGAGGCGCGCGCGGTCGGCGGCGCCCGCGTGCTCGAACTGCAATCTCATTGCCCGTTTCGTGCTTTCGGCGAATTGCGCCTCGGCGCACGGCCGCTCGAGGAGCCGCAGGCGGGAATCGACCGTCGTTTGCGCGGGCAGGCGCTGCACCGAGCACTGCAGTCGATCTGGGTCGGGCTCGGTTCGCAGGCCGCGCTGCTCGCGCTCACGCCGGCGGATTGCGAGCGCCTCGTTGCGGCCGCGGTCGACCAGGCCCTGGCCGGAAGCGCGCCAGCACAGGCCGGACCCCGCGCCTTGCGACTCGAACGCGACTGGCAATGCCGCGCGATCGGCGCGCTGCTCGCGCTCGAGCGCGAGCGCCCGCCGTTCGTCGTGGTCGAAACCGAGCGCGAGATGACGGGCCGGATCGGCGGACTCGAGCTCGGACTTCGCGTCGATCGCGTGGACGATGCCGGTGGCTCGCTGGTCGTGATCGACTACAAGTCGGGACGGACCCGCGGCGCGCCCTGGCGAGGTGCGCGCATGGACGCGCCCCAGCTGCCGCTTTACGCGGCGCTCCATCCGGGGCGGCCGGCGGCGATTGCGCTGGCCGAGACGGGCGGCGCGGGCGCGCGCTTCCTGGGCGTCGGCGACGAGTCGATCGCGATCGATGGTGTCGAGCCGGCCGAAGAATTCGAATTGACGGAGGACGATGAGAAGGGCTTCAACTGGCGAGTCGTCACCGAACGCTGGTGGGCCTGGCTCGACGCGCTAGCGCGTGACCATGCCGCCGGGCGCGCCACGGTCGATCCGAAGCTGGCGGGAAAGACCTGCCGTCGATGCCACCTCGGTGCGCTGTGCCGGGTGGAGCCGGCGGGCGCACGCGAGGACTCGGCTGAGGAGCCCGGCCATGGCGGATGAGGGGGATCGCGACGCCGTGGCCCGGCATGAAGCCATCGACCCGCGCCGCTCGTTCATCGTGCAGGCGCCGGCGGGCTCGGGAAAGACGAGCCTCCTGACCCTGCGCTTCCTGCGGCTCCTGGCGACCGTCGACGTGCCCGAGGAAATCGTCGCGATCACCTTCACGCGCAAGGCGGCTTCCGAAATGCGCCATCGCATCGTGCGGGCGCTCGCGTCGGCCGCTCGTGCGCTCGAGGCCGGCGCCGAACCGCATACACAGGAGTTGCATGCGCTCGCATGCGCAGCCCTCGCGCGCAGCCAAGCACGGGGGTGGGAACTCGAGCGCAATCCGGGGCGACTGCACGTGCAGACGATCGACGGGCTCAGTCACTGGCTGGCGCAGCGGCTTCCGCTCGCCGCGCGCATCGGACTCGCTGCCGCGCTCGCGGACGACGCGCGCCCGCTCTACCGCGAAGCAGCGCGCCGACTCGTGGCCTCGCTCGAGGCCGGTGACGATCGCGCGAGGGCGCTCGAGCGCCTGGCGCGCGCGCTCGACCATGATCCCCGCCGGCTCGCATCGCTGGTTGCGGACATGCTCGCGTCGCGCGAGGTCTGGCTGCCGAAACTGTACGGTGCGGAGGGCCGCCCGGCCTCCCGGCGGGAATTCGACAGCCTGCTGCGGGCGGCTCTGGAAGCCGAGCTGGAGCGGATCCGCGCGGCCCTCAAGGGTGCGGTGACGCCCGAGTTGTTCGCCGTCCTGCGCGATGCCGCGCGTGCCGGCGGTGCCGGCAGCATGCTGGCACCGCTGGCGGCGGTCGCCGCGCTGCCGCCGGCGCGGGCGGATGCGGTACCGGTCTGGCGCAGGCTGACCTACGTGCTGCTGAGGGCGAGCGGGGACCAGGGCCTGCGCAAGGCCGTCGACAAGAACATCGGGTTTCTGGCGGCGTCGGAAGGTGCGCCATGGCCCCAGCTCAAGCAGCGCATGAAAGCGGAGCTCGACGCGCTGGCTCTGGTGGACGGCTTTGCGGCGACACTGGGTCGCGTGCGGCGGCTGCCACCCGCGGTCCTGACCGACGGCCAGTGGGAGCGGATCGAGGCGCTGCTGGCCGTGCTTCCCCAGGCGGTCGCCGAGCTCATGACGCTCTTTTCCGAGCGCGGCAGACTTGACCATCCGGCGGTCGCCGCTGCCGCCCGCGATGCGCTCAGGGACGACGCCGCGCCGACCGAGCTTGCACTTGCACTCGACTACCGGATCCATCACCTACTCGTCGACGAATACCAGGACACCTCGCCCGCGCAGGAGCAGCTCCTCGCGCTCCTTCTCGCGGGCTGGCAGCCGGGCGATGGCCGCACGCTTTTCTGCGTCGGCGACCCGATGCAGTCCATCTACGCCTTTCGCGAGGCCGACGTGACGCTGTTCCTGCAGGCTGCCCAGCAGGGCATTGGCGGCGTTGCGCTGCGGCCCTTGAAGCTCGGCCGCAATTTCCGCTCGAGCCGCGCGATCGTCGATTGGGTCAATGCGGCCTTTGCAAAGCTGCTGCCGGCGGCCGACGATTTCGAGCGCGGTGCGGTGCGTTATTCGCCCGCGGATCCGGTGCGCGAGTCCGAACCGGGCGACGGCGTGCACGTGCACGCGATCCTCGATCCCGACGAGCGCGCGATGGGCGAGGCGGTGGCGCGCATCGCAGCCGACGCGCTCGCGGCCGCTCCCGCGGAGCGAGCTGCCGGGATCGCGGTCCTCGTACGCGGGCGGACATCGCTGCCGCCGCTGCTCGCGGCGCTCCGGCGCGCCGGCGTCGACTACCGCGGCATCGAGCTCGAGTCGCTCGCGGACCGCGCGGCGGTCCGTGACCTCGTTGCCCTCACGAAGGCGATGCTGCATCCCGGTGACCGCACGGCCTGGCTCGCGACGCTCCGGGCGCCCTGGTGCGGCCTCGCGCTTGCGGACCTGCATGCGCTCGCGGGAGACGATGCGCACGCGAGTGTCGCGGGCCTCACGGCTGATGAGTCGCGGCTCGCTCGCCAGTCGCCGGATGGCAGGGCACGCCTTGTGCGTCTGCGTGCCGCGCTCATTCCCGCGATCGCGGGCCGAGGTCGACGCTCGCTGGGCGGCTGGATCCGGTCCGCCTGGCTCGCGCTCGGCGGAGCCGCCACGATCGAGGACGCCTCCGACCTTGCGAACGCGGAGCTCCTCTTCAGCGCACTCGACCGATTGGAAGCCGAGTCGGGCGCATGGCCGGAAGCGTCCGACATCGATGCATCAGTGGATGCGATCAAGGCCTCGCCGGTCGGGCGCGATGACGCGCCTGTGCAGGTCATGACCATCCACCGGGCGAAGGGCCTCGAATTCGATGTCGTCATCGTTCCTGACCTGCAGCGCGCCGCGCCGGTCGGCGATCGCCGGCTGCTCTACTGGTCCAACATCGCAACGGGACCAGGCCGCCGCGGTGTCGTGCTCGGCAGCCGCAGCGAGGCGGGCGAAGCGGAAGGCGCCGCCGACGAGCTGGAGTCCTGGATGCGCGCGCTCGAGTCCGAGCGCGCAGAGCTCGAGCTTGGGCGCGTCGCCTATGTCGCGGTGACACGCGCGCGCCGCGCGCTCCACCTCGTCGGCAGCGCGCGCATCGGCAGCACCGCTGACGGCGAAAGCGTCGAGCGTCCGCGAGCGGGGTCCCTGTTGCGGTTCTTCTGGCCCGTCGTCGCCGCCGAGTTCGAGCGGGCGCTCGGCACGCGCCCGAGGGAATCGACAGAGGCGAGCCCGGACAAGGGACGGCCGCGGCTGACGGCGTCGCCGCTTGCGCGCCTGCCGCACGGCTGGCAGGCGCCCACACCCGATACGCCGCCGCGCGCGCCGACGCTGCGCATCCTGGGCGAGCGAGAGAGCTCGATACGGCCGGATTTCGATTGGGCGGGAACGATCGCGAAGGCCGTGGGCGAAGTCGTGCACTTCGAGCTCCACCGCCTCACCCGGGCGCGGCTCCCGCACTCGGCACTCGCCGTACGGCCGGCGGCGTGGCGCCGGCTGCTGCGCGAATCACAGGTCGACGATGCGCACCTGCCGGAAGCGCTCGCGCGAACGCAGGCAGCGATCGAAGCCTGTGCCCGGAGCACGCTCGCGGGACGGCTGCTCGACCCGTCAGCGCGCGAGGCGATGAGCGAGTGGGCGATCACGTCGCGCGTCGGCGGCGGCGTGCAGGGCCTTCGCATCGACCGCAGCTTTGTCGACCGCGACGGCGTTCGCTGGATCGTCGACTGGAAGACGAGCGCCCACGAGGGCGCCGACCGCGAGGCCTTCCTCGACCGTGAGCGCGAACGTTATCGTGGACAGCTCGAGCGTTACGTGCAGGCTATGAAGTCTCTGGAACCGGAACGGCCGGTGCGAGCGGGCCTCTACTTCCCGCTGCTCGACGCCTGGCGCGAGCTATAGGCTGCCCTCGATCGTGAAAGGCCGGCGGCCCTGGCTGTCGGGCGCCCCGAGAAATCCGAGCGTGTCAAAGATCGCGGGCCCGGCGCCAGGGCCGGGCGCGGCATCGCCGCTCAGCAGGTAACGCCCGTTGCGATCGAGTTCGACGGCTCCGCGGACGTGCAGGGGCCCGCCCAGGTCGCGCAGTCGGCCATTCAAAGTGTCCCCGCCGACCGATCCCTCGCCGACGACCAGCTCGAAATCGCCGAGCGGCTGCGAGTTCGTGCCCGGCGGATGCAGCGAGCGCAGGTGCAGCGTGCCTGCGGCCGCCACGGGCCGCCGGTCGGCGAGCCGGACCTCGTCGAGGTCGAGCTCGAGCGTGCCGGTCCAGCCGCGTGGCGTCGCGATTCCTTCGAAGGCGGAGATGGGCAGCGAGCCCTGGACGTCGCGCGCGATGACATCGCCGCCGAAATCGCCCGAGAGGTCGCCCGACACATCGCCCCCGGCGGGCCGCAAGTTCAGCCGACACGACCACTCGAGCAGGAAAAGTCGCCAGGGCCCGCACGACCACTCCACGGCGCCGAGCGGGCGGCCCTGCACGGAAAGCGACCGCGCATGTCCCGACCAGATCGTGCCGCCGGCGCCATCGAGCACGACCCCGGGCGGCAGCCGCCGCGCAAGCTGGCTCGCGGGCACCATCGCGACCAGGAACACGAGGAATGCGGCGATGCCCGCCGCGACGTAAGCGCCACGCCTCGCCATCGCGTCAGCGGCCGCGGATCACGAAGGTCGCGTCGACGAGACCCGGCTCGCCCGACGCGGAAACGCTCGCGGTCTCGGCCTGGACGCCCCGCTCTTTCTGCAGGCGGGCGAGGAGCAGCGTGATCGCGTCGAACGAGGCGCCCGTAAACCGGGCGCGCAGCGCGCCGTTCGAGGCCGGCTCGACGCCCGCCAGCTTGTCCGCGAGCCCGCCTTCGCGCGCCATGCGGTCGACGGCGATCGTGAGCGATTCGCCGGGTCGCGCGGCCGGCATCGTCTGGATGCGCGGCGTCACGGCCTCGATGAAGGCGAGGTCTTCGCGGCGCCTTGCGACGCGCTGCTCAGCGACCTTCACGGAGGCGCCGAGCTGCCAGATGAGCCCGGAGATCAGCAGCACGGTGGCGGCGCAGCCACCCCAGAGCACCAGCTGGCGCTCCCGCTCCGCGAGGCCGAAGTACCAGTCGCGGAGCCTCACGGCCGGCCACCCGGCGCGATGTGCACCTTCACCACGATGCCTTTCTCGTTGTTCGACGTCGAGGCGACGTCGGCGGTCAGACCACGCTCACTGACGCCCTGCGTGAACTTCGCGATGGCATCGGTGTTCGCCGCCACGAGCTCGAGCTCCAGCGCACGGTCGCGGAAGCCGAGCGACTCGAGCTTCGGGCCGGGCGCGCCCGCGAGCGCGCCGCCGACTGCGGCAAGCTGCGCGAGGAATCCCGCCGGGTCGCCGCTTCCGGCGCCGGCGAGCCGCTGCTCCACCTGCGCGCGCGGATCCTGGATGCGCTGGACGTCGGGCAGCGCGACATGCGCCGCGCGCTCGATGGCCGCGTCGAGGCGCCGCTGCTCGGCATGCAGCCGCACGAGGTCGTAGCCGCGAACGCCCACATGCAGCGCGAGCGCCGCGACTGCGAGGAAGGCGGCGATCCGCCAGCGCTGCCACTCGGCGCGCCAGCCGGTGCGTCGCGCGTACTCGCCTTGCAGGAGCGAAAGCGTCCCGGACTTGACCGCGGTGGCGGCGAGGAGCGGCAGGGCGCCGTCGGGAAGGATTTGGAGGTCGAGGCTGCCCGTGACTTCGCGCAGCGCCTCGATCATCTCGCGCGACTCATGCCAGTCCTGCTGCGAGACGAACAGCTGCACGTGGCGATCATCGCCCTCGAGCCCGGCGAGCGTGAACGACTCCGTGAGCGGCTCGGCGTCGAGCGTGACCGGCAGGCTCGCGGGCGCGCGCACCAGCAGCTGGCCGGCATCGATGACCGCGACGGTCTTGCCGGGGTTGTCTGGCAGGCAGAGCGTGTCGGGCACGAGGGTGACCGGTTCGATGCCTGCGCTGGCGAGAGCGTCGAGCCAGCTTCGAAGCTCCTCGCGCCGGAGTGCTGCGACCGGCGTTGCGCCGGACTCGTCCGTGGCGCCGATCGCGAAGTGGAATTGCTCGACCTCGCCGGCGAGCGACTCTTCCATCGCGTAAGGCACGACTTGAGCGAGCTTCGCGCCTGCCTTCACGGGCAGCTCCGGGCGCGCGAGCGTGATGCTGGAGCCCGGCGCGATGACGACGACCTGCCGCTCGGCGGCGACCGGCGCGGCGTCCGCGAGCTCGCCGGTCGCGACCGGGCCGAGGCGACCGCCGTCCGCACCGACGATCACCCAGCTGATCGGATTCGCGAGCCGGATGACGAGGAACTGGTTCATGGGGACTACTCGGTACCGGTCGAGCGGATTACGGTCCGGATCGCGCTTCCATTGCGATACAAGAGACTGTACAGCGTGAATTCCGAGGTGCCAATACGGACCGCAGTCACAGCGCGAAACCAGTCACTCTTTTGGCCGACGAAACCGCTGATCGCCGGAAAGCCGCCCGGATCCATGCGCTGCAGGTCGTCCTCGGTCGGATAGCAACCATCCTTGCGGTTGGAGGCGAGGAGCTCCGCGTCGCTGAAATCGGCGCCGCCCGCGACGAGCGCGGAGAGCAGCGGCGCCTTCGCGGTGCAGAGATTGACCTTGGTGCCGACTGGCAGCGCGGCGACGTAGGGCCGGATGCGCTCGAATTCTTCGCGCGTCATGCCGGGCAGCGCCATCATCTCCGTCGTCGTCGTGACGAGGACGTTGCCGGCGCGGTACGGCGGATTCTGCGACAGGTAGGTGCCGTCTTCCGCGCCCTCGGGAATCTGCGGCACGCTGTCCGCGTCGAGCCAGTCCACCATCATGCCGGCCCACCGTTCCTGCGCGCCGACGACGACGAGCAGACGCCTGAAAAGGTCGACCTGCTTTTCGTTGACCGTGCGCTCGGCAGTGACGAGATTGTTGAGGTTGAACCGGCCCTCCATGTCCTCGAGCGCGCCGCGTACCTCGCCGCCATCGATCGGCAGCGGCGGCAGCGGCTGCGCCCAGGCCTCCGCGAGGTTGTCGCTGTCGGGCTCGTCGTCCTTGAGTACTTCCGCCGCCCATGCTTCCGCGCCGAGCGCCACCTGCCAGCCCTGATCGAGCGCGGCGAGACCCGTCGTGCGGCGGAGGTCAAGCGCGGCGCGCGTGCCGATGTGCACGGCGAGCACGGTCGCGATCGCGACCAGCACGATCGCCATGATCAGGGCGACGCCGCGCTGCCTCATCCCGACACCTCCACGAGCCGGCGGATCTCGCCGTAGTCGTTGAGCACGATCGTGACTTCGACCGCGAGCGGCCGCACGTAGAGCTCCTGGTCGCCCGTTCCGATCTGCGGCCATTCGGTGATCCATGCGCGACCAGCGGTCATGTAGCGGATGTCGACCCGCTCGACGCCGTCGAGGAGCTCGCGCCGCACCGGCTGCGTGGCAAGCGTCGCGTCGAGCACCGTCCAGTGCTCGCGGAAGAGCTTTCCGTCCTCGAGGCGATACACGACGCGCTGCACGGTGCCGCGCGGCGTGCCGGCGCCGTTCGGCCAGCCGGCCCGGGAGAGTTCCACCAGCGTGCTCGCGTTCGGATCCCGCAGGAGCGCGGCCCGATAGCCGTCGCCGATGCTCTCGCGAACCGGCCGCCGCGTCAGCGTGCGGAAATCCGAGGCGACGAGCTGCATCGTGCGCTGCACCGCGCGCAGGCGCTCGAGGTGGCTTTCGGCGTTCCCGACCGCCACCCGGGCCTCGCTGACCGCGCGGTAGGCCATGAGTCCCATGATCGCGAGGATTACGGTCGCGACCAGGATCTCGAGCAAGGTGAAGCCGCATTGGCGACGCGTCGTGTTCATTCGACCGGCTCCGGCTCCGGCACGTCCGCATCGCCGCCTTCATCCTGGTTCGCGTCCTGGTCTTCGCCGCCCGGTCCGCCGGCGCCGTACATGCCGTACCAGTCGAGGGACATGGGCGGAGCGCTCATGGCCGTCTCGCCCACGAAGCCGGCGAGCGTCACGAGCGAGGAGTCCTCGGGA
>Ga0075424_100000510_pt1 | contig 30452 bp, 38 predicted proteins | sample SoiMethybrSBSTD3_FD_75301 | JGI IMG/M metagenome (GOLD analysis project Ga0075424, IMG submission 75301) | Bulk soil microbial communities from a Populus tree surrounding site in Tennessee, USA - Soil MetaG P. TD hybrid SBSTD3 | ecosystem: Environmental > Terrestrial > Soil > Tree plantation... | reverse complement strand
GTTCCTCAAGCGCTTCCAGGCGCGCGCCAAGGGCCGCGGCAACCGCGTGCTCAAGCACACGTGCCACATCTTTATTACGGTGGGTGACTGATGGGCCAGAAAATCAACCCGGTCGGCTTCCGGCTGGCGGTGAACCGCAACTGGAGCTCGAAGTGGTACGCGAACAAGAAAAGCTTCGGCCCGATGCTGGCCGAGGATATCAAGGTGCGCGATTTCCTGAAGAAGAAGCTGGCGCATGCCTCGGTCGGCAAGGTACTCATCGAGCGGCCGGCCAAGGACGCGCGCATCACCATCTTCTCCGCGCGGCCGGGCGTGGTGATCGGCAAGAAAGGCGAGGAGATCGAGGCACTGAAGGCCGAGCTGCGCCGCATCATGGGCGTGCAGCAGGTTCACGTGAACATCGAGGAGATCAGGAAGCCCGAGATCGACGCGCAACTGATCGCCGACTCGATCGCGCAGCAGCTCGAGAAGCGCATCATGTTCCGCCGCGCCATGAAGCGCGCGATGCAGAACGCGATGCGCCTGGGCGCCCAGGGCATCAAGATCATGAGCGCCGGGCGGCTGAACGGCATCGAGATCGCGCGCACCGAGTGGTACCGCGAAGGGCGCGTGCCGCTGCATACCCTGCGCGCCGACATCGACTACGGCCAGGGCGAAGCGAAAACCAATTACGGCGTGATCGGCATCAAGTGCTGGGTCTACAAGGGCGAGATCGTGCCCAAGGGCGAAGCCCCCGGCGCCGCTGCCGCGCTCGCGGCCGCCGCGGCGCCGCCGCCCGAGGCCCCGGTCGAGCCCAAGCGCGCCAAGAGGCCGGCGCCGAAGGCGGGCGCCAAGCGGGGCGGCCCGCCGCGTCCGCGCCCGGACGGCGACAGGAAGGCCGCACCGCCCAAGACCACGGTCAAGAAGCCCAAGAAGGTCGTCGCCGGCAAGGAAGCGGGCGACGGCGAAAGCAAGGAAGAAAGCAAGGAATAGACACGGAATTGCCATGCTCCAGCCAGCACGAACGAAATACCGCAAGCAGCAGAAAGGCCGCAACACCGGCGTCGCCACGCGCGGCGCGCGGGTCGCCTTCGGCGAATACGGCCTGAAGGCGACGACGCGCGGGCGTCTGACCGCGCGGCAGCTGGAAGCTGCCCGCCGCGCGATGTCGCGCCACATCAAGCGCGGCGGCCGCATCTGGATCCGCGTGTTCCCCGACAAGCCGATCTCGTCCAAGCCGGCCGAGGTGCGCATGGGGAACGGCAAGGGCAACCCCGAGTACTTCGTGTCCGAGATCCAGCCGGGCAAGATCATCTTCGAGATGGACGGCGTCACGGAGGCGCTCGCCAAGGAAGCGTTCGCGCTCGCCGCGGCGAAGCTGCCGTTCCGCACCGTCGTCGCGCTGCGCATGCTGGGGCATTGAGCCGATGAAACCGAGCGAACTCAGAGAAAAGAGCGGCGAGGACCTGCAGAAGGAGCTCGAGGGGCTGCTGCGCGCCCAGTTCGGCCTGCGCATGCAGGTTGCCACGCAGCAGCTCGCCAACACCAGCCAGCTTAAGAAGGTGAAGCGCGACATCGCGCGCGTGCGCACCATCATGAAAGAGAAGGCGACGAAATGAGCACCGAAGCTGCGACGACCCCGGCGAAGAACCAGCGCAAGCTCGTCGGCCGGGTGGTGAGCGACAAGATGCAGAAGACCGTGACCGTGCGCGTCGAGCGCCGGGTGCGCGACCCGATGATGGGCAAGATCATCACCCGCTCGAAGAAGTACCACGCGCACGTGGAGACGAGCGAGTTCAAGGAGGGCGACCTGGTCGAGATCGCCGAGTGCCGGCCGCTGTCGCGCACGAAATCGTGGAAGGTGACCCGGCTGGTGGAGAAATCCAAGGCGGTTTGAGGTAGAATCGCGGTCCCCTCACTGCGGGGTCCAAAACTGCCGGGCTGCTTTAAGCGGGGCATCTCCCGCTTCTCGAGCGCGGCAAGTTGGAGTGGAGAGACAAATGATTCAGATGGAGTCCGTGCTGGACGTCGCCGACAACACCGGCGCGCGCTCGGTCCAGTGCATCAAGGTCATGGGCGGCTCGAAGCGGCGCTACGCCTCCATCGGCGACCTGATCAAGGTCAGCGTGAAGGAGGCCGCGCCGCGCGGTCGCGTGAAGAAGGGCGAGATCTACGACGCGGTCGTGGTACGCACGGCCAAGGGCGTGCGCCGCGCCGACGGCTCGCTCATCCGGTTCGACCGCAACGCCGCGGTGCTGCTCACGCCCAAGCTCGAGCCGATCGGCACGCGCATCTTCGGGCCGGTGACGCGCGAGCTGCGCACCGAGCGCTTCATGAAGATCGTCTCGCTCGCGCCGGAGGTTCTCTAAATGCAAAGGATCAGGAAAGGCGATGAGGTCGTGGTGCTGTCGGGGCGCGACAAGGGCAAGCGCGGCACGGTCATGCGCCGCATTGACGCGGACTACCTGGTGGTGGAGGGCGTGAACCGGGTGAAGAAGCATCAGCGACCCAACCCGATGAAGGGCATCACCGGCGGCATCGTCGACAAGGACCTGCCGATCCACATCTCCAACGTGGCGCTCTTCAATCCCGCGACCAAGAAGGCCGACCGCGTCGGCGTGAAGACGCTCCAGGACGGCCGCAAGGTGCGCGTGTTCAAGGACAACGGCGAGCAGGTGGACGCTTAACATGGCCAAGGACGAAAAGTCGAAGCAGGACAAGCCGGAGAAGAAGCCGGCGCCGCAGCAGCAACAACAACAGAAGCAGCCCAAGAAAGACGCTGCGCCGAAGAAGGAAGCCACCCCCGCCAAGAAAGAGACGGCGCCCGAGCTGCCGGCCCCGCCGGCGCGCCTCGCCGGCTACTACAAGGACAAGGTGGTGCCCGAGCTGATGCAGAAGTTCGGCTACAAGACCGTGATGCAGGTGCCGCGGCTGCGCAAGATCACCCTCAACATGGGCGTGGGCGAAACCACCACGGACAAGAAGATCCTCGACAACGCGCTCTCCGACATGACCAAGATCGCGGGTCAGAAGCCGGTGGTGACCAAGTCGAGGAAGTCGATCGCCAACTTCAAGGTCCGCGCCAACTTTCCGGTGGGCTGCATGGTGACGCTGCGCGGCGCGCGCATGTACGAGTTCTTCGACCGCCTGGTGAACATCGCCATGCCGCGGATCCGCGACTTCCGCGGCGTCTCCAACCGCGCCTTCGACGGCCGGGGCAACTACAACCTCGGCTTCAAGGAGCAGATCATCTTCCCCGAGATCGACTACGACAAGATCGACACGCTGCGGGGCATGAACATCGCCATCACCACCACGGCGAGAACCGACGACGAGGCGAAGGCGCTGCTGTCCGCGTTCCGCTTCCCGTTCAAGCACTGAAGGAACCAGCATGGCCAAGCTCGCAGTCGTACTACGCGACCAGAAGCGCCGCAAGACCGTCGAGAAATTTAAGAGCAAGCGCGCGGCGCTGCTCGAGATCATCGAAGACTCCCGCGCCTCCGACGAGGCCCGCGAGGAGGCTCGCGCCAAGCTGCAGAAGCTGCCGCGCGACGCCTCGCCGGTGCGGCTGCGCAACCGCTGCGCGCTGACCGGTCGGCCGCGCGGCGTGTACAGCAAGTTCGGCCTCGGCCGCAACAAGCTGCGCGACCTTGCCCTGAAGGGCGAGATCCCCGGCGTGATCAAGGCAAGCTGGTAGACATGAGAGCAAAGAGAGGCGCAAGGAGAGATCGATGAGCATGACCGATCCCATCGCCGACATGCTGATCCGGATCCGCAACGCCCAGATGGTCGGGCATACGGAGACGGTGATGCCGGCGTCCAAGCTGAAGAGCGCGATCGCCAAGGTCCTCAAGGACGAGGGCTACATCGAGGACTTCGCCATCCGTGACAAAAGCGGCCCTGAAGGAAAAGACGGCGGCAGCCACAAGGAGCTCGCCATCGCGCTCAAGTACTACGCCGGCAAGCCGGTGATCGAGCGTCTGGAGCGGGTATCGAAGCCCGGGCTGCGCGTGTACAAGGGACGCGACGACATCCCGCGCGTCATGAACGGCCTCGGCGTGGCGATCCTCTCCACCTCGCGCGGCGTGATGACCGATCGCAAGGCGCGCGCCGATGGCGTGGGCGGTGAAGTGCTCTGCATCGTCGCTTAGAGAAGATCATGTCGAGAATCGCCAAATATCCGGTTGCGCTGCCCAAGGGCGTGGAGCTCAACATCGCCTCCGGTCAGATCTCCATCAAGGGCCCGCTCGGCACGATTGCGCGCGCGGCCGATCCGAACGTCGAAGTGAAGAAGGACGGTGAGCAGATCCTGTTCAAGGCGCTGGGCAACTCGAATCACGCCAACGCGATGTCGGGAACCATGCGCGCGCTGGTGGCCAACATGGTCACCGGCGTCACCAAGGGCTTTGAGCGCAAGCTCGCGCTGGTCGGGGTCGGATTCCGGGCGCAGGCGCAGGGCGACAAGCTGAACCTGACGCTCGGCTTCTCGCACCCGGTCGTGCACCAGATGCCGAAGGGCGTCAAGGTTGTCACGCCTACCCAGACGGAGATCGTGATCACCGGCGTCGACAAGCAGCTCGTCGGCCAGGTGGCCGCCGAGGTGCGCGCCCACCGCCCACCCGAGCCCTACAAGGGCAAGGGCGTGCGCTACGTCAATGAAGTGATCGTGCTCAAAGAGACGAAGAAGAAGTAAGGGGCCCCATGAACGCCAAGAACATCGCGCGCCTGCGGCGCGCCCGGCAGACGAGGATCCGGATCCGCGAGAACGGCGCCGTGCGCCTCACTGTGCATCGCAGCAACGAGCACATCTACGCGCAGATCACCTCGCCCGGCGGCGACAAGGTGCTCGCCACCGCTTCCAGCGTGGAGAAGGACGTGCGCGGCCAGCTCAAGAGCGGCGGCAGCCGCAAGGCCGCCGAGCTTGTCGGCCAGCGCATCGCGGCCAAGGCGAAGGAGAAGGGGATCGATACGGTGGCGTTCGACCGCGCCGGGTACAAGTACCACGGGCGGATCAAGGCGCTCGCCGAAGCGGCGCGCAGCGGTGGACTGAAGTTCTAACGAGACACCCATGGCAAAGATCCAACCCAGGATGCAGCAGCAGGAAGAGCGCGGCGACGGCCTGCGCGAGAAGATGGTCGCGGTCAACCGCGTCACCAAGGTGGTCAAAGGTGGTCGAGTACTAGGCTTCGCCGCGCTCACCGTCGTGGGCGACGGCGACGGCGGCATCGGCATGGGCAAGGGCAAGGCGCGCGAAGTGCCGGTCGCCGTGCAGAAGGCGATGGAGGAGGCCCGGCGCAAGCTCTTCAAGGTGAAGCTGAAGAACGGCACGCTGCACCACGCCGTGACCGGGCGGTGGGGCTCGGCGCGGGTGCTGATGCAGCCGGCGCACGAGGGCACCGGGATCATCGCCGGCGGCCCGATGCGCGCGGTGTTCGAGGTGATGGGCGTCACCAACGTGCTCGCGAAGTGCTTCGGCTCCACCAACCCCTACAACGTGGTGCGCGCGACGCTGAACGGCCTGCAGGCGATGAATACGCCGGCCGAGATCGCGGCGCGCCGCGGCAAGTCGGTTGAGGAGATCACCGGATGAAAAAGATCAAGGTGAGGCTCGTCAAGAGCACCAACGGCTGCAAGCGCGGGCATCGGGACACGGTGCGCGGGCTGGGGCTGAAGAAGATCAACCACGTCTCGGAGCTGAACGACACGCCCGAAGTGCGCGGCATGATCAACCGGGTCGCCTACTTGGTTCGCATCGAAAGCTGATTCACATGAGACTGAATTCACTCAAGCCTGCCCCCGGGGCAAACAAGGACCGGCACCGCGTCGGCCGCGGCGGCGGCTCGGGCTGGGGCAAGACGGCCGGGCGCGGCCACAAGGGACAGAAGGCACGCTCGGGCGGTTTCCACAAGCTCGGCTTCGAGGGCGGCCAGATGCCGCTGCATCGGCGCCTGCCCAAGCGCGGCTTCACTTCGCTCACTCGCGACGACGTCGCCGAGGTGCGCCTGTCCGACCTCGAGAAGCTCGCCGTTGCGGAAGTCGACCTTGCCGCCCTGAGATCGGCCGGCATCGTCCCGCAAAGCGCGCTCGGCGCGAAGATCATCGTTTCGGGGAAGCTCAGCAGGAAGCTCTCCGTCAAGGGCGACGTCAAGGCCTCGAAGGGCGCGCGCGCGGCGATCGAGAGCGCCGGCGGGACGGTGGAGGTGCTCGAACCGAAGGTCGAAGCGAAGCCCAAGAAGGACAAAAAGAAGCCCAAGCCTGAGGCGAAAGGCGCGGAAGAGGGTCAGAAGGCCTGATGGCGAATCCGCTTCCCAACGTCGGCAAGGGCCAGAAGTACGGCGACCTGAAGAAGAGGCTCCTGTTCCTGCTGGGCGCCCTGGTCGTGTTCCGCATCGGGGCGCACATCCCGGTGCCGGGAATCGACCCGGTCAGGCTCGCCGAGCTCTTCGCCGGTAACCAGACCGGCATCCTGGGGATGTTCAACATGTTCTCGGGCGGGGCGCTGTCGCGCTTCACCATCTTCGCCCTGGGCATCATGCCGTACATCTCGGCCTCGATCATCATGCAGCTCATGACCACGGTGAGCCCGCAGCTCGAGCAGCTGCGCAAGGAGGGCGAGTCCGGGCGCCGCAAGATCACGCAGTACACCCGCTACGGGACGCTCTTCCTGGCGCTCTTCCAGGCCACCGGCATCTCGATCGCGCTCGAGTCGCAATCGGGCCTCGTGCTGGAGCCGGGCCTCATGTTCCGCATAACCGCGGTGACGACGCTCGTCACCGGCACCATGTTCCTGATGTGGCTCGGCGAGCAGATCACCGAGCGCGGCCTCGGCAACGGCATCTCGATCATCATCTTCGCCGGCATCGCCGCGGGCCTGCCGAACGCCATCGCCGGCACCCTGGAGCTGGTGCGCACCGGCTCGATGCACCCGCTTACGGCGCTTTTCATCGCCATGGCGGTGCTCGCGGTCACCGCCGTGGTCTGCTTTGTCGAGCGCGGCCAGCGCAAGATCCTGGTCAACTACGCCAAGCGCCAGGTCGGGAACCGGATCTACGGGGGGCAGAGCTCGCACCTGCCGTTCAAGCTGAACATGTCCGGCGTGATTCCGCCCATCTTCGCCTCGTCGCTGATCCTGTTCCCGGCGACGGCGCTCAACTGGTTCGGGTCCTCCGAGGGGCTGGTCTGGCTGCGCGACATCGCCGGCACGCTGAGCCCGGGCCAGCCTATCTACGTGATGCTGTACGCGGCGCTCATCATCTTCTTCTGCTTTTTCTACACCGCCCTGCAGTACAACCCGAAGGAGACGGCGGATAACCTCAAGAAGTCCGGGGCCTTTGTGCCGGGTATTCGCCCGGGCGACCAGACCGCGCGCTACCTTGAAAAAATCCTGACACGCCTCACTTTGGGGGGCGCGCTATACGTAACCGCGGTATGCCTGCTGCCCGAGTTCCTGATCCTGCGCTGGGGCGTGCCGTTCTATTTCGGCGGCACCTCGCTTCTGATCATCGTCGTGGTGACGATGGATTTCATGGCGCAGGTGCAGGCCTACATCATGACGCACCAGTACGAGAGCCTGCTGCGCAAGGCCAATTTCAAGGGCGGCCTGCCTGGCGGGGCGAGGTAAGGAGGCGGCGGAAGCCCCGATGGCCAAGGAAGACGTCATCGAGATGCAGGGCGAGGTGGTGGAGAACCTGCCGAACGCCACCTTCCGGGTGAAGCTGGAGAACGGTCACATCATCCACTGCTTCATCTCGGGGAAGATGCGCATGAACTACATCCGCATCCTGCCGGGCGACAAGGTGACGGTGCAGTTGACGCCTTATGACCTGACCAAGGGACGCATCACGTTCCGGGCGAAATAAACAGGAGAGATCCAGATGAAAGTGATGGCTTCGGTGAAGAGGATCTGCCGCAAATGCAAGATCGTGCGGCGCAAGGGCGTGGTGCGCGTGATTTGCGAGGACCCGCGCCACAAGCAGCGTCAGGGCTAGCCTTTGCCTTTTAAAGCCTTGACAAACCAGCTATAATTTCAGGTTCCCTATGGCACGCATTGCAGGCATCAACATTCCCAATCATCAGCACGCCGAGATCGCGCTCACCGCGATCTACGGCATCGGGCGCTCGCGCGCGCAGGCGATCTGCGCCGCGGCCGGCGTGCAGGGCAACCGCAAGATCAAGGACCTGAACGACGCCGAGCTCGACCGGCTGCGCGAGAGCGTGCAGCGGCTCACCGTCGAAGGCGACCTGCGCCGCGAAGTTCAGATGTCGATCAAGCGGCTGATCGACCTGCAGTGCTACCGCGGCTCGCGGCACCGCAAGGGCCTGCCGGTGCGCGGGCAGCGCACGCGCACCAACGCGCGCACGCGGAAGGGACCGCGCAAGGCCGCGGTCAAGCTGAACGTGCCAGTCGGAAAAGTAGCTTAAGGAAAACGCCCCAATGGCGAGTCGAAACGCACCCACTAGGCAAGAGCTGCAGCAGACCGCGCAGGCGCGCGCGCGCAAGAAGGTCAAGAAGAACGTCGCCGAGGGCATCGCTCACGTGCACGCGTCCTTCAACAACACCATCGTCACGATCACCGACCGCCAGGGCAACGTCCTTTCCTGGGCGACTTCGGGCAACGCCGGCTTCAAGGGCTCGCGCAAATCGACGCCGTTCGCGGCGCAGGTCGCCGCAGAGCGCGCCGGGCGCGCGGCCCAGGAATGCGGCGTGAAGAACATCGAAGTGCGCATCAAGGGCCCCGGCCCGGGCCGGGAGTCCGCGGTGCGCGCGCTTAACGCGATCGGCCTCAAGATCGGCAGCATCGCCGACGTGACGCCGATCCCGCATAACGGCTGCCGCCCGCCAAAGCGTCGGCGAGTCTGAGGCTCACACAGGGATAACGAATGGCCAGAGTTCTGGACGCGAAGTGCCGCCAGTGCCGCCGCGAAGGCGAGAAGCTCTTCCTCAAGGCGGAGAAATGCTTCACCGACAAGTGCGCCATCGAGCGGCGCGCCTATGCGCCGGGCCAGCACGGCCAGAAAAGCGGCGCGCGGCTCTCCGACTACGGCAAGCAGCTGCGGGAGAAGCAGAAGATGCGGCGCATCTACGGCCTGCTCGAGCGCCAGTTCCGCAAGACCTACGCCGAGGCGTCGCGCTCCAAGGGCGTCACCGGCGAGCGGCTGCTGCAGTTGCTCGAATCGCGGCTCGACAACGTCGCCTACCGCATGGGCTTCGGCGGCTCGCGCAGCGAGGCGCGCCAGATCGTGCGCCACAACGCCATCCTGGTGAACGGCAAGCGGGTCAACATCCCGTCCTACGAGGTGAGACCGGGCGACGTGATCGAGGTCGCGCCCAAGGCGAAGGAGCACCTGCGCATCAAGGCCTCGGCCGAGAACACCTCGTCGCGCGGCCTGCCCGAGTGGCTGGACGTCGACGCGAAGGCCTTGAAAGGGACGTTCAAGGCGCTGCCGCAACGCGCCGAGCTTTCCTCGACCATCAACGAGAGCCTCATCATCGAGCTTTACTCGAAGTAATTTCAGTACTTAGGACAGCGAAGACATGCCCCAATCGGGATTTCTGAAGCCGCGTATTGTTGACGTTCAAAACCTTTCGCCCAACCACGCCCGGGTGACGATGGAGCCGTTCGAGCGTGGCTACGGGCACACGCTCGGCAACGCGCTGCGCCGCGTGCTGCTCTCCTCCATGCCCGGCTACGCCCCGACCGAGGTGCAGATCGCCGGCGTGGTGCACGAGTACTCCACGCTCGACGGCGTGCGCGAGGACGTGGTCGACATCCTGCTCAACCTCAAGGGCGTGGTGTTCCGCCTGCATAACCGCGCCGAGGCGATCCTCACCCTGAAGAAGAACGGCGGCGGCAACGGCATGGTCACCGCGTCCGACATCGAGCCGGCGCACGACGTCGAGATCGTGAATCCCGACCACGTCATCGCCCACCTCGCCTCGGGCGGCAAGCTCGAGATGCAGGTCAAGGTCGAGTCCGGCCGCGGCTACGTACCGGGGAACATGCGCTACCTGCCCGAGGAGACCAAGGGCATCGGCCGCATCATTCTCGACGCTTCCTTCAGCCCCGTGCGCCGCGTGTCGTACGCGGTGGAGTCGGCCCGGGTCGAGCAGCGCACCGACCTCGACAAGCTGATCATGGACATCGAGACCAACGGCGCGATCGAGCCGGAGGAAGCGATCCGCTACGCCGCGCGCGTGCTGGTCGATCAGCTCTCGGTGTTTGCTCAGCTCGAAGGCACGGCGCTTCCCACGGAGCAGGTGAAAACCCCGGCGGTCGACCCGATCCTGCTGCGCCCGGTCGACGATCTCGAGCTAACAGTTCGCTCGGCCAACTGCCTCAAGGCCGAGAACATCTACTACATCGGCGACCTCATCCAGCGCACCGAGACCGAGCTCCTCAAGACGCCCAACCTCGGCCGCAAGTCGCTGAACGAGATCAAGGAAGTGCTCGCCTCACGCGGGCTCACCTTGGGCATGAAACTGGAAAACTGGCCTCCCGCCGGTTTGGAGCATAGAACCTGATATGCGACACGGGGACGGACTTAGAAAGCTCGGGCGCACCACGAGCCACCGGCTCGCGATGCTGCGCAACATGACAGTGTCGCTCCTGCGCCACGAGGAGATCACCACCACGCTGCCCAAGGCGAAGGAGCTGCGCCGCGTCGTCGAGCCGATGATCACGCTGGGCAAGAAGCCGAGCCTCGCCAACCGGCGCCTCGCCTTCAACCGCCTGCGCGACCGCGACATGGTCGCCAAGCTCTTCGACGATCTCGGCCCGCGCTACGCCAAGCGCAACGGCGGCTACCTGCGCATCCTCAAGACCGGCTGGCGCAAAGGCGACAACGCCCCCCTGGCGCTCGTCACGCTGATGGACCGCGCCGAGGAAGGCGCGCAGCCCGCGGCCGCCGACGACAAGAAGGGCGAAGCCAAGGCTTCCAAGAAGACCGAGAAGAAAGAAGCCAAGGCCGCAGCGGCCTGATCTACACGGTCGGCCACGGCGCGCGCAGCGCCGAGCAGCTCATCGCGATCCTCAAGGAAGCCGGCATCGGCACGCTGGTCGACGTGCGCGCCTATCCGGCTTCTCGCCGCCACCCGCAGTTTTCCAAACAAGCTCTTTCTGCCTCCCTTGAGGAAGCCGGGATTGTTTATCTCTGGGAAGGCAAGGCGCTCGGCGGCATGCGTCCCTCGTACGCCGACCACATGCAGACCGAGCAATTCCAGTCCGCCGCCCGCGTTTTGTCCTCGATCGAGGGCCACGTCTGCATCATGTGCGCAGAGAGCAATCCCGCCGAGTGTCACCGTTCATTCATCGCCGACTGGCTCGTTGCGCATGGCGAGCGTGTGACGCATCTCCTGGATCTCGGCTGTCGGCAGCAGCATTCCGCCCGGCTCGTTTAGCAGCGCAGGAAGATTGGCACCCCGTCGTGGCGTAGACGGCTGCGTATGTGTCCTATGCCGTTTGCCTCTCGCATCTTCAGGCGTAGCGTACGCGCCAACATGCCGATACCTCCGCGGCCTTCGACGCCCTTGGGGAGCGCCTCGCCGAAATCCACCCTTTCGATTTACGAAGCCGCTGCTGTTTCGGCGATCTGCTTCGGCCTGTTCATCACCTGGTCGACCCAGGCGGTTCTGCGTGGTTTCCCCGAAGCTAGATTTTCTGCTTCCGGGCATGCCTGGATGGTATTGGTCGAGGCTGTCCTTGCCGCCGCCGCATTGCTGTACTTAAGTGCGCGAAATTTCGACATCCCCTCGCTCTATCCGCAGCCCGATGTGCGAGGCACTGTCCTGGGTTTGGGGCTGTTTGTGGCGGCATGGCTGGCTGGCGCCATCGCAATGGCGCTGTTTGCCAATCCCGCCGGGCGTTCCCAAATGACGGAGTTCTCCTTCAGCGGGGTAACGCTTGCTTCTACCGTCATCTTTGCAATGGTGAATGGCGCGTTTGAGGAGGTCTTTCTTCTTGGGGTACTGGTGCGTGGTCTTAGAGGCTACGGGCTCTCAATCGCAATCGGGTTCCCTTTGCTGGTCCGGGTGCTTTACCACTTGTATCAGGGTCCGCTCGGCGCCGTGTGGATTCTCGTATTCGGGCTGACCTTCACGTTTTTCTATGTCCGCAGCAGCCGGCTTTGGCCTGCAGTCTTCGCGCACACCCTCTGGGACATCGTACCCGTGGCGATCGCCGGGTACTGAGCCGCAATCGCAAGCCGCATCTCGACGGCGTTCCAATCAGACTCGTAAAGAACGGTCAGAAAGTGCCGTCCAAGGACAGTCCTTGACGCGACTGTGCACTATGCCCTGATGGCCGGAGAGTGGTTCCGGATTAGCATCGCGGGCCGGCGTGGCATGTTCATGGTGGAGAAGAAATGACGACCCTGTTGCTCGATCGCGATCTCATAGCCGAGATCAAGCGCGTGGGCCACGCCACCGGACGTCACGACCTGCACGCCGGGTTCGTCCGCAAGCTCGAGGAAACCCTGGCTGATTTTCCCGCAACGTTCTCCCGGCACCTCGCCCAAGGCGACACGGCGGCCGCGGTGCGCTCCGCGCATACGCTGAAGGGTTCCTGCCGCCAGATCGGCGCCCATGCGCTCGGCGATCTCTTCGCCGACATCGAGCGCAGCGCCAAGGCCGGGGATTACGCGGCGGCGAAGCGCATGTTCGAGAACGCCAGCGAGCTCGTTGCGCAGTCGATCGACGCGCTGAAGCAAGCCTAGTAGTTTTTTCCAAGTTCGACGCGCGCGGCCTCGGTGCCGTGACTTAGTGCCAGAACCGCACGAATCTCCATGCAAAACAAAGTGAAGGGGCGCTCCGAGGCGAGCGCGCGAAGCGATACTAGCGGCGACAACTGATCTATTTCGGGAGCATGCAATTGGCTGACACGGTGCTGGTGATGTGCATTCTGATGAGCGCGTACTTCATACGCGGGATCACGGGCTTCGGCTCGGCGCTGATCTCGGTCCCGTTGCTCGCGCTGTCCCAGCCGCTGCAGTTCGCGATTCCGCTGGTGCTGGCGCTCGACTTCACGGCCTCGGTGGTCCTCGGGAGCACCAACACGAAGAAGGCCAACTGGTCCGAGATCAAGATTCTTCTGCCCGCCGGGATGACCGGCGCGAGCATCGGCGCGTTCGCGCTCCTGCGGCTGCCCACCGAGCCCGTGCTGGTGGCGCTGGGCGCCTTCACCATGTTCTTCGGCTTCCGCAACATCTTCGGACTGCAGCCGGCAGGTCGGCTGTCGCGGTCCTGGGCGATCCCGGCCGGCCTGGCCGGCGGCGGCGCCGGAGCGCTTTTCGGGGCGGGCTCTCCGCCGTACATCATCTACCTGACGCGCCGCCTGCTCGACAAGAGCGAGGTCCGCGCCACGTTCTCGTGGCTGATCGCCATCGACGGCGGATTCCGGCTCGGGTTGTTCCTGGTGGCGGGGCTGCTGTTCGAGCCGAAGCTGCAGATGGCGTACGCCCTCGGCCTCATGCCGATGGCGCTCGGCCTCTACATGGGCAACAAGGTGCACATGGACATCACGAGCGAGGGCATGCTGAAGGTGGTCGGGACGCTCCTGGTGCTGAGCGGCCTGTTGCTTTGCCTGAAGGTGGCGACGTAGGCGTCGCCTGAATCCATCAACGGCTTCGGGGGGAGTCCGTCATGATGCGAAGAAGGATCACGCAAGCAGTCCTGGCCCTGGCGGCGGCCGCCGCGCTGTATTCGCCAGGCGTGGAGGCGCAGCAGGCTCATACCTTCTACGTCCTCCACCAGCGGACGGTCTCGCTGACGGCGCAGTACTGGAACCCGATCCTCACCTACGTCGGCCGCAAGAGCGGCGTGCCGCTCGAGCTGAAGCTCGCCAAGACGGCCGGGGAAGGCAACGCGAACGCCGAGGCGGGCGCGTACGAGTTCCTGTACACCAACCATTTCTTCACTCCGGAGCGCGACCGCCTCGGCTACAAGGTCATCGCGCGTCCGGCCGGTCCGGGCATCCGCTCCCAGATCGTCGTGCCGCTCGACTCGCCCATCCAGACGCTGCAGGACCTGCAGGGCAAGGAGGTCGCGTTCGTGTCGCGCGACGGCTTTACCGGCTACTGGCTGCCGTTCGACGCGCTTCTCAGGTCGAAGGTCAATGTCAAGGTCGTGTTCACGGGTAACCAGGAGGCCTCCTCGGCGCAGCTCAGGGTCAACAAGGTCGCCGCCGCGGGCGTCAACAGCTCGGTCATGGCGCGCTACGGCCGGCGCGAATCGTTCGAATACCGCGCGCTGTGGACTTCGGAGATCTACCAGGACCTGTGCATCATGGCGAACCCGAAGGTGCCGGCCGACAAGGTGGCCGCCGTCAAGGCCGCCCTGATCGGCATGGCGAGCGACCCGGAGGGCCGCAAGATCCTCGAGGCCGGCGCCGACCTCCTGAAAAGCAACGGCGAGCTCGGCTTCGTCCCCGCGGACAACCGCGACTACGACAACTACCGCAAGTTCTACCGCACCACGCAGGTGAAGTAGCCCTGCGCCGACAGCCATGAAAAACGTGCGGATGTTCCAATTCTGGAGGAACTGGGGGCTGATCTCGCGCCTGATGCTCGCGGTGGGCATCGCGATCGTCGCCGCGGGCGGCGTGCAGACCGCGCTCCTCGTGGCCGAAGGCGCGGCCGAGCACTCGGCGCGGCTGGCGCGCGAGCAGAAGGAGACGCTTGCGTTCATCGCCCCGCTGGTGGCCGACCAGGCGCTGGTCGGGGAGTACGCCGCGATCGACCAGCTCCTGAAGAACCAGGTCAAGCGCGGCGAAGTCGACCGCTTCACGTGGGTCGACAAGGACGGCAGGCGCATCGTCGCGCAGGACGTGCCCGACAAGCTCGACGCGCCGAACTGGTTCGCGCGCGTGGCCGAGATCGAGCACGAGGAGCAGAGCATTGAGGTGACGGCGGGCGGGGTGGGATACGGCACGCTGACCGCGGTGATGACTCCGGTGAAGGCGCACAACCGGCTGTGGCAGCAGTTCGTCAAGCAGCTGCAGATCGTGGCGGTGACGCTCTTCCTCATGCTGCAGTTCATCTGGCTCATTTTCCGCGGCAACCTCGGCACGCTGCGCATGCTGGCCGAGGGCGCGAACCGCTTCAGCTTGGGCGACCACGCGGTGCGCATCGACGCGGAGGGCGCCCCTGAGGTGCAGCTTGCCGCCGAGGCGTTCAACAACATGGCGAACAACACCGAGCGCCTGATCGCCTCGCTGGGCGAGAGCGAGTCGAAGAACAAGCTGCTGGCGACGATCGTCGAGCAGTCGAGCGAGGCGATCTGGACGCGCAACCTGCGCGGCAACGTCACCAGCTGGAACTCGGGCGCCGCGGCGATGTTCGGCTACCGGCCCGATGAGGTCATCGGCCACGCCCTGAACGTCGGCGGATCGACGCCGGACGACGAAGACGCGCGCATGCGCCGCATCGTGGCGGGCGAGAAATTCTCCTACGACGCCCGCGCCACCACCCGGGCCGGCACGGCCATCGACATCCAGGTCTCGGTGGCGCCGCTCTCCGACGACGCGAACCAGTGCATCGGCAGCATCGCCGTGGCAAGGGACGTCACGCAGCACAAGCGCAGCGAGGAAGCACTGCGCCTCGCCCGCGAGGCCGCCGAGCTCGCGAACCACGCGAAGAGCTCGTTCCTCGCCCGGATGAGCCACGAGATCCGCACGCCCATGAACGGCGTTCTCGGCATGGCGGAGCTGCTCCTCGAGACCGGCCTCACCAGCACGCAGCGCAAGTACGCCGAGACGGTGCAGCGCTCCGGCAAGAACCTGCTCGGCCTGATCAACGACCTGCTGGATTTCTCCAAGATCGAGGCCGGCAAGCTCGAGCTCGAGAGCGCCGACATGGACCTGCGCCGCACCATCGAGGACACCGTGGAGCTGCTCGCGGACCGCGCCCACGTGAAGGGCCTGGAGCTCGCGTGCGGCATCCCGAGCGAGCTCAGCACCCTGGTGAGGGGCGATTCGCTGCGCCTCGGCCAGGTCCTGACCAACCTCATCGGCAACGCGATCAAGTTCACCGAGCAGGGCTCGGTGGTGGTGCGGGTGGCGAGCGTCGAGGAGACCGAGAAGAGCGTCACCATGCGCTTCGACGTGAGCGACACCGGCGTCGGCATCAAGCCGGAAGCCCAGTCGCGCATCTTCGACGAGTTCATGCAGGCCGACGGCTCGACCACGCGCAAGCACGGCGGCTCCGGGCTGGGGCTCGCCATCAGCAAGCAGCTGGTGGAGATGATGGGCGGGACGATTCACGTCGAGTCCTCGCCCGGCTCCGGCTCGAACTTCTGGTTCACCAGCAAGTTCGAGAAGCAGCCCGCGCAATCGCAGCAGGGCCCGCGCTCGGTCGCGATCGGCCTGCTCACCGGCCTGCGCGTCCTGATCGTCGAATCGAGCGCTGTCAACAGCAGCATCCTGCAGTCGCAGATGGGCAACTGGGAAATGAACATCCGCGTGGCCGGGACGCCGAGGCAGGCGACCGATCTGCTGGCGGAAGCCGCCGCGCGCGGCGTTCCCTACGACATCGCGCTCATCGACCTGGCGAAGCCCGGGCTGGACGCCCTCGAGTTCGCGCGCGCCATGCGCCGGCGCACCGAGCTCGCACCCCTGCGGCTGGTGATGCTGACCCGCCGCCACGCCGACATCAAGAGCGCGCGCGACGCCGGCTTCGATGCCTGCCTGGTCAAGCCGGTGCGCCAGACGGTGCTGTACGAATGCCTGGTGAACGCGATGGCCGGCCGGACGCACGAGCCGGTCGAGGCGCCGCCGCTCTCCAAGCCGGCGAGCACCGCCCCGGCGGCGCTGCGCGGCAACATCCTCCTGGTGGAAGACAACCTCATCAACCAGCAGGTGGCGCTCGGCATCCTGCAGCTGCAGGGCTACAGCGTGACCGTGGCGGCGAACGGAAAGGAAGCGCTGGACGCCCTCGCGGCCGGCGCGTTCGACCTGATCCTGATGGATTGCCACATGCCCGAGATGGATGGCTTCGAGTGCACGGCGGAGATCCGCAAGCGCGAGCAGGCCTCGGGCGGCAAGGTCATCCCGATCGTTGCGCTGACCGCCAACGCGATGGCGCAGGACCGCGAGGAGTGCCTGAACGCCGGCATGGACGACTACCTGAGCAAGCCCTTCAGCATGCAGACCCTCCAGGACATGCTCGACCGCTGGATGCCGCAGGCCGGCGCCGCGCTGGTGCAGGTCGTCATGCCCGCGCAGGCAAAGGGCACCGGGATCCTTGATCGCCAGGTGCTCGACCAGCTCGGCACGCTGCGTACCAACGGCAGGCCCGAGCTCCTCGCCCGCACGATCGACCTTTATCTCGCCGAGTCGCCCAAGCTGCTGCAGAAGCTGAAGCACGCGGCGAGCGCGAACGATGCCTCGGAGATCGCGCGTTCGGCGCACTCCCTCAAGTCTTGCAGCGCCAACGTGGGCGCCACGCTGCTGAGCCGTTATTGCGCGGACATCGAGGCTTCCGCACGGCGCTCCGACACCAAGGAAGCCCGCCGCCTTTTCGGCCGGATCGAGACCGAGCACGGCCGGGTGCAGACGGCGCTCGGCGCCGAAGTCGAGCTGCTCGCGAACGAAGCTTGAAAAGCATGGCCCAGGCCGAGATCGAGCTGCACGAAGCGCCGCTCGACAACACCCCGGTCACGAACGGCCTCTATATCGCCCACGTGGCGGTGCCGTGCCGCGACCTGGACGAGGCGGCGCGCTGGTACGCCGAGGTGCTCGGGGCGCAGCCCGTGCGCAAACTCAAGGATCGCGTCACGTTCAGCTTCGGCGGCGTGCTGCAGCTTGTCTGCCACCTCGAGCGCCGCGCGGTCTTCCAAAATCCGCGCGCCTATCCGCGGCATCACGGCCTCACGTTCCTGCGCATGGAGGACTTCGCCAGGATGCGCGACCATGTCGTGAGATCGGGCGTGAAGTTCCTGCAACGCCCGGCGCTTCGATTCGCGAACACGCCTCACGAGCATCAGACCTTCATGGTGGCGGATCCATCCGGCAACGTAGTCGAGTTCAAGTGCTACGTCCGGCCGGAGAACAGCTACTAGATGACCAGGATCGCCCGGTAGTCGTTGACGTTGGTGCGGGTCGGGCCGGTGACCACGAGATCACCGAGCGCGCTGAAAAATCCGTAGCTGTCGTGCCCCGCGAGCAGGTTCTTCGCACTCAGCTTCTCCCGGACGGCTCTCTCGAGCGAATCCGGAGCGAGCACCGCGCCGGCGTTGTCCTCCGAGCCGTCGATGCCGTCGGTGTCCGCGGCGACCGCCCAGACCCCGCCGGTCTCGATTCCGAGCGACAGCAGGAATTCGCAGCAGCGGCCGCCGCGGCCGGCTTCGCCGAGGATCGTGACCGTGCACTCGCCCCCCGAGATGAGCGCCACCGGCGGTTTCCAGGGCCTGCCGTATCGGCGGATCTCCTGGATCACGGACGCGAACACCTTCGCCACCTCGCAGGCTTCCCCGGTGAGGGTGTCGCCGAGGATCACCGGCTCGACGCCTTTCGCCTTGAACACACCGGCGGCCGCCTCGAGCGAGCGATGCGCGGTGGCGATCACTTTGTTTTCCACTCTCGCGAACACCGGGTCGCCTGGCTTCGGGGTCTCGTCGGCGCCCCTTTGCAGCCGCTGCCTGACCGCCGGCGGCGGCGCGACGCGGTAGCGCGCGAGGATCTCCCGGGCGTCCGCGTAGGTGGTCGGATCGGGCGCGCAGGGGCCCGAAGCGATGTGCGTGGGATCGTCGCCCGTCACGTCGGAGATGATGAGCGCCATGACCGGCGCCCGGGAGGCGGCGGCGAGACGACCGCCGTGGATCGCCGAGAGATGCTTGCGCACGGTGTTCATTTCCTGGATCGCGGCCCCGCTTCGCAGCAGGTCGCGGGTGACGGCCTTGAGCTCTTCCATGGGGACGTCGGGCGCGGGAAGCGAGAGCAGGCTGGAGCCGCCGCCCGAGAGCAAGGCGAGGAGAAGGTCGTTTTCCTTCAGGTCGCGTACCCGGGTAAGGATTTCGCGGGCGGCGGTTTCACCCGCCGCGTCGGGAACCGGATGCCCGGCCTCGACCACGCGGACCTTCCGCGTCGGCAGCCCGTGACCGTAGCGAGTGATGGCAATTCCGTCGAGCTCGCCGCGGTAGCTCGTCTCGACTGCAAGCGCCATGGAGGCCGCCGCCTTGCCTGCGGCGGCGACAAACGTGCGGCCGCGCGGCGGCGACGGCAGGTGCGGCGCGAGAATCTGCAGCGGGTCGGCCGCCGCGACCGCGGCACGGAAGCTGTCCTCGAGCAACCCTCGCATCAGGCGGGCGCGAAGTCGAGCTTCGCGGCATCGGGCCCGAGGTTGAAGTATTTCGGATAAGTCTCGCTGAACGCGCGCCTGATCTCGTCGGCGGGCACGTCGTCGTAGCTGCCGCGGTCGCGCACGTACTCCATGTGCCTGCGGTTGTCCTCGTCGAACGGATGGAACAGGGAATCGGTCCGGCCGTCGAACTCGAGCGGCTTGACGCGGAACCGCGTGCAAAGGGTCAGATTGAAGGCCGGCGTCGCCTTGACCCACTTTCCATCGAGCAGAAGCTCGGTGTAGCCATGGAACACGAAGAGATCGGTCCCCATCTTCGCGGTGAGCTCGGGCGTCGTGATGTGATTCTTGACGTCGGCGTAGCCGACCCGCGCCGGAATGCCCACCGCGCGCGCGCACGCCGCGAGCAGCGCCGCCTTGGGCACGCACCAGCCGCTGCCCTGCTCGACGCACACGGATGCGCGGTAGGTGTCGTCGAGGGTGAAGTTCTGGAAGGGGTTGTAGCGGATCCGGTCGCGTACCGCGTAATAGAGCGACACCGCTTTTTCGCGTGCATTACCCCCTCTCGAGTACTCCTCCGAAAAGGCAATTATTGCGGGGTGATCGCTATCCACGAAGCGCCCGGGATCGAGATGTTGGTTCATTGGTCGAGCTTCATGAGCTTGCGCAGCCCGGCGAAGAGCGGGCTCGCCTGCTCCGCGAGCCCGTCCAGTACGGAAAAATGGTGCGTTCCCGGCATTGGGATGTCGCCGGCAAAGGCCGCGCGCCAGCGCTCGCCGATGAGGGCGTTCTGGCGATGGAATTCGCTCGACTCGTCGCCGCCGACGCAGGTCATGACCGGGCAGCGCGTAGCCGGCGTCATCAGCGCCGGCGAAACGCGCGCGGCCGACGCCTCGTCCAGGCGCAGGTCCGGCTGCAGGAAATCGACCTCGACGAGCGGCCGCAGGTCGTAGACGCCGCTGATGGCGAGCGCCCCCTTCCACAGATCCTTCGGCAGGCGCCGGTCGAACCCCGGCCACTGCGCGCACATCATCATCGCGGCCAGGTGGCCGCCCGCCGAATGGCCGCCGACGTAGAGGCGGTCCTGGTCCATGCCGTAGTCCTCGGCGTGCAGCCACAGCCAGCGGCTGGCGCGAAGCATCTGCTGGACGATTTCCTCGATGCTCACCCTCGGGCACAGATCGTAATTGACCACCGCGAGAGAGATGCCCGCGTCCACCAGCGCGGGCGCGAGGAACGAGAAGTCGCTCTTGTCGAGCGAGCGCCAATAGCCGCCGTGGATGAACATGAAGCAGCTGCCGTCGCCCTTGCGCGCCGGGAAGAGATCGAGCTTCTCGCCGGGCATCGTGCCGTACGCGAGGTCGAGCTGCGAGCTCATGCGGCTGCGCGCTTGCGCCGAGGACTGCTGCCAGTGCGCGAAATACCGCGGATGCTCGGGGACGAGCTCGCGGTTGTTGTATTCGCGGTTGAGGAAAGCCTTGTCCGGTGCGTTCATGCGTTGCGCACCCGGCCCTTCTGCCGGAGCGAAAAATTCATTATAAAGTGTCGCCGTCGCGGCATGGAGGAGGCATCGCGTGACGGACGGGATGGGCTTCGCGGCGGTTCGCGGGATGATCCGCATGCTGCTGGCGGTGTTCTACCGGCGCATCGAGGTGATCGGCGCGGAACGGATCCCTGATCGCGGCGGACTGATCGTCGCCGCCAATCACCACAACTCGCTGGTGGACGCGATGATCCTGCTCGCCGTCGTGCCGCGCCGGCTGCGCACGCTCGCCAAGGCGCAGCTCTTCGACCATCCGCTGATCGGGCCCTTTCTGCGCCTGCTGGGGGCGCTGCCGGTCCACCGCCGCCAGGAAGCGGGCGACGACCCGCTCAAGAACGAGTCGCTGTTCGCGGAGACGACCCGCACGCTGCGCCAGGGCGGCGGCATCATCATTTTTCCCGAGGGGCGCACCCAGCCCGAGCCGGTATTGCTCGAGCTGCGCACCGGGACGGCGCGCATGCTGCTCGCGGCGCGGCCCGCCGAGGTGACGCTGCTGCCCGCGGGACTGGTGTTCGAGAAACCCGGCATCTTCCGCGAGGGGCGTGCGCTCGTGCTGTTCGGCGAGCCGGTGCCCGTTCAGGAGTGCTGCGCGTTTGCCCTGAGCGAGCCGCAGGCGGCGGCGCGCAAGCTGACGGAGCTCCTGACTCGCTCGCTGCGCGAGCTGATCGTGGAGGCACAGGACTTGGAGACGCTGGGCCTGCTCGAGCTGGCCGAAGGGATCTGGGGCAGCCCGGGCGGTGCGCCGCGGGCGCCCGTGCAGCGGGTGCGGTGGCTGCAGCGGGCCGCGGACGCCTACCAGCGGCTGCTCCAGCGGGCGCCCGAACGCCTCGAGCAATACGTGCGCCGCCTGCAGAGCTTCGCCGCGGATCTCGAGGCGGCCGGGCTGACGGTCGCCGCGCTGGCACAGCAGCGCTCGGCGGGACGCGCAGTGCGCTTCGCGCTGCGGCAGGCGTTCGCTCTGCTCGTCGGCGCGCCGCTCGCGGCCTGCGGGTTCCTCATCCACGGCGTGCCGTATGCCTTGGTTGTCGTCGCGCTGGCCTGGATTCCGCATACCGCAGAAGAGGAAGCCACCGACAAGATGGCCGCCGGACTGGTGCTCTATCCGCTGTTCTGGTGCCTGGAGGGCTGGCTGCTCTGGCACTACGGAGGGGCAGTGGCGCTCGCCGTTTTCATCGCCCTGCTCGTGCCGGCAGGGTTCGTTGCGCTGTCGTGGCGAGCGAGGATCGCGCGCGTCGGCCGCGAGGTCAGGGGGCTGGCACGGGCGCTGCGCGAGCCGGGCGTGCTTGCAAGGCTGCGCGGCGAGCGCGATCAGCTTCTGCAGGAGCTGAAAGAGCTCGCGCTCCTATCGGACGCGCTGAGCCGGGGAAATTCCGAGATGACAAGGTGACTTGATGACACTCTGGGTGCTCAAGTGCGTGGCGGTCGCCGGCGGCCTCGGCGCCTGGTTCCTCACCCAGGCCTGGATCGGGAAGCGGCCGTTTCCGAGCGGCGAGCTGCAGGACCGCGTGCACGACGTGACCGCGCCGCTGAATCGCTGGCTGCTCGATCATCCCCGCCACGCCGACGCGCTGCTCATCGCAACCTCGGCGCTGATCGACATCGTCGCCATATGGCTGCTCTACAGCGCGATCTTCGGGCCGAGCCTGGGGCCGTTCATCGGCCTGCTGCTGCTCTTCGTGCTGCGGCAGGTCTGCCAGGGGCTGTGCGCGTTGCCGCCGCCGCCGGGCATGATCTGGCGCAGCCCGGGCTTTCCTTCGGCGCTGGTGACCTACGGCACGGCGGGCGATCTCTTCTTTTCCGGCCACACCGCCCTTGCGGTGTACGGCGGCCTGGAGCTCGCGCACCAGTTCGGCGGCTGGGGCATCGCCGCCGGCGCCGCTTTCGTGGCGATCGAGGCGGCAACGGTGCTGGTGCTGCGCGCGCACTACACGATGGACGTCCTTGCCGGCGCGCTCGCGGCGCTGTGGGTATGGGGCGTGGCGCAGTGGCTCGCGCCGCCGCTCGATGCGCTGCTCGCTGCGCTCGCTTCCTAGCGCCTAGCTCTTGACCGGCTTCAGCCAGGTCACCGGCCGGCCGAGCGAGGCGCCGAGCGCCCGGCCTTCAGGGTCGGCCAGCGCAGCTTCCCGGGCTTTGCGGATGGCACGCGCCTGTTCTGCCGGGTCGCCGGTGGCGGGGTTCTCGACCAGCGCGTCGACGATGGCGAGGAAGTTCGCCTTGCCGCGCCGATGCGTTTCGCCGTAACCCTTGATGAGGCGGGCACAGTCGGCCACCTCGAGCGCCAGCGCCGCATCGCGCCTGGCCGCGTCGGACACGAGGGCTAGCCAGCGCTCGATCAGCTGCTGTTCCTCGTGGTAGCGATAGCTGAAGGGGCGCAGCGGCCGCAGCCACGCCAGCGAGCGCACGAGCGCGAAGCCGAAGACGCCGCTCGTCTTGATGTGCATGCCGACGTTGTAGGCGTCGAGCTTGCCGCGCTTCTCGGCCCACGCCACAAGCCTCCTTCCAAGATGTCGCGGCAAGACAGACGCGAATTCCTCGATGCCTGGCTTGAGGTAATCGATCACCACCACCGGCTCGCCATCCTTCGCGCCCACCTCCTTGCGGATCCTTTCGAAGCGAGAGGCCCGCGTCTTCAGATCGGCGACGCGGACGATGTCCTCGTAGGCCATCCACAGTGCGAGGTGGCGCGCCACTTCGGCGGCGAGGCGGTTGTCGCCGTCGAGGAAGGGCTGCATGCGCTGCTCGTAGAGCTTTGCATAACGCTCGCCCTGGTACTCGCGCAGCCTTTTCAGCGCGAGCCGCATCACCTCGTGCAGCTCGGTCGCGCGCCGCGGCGGCGCCGGCTCCCCGGGAGCGGGACGCTGGCCGAGCGCGATCTCGTAGCCCGCGGCGAAGCCGCGAAGGCTCGCCTCGGCGCCGCGGCCGCCCTGGCGAATCGCCTCCTCACAGGCCTCGCGCTTCAGGGGCAGCCCGCCGCTTCCCGCCACGGCGCCGAAGAGCACGGCGTTGATGACGGTGCCGCTTTCCTGAGCGAGCTTGCGCATGTCGAAGAGAAGCGAGCGCTGCGCGAGCTGCCTCGCCGCCTCGACGACGCGCGCGCCGTCGTAGCGGCCGTCGGCCATCTGCATCTTCTCCACGGTCGCATAGATGCGGTGCGTCGAGGCAATGAGCGTGGTGCGCGCCGGGCTCACATAGCCGTTCGCCATGGCACGCCCGGCTTCGATCAGCTCGGAGGCCACCATGATGTCGACGTTGCCCGGGCTCGGGGTAAGCGAGAGGATCGGCTCCCGGCCGCCGAGCTCGGTCTTACTCGCCGGGTAGATCTCGAGGTAGTAGGTCGTCGCCCCGGTGCGCTGCGCGACGCCCGGGATCGAGGTCGCCTGGGCGGGCAGGCCGGACTGGGTGGCGGCCTCCATCAGCCAGTCGGCCATCACGCCGCCGCCTTCGCCGCCGAGGGCGGCGATGAGAATCGTGATCGGACGTTCGGGAAGGGTCATGCGAACCTGCAGATCAGTTTGTCCCACCATGTGGGGTTCTGGATCACTTCAGCCCGGTAGAACGACGGGCACAGCACCGCGGCATGGGCATTCTCACCGCAGAGCCCGCAGCCGACGCAGCCGTCGATCACCGTCGCGACCGGGTCGCGGCGCAGCGGGTCGGGGTTGTCCTTCACCGTCAGCGTCGGGCAGCCCGAGAGGCGGATGCACGAGTGGTCGCCGGTGCAGGTGTCTTCATCGACGCCGTATTTCACCCTAACATGCCTTTCCCCGGCCGAAAGCCGCTTTGAAACCTCGGGACGCAGCCGCCGCTGCCGCTCGAGCTGGCACTCGCCTTCTGCGACGATGACCTTGAGGCCCTTCTCGGGGCTGGTCATCGCCTCCTTGTAGACCTTGGCGACTTCGCCGACTTTGTAGTTGTTCACCGTGCGCAGCCACTTCACGCCCAGGCCGGTCAGGGTGTCCTCGATCGTGCGGTCGGCGTGGGCTGCGCTCTGCCCGACCGCCACCATGCGCGCGTCCTCGGGCGGTGAAGAGAGGAGCTCCTGCGTACCGGTGGCGGAGGCGTAGCCGTTCTTCATCACGACCAGCACGCCGTCGCCCTTGTTGAGCAGGTTCGAGGCGACCCCGGAAAGCAGGCCGTTGTGCCAGAAGCCGCCGTCGCCCATCACCGCGACCGCGCGCTTCGACGACATCGGGTTGACGCCGGCCGCGGCGGCGAGGCTCATGCCGTACCCGAGCAGTGTATTGCCCTGCGAGAACGGCTCGAACGACGCGAAAGCATGGCAGCCGACGTCCATCGAGACGTGCGGCCTGCCGATGTCCTGCGCCACCAGCTTCATCGCCGAGAACACCGGCCGCTCCGGGCAGCCGATGCAGAAGCTCGGCGGGCGGACCGGCAACGCGCCGAGCGCCGCGTCGGCATCCTTCTTCGCCTTCTCGACCTGCCCTAGCCAGCTTGCACCGGGCGAAGTGTCCAGATGCGGTGCGTGCTGCGCGAGGAACTTCGACAGCCCCTTCACGAGCGATTCGACGGTGTACTCGCCCGCCATGTGCATGCAGTCCTTGCCATGCAACTTCGCCTCCACGTCGGCGCGGCGCAGGATGGTCGCGATCTCCTGCTCGATGAACTCCGGTTGCCCTTCCTCGAGAACCAGAATTGCTTCTTTGTCTTTCGAGAATTCGACTATTTCTTCCGGCACCAGCGGATAAACGACGTTCAGCGCAAGCGTCGGCAGCGGCGTGGCGCCGAACTGGTCGGCGAGGCCCATCATGCCGAGCGCGCGCTGCAGGCCGTTGTAGAGGCCGCCCTGCACGATCAGGCCGACCTTTTCCGCGCCCCCGAGGAGCTCGTTCAGTCTGTTCCTTCGAATGAATTCCCTGGCCGCAGGCAGGCGCACGTCGCTCTTCAGTTTCTCCTGGCGGAAGGTCGCCGGCGGGTGGGCGAGCCGGTCGTAGATGAATTCCTCCGGCGGGCCGTCCAGCTTTTCCCGCGTGGAGACCGCGGGGGCCACATTGCGTTTGCTCTCGAACGAACCCCTGACGTGGCAGGCGCGAATGCGCAGCTCCATCATCACGGGGGTATTCGAAGCCTCCGAGAGCTCGAATCCCCTCTCCACCATCTCGACGATGGTGGCGAGGTTGGGCCGCGGGTCGAGCAGCCACATGAGCGACTTGAGCGCGAACGCGTGGCTGCGCTCCTGGGCGACCACGCCGCCTTCGCCGTAGTCCTCGCCGAGCACGATCAGCGTGCCGCCCATGACGCCGGCACTCGCCAGGTACGACAGCGCGTCGGCGGCGACGTTGGTGCCGACGATCGACTTCCAGGTGACCGCGCCACGCGCCGGATAGTTGATCGACGCGCCGAGCATCGCCGCGGCCGACGCCTCGCTGGTGCAGGCCTCGACGTGCACGCCGAGGTCGTCGAGATAGTCCTTCGCCTGCACCATCACGTCGAGCAGGTGCGACACCGGTGCGCCTTGATAGCCGCCGACGTAGGACACGCCCGACTGCAGCAGCGCCTTCGTCACGGCGAGGATGCCCTCGCCGTGGAAAGTCTCGCCGTCGCCGAGCTTCAGCGCGCGGATTTCTTCAGTGAATTGCCGTTCCATGCCAGAGGTTTCTCACGAAGAAAACGAAGCGGTCCCAGGCGTTCGGGTTCTGCACGACTTCGGCCCGGTAGAAAGACGGACAGAGCACCGCGGCATGCGCGTTTTCGCCGCACAGGCCGCAGCCGACGCAGCCGTCGATCACGGTGGCCACCGGGTCGCGGCGCAGGGGATCGGGGTTGTCCTTGACGGTGAGCGTCGGGCAGCCCGAGAGCCGGATGCACGAGTGGTCGCCGGTGCAGGTGTCCTCGTCGACGCCATACCTTACTCTCACCACTCTCTCTCCCGACGAGAGCTTCTTCGCATTGACCGGCCTGAGCTTGCGTTGCCGCTCGAGCTGGCACTCGCCCTCGGCGATGATGACCTTCAAGCCCTTGTGGTCGGTGCTCATCGCTTCCTTGAGCGTCTTCGCCACTTCGCCGACGCGGTAGTTGTCGACGGTGCGGACCCAGTCGGCGCCGATGCCGGCGAGCGCACGCTCCATGCTCATGTCCGGCGCGTGGGTCTCGCTATGCTGCGGCGAGGAGGGCAGCTCCTGAGTGCCGGTGGCGGAGCTGTAGCCGTTCTTCATGATCACCAGGATGCCGTCGTTCTTGTTGAACACGGCGTTCGCGATTCCGGAGGTGAGGCCGTTGTGCCAGAAGCCGCCGTCGCCCATCATCGTCACGGTGCGCCTGGCGAACATCGGGTTCACCGCCGAGTTCGAGGCGAGGCCCAGGCCGTAGCCCAGCACGGTGTTGCCGATGTTGAACGGCGGCAGCGTCGAGAACAGGTGACAGCCGATGTCGGCCGAGAGGTGGAACGCGCCGGTGTCCTTCTCCAGCACTTTCATCGCGGAGAACACCGGCCGCTCGGGGCAGCCGACGCAGAAGCCGGGTGGCCGCTGCGGGAGCACGCCGAGGAGCTCCGACGCTTTTTTCTTCAAGCCTCCGATTTCGTCCACCACCCGGTTCGAATCGAAAAAGCGGGCAAGGCCGCTCAGGACGACCTCGCCCGTGTACTCACCGGCCATCGGCAGCACGTCCTTGCCGCTCACCTTCACGTCGTCGAGATCGGCGAAATGCGCGCTCCGCCGCAGCGCGGCCTGCACCGCGTCTTCGATGTACGCCGGCTGGCCCTCCTCGACGATCAGGATGGCTTGCTTGCCCCGTGCAAAAGCAACAATTTCATCGGGGACGAGCGGGTAGGTGACGTTGAGGCAGTAGATCGGCACGCGCGACGCGCCGAACACGTCGGCGAGCCCGAGCATCTGCAGCGCGCGCACAACGGCGTTGTACATCCCGCCCTGGCACAGGATGCCGACGTCGGTTCTTTCTCCCGGGAAGAATTCGTTCAGCCGGTTCTCTCTGATGAACTGCACCGCCGCGGGCCAGCGCACCTCGATCTTGTGCTTCTCCTGCGCGTAGGTCGCGGGCGGCAGGCAGATGCGGCCATAGTCGAAGTCGGGGTTTTCCAAGAGTCTCTTTTTCGAGATCCGCGGCTCCTGGTTTTTCTTGGTCCTGAAGCTGCCTTGAACGTGGCAGGCGCGGATGCGCAGCTCGAGCATCACCGGGGTGCTCGACGCCTCCGAGAGCTCGAACCCCTGTTCGACCATCTCGACGATCTTGGGCAGGTTGGGCCGCGGGTCGAGCAGCCACATCTGCGATTTCATCGCGAACGCGTGGGTGCGTTCCTGGATGATCGAGGCGCCTTCGCCGTAGTCCTCGCCGAGCACGAGCAGCGTGCCGCCCCTGACGCCGGCCGACGCGAGGTTCGAGAGCGCGTCGGAGGCGACGTTGGTGCCGACCGTCGACTTGAACGCGACCGCGCCGCGCATGGGGTAGTTGATCGAGGCGCCGAGCATCGCCGCGGCGCCGGCCTCGTTCGCATTGGTCTCGACGTGCACGCCGAGGTCGTCGAGGATGTCGCGCGCGTCGTTGAGCACGTCCATGACGTGCGACACCGGCGCGCCCTGGTAGCCGCCGACGTAGGCGACACCCGACTGCAGCAGCGCCTTGGTGACGGCGAGGATCGCCTCGCCGTGGAAGGTTTCGCCGTCGCCCAGCTTCAGCTTCTCGACTTCCTGCTTGAAGGATCTTTCCATTACACCAACACCTTAGGCAACCACACGGCGACCGCCGGGACCAGGAACACCAGCGCGAGGAGCAGCAGGCTCATCACGATGTAAGGCAGCACGGCCTGGAATATGTGCCCCATTCTCACCGTCGGCGGCGCCACGCCCTTCATCGTCATGAGGAGCAGCCCGTGCGGCGGCAGCAGCAGGCCGAGCTGCATGCAGATCAGGAACATGACGCCGAACCAGACCGGGTCGACGCCGTACTTCTGAACCAGCGGCATGTAAATCGGCAGGGTGATGAGCATCATGCTCACTTGCTCGACGAACAGGCCGAGGAAGATGAGGAGCAGCATCATCGCCGCGATCACCGCGAAGGGCGCCATCCCGGTCCCGGCGATCAGCTCGACCAGGCCGCTGCTCGCGCCGGAGAACGACAGCACCTGCGAGAAGGTGGTGGCGCCGACGATGATGAACAGGATCATCCCGGAGATGGCGGTCGTGCCGCGAAGCGCCATCACCAGATTTCTGATCGTCAGAGATCGGTACAGCATCGCGAGCACCATGGTGAAGAGCGCGCCGATCGCCGCCGACTCGGTGGGCGTCGCCCAGCCGGCGGACATCGACGCCACGACGACGGCGAAGATCGACACCAGCGGCACGACGTACTGCAGGAACGGGCGCAGGCGCTCCCATCCCCGGTACTCGACAAAGCTCGCGGTCGGCGCGAGCGCCGGGTTGAGCTTAACGCGCGTCACGATGTAGGCGACGAAGGCGACGCTGAGCAGCAGGCCCGGCACCACGCCGCCGATGAGGAGCTTCGAGATCGAGATCCCCGACAGGCTGCCGAGGAGCACGGTGAGCGCCGAAGGCGGGATCAGCATGTCGACGGCGCCGATCGCCATGAGCGGGCCGGTCGCCATGGTCGGGTGGTAGCCGCGGGCGAGCATCACCGGCAGCATCAGGCTGCCGAGCATCGCCGTGGTGGCGATGGTCGAGCCGGAAATCGCGGAGAACACGGTGCCGGCCACCACCGCGACCACGGCAAGGCGCCCAGGAAGCTGCCGGATCAGGCGCTCGACGCCGTCGATCACCTTCACCGCGAGCCCGGTGTGGAACAGCACCTCGCCCATCAGGATGAAGAGCGGGATCGGCGTGAGCGAAAAGCTCGCCACCGAGCCGACGCTGTTGCGCGCGAGCTGCACCAGCCCCGCCTCGCCGCCGAGGAAGAGCCACGCGCCCAGAAGATTGATGGCGAGGAAGGAGAACGCGACCGGCAGCCCGAGGAACAGCAGCAGCGTCGATCCGCCGAGCATCAGCCATGCCGCCGCGTCCCATGACATGGCGCCTCTAGCCGGTCGAGACCGCGTCGTCGCGCGGCGCGCGCTCGGCGGCGGCGAGGCGGCGCATGCGGAACAGCATCTCGATGGAAAGTGCGAGGAACGCGACCGGCAGCACGCTGAGCAGCCACCACTCCGGCGTCACCAGGGTCTTGATCGAGACCGACCCGGCCTTGAAGCTCGCGAACGCGGCGCGCGCGCCGTAGTAGGCGATGAAAGCCGAGCAGCCCAGCCCCAGGATGTCCACCATCCACTCGAACGTCCAGCCGACTCGCTTCGGCACGGCGCGCAGCACGATGTCCACGCGGATGTGCTGGCCGCGGCGCAGGAGCCAGGGCGCCGTGAGCATCGTCACGAGATAGAGCATCGCCTCGGAGATCTCGTTCGACCACTCCAGCCCGGCGAGACCCGGAACCACGCGCACGTTCCGCAGCAGCACGTCGGCGCAGATCATGAGCGTCATGGCGAACACGAGCGCGCACGCGACCAGGGCGGACGCCTCCAGAATCCTGCCGTACGCGGCCTCGGCTCGCTCCATCACGCTCGGTCCAATCACGGCTCGGTCCATCACGAGTTACTTAGCAAGCACCTTTTTCAGCTGCTCGCCGTACTGCGGGCTCGCCTTGATGGCATTCGCCCAGCCGATCT
>Ga0075424_100000509_pt1 | contig 30460 bp, 27 predicted proteins | sample SoiMethybrSBSTD3_FD_75301 | JGI IMG/M metagenome (GOLD analysis project Ga0075424, IMG submission 75301) | Bulk soil microbial communities from a Populus tree surrounding site in Tennessee, USA - Soil MetaG P. TD hybrid SBSTD3 | ecosystem: Environmental > Terrestrial > Soil > Tree plantation... | reverse complement strand
GGAGTACGTCGACCTGCTGGCGGAGCGCGTCGTTCAGCTCGGCGGGACCGCGGAAGGCACCGCGCGGGTCGTGGCGGAGCGCTCCGAGCTGCCGGAGTATCCGCTCACGATCTCGACGGGCGAGGAGCACGTCTGGGCCCTGTCCTCGGCGCTGTCCAACTTCGGCGAGCGCATCCGCCGGGCGATCGACCAGACGGCGGATCTGGGCGACGTCGACTCGTCGGACATCTGCACGGAGATCTCGCGCGGCACCGACAAGTGGCTGTGGTTCGTCGAATCGCACGCCGAAGGGGCGGTGCGGGCGCACCTGAAGGGCTGAGCGCTTACTCGTCCTCTGCTGCTTCGGCGTCTTTCAGCTCCAGCGCGAGTGGGTGCGTGCGGCGCAGGAGCAGGAACGCGACCAGCGCGCCCACCAGGCTGCCGCCCAGGATGCGCACCCAGGCGAGCTCCCCGAGGCCGACGTGCGACAGCAGCACCGTGACCATCGCGAGCCCGAACTCGACGATCAGGAGCCCGAACGCGACACCGATCAGCAGGCTGGGCTCCCGCTGGGCGCCGTGGATGGCCGACACGATGGCAATCCCGTAGACCAGGTTCAGCAGGTAGTGCCCAATGGTGAAGGTGACGACGCCGCCCAGCACCGTGAACGTGCGCCACGGCTCGCCCGCGACGAGATCGACAATCGCGATCCACAGCCAGATGCTCGTCGCGACGATGAGCCCGAGTCGGGCGCCCTCCCGCAGCGAATTGTGCGTCCGCGCCGGCGTTGACATGGGTGTCGCCTTTCGGTCCGGGTTATTGGGCAAACGCCAGGCGGGTGCGGTTGGTTCACGCCAGGCGGGCGGCGTCGTGTAGCTCGGCCGCGCAGCGATCCGCCTCACGCACGATCTCTTCGATCGGCGCGGTGAGGAGCTCGTGGCCGAGCACCACCGGCTGTCCACCTACGAACACATCGCGTACGTCGCTGGCGCGCGCCGAGTACACCACGAGCGATACGGGATCGCCGACCGCCGGGTGGAGATGCGGTTCGCGCAGGTCGAGGACGACGAGGTCGGCGCGCTTGCCGGGCGCGATCGAGCCGATCTCGCCCTCGAGTCCCAGTGCCCGAGCGCCGCCCAGCGTGGCCAGCTCGAGCACCCGGCCGGCGGGGAGGGCGTCGGCGCCCAGCCGCGGCTTCTGAATCAATGCGGCGAGGCGCATCTCGGCGAACACGTCGAGCCGGTTGTTGCAGGGCGCGCCGTCGGCCCCGATCGCGACCCGACACCCCGCGGTCAAGAGCTCCGGGATCTTGGCCACGCCGCTCGCGAGCTTCAAGTTGGACGATGGACAGTGCACCACGGTGGTCCCCTGGCGTGCGAGCCGTGCCGTCTCGTGCGCGTCCACCCACACGCAATGGGCGAGCGTGGCGCGCGGGCCGGAGATCCCGACAGAATCGAGATAGGCGATCTCCTCGAGCCCCGTGGTACGCAGCACCGTCTCGCGCTCGACGATCGTTTCGGCCGCATGGGTGTGCAGCTGGGCGCCGAACCGCTCGGCCAGGTCGCTCGCGGCCCGGAGCAGCGGCCCCGAGCAGCTGGGGACGAAGCGTGGAGCGAAACACACCTGCAGCCGGTCGCCGGCGCCCTTCCCATTGTGCCAGCGCTGGGCCAGCGCCTCGGCTTCCGCCAGCGCGTTGTCGGTGGACTCCGCCAACTCGAGCGGCGCGCCCTCGGGATGCGCGTCCATGAGGCACTTCCCCACCGCGGCCCGGATGCCGATGCGCTCCAGCGCCCGGAACGCGGCACCGGTGTGGCGCACCGTCTCCATATCGAGAATGGCGGTGGTGCCGCCCAGCAGGAGCTCCGCGGCGCCGAGCATGGCGGACCAGTAGACCGTCTCTTCGGTATGGGCGGCCTCGAGCGGCCAGATGCGGCGTACCAGCCAGTCCTCGAGCCGCAGGTCGTCGGCGAGCCCGCGGAACAGCGTCTGACAGAGGTGGACGTGGGCCTGGATGAGGCCGGGCATGACGAGACAGCCGCGGCAGTCGCGCACCTGGGTCTTGGCGTGGGAGGGAGGCCCTTTCCCCTTTCCCGTTTCCCGTTTCCCGACCTCCACGATGCGTCCGTCGCGCACGGTCACGTCCGCCCGCTCCACGCGCCAGTCCCCGTCGTGCAGCAGCACATCGCCGCCGGCGAGGAGCAGGTCGGGGGTGTCGGGGAGTGGCGGCACGGCCTCAGGTCGCGACGCGTGGCTGGGCGGTGGTGGTATCGTCCGGCAGGTCGAAGTAGACGCGCAGCTCTTCGAGGAGGTCGTCTTCCGAGTACACGCCCGTCAGGATGCGCTCCGGTCCGCCCGGATCGATCAACAGGTACCCGTAGGGATAGTCGAGGCCCGAGAGGAGGATGGCGCGGCGCGTGTGGTTGGGGAGCGCGACGTAGACGGTCTCGGCGTTGGTGGCGAGGAGCGTGATCCCCCCCGCCTCCAGCGCGGGCGCGATCTGCTCCGTGTAATACTTCAGGTCGTCGAAGGTGTCGGCGCGGTCAGCCGCGGCCAGGGTGTCGGCCGCGCGCAGCCAGAACAGCACCACGCTGGGCTGCGCGACCACGCGGGGGACGAGCAGGGAGCCGTCGGTCGAGTCCTGGGGCCCGAGCCGGGCAAATTCCAGGGAGTCACTTCGCTGCGTCATCCGGTCGAGCGGCCGGGTGCGGCACGCCGCCACGCACAGAAGCGCTACCAGCGCGCCGATTCGCATGGGTGGAATATATTCCACCAATTGGAGCAGCGGAGCACGGTAGCGTTTCGGCCACCACAGCCTGGCGCGGCCGAGCAGCGTAGCGATCGGGCCGAGGGAACGATCGACTATCGGCCGTGGCTAAAGGGACCGGTGTTTGAACCACTGAGGGACTTGGACTACTTCCGCCGCTGCTTCGTGGACGGTGGCACCGGAGCGTGGCCAGCCAACCTCGTCTTGCGCTTGCAATCTTGCGCCTGCAGGCCCTTCGCCCGCAGTTTTAGCGGGGTCCGTTAACGGCGCGTCGCGCATCCTACTCCCCAGCCTTCGGTGGTCGCCTCGAAGCCCAAGCCGCAAGTTGTCCTGGTGATTCACGGTGCCGGTGAGCCCCGACGTCGGGCCGGTAAGGTGTATTGGGAATCGATGCTCGGGAGGGATCTGCGCCCCGACTATCTCGTAAAAGCCCCGCGAATGCCTCAGCCAACCAACCCCGAATATCGAACCTGGGCGCGCCGCATCGCGGAACTGATCGCCGACACCACGAATCCGGTGCTCGTGGGTCATTCGTTCGGAGCCTCGGTTCTGCTGAAATACCTCGTGGACGCGGCACCCCGCCCTTCTTTGGCCGGCCTCTTTCTGGTCGCCACGCCATTTTGGGGGCCGGCCTTCCCTGAGTTTGCGTTGCCGCCGGATTTCGGAGTTCGTCTTCGTGATCTGTCCCCCTTGCATCTATATCACAGCCGGGACGACTCCGAGGTACCGTTTGAGAACTTGGAGCGCTACAGCCGTGCATTACCCCAAGCCATTGTGCGGGGCCTGGATGGGCGCGGCCACGAGTTCAATCAGGCTCACTTCCCGGAACTCGCGGCCGATATCCGAAGGCTCGAGAAGTGACGCGCCGTCCAACAAGTCTGGTTGTGGTGCGCATACTCGACCGTGAGGTGAAATGGGCAAGGGACGGCTAGAAGCATTCAGCGACGGAGTGATTGCGATCATCATCACGATCATGGTGCTGGAGCTGAAGGTACCGCATGGCGACAGGTTGCAGGACCTGTCGCCGCTGCTGCCGGTGTTCCTCAGTTACGTCCTCAGTTTCGTGTATGTCGGCATCTACTGGAACAACCACCATCACATGCTGCACGCCTGCACGACGGTCACCGGCACGGTACTCTGGGCCAACCTGCACCTGCTGTTCTGGCTATCGTTGTTTCCGTTTGCCACCGGCTGGATGGGGGAGAACCATTTTGCCCCCTTGCCCACGGCGCTCTACGGCGCGGTGCTGCTGATGGCCGGGATTGCGTATTACGTGCTCCAGCAAGCGCTCATCCGCGCGCAAGGGCCGGAGTCGATCTTGCAAAGAGCGGTCGGGCGCGATTGGAAGGGCAAATTGTCGCCGGTGCTCTATGTCATGGCGATTATTGCCAGCCTGGTTGCGCCGTGGCTTGCCCAGGCGATCTTCGTGACTGTGGCGCTGATGTGGCTGATCCCGGACCGGCGCATCGAAACCGTTCTGTCGCGCAAGGCCTAGCAGCCTGCCAAGCTTCACACAGGAGGAACTGGTTATGAAGAGCACAGGCATGGGGACGATTGTTATTGTGACGGCACTCGTCAGCGCGTTGGGCGGCAGCGCCCTGTCCGCCCAGGACAAGTACACCGTGAAGGTGCCGGGTGGGCTCGCGTTCTCGGAGTTCCGGGGATACGAAACCTGGCAGGTCGTGTCCATTAGTCAGGACGGAGGCCTGCTGGCCGCGATCCTCGCCAATCCCGTGATGATCGCCGCCTACCGGGCCGGCGTTCCTGGCAACGGCAAGCCGTTCCCCGACGGCTCCAGAATGGCGAAGATCCACTGGAGCCCGAAAAAGTTGGAGACGTTCCCCGCAGCGACGGTGCCGGGCACGCTGCATGACGTCGACTTTATGGTGAAGGACAGCAAGCGGTTCGCGGACTCGGGCGGGTGGGGATGGGCCGTGTTCAAGTATGAGGCCGCGTCCGGGAGGTTCACGCCCGGAACCTCGGCCGACGCGCCACCGCAGGGGAACGACGCCAAGTGTGGATTCGCGTGCCACACGATCGTGAAGACGAGAGACTACGTCTTCACGGATTACGGGAGCCGCTGAGGATTTGCACTCCATTGATCGCTTCGAGACGGTGTGGTTCAACTACATTATCGCGTTCAGACGCAACCCTGATGACGACGACTAGGAGGGTTCGTTCGGGCTTCCTCCTGCGAGCGACATCACCAGCTTCATGGAGTAGAACAACGCTCGCCCACCCAGACTTTCGATCTCCTGATGGTCTTCCTTCGCGATCAGACCCATCGCGTATCCCATGTCGAGGTAGTAGGCGATCTCGGATAGTGCCGCGAGCGTGCGATCTACGCACGCCGCAAACATGCGGCGATTCTGAAACCCCGACCCCCGCGCGATGCGACTCGAGGCGCACAGGGCGGCGGCCCACAGATGTCCGGCGAGCGTCGCGTCCCGCTCCTCCAGCTTCTCCGCGAGGCGATGCACAGCCAACGTGAGCTGGTGGCACGCCTTGAACGCGTCTAGCTCCTGGTAGGCTGACACGGCCCAACGATAGGTGGCCTCACCCCAGGGGATACAACCGGATGCTTGCAGCGCGTACCGAAAAATTGCGAACAATGCGGTTGAGGGTCAGGGTAGGGATTCTCTACGGGCGCACGCGCACGGTGAGTCGGGCTTCCCCGACTCGTACCGGCCAGCGCGGCGTGTACGAATACCCCTGCACCGTTTCCTCGAAGCCGCGCTCCGAGCGCGAGACGGTCGTGATGGGAAACTTCCATAGCTCGGCCGCCGGCGTGAGATCGAGCTCCACCTCGGGCGCAACCGAGATCTCAGGACAGAAAAACGCTTCCTCTGGGAACGCCGCGGCATCCCAGCGGTAGCGCACCGTCAACTCACCGGCCTGGTCGAGCCGGATGCGCTTCTCGAGCAGACCGGCCGGCGATGCACCGGGATGCAACACCACTTCCACTGCATGCGCCGACTGCTCAAGGCGCGCCTGGAACGGGGTGCCCGCCCAGCAGGCGACCGAGTCGAATGACCCGCTCGTATAGCGGTCGAGCGTCACCTCACTCGCCAAAACGCGATCCACGAACAGCGCGCGATCGCAGGGGTCGATCGGCGGCAGCCGTTGCAGGCGGGCGGCCGCCTCGATGTCATGGATGCTGGGCGTGCCGTCGGTCGCGTGGGTCGCTTCCCCGTGGGCCGGATGATCGGACGGCGGCTCGTGGTACACCTCGCGCCGGCGGGTCAGCACGTCCGCATAGTTGCTGCCCCGCTCGAACACCGTGTATTCCTCGACCACCCCGCCGCGCTGCGGGCTGACGAGTGCCGAGCACAGCCCCGAGTGAATCCAGATCTCCACGGCTCCGTCGCCGTCGAAATCCACCGTTTCCACGGTGAGCCCCTCGCCGCGGCGCAGCTCGCCCTCGGCGAGCGCCAGCTGGCGCCAGATCGCGGCCCGCAGGTGCGGCAGGTACAGTCCGCCGAACACGCCATGCCAGTAGGCGTCGTTGCACTGGGCGCGGCCGATGGCGCGTCGCGCGGCCGGCGGGTCACCACGCTCGCGGCACAGCGCCGACAGCGCCAGCATCTTCTTGTGCATGCGGTTCGCCTCGGGGTACTTCACCAGGAAGTTGCGCCAATGCGAGCCCCGCACGAGCGCCCCCTCCGGCCCCGCCAGGCGGGCCTCGCCCAGCTCGCGCTCGAGCCGGGCCAACCGGAGCGCGGCGGCCGGCGGCAGCGACCAGGCTTCCATCTCGCGGTACGACGCTGTGGGGAGGTAGGCGAGCCCCGCGCTCCGGACCGTGTCGAGCGCCGCGCCGGGCGTGGTGAGGCGGACCTCCCCTGCGGTGACGAGCTCCTCGACGGCGTCGAGGAACTGCGCCAGCCAGCCGCGCGTGTACACCCAGTCTTTGGTGCCGGGCCAGCCGCCGAACTTCTCCCCGTCGTCCACGAACACGGCGAGCGGCCGACCTGCGCTCCGCAAATCCCGGAGGTAGGCGCTGATTTCGGCGGGCGGCCTGAACGGAATGAGATAGCGGAGCCGCTCGTCGATCGGGAACAGTGCCACCCGCTTGCCGCCGCTCTCGGTCCAGAAGGGAGCGTGCAGCTGGTCCCGCTCGAAGCCACTCACGAGGAAATGGCGGTCGTCGAGCACGACGTAGCGCACGCCGGCGTCGGCCAGGTGCGCCGCCAGGTCCGGCTCCCACACCCGCTCGGTGAGCCACAACCCCGTCGCCGCGACGCCGAAGCGGCGTCGGATCGCGTCGCGCATCCAGGCCACCTGCTCGACGCGGTCGGCGGGGACGAGCGACGCCAGCACCGGCTCGTAGAAGCCCGCGAGCAGCAGCTCGACGTGACCGTCCGCCGCCAGGCGGCCGATCAAATCGAGATAGGCCGCGTCATGGGCTTCGACCCATTCGAGCAGCGGGCCCGAGATGTGCAGCGTGAAGGGAAAGAAGCGTCGCTCCGCCAATCGCTCGACCAGGGGCCGGTACACGTCACGCAGATGCTCGGCGAAGACGTGGTCGAAGTTCCCCACGGGCTGATGGAGGTGCACCCCGAACACGAAGCCGACGGGATTCATCGCTTGACCTGCTTCAGGTAAATCTCCCGTCCCGAGCCCACCGCGGGATCGTTACTCGCCGCCAACGCGAGGCGCTCGAGCAGGCCTGCTTCGAGACGCGGCGCCTCGGCGCCCGCCAGCTCGATGGCGCGCGCGGCCGAGCGCAACACGATCACCGACTCGATCCCGGCGATGTCGTCGAAGAACCAGCCGCACGAGGTGAACATGCGCAGCGCGTGGCGCTCGAGCTCGGTGGGCAGGGGCTTGTTTTGGCGCTCGAACACGGTGTGCAGCTCGGTGGACAGCCAATCGAGTGCGGCGCGCAGCGGCGCGCGCCAGCGCTGGTGCAGCCCGCGCTCCGGCGCGGCGCGGCACCCACACTCGGCGCGCCAGCGCTCCACGCCGTGCGAGCAGCTCCACGAGCTGGGGGAGACCAGGCGCACCTCCTCCTGTGGCGGCTGCCGGGCGAGGAAGGAGGCGAAGTTCTCGACCCGCACGTCGGCGCGGCGCCGCAGGGTTTCCAGCACGCGCGCCAGCACGACGTCACCGCCCTTATGATGATGACCGTAGGTTTCCCCGTCGGTCGCCACCGCCACCAGCTGATTCGTCCCGGCGGTCAGCCGCTCGACCCACGCGTCCGCGTCGTTGATCAACGGGCCGAACGCGACACCGTGCGAAATGGCGCCGTCATAAAGGAACAGGGCGATCCGTCGCCCACCGCTGGTGCGATACCACCCGGGGAGCCCCCCCGCCGGGACGCGTTCCACCTGATTCGGGGCGAGAATCGTGAAACGGATGCCTTCCGCGGCCAGCACGTCGAGCGTCTCGTCGTCCACGGCTGTTTCCGGCAGCCACATACCCTCGGGTTCTCGCCCGAACCGGCGTTTGAAGTCGGCGCTGCCCCAGCGCACCTCGGTCACTTTGTCGCGGCGGGGGGCGAGGGGCAGGATCAGGTGATGGTACGGCATGGCGACGGCCCCACCCGAGCGCCCGGCGGCGATCACGGCGGCGTACGTCTCGGGCGCGTGGCGCTCCATCCACTCGAGCAGCGTCGGCCCGAAGTCGAAGCTCATCGAGGCAAGCGACGGGGCCACGGGGGCGTAGGATTCGCGTTCGATGCGCTCGTTCCAGTCGTGGAACGGCGCGGCGTTGCGCTCGACCGGAATGGTCCCCGTCCACGGGTCGTCCCGGGGTGGCTGATAGAAATGCCCGTGGATCACGACGGACCGCATCAACCGCCGAGGGCCTCTGCCACCTGAGTCAACACGTTGGGGAACAGGTCGTCGCGGCGTGCGAGCTCGTCGGCCAAACGACCCGCACCCTCCAAGTCTCCGCCGGAAAGCGCCTTGATCAGCCGCTCCGCATCGTCACAGTGCAGCGTGAAGCGACGTTCGGCATAATCGACGACCGCGCCGGTCGAGATGATGAACTGCCAATCGGAGGCCTGCGCCAGCAGCAGCTCGCGCGCCGCCTGCGCCAGTACAGGGCGGGCAGCGGGGGACGCGAGGGCAGCCGGCGCCGCATCCCAGAAGGCGTCTTCCAGGCGCCACAGTCGCTCCCACGTCCACGCCGTCTGCGGGTTCAACCACATGCTGTGGTCGCCGTTCGCGCCCCAGGAGCCCTCCGCCAGCTGCAACGCCGCGCCGGGGGGATGGGCCTCGAGGTGCTGCCACGCGGTTACCGCGCGGATGCCTTCCTGGGCGGAGCCGCGCAGCGCGCGGTACGTGGCGGCGAGGAAGTCCGCCCCCTCGAACCACCAGTGCCCGAACAGCTCGGTATCGAACGGGGCGACGATCGTGCCGGCTTCGTCAGCCTGCTGCTGGGCGATGCTCTTGAGCAGATGAACGAAATGGGACGCATGCCCCGCCGCCCGCTCGTGGGCGACGTGCGGCTCGTAGGCCCGTTTTCCGCCCAGGTCCACGTTCGCGCCGCTCACGCGCCACAGCTTCAAGCCGCCGGGCCAGCGGATCTTGTGGAACTCGAGGTACCATTCGTCGCCCGGGTAGCCCTGGTGCCGGCTCCAGATCTGCATCGACGAGCGGGGATCGCGCACCAGCGCCGCGACGCTGGGCCGCACGCCGCGACCGGAGACGCGGTACGCCCGGTAAGGCGAGCGCGCGGCTCGCGCCCGACCTGCCGCCGTGGGCCGAGACCCGGGGTCGTGCCGCTCGGCGTCGAACCGCTCCGCCCCCAGCGGGATCTCGCCGTAGGCGCCGAGCGGGGAGCCGGCACGCGCGAGATGGGAGTCAGTGAAGAAGTAGCGAAATCCGGCGTCCGACAAATGTTGCTCGACGCCGCGGCGCACTTTCTTGCCGCGCCACTTGCCGCGCGCGCGATAGGCGCACTCCGGCAGCCAGCAGCCCACGGGCGCCACGCCGAACAGGCGTCGATGCTCCGCCTGACCCACCGCCAGCTGCAGCCGGATGCTTTCGTCGCGGCCCAGCAGCGGCAAGTAGCCGTGCGTGGCGGCGGATCCGATGATCTCGAGACGACCCTGCTCCTGCAGACGGCGAAACGCGGTGACGAGATTCCCGTCGATTTTTCGGAACAGCGCCCGGAGCCGGGTGAGCCGCGAGCGCCAGTAGTCCACGAGCGGCACGAGCCCGGCATCGCCGGAAGCCGTGAGGGCGGGCGGGGCCTCGTCGCAGGCGGCCAGGCGCTGGGTGAAGAACGCCTCCATTTCGCGGACGAAGGCGGGACTCGCCAGCTGGTTCGCCAGCACCGGCGTGAATCCGATGGTGACTGGGGTCGGGGTCCCCTCGGCAGCCAGCTCCTCGAGCCGCTCCAGGAGCGGGAGATACGTATCCAGCGCGGCCTCGCACAGCCAGTCGCTGCCGTGGGGCCAGCGGCCGTGATTGAGGACGTACGGGAGATGACTGTGGAGCGCGAGAACGAACTCCATCGCGTTCCCGGTCAGGTGGCCAACACGGACGACAACACGGCCGACCGCACCGCCACGGCGCGGCCGTACAGCGCGAAGTACTGCTCTCCGGAGCGGTGCCAGCCGAACTGCTGGGCCATCGCCCCGCGCACCATCTTGCGCCATGCGTTCCGGTCGCCGTAGGCGTCTATCGCCCGACGGATCGCGCCGGCGAGCGCCGCCGGTGAGTACTCGTCGAACAGGAACCCGCTCACGCCGTCGATGATGCTGTCCTTGAGACCGCCCACGCGACGGGCGACGGGCACCGCGCCGTAGTGCTGTGCGCGCATCTGGGTGAGCCCGCACGGCTCGTACAGCGACGGCATGAGCAGCGCGTCGGCGCCGGCCAGCAAACGGTGCTCGACGCGATCGGTGAACATGAACTCGACCGCGACGCGATCGGGCGCCGCGGCGGCGATGTTGCCCAGCGCCTCGTGGTAGCGATGCTCCCCGGCGCCCAGGAAAATGAACTGCGCCTCGGTCGTCCCGAGCAGGTCGGCACCGAGCACGAGGTCCAGTCCCTTCTGGGACACCATCCGCGCGCTCATGCCGAAGAGCGGCGCTTGTGCCCGCTGGGCCAGGCCGTACGCCCGCTGCAGCGCCACCTTGCAGCGCCGCTTCCCGGAGAGATCCTCGCTCGAATAATTCGCGGTGAGCTCCGGATCGGTCTCGGGGTTCCACAGATCCGGATCGATGCCGTTCAGGATCCCCACCAACCGGTCACCCAGCGTGGTGAAGCGGTCGTGCAGACCGAACCCGCCCTCCGCCGTGCGCAGCTCCTCTGCATGGGAGGGGCTGACGGTCACGACGACGTCGGAGTGGGCCATCCCGCCCTTGAGCGCATTCATCCGCCCATACCACTCGAACACGTCGGGGTTGTACAGCTCGGCGGGCAGACCCAACGCTGCCATCGTCTCGGGCGGGAAGTGCCCTTGGAACCCGGCGTTGTGCACCGACATCACGACCGCGATTCGCCGGTGGAACGGCTCTGCGGCGAACGCGGTGCGCAGATATGCCGGCGCCAACGCGGTGTGCCAGTCGTGCGCGTGCAGTAGCTGCGTCTCCGGGGCGATCTCCGGGAGGGCCGTGAGCGCCGCCAGACAAAAGAAGGCGAACCGCTGCGCATTGTCCGGATAGTCCCCGTTGTTGTCGCCGTAGATGCCCGCCCGGTCGAAAAAGTCGGGATGCTCGATGAAGAACACCTGCGGACCGGGACCGGGGGGCGTGCGGTACAGCCAGGCGCGCTCGGTGTGCCCGCCCAGCGTGATCGCGAGCGGCGACCCCGTGCGCTCGAGCGACGGCGTGGTCTCGCGCACGATCTGGTACAGCGGCATGATCACCGTCGTCGGCAGGCCGGAGGCCGCCTGACACGTGGCCAAGCCGCTCACCGCCTCGCCCAGCCCACCGGTGCGGGCGAAGGGCCAGTACTCGGCCGTCAGGTGGGTGACACCGATCCGCTCGGCGGGCGCGATCTGGGCCCGCGGCGCCGCGGCGGTCGCCGCCCGGCGCGGCTGGGCGGGGCTCCGCCGCCGGGACTTCGGGGCTGGGGTGGACGCGCCCATGTTCGTCTCCACTGGCTCCCTCACTCAGGCCGTCGGGGGATCGTCCGCCGGCTGCTCACCCCGCATCGCGGGGAGATAGTACTCGGTCACGTATTCCCGCACCATACGCTGGGCGGTGAAGCGCGCGCCCGCCGTGCGCAGCGCGTGCTTCATTTTCTCCACCCAACCGTGCGGGACACCCTGGGCATCACGGTCGTAGAACAGCGGCACCACCTCATTTTCCAGCAGGCGATACAGCTGCTCGGCGTCGGCCGCATCGGCGTCCTGCCCCGCCGGCGCCGGGGGAATAGCCCAGCCGTTCGGCCCATCGTAACCCTCGGCCCACCACCCGTCCAGCGTGCTCAGCTGGGGCACGCCGTTCAAGGCCGCTTTCATGCCGCTGGTGCCGCACGCCTCGAGCGGCGGGCGCGGCACGTTGAGCCAGAGGTCGACCCCCTGCACCAGGCTGTGGGCCAGATGCATGTCGTAATCCTCGATGAACGCGATCCGGCCCTCGAACCGCGCCTCGCGGGTGTGGGCGTACACGCGCTGCAGCACCTGCTTGCCCGGCTCGTCGCCCGGATGGGACTTACCGGAAAACACGATCTGCACCGGGCGCCATGGGTTCACCAGCAGCCGCTGCAGCCGGTCGGGATCGCGGAACATCAGGTCGGCCCGCTTGTAGGTCGCGAACCGGCGGCCGAAGCCGATCGTCAGGGTTTCCGGGTCGAGCAGGGTCCCGGCGCCCACGAGGTGCAGCGCCTCCTTCCATTGGTCCGCCCACCGCCGCCGCGCCTGCTCCCGGATGCTCCGCATCAGGTGGGACTTGAGCTGGCAGTGCACCCACCACAGCGCGGCGCTGTCCAGCTCGAGGACCTTGTCCCAGAACTTGGGGTCGTCCACCCGCGCGAGCCAATCAGCCCCGAAATGCGAATCGAACAGGGTCAGGACCCGGTTCGCCATCCAGGTGGCGACGTGGACACCGTTGGTGACGTGGCCGATCGGTACGCGCGCGACATCGCGGTCGGGCCAGAGCGGGGCCCAAATGCGGCGGGACTCTTCCCCATGACGGCGCGACACCGCGTTCACCCGCGCCGAGAGTCGGATGGCCGCGACGGGCATGTGATAGCGATCGTGATCGACCACCGGATGATGGCCGAAGCGCATGAAGGCTTCGCGGTCGACCCCCATCTCCTGCCACACCGGCCCGACGCACTGCTCCACCTGGTCGATCGAGAACGTGTCGTGCCCCGCGGGCACCGGCGTGTGGGTGGTGAAGGTGCTGGTCGCGCGCACCTTGCGGACGGCGTCGGGGAACGGGGTGCCGTGCGCCACCAGCTCGCGCACTCGCTCCACCAGCATGAACGCGGCGTGTCCCTCGTTCGCGTGCCAGGCGGCCGGGTCGTATCCGAGCGTGCGCAACACTCGCACACCGCCGACGCCCAGGACCCACTCCTGCCGCAGCCGCAGGTCGGGTCCGCCGGCGTACAGCCGATGGGACAGTCCGCGGTCCGCCGGGTCGTTCTGTTCGAGGTCCGTGTCCAGCAGCAGGATCGGCACGCGGCCCACCATCACGCGCCACGCCCCCACGCTCACGTGGCGCCCGGAGAGGCGCACCGTTGCGAGGCAGGGATCGCCCTTCGGCCCGCGCACCTGCTCGAGCGGCGTCGCGGCCACGGCGAAGCGCTCCTCGGCGTCTTCCTGCCAGCCGTCGAGCCGCAGGCGCTGGTCGGCGTATCCCTTGGTATAGAACAGGCCGACGCCGAGCAGCGGGACGCCCAGGTCCGAAGCCGCCTTGCACTGGTCACCGGCAAGGACGCCCAAGCCACCGGAATAAATGGGAACCGAGGCGTGCAGCCCGAACTCGGCGCAGAAGTACGCGATGGGCCGCTTGATGAGCTCGGGATACGACGTGGCGAACCAGGTGCCCGCGGACGTCGCATCCTGTGCCGCGGCGACGGCGACGGCGTCGTACAAGCGCAGGAACGCAGGGTCCGCCGCGCAGGCGGCGAGCCGCTCCGGCGCCACCCGACGCAACAGCTCGATCGGATTGTGCTGGGTGCGACGCCACAGGGCCGGATCGAGCGTACGGAACAGCGCGCGCGCGTTGCGGTTCCAGCTCCACGACAGGTTGGCGGCCACCGCGGCGAGCCCCTGGATCCGGTCGGGGAGGGCAGGACCGCTTTTTTGGGTGTGAGTCATCCGGCTTGCAAGCTAAGGCCGGGCGGGGCAGCCTGGGAAGCGCGCATGAACGAGTGCGTGTCGCAGCGGCGCAGCGGGTGGCGGGGATCGGCCCGTGTCCCCAGGTTTCTCCTACGCCATGACTGCCTCTCCTGCTCCTATCGTACGCCGCCACCACTGGATCGTGCGGCTCACCCATTGGGCGACCGCGATCGTGCTCGCCGGCCTGATCGCGAGCGGCCTCCAGATCTACGAGGCCTACACCCGGTTCGGAAACCGGGGCGGGCCATATTTCGTGAGCCCGTTCGACGGCGCGCAATTCCCACACTGGAGCCGGCTGGGTGGCTGGCTGGCCGGGGCGCTCAACTGGCACTTCGCGCTGGCGTGGCCGCTCGTCCTCTTCGGCCTCCTGTACCTCGGATACCTGGTGCGGAGCGGCGAGTGGCGTGCCCTGCTGTTCCGGCCGCGGGACGTTCCGGGCGCGGTCGAAATGGCGAAGTATTATCTCCACCTCCGCCGGGAGCATCCGCCGCAGGGCAAGCACAACCCGCTCCAGAAACTCGCCTACACGAGCGTGATTGCCTTGGGCGTGCTCGCAGTGCTCACCGGCTTCGCGGTCTACAAGCCGACCCAGCTGGCCTGGCTGACGGCGTTGTTCGGCGGATTTCAGGCGGCGCGCTATTGGCACTTTTGGATCGTGTGGATCTTCGTCGGGTTCACGATCGTGCACGTCATTCTCGTGTTCGTCGTGGACCCCGCTTCGCTCCGCGCCATGCTCACCGGCGCGTACCGCGGGAGGTTCCCCAGCCATGATTGACCGACAGCAGCTCCAGCGGCGCGAGTTCTTGAGACTCGGCGTCGTGGCCGGGGCCGGAGCTCTCGCCGCGGCATGCGGCTGGGACGGCGGCGAGCTGGTGCGTCCCGGCCTGTGGAGCATCAGCCGCGTGAACGACTGGGTGGGCGAGAAGATCCTGTACTCGCCCACGCGGCTGGCGCGCACCTACGACGCGAGGGAGCGGAGTGCGTCGCTTCCGAGCTACTTCATCTCGCGCACCATGCCGATGCTCGGTGATCCCGCCGCCTGGCGCCTGCGGGTGGACGGCCTGGTGGCGCAGCCGCTCGAGCTGTCGCTCGACGACCTGATGCGCATGCCGCGCGTGTCGTACACCGTGAAGCACCACTGCGTGGAGGGGTGGTCGGCCATCGCGAGCTGGCACGGCGTCCCGGTGTCGGCGATCGTGGAGCGCTGCCGTCCGGCCAAAACGGCGCGCTACATCCATTTCGTGTCGTTCGATGCCGACTACTCGAACGGCTGGGACATGGCGAGCGCGCTGCATCCCCAGACCATTCTCGCGTACGGCATGAACGACAACCCGCTCCCCGCGGCGCACGGCGCGCCGCTGCGGCTCTACTCCCCGACCAAGCTCGGCTACAAGATGACGAAGTACCTGGTGTCGATGACGTTCATGGACGCGCGGCCGGGGGGATACTGGGAGGATCAGGGGTATCCGTGGTTGGGAGGGATCTAGCGGAAGCGCAGCGATGACGGCTCTATCCCTTGCGCTGTTCATTGCCGGCCAGAACCCCTCGGCTCCTCCTCCCACTGCCGTCGCGCAGATCGCTGTCACGCCGCCCGTCATCGACGGCCGCCTCACCGATCCCGCGTGGGTGGAAGCCACACCCGTCACGGCGTTCGTGCAACGCGAGCTGCACGAAGGCGCGCCAATCACCGAACGCACTGAGGTGCGCATCATCACCGACGGCCAGGCGCTGTACGTCGGCGCCTGGCTCTACGACCGAGACCCCTCCGGCATCGTACCCGGCGAGCAGGTGCGCGACGGAGACATCTCGAAGAGCGATTACTTCGGCATCCTGCTCGACACCTATCACGATCGTCAGAATGGTTTCGTCTTCACCACCACACCCACCGGCATCGAATACGACGCGCAGGTGGTGAACGAAGGCGAAGGTGGCGGCATCCAGCTGCCAGGCCAGACGCGCAGCATGGCCGGCTCCCTGGGGGGCTTCAACCTCAACTGGGACGGCACGTGGACCGTCGCCACGTCGGTCGACTCGCTCGGCTGGTACGCCGAGTTTCGCATTCCGTTTACGACGCTACGCTACGGCGCGGGGGCGCTGCAGACGTGGGGACTCAATCTCGTGCGCAGCATCCGCCGCAAGAACGAAGAGGCGTTCTGGTCCTTCATTCCGCGCCAGTTCAGCCTGATGAAGATCTCGCGCGCCGGAAATCTGGAGGGCGTCCGTGTGCCGTCGCGACGCGTGTGGACGGTGACGCCATACGCACTCGCGGGTGTGGAGCGCAACTACCTGGTCGACGCGGATGCCCGGCGGCGGGGGGACATCGGCGGCGAGGTCAAGTACGGCGTGACGCCCAGCCTCACCCTCGACCTGACGTACAACACCGACTTCGCGCAGGTCGAGGTCGACGAGCAGCGCACCAACCTCACGCGCTTTCCTCTCTTCTTTCCGGAAAAGCGGCCGTTCTTTCTCGAGAACGCGGGCATCTTCTCTGCAGGCACACCCCAGGCCGTTGACCTCTTCTTCACCCGCCGCATTGGCATCGACACCCTCGGCCAACCGGTGCCCATCCTGGGTGGTGGACGACTCACCGGACGGGTCGGCGACTTCACCGTGGGCGCCTTGCAGATCTTCACGGAGCGGCGAGCCGGCGTGCAAGACGCGATGGCGTATTCCGTGTTACGTCTGCAGCGCGAGCTCGCCGCCCGATCCCGCATCGGCGTGATCGCCGTCCAGCGCATGGCGACGGCCGAAACCGGCGACTGGAACCGTGTCTACGGTCTCGACGGCCGCATCGGCATTCGCGACGCATGGACGCTCGACTGGTGGGGCGCGGCGTCGGCCGTGCCCGGCCCCGATGGCGACGCCGCGGCCTACAGCGCGCGCTTGGGATACGAGACCGGCTCGTGGAACAATCTTGCGCGGATCGTACGGGTTGGGAGCAGCTTCGATCCCGAGGTGGGATTCTTGAATCGCCGCGGCGGCTATCAGTTCTATGAAGGCAGCGTGATGTGGAAGAAACGCTATCCGAACACCCCGTGGCTCAAAGAGTGGCACCCGCACGTCGGCTATCGGGGCTATTACGGGCTGGACGGCTATTGGCAGGAAGGGCGCGTCCATCTAGACCTCACCGAGTGGTCGCTCGCGAACGGGGCCATGGTCGGGCCCGAGGTGAACATCGAGCATCAGGGTCTCCAGCAGCCGTTCGCGATCGCCGGCAACGTGACGCTGCCGGTGGGCTCGTATGACTACACGTCCATGGGGTTCGATTTCGGAACCAATCCGAGCGGCTCCCTTTCCCTCTCGCTGCGCGCCGACGTGGGAGGGTTCTACAACGGAACGCGGCGCGGCGGCAGCGTGACGCTCGCCGTGCGACGCGCCAGCTCCCTCACGACATCCCTGCTCGTCGAGTACAACGACGTGCGCCTGGATCAGGGGAATTTCGTCCGCACGCTGACGGCGGCCCGCATCGCGTACTTCTTCACGCCGCGCGTGTCGCTGCAGACGCTGGTGCAATACAGCAATCAGGCACGCGTGTGGACGGCCAACGCGCGGTTCGGCTGGCTCAGCACGGCCGGGACAGGTCTATTCGTGGTCTTCAACGAAGGGCGCGACGCCGACGGCTTCTTCCAATGGAATCGGCCTCAGGCTCGGTCGCTGATTGTGAAATACACGCGTCAGTTCGGACGGAGCGGCTGAGGAAGACGCGACCGTCAGCCGATCGCCGCCAGCGCGTCGTGCAGCTGCGCGGCGGTCTGATATCGCTCTGCCGGCTCCTTCGCAAGCGCCTTAAGGATCACTAGCGCCAGCGCCTCGGGCACTTCTGGGTTGAAGGTCCGGGGATCGGGCGCCGCCTCCTCGAGCTGCTTCGCGATCAGCCCGTAGGTCGTGTCCGCCTCGAACGGCAAACGGCGCGTGAGACACTCGAACAGCACCACGCCCGCCGAGTAGAGGTCGCTGCGCGCGTCCAGCTCTTTTCCCGAGAGCTGCTCGGGTGACATGTAGTCCGGCGTCCCGATCGACATGCCGTCCTTCGTCAACCCTTCATCCTTCGACCGGTTCGCCAGCCGGGCGATACCGAAGTCCATCACTTTGAGCACGCCGCTCGGCTCGACCACGGTGTTGTGCGGCTTGATGTCGCGGTGGATCACCCCTTGCTCGTGCGCCACTTCGAGCGCCCGGCACAGCTGCTTGCCGATCGTGAGGGTGACCGGCACCGGCAACGGGCCGCGGGCCCCGATGAGCTGCTTGAGTGATGTCCCCTCCACGTATTCCATCGTCAGGTAGTACATCCCGCTCACTTCGCCCAGGTCGTACGTCCGCACCACGTTGCGATGCGTGATCTTGCGCGCCAGGCGGATCTCCTGCTTGAAGCGCTCCAGCGCCACGCCGCTCCCGGCCAGGACTTCGGGACGGAGCGCCTTGATCGCCACCGGCTCCTGCAGCTCGCGATCGAACGCCCGGTACACCACGCCCATTCCACCCATGCCGAGAGCCTCCTTCACCTCGTAGCGGTTGGCGAACAGCGTCCCGGGTCGCAGCAGGTCGCGCGGGGGTGGGAGCGATTTTCGGGTAGCCGGCAGCGACTCCGTGGGTGCCGTTCCCGACGTGGCCATCATGTACTCCACCAGCTTCGCCTTCGCCTTCAAGTCCGCCACCAGACTCTGGAACGCCTGCGACAGCATGCCGATCTCGTCGCCCGACGGGACGTCGACCTCCACACTGTAATCGCCGTCCTCCACCCGGCGCGTCGCGAGCGCCAGCCGCCGGATCGGCCCCGCGATCTGACGGGCGAGCACGTAGGCCGAGGCGAGGGCGAGCAGCAGGCCGAGCGCGAGGGAGAACCCGATCGTGTGCTGCAGCACCCGGAACGCGCCGAGCTCGCGCTCGTGCGAGCGGAAGGCGACGAACCCGCCGAACGCGTCGCCCCCGGCGGAGCGGATCGGACTCGCCAGCCCGATCAGGCGCTCGCCGTCCACGTCGGCGGTCAGCTCCGTGCCCGCGGTGTCGCGGGCCAGCGTGGCCATCGCCGCCGTGTCCGCCACCAGCGCCGGCTCGACCACGTCGCGCGGCAGGGTCGACCCGACGATGTAAGGCCGGTTGAGGGTGTCGAGCGCGAAGAACACCACGTCGGTGGTGGTCGCCTGCTTGATCTGGTGCGCCAGGGTATCGTCGATCGCGTAGGCGGCAATGAGGGAGCCCTGAGGCGCGGCTTGGGGTGACGCGCGCAGCGGCACCGCCACCGCCATGAACAGCTTGCGCCGGCGCTCGTCCAGCCAGGCGCCGCTCGTCGCGTCGCCCGAGAGGGCGTTGGCGATCAGGGCGCCGCGCGACAGGTCGATGTCGGACTCGGCGGGGTAGTCCGTCCGGGCGACCAGCACGCCGTGGTCGTCGGTGATTAGCACCCATGCCGCGCCCAGCAGCTGGCGGTGCTCCTCGGCCTGATCGAGCACGTTGCCCCGCTCCGCCGCCTTGAGCAGCCGCTCCCGGAACTGCGGCACCTCGGCGCTCACGGCGCTCATCCCGGCGAACGTCGCGGTCCGACCGGCCAGGAAGGCTTGCACCCCCCGCCGCACGCCCGCCAGCGCCCGGCGGATCGACTCGTCGGCCGTGCGGTTGGCCTGCAGCGAGGTGAGCCCCAGCGTCACGCCCAGCACGCCCGCGACCGACAGCGTGGCGGCGATGAAGATCTTGGCCCCGAGGCCGAGCCGCGCGGGCCTAGTAGCGCTCGCGTCCGGCATTCGTCGGGTAGTCTTTGCCGTACTTGTTCTTGTGGGGCGTCCAGCGGAACCCGCGCGCGTCGAGCTGCAGCTCGATCCCCGCGGCGCCGGCCGGCGTGACGCTCACCGTGCGGGAGACCGCCTGGCTCCGCTCGTGCCAGGCGTGCATCACCCACGTGCCCGGCGGCACGGCGGCGATCTCGAAGCTGCCGTCCGCCGTGGCCTGCGCGAAATGCCGGCCCGCCATCACCTGCACGAACGCCACCATGCGGGGATGGACGTTGCAGAAGATCCGCACCAGGCCGGGGCTCGTGAACGTCCAGGTCCTGGCCTCGCCACGGCCGTACTGGCCGAGGTCGAAGGGATTGGGCTCCGAGGCGGAGAACACGTTATGGTCGAAGGGATCGTGATTCAGGAAGCGGACCGTGGAGCCGACGGGGACGACCACGACGCGGGGCACGAACTCCTTATCGTTGATCGCGATGTCGACGTTGACCGGGCGCGCCGCGCCGTCGGCGCTGCCACCCTCGAGGTACACCACCGCTGCCCCCAGGTCGGGAGACGATTTCCCGCCCTTCTCGAGCAGCGTCACCCGACCGGCGACGCGCCCCTGGGCGATCCCGCGCTGCACCGCCGTGATACACCCCACGCTCACCAGCAGCGGGACCCATCGCATCGCTCGTTCCCAGTTGCGCTCGAGGCGTTGCAGCTTACTGTAGTCCTACCGAAACCGCCAGGAGCCGGAGATGCGGGCCATGTTACTCGTTGCGCTCGCCGTCGTCGCCCTTCCGCTCGCGGCGCAGACGCCGCCTGCCGCGACGGCGCCAGCGCCCACGCCCGTCGCGAAACGCACCATCGAATTCACGGGCCTCGTGCTCGTGAACGGCTTCTTCACCAACGCCCGGGTCAACAACAGCGACGTGCCGCAGTTCGCCGACTCGCTGGCACCCGCCAGCGCGGTGGGCGGCACCATCCGCCAGACACGGCTCGGCCTCCTCGTGACCGATCCCGATGTGCTGCGTGGCAGCTTCTCAGGCGAGGTCGACGTCGACTTCTTCGGCGGCCAGCAGCCCTCCTCCGGCGGCCGCACCTTCCCGCTCCTGCGGCTGCGCCGCGCCGTCGGCGTCGTCTCGTGGGCTCACGCCCAGGTCCTGTTCGGCCAGGAGTCACCGCTCGTCGCGGAGCGGAGCCCGCGCTCCCTGGCCTCGGTGGGATTCCCCGATTTCGCCGCCGCGGGCAACCTGTGGCTGTGGCTACCCCAGTTCCGCGCGACGTTGGAGCAGGGCTACACCCTGCGCCTCGCCGAGCAGGTGGCCGTGCTGGCCCCGACGTCCGGTACGGCGCAGGGGCTCTTCAATACGCAGCCCGATTCGGCCGAACGGAGCCGTCGCCCCTATCTGCAGGCCAGGGTGCGCCTCGCGTGGGGCCCGACCGACGATCCCAGTGAGATCGCGATCGGCGGGCACCTGGGCTGGCTCGCTTCGGCCGACACGCTGTTCCAGTCGCGCGCCGTGACGGCGGACGCGCGCGTCAAGCTCGGCCCGGTCGAGTTCCTGGCGGAGGCGTTCAGCGGGCAAGCGTTGGCGGGATTGGGCGGGGGCGGGATCGGCCAGAGCATCGGGCCCACCGGCGTGGAGGTCCGCACCAAGGGCGGCTGGGGTCAGCTCAACGTTCGGCCCAGACGCGAGTTGATGGTGGGCGGCGGCTGTGGCCTGGACGATCCCGACGACGGCGACCTGACGGACGCGCTCGGCAACCCGCACGGCCGGCTCAAGAACTTCGGGTGCGAAGGGCACGTGGACTTCCGCCCGCCCGGGCCGCTGGTGTTCGGGGTCGAGTTCCGGCGGCTCGAGACCACGTACCCGAGCGGCAAGTTCACCGCAAATCACTTCAATCTTGCCGCCGGGTACCGGTTCTAAGGTCTCAGAGGCTCTTTAAGAACTGCACCAAGTCCGCCTGCTGCTGCGCCGTCAGCCCCAGCAATAAGGTCGTGTTGTAGTGGGCCACCACGTCCGCCAGCGTCGCGGCGCTGCCGTCGTGGAAGTACGGTGGGTGCTGCCACGCGCCGCGCAGCGGTGTCGTGCGGTAGCGCCCCGTCGTGCCCCGGCCAGCGAGCACCGGGTCGGACCCGGTCTCCGCAGGCGTGTGGAGCAGCGGCGCATCGGTGTAGGTCGGCGGGATGTGACAGCTCGCGCACCGCCCCGACCCGTTGAACACGACCCGCCCCCGCTCGGCGGCTGTCGGGTCGAAGCTGCCCGCGGGCGGCGGCGGTGGCTCGAGGGTGAACTGGTAGTCCCGCAACACGGGCAGCTTTGGCGTCACGAGATCGGGTTGCGCCACGATGTTGATCCCCAGGCGCGGGTCGCTGAACGAGCCCTGCCCGTGCATCTGGGTGATGGCCACGTAGCTGTTCCAGTACGAGATGGGGCCCTCGCCCGTGTACGTCTCGAGCGCGACGTCGCGCAGCCCGTACGCGGGCGGGATCAGCACGGGGGCATTCTTGCCGTCGTGGTTGAAGTACGCGTCGTAGCGGCCCGGCCCCCACGACTGGAACACCGCCTTGGTGGCGGCGTCGAGGACGGGCGACAGCGCCACGATGGCGCCGACATTGAGGTCGCGGTTCGGCCAGCCGTCGAGCCGCCGACCGACGCCCGGTGCCACCGAGTTGTCCACCGTCGAGTGGCACAACGCGCAGGTGATCCCGAGCTGTGCGATCCGGCCGGCCGTCGTGACTTTCGCCCTGACGCCCAGCACCGCGTCCCGCCGCAGCAGCTCGACCGTGGTGGCCGGGCTCCTCAAGTCGGCGCGAGCGAGGAAGCCGGGGGGCAGCCGCGTGGCGTCCACTTTCAGACCTACGCCGAGCGCGGTGACGGGATCGACCGCGGCCTGCACCACCTCGTGCAGGCGCAGCGTATTCGTCCAGAAGGCTTCATCACCCCAGGTTTCGTGACGGAAGATCTCGCGCCCGCTCGCCGGAGCGGGTTGTGCCACGGCGGCGGCGGAAGGTCGCGGACTGGACAGCGGCTCGTCGGCACACGCCGCGATCGTCAGCAGCCCGAGCGCGAGCAACAGGGTCGTGGAGCACGGGACCTTGCTCATTGGCTGGTCCTCCGGGAGGAGGTTGGCACTGGATGTATAATAAGTCATGACTTATGCTACAAGGTCATGACGCCTCCAACCGGCGCGTTGGATTCCTCGGGGTTCGGACTGGCTAGGCCGGCAGGCGGCCCTTCAGGTCCTGCGGCTTGAACGGGCCGGGCTCGGCGATGAGCGCCCGCGCGTGGTCCACCTGTCCCCAGGTGTTCCACAGGAGCACGCCGCGCACCCGCCCGTTCTTCAGGTAGTAGACCACGCCCTCGCGGAACGGCTCCTTCCAGTCGGCGACCGTCTCGAGACGAGTGTCGACGTCACCCACCGCTTCGTAGCCCAGGTCGAACAGGTCGGAGTAGAAAAACGGCAGGTGGTGATAGGGAGTGGCGCGGCCCGCCATGTTGAGGCCGGCGGTGCGCCCCATCGTGTTGGCGTTGTCCTCGTGCTCCACGCGCAGCCGCGTGCCCAACGCGCGGTTCTCGAAATTCGCGACGTCCCCCGCGGCGTAGATGTCGGGCTGGCTGGTGCGGCAGGCTTCATCTACCACGATGCCGTTGTCCACGCGTAACCCGGCCTGCTCCGCCAGCTCCACCGCCGGCGCGATGCCGAGCCCGGCGACCAGCACCTCGGCCACGAGCTCGCTCCCCACGGTGGTGTGCACGACGCACGAGCCGGCGCGCCGCTCGAGCCCCGCCATGCCCTCCCCCATCCGCATGGTGACGCCCTTCTCGCGGTAGTACGCCACGAGGAACGCCGCCAGGTCCGCCGGGAACACGCGGGCGCCGAGCCCCGCTTCCGGGACCAGCATGGTGACGTCGCGCTGCTGCATGCGCAGGGCGGCGGCGACCTCACTCCCGATGAACCCTCCGCCGATCACCGCGAAGCGGACGCTCTGCGTCGCGATCGCGCGCAGACGGCGGTAGTCATCGAGCGTCCGGTAATAGATGATCTGGTCGGTCTTGAGTGGCAGGCGGCGCGGCGCGCCACCGGTAGCGAGCAGCAGCTTCGTGAACCGGTACTTTGTTCCCCGGTCGTCCGTCACGCTGCGCCCGCGGGGATCGATGGCGGTGATGCGCCGGCCGAGGTGGAGCGTGGCGCCGGTCGCCGCCGTCTTGCGCCAGATCTTCTCTTCCGGCTCGCCTTTCCACAGGGCTTTCGAGAGCGGCGGGCGGTCGTACGGCGGATGCGGCTCGGCGCTGATCAGGCCAATGGAGCCCGCCGGGTCCACCTCGTGGAGGGCCTGAGCCGCGGCGTCGGCGGTCATGCCGCCGCCGACAATCAGATAGGTGTACTCAGTCATTGCGCCTCGGCCCGTCCTCTATGCGCAATATACGTTGCCGTTAGAACAATTGGATCGCGGCCCGGGGTGATGTAGATTCGTGATGTGCCAGGCACCGATCTCGAGCGCCAGATCGCGGCGATCGCGTTGCTCGACGAACCGATCAGGAGGAGTCTTTATCTCTTCATCGCGGGGCGGCGCTGCGAGGTGGGGCGCGACGAAGCCGCCCGCGCCCTGCGCATCTCGCGGGCGCTTGCCGCGTTCCACCTCGACAAGCTCGTCCAGCAGGGACTGCTCGACGCCAGCTACCGCCGGCTGACGGCCCGTCGCGGGCCGGGGGCGGGCCGGCCCGCCAAGCTGTACCGCCGCTCCTCCCGCCAGGTCGACGTCACCTTGCCCGAGCGCCGCTACGCGTTGGCCGGCCGCGTCCTCGCGCGGGCACTTGCGGCGGTGACGCCCGCCGCCCGCAGCGCGCTCCAGCGTGCGGCCCGCCTCGAAGGCCGGACGCTCGGCGCCGCCGCGCGCGCCCGCAGCGGCGCGAACGGCGGGGCGGATCGTCGGCTCGCCCACGCGCTCGTCGTGCTCGAGGAATGCGGCTACGATCCCGCCCGCCTCAACGGCGAGGTGCTGCTGCGGAATTGCCCGTTCGACGCCCTCGCCAACGAGTGCCGGCCGCTGGTGTGCGGGATGAACCTCGCCCTGCTGCGCGGCCTGCTCGCGGCCGCCGGCGCGCGCGGCACCCGGGCCGAGCTGCGGGCCCCGGAGGCCGGATCATGTTGCGTGGTCTTGAAGACCCCCGCCCACACCAAGCGCTGACTCCCGTCTCACAATTTCAGTCGTCGTCCGCCGACCGACCCGGATGCTTCTCCCGTCGGCGATAGTGCTTCACGGACTTGTGCACCTTGTGCGGTGGCGTCTTGAGCCGCCCCTTCACCGGCGCCTTCGGATTGGGGACCCGCACGGTGAGCTTCCGCTTGTCCTTGTCGCTCACGGCGCGAGGAGCGCGCGGATCTGCTTCGCGTGATGGGCGCAGTGGCGCACGTGGAACCGCAGCCACTCGGGCAGGGTGAGGTCACCGAAGGCCGGATGTTTTACGAACAAATCGTCCCGGCGAGCCGGCAGGAGCTCGTGCGCGAGCATGAGAAAGCGCGCCACGCCGTCTCGCAGCTGCCGCTCGACGGCGCCCGCCTCCGGGCGAGCGGCAGGCTCCGTCACGGCGGGCGCGCGACGGCCCGAGGGAATCCACCCGATGTCGAGGTACACGAACTGGGCGAGCCGTTGTCCCACGGGCCGCGGCCGGCGCTGCATGGGGGGCTTGCCGCGGCGCGCCTCGAACGTGCGCCCGCTGCCGTCGATCCCGATCGCCAGGTGATGCACGATCTGAGCGGCACACCACTTCCCGGGCGGACCCTGGTACCAATCGGCCTGCGGGTGGCCGGCGAGAGGTCCGAGCACCACGTCGGGAATGGCGGCGAACTCGTCGAGCCTCACGGCAGCACCGCGTCCGCCATCTGACGGGCCTGCGCGGCCGCGGGCGACCCCGCCCGGACGCGGCCCACCAGCGTCCCCGCGCTGTCCACGATCGCGAGGTCGGCGTCGGCGAGGGCCGCGCTGTCGGTGCGCATCGAGAGGGCCCACTGGTGTTGAGCGGCGATCGCCTGCAGCCGGCCGGCCAGCCGGTCCGCGGTCCGGGGCGGCAGGTAGACCGTCACCATCGTGCCCGCATCCGCTGGCCGGGGGCTCGCGCGCGGCCGCTCGCTGCAGGCGAGCGCGGCGCCCGCGAGGCAGCAGGTCAGCAGGCGCACGACTGTAGCGTCAGGCACTGTCATACCCAAGATTGTACGAGTGAATTTGCTGCGTCGCCACCCGATCGCGTTCGCGCTCATCGCGCTCCTCCTCGTTTCCGCCCTCTCCCCGTCGCCGCCGCTGGTGGACGCCGTGAGCGGTGGGCCACCGGCCGACATGGAGTTGGTCCGACCCACGCTCTATACCCTGCTCGCGCCGGTCTCGAACGTGCTCGACGCGCTCACGTTCCTGAGCGGGGAGCGGGCCCTCGCGTTCCTGGTCACGTGGGTCGCGGCGCTCGCGCTGTGGGGGCTGCTGCGGCGCGGCTCGTTGCTGCGCCGGCTCGCGGCGGCGGTGCTGGCACCGCTGACGGTGATCCTGCTGGGCGTCGCGGCGGTGCTGCTCCCGCGTCCCGTCCCCCGGCTCGTGGCCGCCGACTCGACGCTCACGGTCATTGATTACCACGCACACACCGCCCGGTCGCACGACGGTCGGTCCGGCTGGACCCTCGCGCGGCTCGCTGCCTGGCACGCCGCCCAGGGATTCGAGGCGTCGTACGTCACCGATCACAACGTGGTGTTCAACGGCGGGGGCGAGGACGGGGGGGGCGGGGGGGGCGGGGGGGGAGTCGACGACGCGATCCGCTTGCTACCGGGCGTCGAGTGGAGCGTGTTCGACCAGCACATTGTGGCCCTCGGCGCCGTGGCGCCGCTCGAGCGCGGCGTGTATGGGCGTGACACGCGCGCCATGCTCAGCCTGTTCGGCGCGCTGCATCGCCAGGGCGCGATCGGCATCGCGTCGCTTCCCGAGTACTGGCGCAACCACTGGGCCGAGCTGGACGCCTTCGTGGCGGCCGGAGCCGACGGGTTCGAGATCGTGAGCTGCGCGCCGAAGGGGCTCGGCTTTCCCGCGGCGGCGCGCGCCCGTGTCCTCGAGCTCGCCGAATCGCGCGACCTGCTGGTGGTGGGCGCGAGCGACAACCACGGGTGGGGCCAGGTGACGTGCGTCTGGAACCTCTCGAGCCCGAGCGCGCACGGGTTTCGGTCGAACCGCGTGATCGCCCGCCCGCTCGCGCTCGCCCAGGGCGAGTGGCAGCCGTGGACCGCCGCTTACACCCAGCCGTGGTTGATGCTCACCGGCCTGTCTTGGAGCGAGCGGTCCAGCTGGCTCACCTGGATTCTCGTGATCCTGATCTACCGCGCCGTGCCGCGGCGGGCGGGTGACCCGACTGGGATCGGGATCCTGGCGCGCAGCCTGTCGCTCAAGATCCTCCGCTTGCCGCGTCCGCCTGCCCCTCCTCCTCCCGCGACCGACTGAGCGGTGCCCGAGCTCCGTCTGCTCCGCCCCGGCGACGAGGCCGCCCTCGACACCTTCCTCGCGCGCCATGCCGACTCGTCCATGTTTCTCCGGTCCAACGCGCGCTCGGCGGGGCTCGCCGACCGAGGCGAGCCGATGCAGGCCACGTACGTCGCGGCGCTGGAGGGTGGGCGGATCGCGGGCGTCGCGGCGCACTGCTGGAACGGCATGGTGCTGGTGCAGGCTCCGGACGGGGGTGACGCTGCCGCCGCGGCGCGCGAGGCGGTGCGGCGCTCGGGTCGCACGGTGACCGGCTTTTCCGGGCCGTGGAGCCAGGTCGTCGCCGCGCGTGAGGCGCTCGGGCTCGGCGCCGCACCCACCGCCAAGGACAGCCGTGACGAGCTGTACGTGCTCGACCTCGCTCGGCTGGCGGTTCCACCGGAGCTCGCGAGCGGCGCGCTCCGCTGCCGGCATCCCGCGGGGCGCGAGCTCGAGCTGTTGGTGGACTGGCGGGTGCGGTTCGCCGTCGAGGCTCTCGGTGCGACCGATGGCCCGGAGCTCCGGCAGGCGAGCACGGACGACGTGCGGCTGCAGCACGAGCGGGGCACGGACTGGTTGCTGCTCGCCGGGGCGACGCCGGTCGCCTACTCGGTGTTCAACGCCATGCTCCCGGATATCGTGCAGATCGGTGGCGTGTGGACGCCACCCGAGCTGCGGGGCCGCGGCTACGCCCGCGCCGTGGTCGCCGGGTCGCTGCTCGCGGCGCGCAAGCAGGGGATCGCGCGCGCGGTGCTGTTCGCCGATCCGGCCAACGCGGCCGCGCGGCGGGCGTACCTGTTCCTCGGATTCCGCATCGTGGGGGATTACGGGCTGGTGCTGCTGGCTCCGTAGCCCGCGGTATCGGGGAGCCCCATGCGCCGGTAGATGCGCTCCATCCGCGGATCGCTCTGCAGCGCCCTGAAAAACGGATACCGCTTCGAGTAGACGAGGATGCCGTCGTGCTCGTCGCACGCCCGGTCCAGGAACTCGAACGCGATGTCCATGCGCCCGAGGCTCGCGGCGATGATCGCGAGTGTCGACGACTGCACGTACTCGCGCCGCGCCCGCGCGAGCAGCTCGTCGCTGATCGCGTCCACCTCGGCCAGCTTCCCCAGGGCGCTGTAGCACACCGCGAGCGCCGAGAGCGTCCAGGGGTGGCGTCCGGACGCGAGCACCGCCGCTTCCAACGGTCCGATGGCCTCTGCGCTTCTCCCCAGATGGTTGTACAGCAACCCCAGGTGGATCGCGGGGAGGAACATCGTGGGCGCCAGGTCCCCGGCGCGTTTCAGCGGCGCGACGGCCTCCTCAAAGCGCCCCGCCCCCATCAGCGTCATGCCGAGCTGCATGACGAGCAACGGGGCCAGGGGGTCCAGCTCGACGGCCCGCCGGGCCTGCGCGACCCCCTCATCGAGCTGGCCCTCGATGAAGACGAGATAGTAGGAAAGCCATTGCCGTGCGGCGACGTAGCGCGGATTCAGCTCGACGGCACGCCGTAGGTCCCGCGCGGCGCGAGGCCAGTCCCAGTCGCAGATGAAGCCCACGGCTCCCGAGGCGCAATAGACCTCCGCGAGGTCGGGCGCCAGCTCGAGGGCCTTCTGGACGGCCGCACGTGCTCTCGGCCGCAGCACGTTGGGCGGCGCGAGCCCGTATTGCGCGAGCACCGTGCAGGCATCGGCGAGGCCCGCGTACGCCAAGGCGTAGTTCGGATCGAACGCCAGCGCCTGATCGAAGCACTCGAGCGCTTTCTTGAGCCCGAGCCCCCGCTGTGCCAGGTAGTACCGCCCCTTCAGGTAGAGATGATAGGCATCGAGATTCCCCGTGGCCGGCAGGACCAGCGGCGTCCCCTCGCCACCGAGGGTGACCTGGAGCCGGCTGGCGATCGCCTTGGCGATCTCGTCCTGGATCGCGAAGACGTCCGTCATCTCGCGATCGTAGCGCTCCGACCAGAGATGGTACCCGTCGCCGACCTTCACGAGCTGGGCGCCGATACGCAGCCGGTTCCCCGCCCTGCGCACGCTTCCCTCCACCACCGTCGCCACCTTGAGCTTCGCACCCACCTCGGCGAGATCCATCGCCGGTCCGCGGAATGCGAACGACGAGGTGCGGGCGGCCACGCGCAAGCCAGGCAGCTGGGTGAGGGCGTTGATGATCTCTTCGGCGATACCCTCGCTGAAATATTCGAATTCGGGATCGCCGCTCAGGTTCGCGAACGGCAAGACCGCGATCGACTCGCCCTCCGCCCCCTCGACGGCCGGTTCGGCGCGCGCCGCCATGGCCTTGGCGAACTGCGCGGCCGTCGCGAACCGATCCGCGGGCACCTTGGCGAGTGCCGTCAACACGGCGTGCTCCAGCGCGTCCGACACGGTCGGGCGCACGCTGCGGATCGGGGGAGCGACATCGACCGAGTGTCGCGCCATGATGGCCTGCGCCGTCGGGCCGGTGAACGGCACCGATCCGGTGAGCATCTCGTACACCACGCATCCGAGGCTGTAGAGGTCGGATCGGCCGTCGAGCCGATCATCACCCGTCGCCTGCTCCGGGCTCATGTAGGCGGGCGTGCCGACGATGGCGCCCGAGGCCGTGAGGGGCTCGAGCGCCGCGGCCGTCACCGCGCGGGCGATGCCGAAGTCGGCCACGACGGCGCTGCCCGCGCAGAACATGATGTTTTCCGGCTTGATGTCGCGGTGCACGACGCCGCGGCTGTGCGCATACCCGAGGGCGTCGGCGATCTCGCTCGCGATGCGGACCGCGTCCGTAATGGACAGCTGCCGCTCGCGCTCCAGACGGCCCCGCAGCGTCTCGCCTTCGATGTACGGCATCACATAGTAGAGCAGGTCGGCGGCCTGGCCCGAATCGTACAGCGCGAGGATGTGCGGGTGGGTCAGCCCGGCCGCGATATTGATCTCACGCAGGAAGCGCTCGAGCCCCAGGCTCGTAGCGAGCTCGGGATGGAGCACCTTGATGGCAACCGATCGGTGGTGCTTCAGGTCTTTCGCCAGGAACACCGTCGCCATCCCCCCGCGGCCGACTGCCCTGTCGATCGCGTAACGATCCCCGAGGCTGGCTTGCAGGCGAGCGAGCAGGGCGGTCACGCGGGGCTCCTTACACCACGGCTGAAAGATTCAGCAGCGTCCGCCACGCGCGGAATACTTCCCCGTACTCCTGATGGGTAAACGCGACGGTGCGGCCGGCGGTGCGTGTAGCGCCGGGGCAGAGCTCCGCCATGTCCGCGTGGATCGTCATCGCGAAGTCCACCTCGAGCGTCAC
>Ga0075424_100000508_pt1 | contig 30550 bp, 24 predicted proteins | sample SoiMethybrSBSTD3_FD_75301 | JGI IMG/M metagenome (GOLD analysis project Ga0075424, IMG submission 75301) | Bulk soil microbial communities from a Populus tree surrounding site in Tennessee, USA - Soil MetaG P. TD hybrid SBSTD3 | ecosystem: Environmental > Terrestrial > Soil > Tree plantation... | reverse complement strand
GTTTCCGGAAATCGGGTGCGAAGTTGAAGACCTGTAGCTTTCCCGCGCCGGCGGCCAGGCCATGAATGGCGCTCCACCCACCGGGAACCAGGTGCAGAATGGTGAATACGCCCACAAGAGTTCCACCGACATAAATCACCGTCTGCACTACGTCCGTCCAAATGACCGCCGCAAGTCCACCTTCAAACGTGTAGATCAGCGTCAACGCTGTGATGATGGCGATGGAAGCAATCTCGCCCGTGCCCAACGCAATCGTCACCACAATCGAAACTGCGTAGACACGCACGCCTTCCGCCGCGGCCCGGGTGAGCAAAAAGAGAGACGCCGTCAAGGTGCGCAGGCCTTTGCCAAAGCGGCGCTCGATCAATTCGTAGGCGGTGTAGAGATCACCGCGAAAGTAGTGCGGGAGCAGCACAAAGCTGATGATGATGCGCCCGACTACGTATCCCATAACCACTTGCAAAAACGTGAGGTTCGAGTCGTACGCCAAGCCGGGGATGCTGATGATGGTCAGCGTACTGGTTTCGGCGGCGACGATGGAAAGCGCAATGGCCCACCATGGAATGCTGCGATCAGCAAGAAAATAATCGCGCAAACTGCGCTGCCGCTTGCGAAAGCGCAGGCCAAACAGGGTGATGCCGGCAAGATAAAGCGCGATGATGGCGAGATCGAGATGGTCGAGTCCCATGCGGCGGGAACGATTGTACCGAGTCTTGGGAAAGGCCCTGATTAACTTGTCGAGAACCCCAGTCGAGCTCCAAGTAACCCACCCTCCCGCAAAAAGCGCGCGGAGGGTGGGGCATCCACTGCTTCTGGTCGCGCAGTATGTCCAACCTCTCTCGGAAGCAGATCGTTTTCACCATCGAAGCTGGCAGAATAGTGACAAATCTTTTACAGCCATCCATCTGCGGCGTCATCTAATGTTCAAAGTAGCCATACACTTTTGCTGTTTATTCACGCAATCCCAAGCTGCGTGATGGGTCCTAAATCTTTCGACGACCATTCGAAGGCGAGAACCGAGCACAAAATCAATGCGGAACGGCCCTAGACCGACGCGGTATTCGTCTCAGTCATTGAAGGATATCGTGTGTCTGTGCGCCGACAATTCGAACGACGAGGTCTGGGAGGAGTTCGTTTCGCGAGTTGGCAAACCCATAAGCCTCACCATCATGCGCACTGCGTCGTTGTGGGGCGATGCTTCCCGGTCCGTGGTTGAGGACCTGGTGCAGGCGACCTACCTGAAACTCTGGGAAGATGGTTGCCGCCTGCTGCGCGACTTCGCCAATCAGCACCCCGAAGCAATCCTGGGATACCTGAAGAAAACTGCCGCCAATACCGCGCATGACTATTTCAAGCACCGTCACAGCCAATCCGCGGGTGGCGACCAGCCTCATGTGTCCACTTGGGATGTGGATCCGGAAGCGGGCCAGGAAATTCACGGGAGTGAGGAAAGGATTAGTTTCGAAGTGATCCTGGGCGAGATCGACGAGCGGCTGAAGCAGGTCTTGTCGGGTCCCGATTGCGAGCGCGACCGCATGATTTTCTGGCTCTATTTCCGGCAAGGCATGAGCACGAAAGAAATAGCCTCCTTGCCCGCTATCTCACTGACTACAAAGGGTGTTGGAAGCGTTCTTGAGCGAGTGAAACAGTGCATCCGGGGGCAGATCATTGGCCCCGCCTCGCATTCCGAAAATAATGAGCATGAAATCAAAAGCAAAATGCCGCGCGAACTCGTAATGGGTTTGTATGGGGCCTCAGAGTAATGGGACGTCAACCGGATAAACACATCGACGAACAGGAGCTTGAAGCTCTCGTGCTGTCGTCTTCGGACAGCCCAAAGACCCGTGGCTTTTTGCCCGATTCTGTGCGTGAGGCCATGCGTCATGTGGAATCCTGCTCGATTTGCAGCGGGAGAGTGGCCGAGTACCGCCGAGTTGTCGATCAACTCTCCAACCTAGCGGTTTCGGAAGCGGACGCTGCGAAACCAGGCTGTCCCCAGCATGTCGACTGGCACGAAGTGGCTGCCGGCCTGTGGCCTGAGTTGAAGGCGAAGCAATTGATCATGCACGCCGCGACCTGCGCGCACTGCGGACCCCTGCTTCGCGCGGCTGCGAACGTGAGTGATGACGCATCTCCTGAAGAAGAGGAACTGCTCGCTCAGTTAAGGACTCCCACGCGCCCGGCGCAAACTGGCCGGGAAGCGATCCCATCATACGCGGAACCTCGGTCCGCATGGCAGGTGCTACTGCAGTGGAAGGTATTTGTGCCTGCTCTTGCCGTCCTGATGATTGTGGGATTCATCGCCACGAAAGCGTCGTCTTCGCGAGTGGCGCTTTCTGGGCCGAGGTTCGCCGAATTCGCCGTCGACACTCATAGACAGTATGTCAATGGACAACTCGCGCTGGACGTCCACTCGGATTCACAGCAGACGATCAATCAGTGGTTTGCGGGGAAAACGCAATTCGCTGTGACCGTGCCGGCGTCTCCTGCGGCGCCTGGTGAGGAGCGGCCTTACCACCTGAAGGGTGCGCGAGTGGTGCAAGTCGGCGGCAAAGCCGCCGCTTACATCGCGTATCAAATGCAAGCTGGTCTAGTCAGCCTCATCGTAGCTCCCGATTCGGCCGCTGTCGCTGCTGGAGGCACGCGGCTTGATTTCAAGAAAGTAAGTTTCCACTACAGCATGTTTGAGGGCCATAGGGTCGTCACCTGGTCGGTGCATGGCCTCACGTACGCCCTGGTTTCGCAGGAAGGAAATCGCACGCAGCGATCTTGCATGGTGTGCCATTCCGCGATGAAAGATCGTGATCTCAGTCAAACACCGACGCCGCTGTATTCATCAGAAAATCCTTCTGAGCCGGTCTGGCAATAGGTCTGCGTTAGCGCTCTTTGTTTGAGCCTCCACGGGTGTGCATGGCCACCAGCTTTGCGGATGTTCCGCTGCGCAATGTAAACCGCATCTAGATTAGGCCGAGCGCATTTCCGCAGCGGACAAAACACAAGGTCCCTCCACTCCGAACTCCGGCACGCTGCGCATGCCGGAATTCTCCGGTCGGGATGACAGAGTGGGTCACGGGATGACAGAGTGGAGGTTGCGGGATGACAGAGTGGGGGCTGCGGTAAAGAGCTTTATCCACAAAAAGCAAAGTCGGTCGGAATCTCGTGATATCAAGTGAGGCCGGTTGGGCCTCACAACAACTGTTCAGAAAAACGGGCGCTGTTCGCTACTCGTATCCGAAAGTTGGATATGGATGAGGTGATGCGGCGAGCAGCGCCCGTAGTGTCTTCAACGAGATTCATCGTTGAAATGAATAGAAAATGGAGAAAAGAAAAATGAATTTCAGCTTCACTCAGCAAACTGGAAAGCGCTCGTGGAATTTGAAGTCGTTCATGACGACCCTTGTCCTTGGATGCGCTTTCGGCGCGGTGACACAAGCGGTGGCGCAAGTCACGCCTCCGACCACTCCCGACACAATTGCAGTCCCGGCGGGCAACTCTCCATACTTGGTTGGCCACGCCTTCGGTTCACAGGGCTATACTTGCCTGCCCACCAGCACGGGTGGCACTGCCTGGAATCCCACTGCCCGGCCCGAAGCTACTCTCTTTACGGATCTGTTCGGGCAACAGTTCCAGATCATCACTCACTTTCAGAGCATCAACGCGAACCCAAAACCCAACGTCCAGGTCCCGCTCAGTGGGAACGCGACGTGGCAGAGTTCTCTCGATAGCAGCAGGGTGTGGGCTGTGAAGGTGAACGGAATCGACGCCGGCACCGACCCCGAGAGCTGCCCGACTACCGGCTCGATTCAATGCCTGTTGTTGCAGTCAGTCGGGAACAAGAAGGGGCCCACCGGGGGTAACCTGCTGGCCAACACCACCTTCATCCAACGCTTAAATACCAAAGGAGGAGCTGTTCCTACGACCGCCTGCACCGTCGGACAGACGCAGTTAGTGCCGTACACGGCCGACTACTTCTTCTTCCGCGCGGACAAACAATAAGTTCTTCCTTAACCGAGGAGACGGTGTGCACGCGAATTCGACGAACTCTGTCGAACTTCGCGTGCACAACTGTTTTGTTCGTCAGTGGCGTCGCGAATCTTCCTTTCCACACAAAGGCGAACGAAGTCACGTGGAGGGTTCCCGCATGAAGCCATGGCTCGTGCTTTGTCACAGAACTTTGTTTTCTTGTGTTAGAACTACCCCGTGGCCATCTATCTCGGCATCGACGGCGGGGCGACGAAGACGACCTGCGCAGTAGGCGATGGGAAGTCTGTGATCGGTCTCGCGACGGCGGCCGGGAGCAACGTCATTCGCCTGGGCGAGGCGCGCGTAAGGGAAGCTTTGCATACCGTGGTGCGCGCGGCTTGCACGGCGGCGGGAGTCACCGCAGCACAAATCGACGGCGCCTGCGTCGGCGCTTCGGGAGCAGGACGAGCGGAAGTTTCCGATGTCGTCGCTCGAATGATGGCGGAAATCATGCCATGCCGCTTGCAGGTGGTGGGCGACATAGTGATTGCGCTGCAGGCGGCCTTTGGCGATGGGCCGGGAATCGTCGCTAACGCCGGCACCGGTTCCTTCGCCTATGGCCGCGACGCAAGTGGCAAGATCTCACGAGCCGGAGGTTGGGGGTTTGCGATTTCCGATGAAGGCTCGGGCCAGTGGATCGGACGCACAGCGGTGGGTGCGGCGCTGCGTGCGCAGGAGAATGGGGAGAGACCAGTACTGCTGGCGTCGATTGAGAAGGAATGGAAGGCGACTTCTCTCAACGATCTGGTGCAGAAGGCGAATGCATCGCCTCCGCCGGATTTCTCGGCTTTGTTTCCCGTGGTCCTGTCGGCGGCCAATTCGGGCGATTCGGTGGCGCGCGGCGTGTTGACGCGGGCCGGAAACGAACTCGCTGAACTGACGAAGAGTGTAGTTCGGCGGCTGTTTGGCGGTGCTGGAAATGTCCCGGTGGCCATGGTGGGGGGAGTCTTTCGTCAGTCGGCTCTGGTGCGGCAGGTTTTCTACAATCAACTCGCGGGTGAGTTTGCGAACGTCTCCGTCAATCCGACCGTGGTTGAACCGGTGTTAGGTGCGCTGGAGCTGGCGCGGATAGGTGCTCGCGGCAGGTAGCGCGAGCATATTGCCGGATGTTTCGGAGGACGCTTGCTCTCAGGGTGTGGGTGGGACGCCCACACGACAGCCGCCGGGACGGCGGCGGTACTTTGGCGATTACGAATGGCTTTCGATTCTAATGGCGGCGCGAAGATGGCTCCTGAGCGTGTGGAGACGGCTGCGGCTTCTGGTCTGTCCGCGAATGATTCTGCCCATGTCCTTTCCGTCGCGGGCGATCCTGCGCTTTCGGAAGATGTCGCTCTGAGCTTGTTGAAACGTCCCGATTTGCCGGCAGAGACGCTCGAGCGATTGGGGAAGAACAGCACGGTTCTGAAGCATCGCAAGGTGAAGATCGCGCTGGTGGAGCATCCCAGGACGCCTCGCCATGTCTCGCTACCGCTCGTTCGGCAGTTGTATACCTTCGACCTGGTGCAGGTGGCGCTCACGCCCACAGTTCCTGCGGATCTGAAGCGGGCGGCTGACGAGGCACTGTGCAATCGGCTAGAGACAATTTCTTCAGGCGAGAAATTGACGCTGTCACACCGGGCCTCCGGACGGGTGGCGGGAGAACTATTGTGCGATGCCGAGCCACGTGTTGTGCGCGCTGCATTGGAGAATCCTCGACTCACCGAAGCGTTCGTGGTGCGAGCCGTCCTGCGCCCGGATGCGCCCGCGGCTTTGATCGAAGCGGTTTGCCATCACGCGCAGTGGTCGTTGCGGCGCGAAGTGTGGGTGGCCTTGCTGAGGAACGAGAAGACTCCGATGGCGCGGGCGTTGGAGTTCGCGCGGAGCATGCCAGTGGCACAGCTGCGAGAAATCCTGCAGAGTTCGCGGCTGCCGGGAAATGTGAAGGAATACCTGCTCAGAGACCGCGGAACGTCCGCACGCTAGCTTTTTCCGCTTTTCCTAAGAAGCGAGCAACCCAGGAACCGGCATCCACTTGCATTACGGTCTATACTCGCGGCTGCCGCGAAGAGACTCATCACTCGTTTATCGGGGGCTCGCATGACCAAGACTGCACTGCTGCGGTTTACGCTGGGATTCGTGATTGCGTTATCAGGTAGTCGGTCTCATGTGGAAGCAGCGCCTGCTGCTGCGCAGGACAAAGTGAAGGGCCTTTATGGTTGTTCCGAGTCCGATATCGCGAGCTACCAGGCGCGCCGCGCCACCGGTCCAATTCGCGTAGACGGACTACTCGACGAGCCCGATTGGCAGCAGACCGAGAAGTCTCCTCGGTTTGTGGATATGGCAACGGGCGAGCCGGCCATCTATACGACGAAGGCAGCCGCGCTGTGGGACGACCAGAACCTGTACATCGGCTTCTGGGTCGAGGAGCCTCTTGTTCAGGCAAAGCTCACAGAAAAGAACTCGCTGATCTTTAATGAGAATGACGCCGAGGTTTTCATTGACGGCGGTGACACCTATTACGAATTCGAAACCAACGCCCGCGGCACGACCTATCAGATGTTCTACATCTGGCGCGATGCCTACCGTAAAGGCAGCCGCTTTGATGTGCCGGAGTTCGATGTCGTCAAGAACAACGCCATGACGTTCGGCGGCGATTATGATCGGCAGGCGCCAACCTTCTGGAAGGGAACGAATCCGCGCGGGCTGCGCTGGGCTTTCTTTGGATGGGGCTTTCCCGGACTCGAGAGCGCCACACATGTCGACGGCACTCTGAACGACAACTCCGATGTCGACAAGGGCTGGACGGTCGAACTGGCGTTTCCGTGGAAAGGCACTAAGTGGCTCGCCGGCGATCGAGCGTTGCCGCCGAAGGATGGCGATGTCTGGAAGATTTTCTTTGGCCGCTTCGAGTTGCTGCGCGTGGCTGGCGCTGAAGTTCAGCCTCACCCTGGCTGGGCATGGAACCGGCACGGCGTGTACGACACGCATCTTCCCCATTGCTGGACCGCGGTGCACTTCTCGACCCAATCGATGTACTAGGAGTCGAGCAGATGCGGCTGGCACGTTCGGAAGGGGTGAAGTCCTTTTGCGTCGTACTCAACTTGAGTTCTCGGGAAATTCCTTGACACATTCAGATCTTTGATCTGATCGCTGGGGATGCTCCACAGATCGCGGACCAAATTGACATGGTATATCCGATGGCTTATGATCCGCGCACTTTCCAAGGACACCCATTCACCGATGCCGCGCGCTCGCCACGGAGACTCCTCTGGACAGAAACGACGCCTTGGTGGACCGCGTATTCTGCTTGTGTTTTTCGCTCTCCTGTATGTCCCGCCAACTTTCGCGCAGTTCTTTGATGGTTTCGACAACTTAAAGCTTGATCCGGACAATGGTTGGTTTTTCAAGGCTGGCGACGGCACGGCGAGTATGGACTTCCGCCAGGGCGGACCGGGGTACGCGTCGATTTTTGTGGATGGAACGACCGACAAGCGCGGAATCTGGTGGGCACTGATTGAGCGGAAGGTATCCGATCAGATGGACCTCAGCCTGATGCAGAAGCCGGGTCATGAATTTCGCATTGAAGCGCGCGTTCGGTCCAGCCACGCGCCTCGCCGCATAAACTTGCAGGTCCTGACACAGCGCACCACCGACTACGAGTCTCACCTGATGGAATATGACATTCCCGACACTGACAACTGGCATACATTCAGCATGACCACTCGCGGCTTCGACGCCAGGCCCGGCGACACGGTTTTCGGCCATATGGCATTAATGGATTGGGGACTGGAAAAATACCGCATGGATGTGGATTACATCAAAGTAGATCTCGTTGATGCGGCCACCGCGGGACCTGATCAAGGCGAGGCAGTTCCCTACCATCCTCCCATCGCGGATCCGAAGAGTTTCAATCAGAAAGTCAGAGTCGCGGCTGACAGCTCGATCGATATTGAGAACACCGACGTCAACATGAACGACTGGTACGTTCAGGGTGCCTCGGGCGGGAAGGTCAATCTGCTTACTGTTGATGGAACACACTATGTGATCTTGCGTTGGGACTTGCGGCAGTTTGCAGGGAGAAAAGCGACGGGTCACGGACTGCTGGAGTTGACAACGCATTCCGTCCAGCAAAAAGCCCAGCGCCTTAAGGATTTTGGAATCGTGAGAGTCGTGGAAATTCTGGGCGGAGATCCCAACTGGGACCAGGCGACCGTGACGACCGACAGTTTCTGTCACTATCAACCTCTCAATCGGGTTGTCAACACGCAGATGATTATCGATTGGCCGATTACGGAGGGCGACGGCGGCAAAACGTATCTTACGATCGGACATCCGGTCTTGCAGCGCTTGATCGATGGGAAGACGCTGGGCATCGCCATCAAGCCGTTGGGCGCGCTCAATGCCGCTTTTTATTCAATGGAGGATGAGAACGGCAAGAATAGTGCGCAGTTGTACTTTAATGTTCAGAAGTGAAGATGATGCGTGCGGCACATATTCGTTATCCGACAATGTACCAGAATTGGTTTCACAAATCGGTTTGGGAAGCGCACGACTTCACAGGCTACGGAGAAACTCAGGCGCCGTCAGCAAAGCGAACCTCAGGCGCTAAAGCGCCAGCGGCTGTTCAACCGTTTACGGCACGAATAAATTCGTGCCCTTCCCTATTGTGTTGCTACGGGACTTTTTCAGCAGCCTGTTCATTCGTGCCGCCAAGAACTGCATGGACGCTGGGCTGCAGCCCCTGAGGCGAATTCCCTTAATTTTAGGAACTATTTAAAGGAGTCGACGTTACGCGATTCGGAGGTGTCCGATGAGTGCATTGCACATGGGGTTTTCGATAATCCTGTTGGCTTCTCTTACCACGACTGCCACGTTCGTCGAATGTCAGCAACCAACGAAGCAGCCCCCGCCGGCACAGCTGGCTCCAAAAACCGTGCCGGAACAGGTACAGCTATTTATTCCTTATAAGCCATATTCACAAGCAGACAATCAGCGCATCCTGAAGCTCTACGAACCGCTGCGCGTCTCCGACGTATCAGACGGAATGGATGTCATCGGGTTGCAGGACATCGGTATTGCAGAGGCGGCCATCCAGCCACTGTGGCGCGATACGGAGAATTTCACTCACCGCATTGTTGGGATCGCCGTAACCGCACGTTACGTGCCCACCAATAAGCGTTTGGCCAAAACGCCTCCGGAAGAGGTCGAGAACTGGTATGACAATATTACCGGGGAACCCTTCATGGACGCCCTATTTCCGGGCTGTGTGCTGGTGATTGATGCAGAGGGCGATGGAGACACTCGCAGCATCGGCTCAACCAACATCATGGACTGGCAAAAGCTGGGAATGCTAGGGGTCATCACCAGCGGAGGTCTGGCCGACAGTGACGAGATCATCAATCACAAAGTGCCCGCCTATCACAAACGAAAAGGCCGCGGATTCCGTCCGGGCCGTAATGAAATTGAATCTGTAAATCGACCAATCAATTTAGGCGGCGTCCTGGTGCGACCAGGCGATGTGGTCATGGCCGATGGCGATGGCGTCATTGTCGTGCCGCGCGAGCACGCCGAAGAAGTAGCCAAGGCCGCTATGCAGTTCCTCGATAACATTGGTCTGGAGCGCTATCAGAAAATGCAGAAGGGGCAGAAGCCGTGAGTGGCTTTTTCAAAGCCACCATTCCCCGTAGCTCCGGCCCTCCGAAGCGAGAAACTAGATGAAGGTAGGATTTGTCGGCTTGGGAGCTATGGGTCTACCGATGGCCAAGCGTGTACTCAGCGCCGGCCACACGCTTTACACCACTTTCCATCAGCGGCGCGAGCCCGCGGAAGAGCTCCGCGCGATGGGGGCGTCCGTCCTCGCAACTCCCGGTGAAGTAGCCGCGGCCACCGACGTAGTGATTACGATCCTGCCGGCCGATGCGGAACTGAAGGAAGTAGTTTTCGGAGCTGCAGGAATTCTTGGCGGCATAACGGCGGGCAAGGTACTGATTGAAATGACGAGTGGGACGGCTCTGGCTATGCAAGAGGTAGACGAAGCCATCGGAGCGAAAGGCGGCTCCGTCCTGGATGCGCCGGTGAGCGGCGGGACTCCGGCTGCCGAGCAGGGCACGCTGACGATCATGGTGGGCGGCGAGGAATCATTGCTCGAGCGTTACCGACCCTTGCTACAAAGTATGGGAACTCGCATTGTGCACGTCGGCAAGGCAGGTCAGGGAAAAGTCGTAAAGATCGTGAATCAGATGATGGCCGCTATCCATCTTCTTACCATTGGTGAGGCGTTTGCGCTTGGCATTACGAATGGTGCTGATCCTGACATCCTGTACGAAGTAATCAAGAATTCGTCCGGATACTCCAAAATGATGGATTTGCGACTTCCGGAATTTCTTCTGAAAGGTTCATTCGATCCGGGCTTTAAATTGGATTTGATGAAGAAGGACGTGAACCTTGCGATCGAGTCTGCAAAAAACTCAAACACTCCGCTTCTCCTGACCGCAGCGGCCGCACGGGTATTCGCGGCCGCTAGTGCTGACGGCAAGGGTGACAGAGACTTTTCGGCAGCCGCACAGTTTCTCGCCAATCTTGCGGGTGTGGATCTAAGCCAGGCCAAGACCAGGTCAGCATGACCACTTCTTCCGAGCTGATTCGGCAGTTGTCCGAATTCGATGTCGCCACTTTATATGAGGCCGCCGGCCAGCGAGGAATGGTGGATCCGGCGATTCGGCCGATGTGGAATGGTGCTCATCTTTGCGGTCCGGCGATCACCGCAAGCTGCCCGGCGCGCGACAATCTCATGCTGCATCAAGCCGTAGCCCTTGCGGCCCCAGGCAGCGTGCTGGTGGCCAATGCCGAACGATATCAGTACGCCGGAGCTTGGGGAGAAGTGCTGACGGTTGCGGCGCAAGCGCGGGGCATTGCAGGCCTGGTGATCGACGGTGCGGTGCGGGACATCGAAGCCATCGCGAAGCGGCGCTTCCCCGTCTTCAGTCGTGGATTGGCCATTGGCGCGTGCACGAAAGAAAAGTTTGGCACCCTGAACGAACTCATCGATCTCGGTGGAGTTACCGTTCGTTCGGGGGACATTGTGGTGGGCACCGGCGATGGCGTAGTGCTCATTGATGCCGATTCGATCGAGCAAGTCTTGAAAGCTGCCATTGCGAGAAGAGACCGCGAATCGGAAATCTTCCGGCAACTCGAAAAAGGCAAAACCACGATCGAGATTCTGGATCTTCCAAAATGGAATCAACGTGGCAGGAAGGCCGGGCAATGACGGCACCTGAGCGCCTTCGCATAGAAGATCTCACCGAAATTATCAGAAAAACGGCGGTGGAGGCGCGCGCGTGATCCGAAGTAATCCGGAACAGACGTTTAATTTCTATCCCGTTCCGACCGACATTCACTTCGGCTACGGTACCTTGTCCAAGTTGCCAGAACTAATCCGTTCTGTTCCGGCACAGCGAGTGTGTGTAATCACCGACCCTGGCATCCGGGCGGCGGGAATTCTGCAATCAGTTCTCAATCTTCCTGGCGCGGCAGGGATCACTTTTGAAGTATATGACGAAGTGAAACCGGACTCAGGCTCAAAGCTGATAGCCGAGGCGGCGGAGCAGGCTCGCCGATTCAAGGCTGAAGTGGTGGTCGGGATTGGAGGCGGGAGTTCTCTCGACACGGCAAAGGCAGTGGCGACCCTGCTCACCAATCCCGGCACGATTCTCGACTACACAGGCCTTCATCGCGTGAAAAATCGCCTGCCTCCCCTGATCGCCATCCCAACAACCTCGGGAACCGGAAGCGAGGTGAGTCTTTGGTCGGTATTCACGAATGATGACACCGGGCTGAAGGTTGCCGTCGGCAGCATCTACGTCTATCCGACGATCGCTCTGTGCGATCCAGAGCTTACGTTGAATCTGCCGCCGACGATCACCGCCGCTACCGGCATGGATGCGTTGGCTCACGGAATCGAGTGCTACACCAACAAAGCCTGCCAGCCCATCTCTGCCGCTTTAGCGCTCAATGCAATTGAACTGATCGGCAAGCACCTGAGAAATGCGGTTCAAGACGGGAATAGCCGCGACTCACGTTACGCAATGCTGCTGGCCAGCACGATGGCCGGCATCGCCATGAATCCGACCCGCCTCGGACTGGCCCATGCCTTGGCCATGCCGCTGGGAAGTTGGGGTCTTCGCGTTCCTCACGGAATTGCCATAGCAGTAACACTGCCGCGAGTGATGAAGTTCAACTGCGAGGCTGCACCGGAGCGCTTTGCGCATGTGGCTCGCGCACTGGGAGAACCGGTGGATCAATCGGCCTCCTCAGATGCCGCCAGGCGCGCAGTTGAGGCCGTTGAAAGGCTCGCCGCCGATATTCGAATACCAAAAGGCTTGGGAGAATACGGCGTTCGACGAAGCCACGTTCCGCAAGTCGTGGATGAAGCGATGAAAAGCGGAAATGTCGCTGTCAATCCTCGAACGACCAGCAAAGAGCAGTTGGCCGAGATCCTGCAGCAGAGTCTTTAATGGCACGACACCAAAACTACGTCGCGGGTCGATGGGTTCCCGCCGCGGGCGGCCAATGTTACGAAACGCACAACCCTGCCTGCCCGTCCCAAGTTGTAGGAGAGTTTTCGCGCTCGGGCCCCGAGGATGTGGAAGCCGCGCTGGCTTCCGCTGAAACTGCGCGCGCCTTATGGAACCAGACTCAGGCGCCTCAGCGCGCGGCCATCCTGCTGCGGTTTTCTCAGCTTCTGCTCGATTCGAAGGAGGAGCTTGCCAGGATCATTACACTCGAGCAGGGCAAGGCATTGTGTGAGTCGATTGGCGAGGTGACACGTGCGTCCGCCGAAGCAGCGTTCGCAGCAGGCGAAGCCTTACGTCTATCGGGACAGACCTTTCCCAGCGAACGTCCCGGGTTTACCTGTTACACCATTCTGCAACCGGTCGGCGTGGTGGCTGCGATTACCCCGTGGAACTTTCCCATAGTGAGCCCGGTGCGGAAAATAGCCCCGGCTCTGGCCTGTGGGAACACTGTCGTATTCAAACCAGCCTCTCTGACGCCGTGGACCGCGGTATACATCACAAGCCTGTTCGAGAAGGCCGGCTTGCCACCCGGCGTTCTCAACCTGGTGATTGGCTCCGGCGAATGTGGAGAACAGTTGATCTCGGACGTACGGGTACGAGGTGTCAGTTTCACAGGTTCGACCGCCGTGGGTATTCGCATCGCCGAAAAAGTTGCGAAGCGCATGGCGAAGATCCAACTGGAACTTGGCGGCAAAAATCCGGCGATTGTCGTGGAGTGCAATGATCTGGATACTGCTGCACAGGAGATCGTAGCAGCGGCTTTCCTGTGCAGCGGTCAGCGATGCACCGCGCTCAGCCGGGTGATCGTCGAGGAATCACAGGCGGATCAACTGCGCGAACACTTATTGACGCACATCGGGAAGATCCGAGTCGGCAATGGCCTTGACCCGCAGACAACCATGGGCCCCGTAGTAAGCTGGAAACAGATGGAGGCGGTCGCTGGCTACGTTCGCCAAGGTTTGGAAGATGACGCCACCTTGGTTGCCGGCGGACGAGCGCTGGCTCAGAATCCTGAAACCGAGGGCTACTTCTACGCGCCTACTCTGTTCGATCATGTGTCGCCGAAGTCGGCCCTGGCCTGCGAGGAGATATTCGGGCCGGTCCTCCCGTTGATTCGCGTCAAGGGTTCGCAAGAGGCCTTGGAAGTGGCCAATAGCACACGCTATGGCCTAGCTGCTTCCCTTTTCACAGCGAATCCCCAATTCGTGAATGAATTCATTCAGAACGTGGAATCGGGCATGGTCCACGTAAACCATGGAACCGCCAGCCAAGCCCATATTCCGTTCGGAGGTGTGAAGGACTCCGGTCAAGGGGCATTCTCCATCGGTCCCACTGTCAAAGATGCATTCACGAATGTCAAAACGGTTTACATCAAGTGGTAGGAGTGCGAATAGCTGGGCCTTGACGCGATTTAGTATCCATTCAAGTTGACGCATTCCCTCAGCGGCTGAAGCCGCCTTGAGTTGAGGCAGTTATGGACGGCCTGGAAGGCTGTCCCCTTCAAAGCCTATTAACAAAGCTTCTTAGATGATCGAGACCTCCGGCGGTGTGAGAACAGGAATTGTGATCGCTAGCATCAAGAAGAGACACCTGGTCGTAGGCGCGCTGTTTGCACTTTCACTCATTCTGTATATCGATCGCGCTGCAATCTCCTCCGCCAAATCTGCTATCGCTCGTGACCTTGTGCTCTCCGATACGCAGATGGGCTGGGTTTTCGGAGCATTTTCCTTGGGTTATGCCTTCGCACAGATTCCCTGGGGGTGGTTCGCGGATCGTGTGGGACCTCGTCTGGCGCTGGCAATCGTGGTGGCATTGTGGAGCGCCTTCACTTCGTTGACAGGAACGGCCAATGCGCTGGCTTGGCTCTTGGTGGTGCGATTTTTGTTCGGTGTCGCGGAGGCTGGTGCGTTTCCGGGTTCGGCGCGCACATTCTACAACTGGCTACCAGTGCAGGAACGCGGTATCGCCAACGGGATTCTTTTTTCCGGAGCGTTGCTGGGCGGAGGTCTGGCGTTTCCCTTGTGCCAGTGGCTTTTGAGCATCCATGGCTGGCGGATGGCTTTTTATGTGCTTGGCGTGCCAGGTTTCCTATGGGCGTTGGGTTGGCTCATCTGGTTTCGCGATTATCCTGAGAACAAGGTTATCGATGAAGCCGAAGCGAGCACTCCGACTCCACTGCTACAAGCGCTTCGTTCCTGGGGAATGGCCAAAGCAATGGCGCAGTATTTCATCGGCAATTTCACTTTTTTCATCTGTATCACCTGGATGTTCCCCTACCTTGCCGAGCGGTATTCTCTAACACCTTCGCAAGCTGCGCGATTTTCCATGGTGCCTCTGCTGAGCGGCGCATTGGCGAACTGGGTTTCTGGTTTCTTCGTCGACTTGCTCTACCGTTCTCGATTTCGATCCTGGTCACGACGGGCGCCGGCTACTCTTGGCTTCCTTCTGGCGGCTTCAGCCGCATGGCTTGTGCCAGCTGTCGATAACGCCGGAGCTGCGGTTGCGGCTTTTGCCGTGGCCATGTTTGGGGTCGAGCTGACGATCAGTCCAAGCTGGGCTTATTGCATTGACATCGGCCACAAAAATTCCGGCAGCGTGTCGGCTGCCATGAACATGGCGGGCAGCTTCGGTGCGCTGGCAAGCGCGAACGCCTTCCCATGGCTCCATCGCTCGACTGGAAGTTCGGCAACCTTTTTTCAAATTGCTGCCGCCCTGAACGCAGTGGCTATCCTGTGCTGGCTCACCATGCGTTCGAACCACTACGAAGAACCGCCGAAAACAAGTTAGCGGAATTACCGATGGCCGGCGCTCGGTATATGATTTCGCACCGAGGTGCACGCTCATGGTGAGGTCAAGCGACCAAAGGGTTACTGTCATCTCTTGTCATTGCGCATTGTGGCTCGCCGCCGTTTTCGCCACGCTCGCGCTCTCAGCGCTGCCATCACAAGCACAGAATCAGCCCGTGCGGGTCATCGCTTTTGGGGCACATCCTGACGACTGCGACCAAGGAGCTGGCGGTATTGCCGCGAAATATGCTGCGCTCGGCCACAAGGTAAAGTTTGTGTCGCTGACCAATGGCGACGCCGGTCATCAGTCTCAGCATGGTGAGGAACTCGCCAAGCGCCGCCGTTCGGAAGCTCAGGAAGCAGGGCGACGCATCGGCATTGAATACGAGGTGCTCGATAACCACGATGGCAAGCTGTTGCCGACCCTGGAGGTTCGTGAACAGGTCATTCGTGAGATCCGGCAGTGGAAGGCAGACATCGTGATCGCCCCCCGGCCCAACGACTACCACCCCGATCACCGCTATACCGGAGTGTTGGTGCAGGATGCTTCCTATATGGTGATTGTGCCGAGTTTGGTAGCGGATACGCCGGCGCTAAGGCGAAATCCAGTCTTCCTTTATTACAGCGACCGGTTCACGCGACCGCAGCCTTTTCGCGCAGATATCGTCGTGTCAATTGACGATGTGTTCGATAAAAAGATCTCGATGCTAGATGCACACGTATCGCAGTTCTACGAGTGGCTCCCGTGGACTGTAGGCCAGTTCGAACAAGTACCAAAGGACCCCTCGGAACGAAAGAAGTGGCTGGCGACGACGCCGATGGGCGTGAGACAACTGCAACCCGAGTGGCGGGAAGCGCTGGAAAAACGCTATGGCCCACAAGAGGCGGCCCGCGTTGAGCACGCCGAGGCGTTTGAAATTACAGAGTACGGACGGCAGCCCAGCGAGGAAGAGATTCGCAAGCTGTTCCCATTCTTTCCTGACATGGCACAGCATCCTTAAGTTGCAATCAGAAAATTCACCAAGATCCGGCCCAAAGTGGCTCGCGAAGGTAAACCCTGTACCTCTCATCCGGGCGGAATGTGCCCCGGGAAAAAGGTGATCTGCAGACATTGACGGGGGTGGTCCCATGTGGAAACAAACTCGCCGAGAATTCATGCAATTGTCCGCCGGAACTCTGGCGGCAGGGGTGAATCTCTCGGTGGCGACACACGCGAATGCTGCGTCGCGCCAGAGCGCACCCGGGCGCCAGATACCCGGCAAAGCCCCCGCAGTCTCTGCGAACGAAGGCAGGAAGCCGCTACGACTAGGCTTGATCATTGATGTCGGCAAAGATCCAGATGCAGCTTTGCTGAAGGTCCGGAGCCTGGGCATAGCGACGGCTCAGCTATTCATGGAAGAGCTAGAACCAAGTTTTGAGGGACCTCTGCGGCAAGCGCTGGAAAAACACAGCATCGAGCCAACTGCCGTCGTGGTAGGTGGCCCGGGCAAGGAGGTCTGGGATTTCTACCAGGGACCGCTGACGATCGGCCTGGTTCCGCGCGACACTCGTGCGGCACGCATTGCTCACATCAAGAAAGCTTCCGACTTCGCCAAACGGTGTGGCATCGCTGCCGTTCAGACTCACTGTGGCTTCATTCCCGAAAATCCCAACGACCCGCTCTACCGTGAAACGGTCGCCGCGATTCGCGAAGTTGCGACATACTGCCGGAGCAACGGTCAAAGCTTTCGTTATGAGACGGGACAGGAAACTCCGATCACCTTAATACGCGCCATTAAGGATGTGGGGACCGATAACCAGGGTATCAATTTCGATCTCGCCAACCTGATTTTATACGGCAAGGCAAATCCGGTGGATGCGATTGAGGTACTCGGACCACATATACAAGGAATACACGCCAAAGATGGCCTATGGCCGACCAATCCGAAAGATCTCGGTCAGGAAGTTCCGATTGGTAAAGGTAAGGTTGATTTTCCACGTATTATTGCGGGTTTGAAAAAGTTGGATTATCGCGGTGCCGTAACGATCGAACGCGAAATTTCCGGACCACAACAAATGGAAGATGTGCGAGCCGCGAAAGCATACTTGGAAACACTCATTGGAACATAGACGAGAAATGGTAAAGGCCAAGGAGGCGATGTGGCAGGTGAAGACGGACAGAATCCGGAATTGTCGCACGGCGTCACTCGGCGGAAATTTGTAGGCATCAGCACCGCCGCAACGGGAGTCATGTTCATCAAGCCGGAACTCGTTTTTGGTACAGCCGCTAACTCAGCGGTGAGCGTGGGCCTGCTCGGGTGTGGCGGACGCGGTACCGAGGATGCAAAGAATATGTTTGATACTGGCGGCGCCCGCGTGGTGGCACTGGCCGACTTCTTCCAGGATCAACTCGCAACCGCCCGAGCCCACTTTGACCAAGTGCAGCAGGCGAAGGGCTACGCGGCCCTGGAGGCCTCGCAACTCTTCGTCGGCCCCAAAGCCTACCAGCAAATCGCCGCGTCGAAACAGGTGGATGCCGTCGTCATCGCCACGCCTCCCTATTTTCATCCGCAGCACCTCGAAGCCGTTGTGGCTGGCGGAAAGCACGTCTATCTCGAGAAGCCGGTCGCGGTAGATGTGCCCGGGGCAAAGAGAGTGATTGAGATCGGCAAGCGCTCCCAAGGCAAGCTCAGCCTGGACGTAGGTTTCCAGATCCGCGATTGTCCACCGTTTGTAGAAATGGTGAAGCGCATTCACAACGGCGCTCTGGGCACGATCGTCTGCGGTGAAGCGCACTATCTGACTGGCTACCTCGAGCGCCCACCGCGACCGAACGCATCACCTCTTGAGCTGCGCCTCAGAAACTGGGTCTACGATCGCGCCCTTTCCGGCGACATCATCGTGGAACAGAATATTCACGTCATCGACATCTGCAATTGGATCCTGCAAGCGCATCCGCTGAAGGTGTCCGCCAGCGGCGGCCGCAATGGTCGTCCACCCGGCGACGGCGACGTATATGGGAACTATCACGTTGTGTTTCATTATCCGAATGATGTGGAAGTAACCTTCTCCTCCACCCAGTTTGCCAAGGGATGGTGGGATGTCACGGAACGGTTCTTCGGAACCAAGGGCACATCCCAGTCTCCGTACTCGGGGCCGCTGGGCATTTGGGGTGACGAACCCTGGCAGTGGTCCGGCTCCGGCGCCCCTACGCCTGACCAGCAATCCTTCTCGGCCACGGGTAAGTTCACCTCGAACCTTGAGTTGGCAGACTCGGAAAAGAAGAAAGCGTTCATCGAAAGCATCGGCAGCGGGAACTTTCACAACCAAGCGGAGACCGGTGCTGAATCTGCCATCTCCTGCATCATGGCTCGAGAGTCGGCCTACAAGAAACATGAAGTCAGTTGGGACGAAATCCTGAAATCGAAGGACGTCTACGATCCCAAGATTGACCTGAATAAATTGAAGTGAGTTAGATGCGATTGGGATCGTCGTTTGGATCTGTGTGCCCAGATTTGATGGAGGTATACGAGTGAGTTCACGTCGCACGTTTCTGAAAGCGTCAGTCACGGCCGCCGCGTGCACGGCCGGCATGAGTGCTGCATTCACGAAATCTTTGTCGACACTCGGGAGCGATGTGCCCGTTCCTCCATCAACTTCAAGCACGCTTTCGCTCAAGAAGGGTCTTGTTTACGACATGCTTCCCAGCCGTCTCAGTCATGCCGAGCGGTTTCGCATGGCGCGGGACGTCGGATTTGAAGTAGTCCAGGCACCCACTACGTCCGACCAACGTTCTGCAGAGGAAATGAAGGATGCCGCCGACAAAGCGAGCATCCGCATTGACTCGGTGATGAACATGGATCACTGGAAATATCCGCTATCTTCAAGCGACCCGGCGGTTGTGGAAAAAAGTCTGGCAGGAATGCACACTTCGCTGCACAATGCCAAGCTCTGGGGTTCGGACGCGGTGTTGCTGGTCCCGGCTGTGGTGAATGCTCAGACGTCCTATCGTGAAGCGTGGACGCGCTCGCAAGAGCAGACTCGGAAGCTGATTCCCATGGCGGAAGAAAGCAAAATCGCAATTGCCATCGAGGAAGTCTGGAATAAGTTCCTCCTCAGTCCTCTCGAAATGGACCAATACATCCGCGAATTCCAAAGCCCATGGATCAAAGCGTGGTTCGACACCGGCAATGTATTGTTCTATGGCTATCCGCAGGACTGGATTCGCACCCTCGGCAAGAGCATTGTCAAGCTGCACATCAAAGATTTCAAACGCCAAGGCGACGGGTACGCCTGGGTCAATCTCGGCGATGGCGATGCGGACTGGCCCGAAGTGCGGAAGGCGCTGATGGAAACCGGCTATACGGGAAGTGCAATTGCTGAGCTCAGGGAAGGCGATGAGGCATATCTGCGTGATCTCAGCCGGCGCATGGACCGCCTGCTCTTGGGTCGGGCGTAGGGAGGGATAGTGAAAAATCGGCTTTTCTCTCGCAAGTCTGTGGAAGGCACGTTGTCACGACGCACCTTTCTGGCGCAAACAGCCAAGGCTACCGTTGGCTTCTCGATCGTTCCGCGCTACGTGCTCGGCGGCGCAGGATTTGTTCCACCCAGCGACAAGGTCAACATTGCCTTTATCGGCGTGGGCTCGCAAGGTTTGCGTGTCATGCTTCGGTTTCTGAAGCAGTCGGACGTACAAGGAGTCGCTGTTTGCGATCCCAACAAGTCCTCCGCGGGCTATCCCCAATGGGATACACACGAGTTCTGCCACTCCGTGCGCGATTTACTAGGCGTGCAGTCCGGCTGGGACTGGCTCAGTCCAGATGACCCGATTCAGTTGAGTCATTCGCTGCGCGTGACCAGCGGAGTGGCAGGCCGTGAGCCGTGTCAGAAAATTGTCGAAGCGTACTATGGCACTCAGCGCCGGTCCGGAGAATACCGAGGCTGCTCCGCTTACACGGACTTTCGCGAACTCCTGGAAAAAGAAAAGAACATCGACGCGGTTGTGGTGTGCACGACAGACAACCTGCACGCCGTAGTGAGCGCTGCGGCGATGAAAAAACACAAGCACGTCTTTTGTCAGAAGCCGTTGACACATACGATCTACGAGGCGCGACGCATCGCTGAAATTGCTCGTGACACTGGTGTCGCCACGCAGATCGCTGTCGCGAATCAGGCATCCGAGGATACGCGCTTGCTGTGCGAATGGATTTGGAGCGGCGCCATCGGCCCAGTGCGGGAAGTGATGAACTGGTCCAGCCGGCCTTTCTGGCCACAAGGGCTCGAACGCCCGAAAGAAGCGGAACCTGTACCCGACGGTTTGGATTGGGATCTTTGGCTCGGTCCGGCTTCGGAGCGGTCCTTTAATCATGCCTACCTTCCCTTTGTTTGGCGCGGATGGGCGGACTTTGGTTGCGGCGCTTTGGGCGATATGGGCTCGTACAGTTTCGATACAATCTTCCGCGTCTTGAAACTGGAGGCGCCGGTGAGCGTGGAAGCAAGCTCCAGCGATCGCTACGAAGAGACGTATCCACTGGCCTCGATCATTCACTTCAACTTCCCTGCACGAGGCGATATGCCGCCCGTGAGATTCACCTGGTATGACGGCGGTCTGAAGCCGGCGCGGCCGGATGAACTGGAAGAAAATCGTCCTCTCAAGGGAGAGGGCGAAGACGAGGACGAAGGGCTTCTCTTCGTCGGAGACCTGGGCAAGATTCTCTGCACATTCAACGGCGGCAACCCCAAGATCATTCCCCAGGCAAAGATGGACAGCTTTCAACCACCGCCCAAGACTCTGCCCCGATCGCCCGGCAATGAACGGGAGTGGCTGGAAGCCTGCAAAGGAAGCAGAGTTAAGCCCGGAGGGAACTTCGAATTCGAAGGCTTGGTCACCGAAACCTTGCTTCTCGGAAACGTCGCGGCTCGCATGGGGCAGAAACTGACCTGGGATCGTCCAGGCTTGAGTGTTAACTCCGATGTCGCGCAGAAGTGGGTCAAGCCTGAGCGTCGTAAGGGGTGGGAACTGTAGGCACTCGGAGAAGTCAGAATTTAGAATGCGTTCTTCAGTGAAAGACAATTGCTTTTGGCCTAACACGTGAGGAGGGTTAATGTTCGCGACTTCACAATCGAGAAGAGAGTTCCTTCAGACTGCCGGGAAGTGTGCCGCCGCGGCCAGCCTTCTTTCCTCCGGCGCGCTGGAGCTCGGCGCTAATCCACTGGGCTTGCCAATTGGATGTCAGACTTGGCCCGTCAGGGAGATGATCGCTAAAGACTTTCCCGGCACGATCAAGCAGCTTGCCAAGGCTGGATTTCAGACCATTGAGCTATGCTCTCCGGCGGGCTATGCCGATTCAGGCTTCGCTGGCCTCGCGAAATACACAGGTACCGAGCTTCGAAAAATTCTGAGCGATGCTGGCGTCTCGTGTGTGAGTTCACACTTCGGCATCCAGGAGCTCCGAGAAAATCAGGAAGGGCGAATCACGTGGGCAAAAGATGTTGGCCTGACGCAGATGATCGTGCCCAGCCTCGACGGCTCAAAGAACCCGACCATGGACGATGTGAAGCGAGCAGCCGACGAATACAACAAAATGGGGGAACGCTCAGCCCAAGCTGGTATCCAGCAGGGTCTCCACAACGAAGACTTCGAGTGCTCGACCGTCGATGGTAAACGCACCTATGACGTGTTGCTGGAACTACTCGATCCTAAGCTGGTCAAGTTCCAGTTTCAGGTTTCCACAATCAGCCAGGGCTTCGACGCTGCCGAGTACCTTACAAAATATCCCGGCCGCTTCATTTCCATGCACGTGCAGGGCTGGTCCGCGAAAACCAGGAAAATTACGCCAGTGGGACAGGACACATTGGATTGGAAGAAAATCTTCACTGCAGCGAAGACGGGCGGCATACAGAACTATTTCGTCGAAATGAACCTGGAAATGATGAGGGCCAGCGTTCCGTACCTTCACGATCTGAAGGTGTGAAGAACAAGTTGTCGCATTTGTGGCCGGATCCAGAGTGCGAACGACGCAAAGTCGACTGACCTGTGGGTTACGAGTACTTGCAGGAAATTCGGGGCGGCGGCTTTACTGGAATGAGGCGAGGTCGTCGGTCGTCCAGCCGCTCTCACGATTTGCATAAGTCCCCCGCTCTTCCCAATAGTGTGGCGTGTAGGGCACGATGTCCACTTCAACACCCTCGGCTCGCATACGCTGAATTCGCTCGCTGGCTTTTGCCGGTGCTTCCGCGCCGTTGACGACCGCGAATGCGCGGTATTTCGTGTTGTCTCCGAAGATGCTGCGTGTATGTGCGAGCAGTCGATGGAACCTGGGCAGTTCCTCCTCCATGTTGCACTCAAGCCTCGCGGGCGCCAGCCTGACCCACGCCAGTTGGCCGATCCGCCAACGAAGTTCGGCTTCTTCCACTCCGTTTGGCGTGAGTCCACAAACTAAATCGACGGGTTTCTCTGTTGCACTCAAAGCCTGCCCCACACGCACCAAGTGTTCTCTTGGGGTCAACATTAGAGTGTTATCCCACACTTCGATTCGTGGCAACTTTGAATTCAGTTGGATACGCCAATTCGCGATGATCCTGGTTACGCCCTTTCCCCTCGCGGCAGTCTCACAATGGCTGCATTCTCGCGGACACACGCCTTTCGACGTGATGAGAATCGACGCGTCCCAATCGGGTGTTAAGTCATAATCGGCAACCAACTCGTCAAGCAAAACCTCCGATGCCTCATCCAACACGCCCACCCCAAAATCACCGTGCGCTTTGTCTCCGAATCTTCGAGGTAGCACTCCCGAAAGAATTGTCTTCGCGTGAGGCCATAGCCTGCGGATTTGGCTGATTGCTCCGCGAAGATCGGGAATCTCCCCCGAAAACACGCATGTCAGTACAACTGCCCAAGGCTCTATGCTGATTTTCTTCAACGCACCTCTTTTCAACTCAGGGACATATCCTCGGCTTCGTAGAAACGTCGAAAGCTTCATGAGGTCAAGGGGCGGCGTCGAACTCTCTTGCGTGGGATTCACAAGCAACACGGTTCTCGGTTTCCGTCGCGGCGGAAAATGGCGCTCAACCCTCGATATTTTCGACGAGATCGACTGAATCCCCAGCATCTTCATCCCACCACAACGACCGGGCAACACTGCATCGTGTTATCAGCAACAACGGCGGATGCATTCCAAGCTGACTTGCCTCCCTTTTCATTCGCATAATTCTTGAAGCGCAGTTACTTCTTGCTCTTTCATTTTGATCGAGATCTGACGCACGTCATCCGGCAGTCGAATTGCCTTGCGGACTCGTGCATCAATATGAACTCCGACAACCACAGTTGTCGCTGCGATTTCTCCGGTGCCGTCATGCACCATCTTATGAAGCATGTGGATCGACTTGTCCTTCACGTCCAAGACGGCCGATTGGATCGTAACCGCATCACCCGCATAGAGCTCACGCTTGTACTGGATGTGCTGCTCCACGGCGGCCATGCCTGTTCCATCTTCAGCGAACCTCGATGGATGCAGACCTATCATCGCGAGCAATTGCCAGCAAGCTTCATCGAATTTGCCCGCGTACCACATGACATTCATGTGCCCCATGTGATCGCAGTGCCAGGGATACACAATTCCCCGATAGGTGATTTTCCATTCAGACATAGTGACTTTCCTGCAGGTTCATTTCGTTTGAAATCCCCTTTTAAGCTCAAATTAGGCTCTGTCCGGGGTGGTCGACCCCGCCGATTCCTGGTGCGTTTTCGTGGTCGAGGGAAGTGAAACAGTTAAGGCTAACTAAGGGGCGGTCTCGAATCGTCACGCGTTTGCAACGGCTGTGTCATCTTTTCTCTTGTCACGCGTCGTGCTCATTCTTCAGAGACAGTTTCCGTGGCCCGTCATGCGTTCGAAATTATTGGTGGGAACAAGATAGAGGACGCAATGCAATTTTAAGAATGCTCTTGGAGTCCGACTGGGGGTGTTTCTTTCATGCCAATCGCATGCACCGAAAAATGGTGGCGAGTTTCCAGCGTACGGTTAACTCTCGATGTCGCCCAAGTTGAGAATTGGGCTCTCGGATCGGCAGCAGACGCCATACCGTTGCCAGAGTCGGAACCACGGGCTGCTGGCTAGCTTTTCGTCGTGGCGACGATTGGCAGCCGATAGATCACTTGTGTTCAGCGGTCGGGTGTCTGGCACAGCGAAGATGCGTTCCAGTGACTCAATTTCCGTAATGATCCGCTCAATATCCATTCGCCTACCAGTATAGCGAACACTGCAAGAAGTACACGTTCGTACTGTCACGGATGCATGTTTTCTTCTCGATTCCGAGCTGCCGTTCAGGCAAATGCATGCTCGATGGCTGGAAGCGGCATGACGATGGAATTGTGGACGCCTACGCTTGAAAGCGTCAAAGATGAGTTCAGAGCAACTGGAATCGCTGCCTCGTGGTCTACACACCCTCCAGAGAGTTCACGAAATCGCAGAAATCAGCGTTGATCTCTGGGGTCGCCCAATTCTTCAACAAAGGATGACACAAAAAAGAGCGGGGCAGTATGTCACTGGATTCCCAAGCCACTCTTCGGTGAATTGTTATTTCGCAATCAGTCTCCTGAAGGCAACAAAATTTCCTCGTTCGGTGAACCGATCTCGGAGACGATCGATGGACACTCACCCAGAATCGGCTGGCAGCCAGCGTCCGGACCATGTTTCGGGCGGACTGGCATCTTGATCTCCGCGAATTGCGCCTTTTCGGTCGATCCTTCGAGTGCAGTCGTGGAGGCTGACCCGCCGGCGATTACCTGGGTCAAAGCATCGAAGTAGCCGGTTCCCACGAAACGCTGGTGCTTAACGGCTTCATAGCCGTATTCCGCCTCACGCGCAAACTCTTTCTCCTGCAAGCGTGAATAGGCGGTCATGCCCATCTGTTTGTAGCCGCGCGCCAGTTCGAACATACTCAGATTCAACGCATGGAAGCCAGCCAGCGTGACAAACTGGAACTTGTATCCCATCTTCGCCAGTTCTGACTGGAAACGGGCGATTGTCGAATCATCCAGATTTTTCTTCCAGTTGAATGAGGGCGAACAGTTGTACGCCAGGAGCTTACCAGGAAATTTGGCATGCACGGCTTCGGCCAAACGGCGAGCTTCCTCAATATCAGGATGCGACGTTTCGCACCACAAAAGATCAGCGTAGGGAGCGTAAGAGAGGGCCCGTGCAATCGCTGAATCGAGTCCACCACGGATGCGGAAGAACCCTTCCGAAGTGCGCTCTCCCGTAAGAAATTCGCGGTCCCGCGGGTCAATGTCGCTCGTGAGCAAGTGTGCGCTGTCGGCATCGGTGCGTGCCATGATCAGCGCAGGTACGCCGAGCACATCGGCTGCCAGGCGAGCTGCCACGAGCTTGTGAATCGCTTCGGAAGTTGGCACAAGAACTTTCCCGCCAAGATGCCCGCACTTTTTAGCCGACGACAATTGATCTTCGAAGTGGACGCAAGCGGCCCCGGCTTCGATCATTGCTTTCATGAGTTCAAATGCGTTCAGAGTCCCGCCGAAGCCTGCTTCCGCATCCGCGACGATGGGAGCCATCCAGTAGGTGCCGTTTTTGCCGTCCATGTAATGGATTTGATCGGCGCGCATCAGGGCATTGTTGATCCTTCTCACCACGTTGGGGACGCTGTCTGCCGGGTACAGGCTCTGGTCGGGATACATATGGCCGGCGTCATTAGCATCCGCCGCGACTTGCCAACCACTCAAGTAAATGGCCTTCAATCCGGCGTGCACTTGTTGGACAGCCTGATTGCCTGTGAGTGCACCCAGTGCGGCCACGTACGGCTCGGTCTGGAGCAACGTCCACAGGCGCTCAGCGCCGAGTCTGGCAAGCGTGTGTTCCACCTGAATGGAGCCCCGCAGCTTGATGACTTGCTGGCTCGAGTAAGGGCGTTTTGTGTCCTTCCAGCGTGTATCCGAATGCCATTGGCGAGTCATTTCTGCGGCAGTTAGACTTTGCATGTTCTGTTTCCCTTAAGACCGGAGTACCGGTGCAGGGTCAGTAAAGCGTATTTCAGGGCGCCGTCCAAACGGCCTCGTCCGCCATGATCAACTGGTCCGTTTTGTCCCACTGCGCTGCACAACCATTTCGAGACGCGTACCATCACCGATATGACAACGACTATGGCCCTCCGCAATGAAGTGGAAACACAGGTTCTGACCCCAGAAGCACGTGCCTTCGTCACAAAACTGGCAAGGGGATTCGAGCCACGCCGGCGGGACCTGCTCGCCCGCCGCGCAATACGCCAGCAGAGAATTAATGAAGGGGAAATGCCCGACTTTCTGCCAGAGACGGCACATATCCGCGGGCAGGACTGGACAGTCGCTCCCATCCCGCAAGACTTGCTGGATCGGCGCGTGGAGATCACCGGTCCAGTCGATCGAAAGATGATCATCAATGCCCTGAACTCGGGCGCGAACGTCTTCATGGCCGACTTCGAAGATTCGAACTCGCCAACCTGGCAAAACAATCTGGAAGGCCAGATCAATTTGCGAGATGCGATCGACGGCAAAATCCGCTACACGAGTCCGGAAGGAAAAAGCTACGAACTCAATCCCCGCGTGGCCACGCTGCTGGTCCGACCAAGAGGTTGGCATTTGACGGAACGCCATTTTTCCGTCGATGGAGAACCGATCTCTGCCTCTATGTTTGATTTCGGCCTCTATTTCTTTCACAACGCGGCAAGACTGATTGCAAAAGGAACGGGTCCGTATTTTTATTTGCCCAAACTGGAGAGTCATCTTGAAGCGCGCCTCTGGAATGACGTTTTCTGTTTCGCACAGGATGAACTGGGAATTCCGCGTGGCACGATCCGCGCCACTGTTCTAATTGAGACCATTTTGGCGGCGTTCGAGATGGACGAGATCCTCTACGAGCTGCGCGAACATTCCTCAGGCTTGAACTGCGGGCGCTGGGATTACATTTTCAGTTTCATCAAGAAGTTTCGGAACCATCCAGACTTCGTGTTACCGGACCGCTCAACCGTCACCATGGATCGCGCTTTCCTCAAGGCGTACGTCGACCTGCTGATTCACACGTGCCATCGTCGGGGCATTCATGCGATGGGCGGCATGGCGGCGCAAATTCCGATCAAGAACGACCCCGCCGCAAACGAGAGGGCACTGGACAAAGTGCGGCAGGACAAACTACGCGAGGTGCATGCAGGTCACGACGGCACCTGGGTGGCGCACCCGGGCCTGGTTCCGATCGCGAAGGAAGTGTTCGATGCACATATGAAGACTCCGAACCAGATCAGTCGCCGGCGAGATGATGTAACCGTGAAAGCCTCGGATCTACTGGCCGTTCCACCGGGAAACATCACCGCAGAGGGGCTGCGCTGGAATATTGATGTGGGTTTGCAGTATCTCGAGTCGTGGCTGCGCGGTAGCGGGTGTGTTCCCATTTACAATCTCATGGAAGATGCCGCCACGGCCGAAATTTCTCGCGCCCAGGTGTGGCAATGGGTCAAGCACGGGGCAAGATTTGGCGATGGCAGTCCCATAACGGGATCGCTGGTCCGCTCGGTAATTGTTGAACAGAAAAGCAAACTCAAGGGCCCACGCATGCCACAGGCTGCCGAAATCTTTGATCGTATGACCACCAGCCCGAACTTTCCGGAATTTCTGACGCTGGAGGCTTATGATTACCTTGAGTAGGCACAGTCCGTGTGCCCGCTTGAAACATGAGTCAAAGCTCTCCTGAGATCTCCGACGAGTTCCTGGCCGAACTCAAGGAAGACCTGGTTAGCCGCCGCCTCGGGCGTGGGATGGCGCGACTGGAAGAATGTTGCGCTCTCTGGACCGCGCTCGATCCTGAACAGAAGAATGCCGCATTGTTTACCGGATATCTGGCGGAATGGGTTGATATTGGTTTCCGGCGGCCCGCTCTCGTAAAAGAAATCGTAGCGCGTTTCTCGAACGCCTGTCGCTCTCGGCTGCCTCTCCACGATTACATGTATCTGCGCATGGCTGAGGGAATGGTAGCCATGGCCGAAGAATCCAAAGACGAGGCCATCGCGCACCTCGACTTCGTTCTCGGGCTGCAGGAGGAGACCTTTGACAAGGAACTGCTCTCCATTGCGAATTTCTGGAAGAGCCGCTGCCTGCGCATGAAAGGCGAGTACGATCAGGCTCTTGTATTCGCCGTCCGAGGCAGAGACCTTGCTTTGGAACTGGGCCACGCACCCATGGCAGCTGTCATGCGGGTATTGGAAAGCTGGCTGTTTTTCCAGAAGGGAGATGCCAAGCGCGCCGTCGATATTCTGCAGGAAGCCGAAGCTGTCCTGAACAAGACTGACGACTATCTGACGCTAGGCAATATACATTCCTCCCACGGCCGCATTGCCCGACGCCAGGGACGCTATCAACACGCCATTGAACATTTCACAGCTGCCATCGTGCAGTATCGCAAGCGCGATCCCCAGCACCGTAATGTCGCGCGATCTCTGAATAATCTGGCGTACGTGAAACGACTCATCGCCCTGCAACTGCGTCGCAAAATTGATGCCGATGCTGCCAAGCGCCGCAGAGCCGTCGCGCGTGGACGTCCAGGCGGCCAAGGACAGCAGCAATATCGCAAGCGGTTTGAACAACTACGACAAGAAGCATTGGCCGAGCTGGGCGAAGCTGCTGCCATCTATCAACAATACGAAAATCACCACGGTTTAGGCAGCGTGCATTTGAATTACGGCTATCTGTATCTGGATAACGGAGACCTGGAGCACGCAGAGACAGCGGCTAGGACAGCGTTTCGGCTCGGAGAGGAACGACGGGACAACATTCTGATGGCGCGGGCGCGGCTCCTGCAGTGCATGATTGAGAATGGCCGTACTGAGGAAGAGATTGGCGACGGAACCGATCCGGGCACGAGGGCCCGGCTCGCCCAGGACTTCGTTTCAGAAGCAATTGAATTGGCGAAGCACACTCAGAATCGCCGCCTGCTCGCATACTCTTGCATTTGGCAGGGACTCACCTACTGCAACCGGTTCTTCGACGATTCCGATGCAGCAAGACGTTGTCTGGATCAAGCGATCACGCTCTCGCGAGGTGACCATACAGACAGTGCGTGGGACGATCTCCAAGCTCTAAAAGCGAAGGTGTTGCGAGGTGGCCAGGTCAATCCCACGTTACGGGCTTGGTCGCAAGGAGCAGTCGGCGATAAGACATTCCAGGAAATCACCGAGGAGTTCGCCACGCTGATTATCCCGAAGGTGTGGGAACGTGAAGGTCGAAAGGTATCGCGAGTGGCGGCCCGACTATCGATGTCCCCAAAAAAGGTGCGCCGTATTCTGGATCGGGTTCGACGTAATAAACCAGGTTCGCAATGAACTTCTCACTGATGGATTCGGTGTGTCTCGAACGGCGGTGATACGAGTCACCGCGCCGCACGCGCCCCAGAAGTATTCTTTCAACGGTAACCCTGATGTCGGCTCTTTCTACGATCGATGCAACGCTCGGTCAGGTGCCCCCGGACCAGCTACGCCGCACTCTACTCGACTTTCTTCCCAAAGAAGGGAGCAGTGTCGCAATCCCAGGCGCCGAATATATCGAGTGGATAACAAAACTACGTTGTGCCCGACTTCGCCGAGTGCGATTGTTTTCGAAGCACCATCAACATCCATCAATCTAACTCTGACGATCGTGTTTCGCGCTTCTGGGTCGTCGCTCTCAACATCGACGCCCATCAATCTGTCTCTTTGTGGTTAACCAACTAGGTAACACAATGTTTTGGGGGTGCACTCACGTTTCGGCACACATACTCGACTCTGCTGCGAGCGAACGGAACGGACATTAAGGTGCAACAGGAACTTCTGAGACACGCTAATGTCCAGACCAGTCTGCAGGTGTATACGCAAGCAGTCAGTGAGCAGAAGCGAACAGCGAATCAATTGGTTGTGGGTCAGTTGTTGGCAGGTGATTCAGCGGCAGTTGCGAGTGCATGAAAAAGGGTGCCGTCGATGGGCACCCCGTATCGTGTACCTAATGTGTACCGATCTTCTCGGCTCGAAACCTGCAACCTCTCTATGATCTGGGGTACTTCGATCTGGAGACGCGAGTGCTTGAACCGCTCGAAAACCCGTTCGGCCCAAAAGTGTTACCTATTGGACTGCACCCCTAAATTGAGACAGCAGGAAACGTTACACTTTGCAGCAAAGGGGTTGCAAAGTGCAGAAGAAGAG
>Ga0075424_100000507_pt1 | contig 30576 bp, 28 predicted proteins | sample SoiMethybrSBSTD3_FD_75301 | JGI IMG/M metagenome (GOLD analysis project Ga0075424, IMG submission 75301) | Bulk soil microbial communities from a Populus tree surrounding site in Tennessee, USA - Soil MetaG P. TD hybrid SBSTD3 | ecosystem: Environmental > Terrestrial > Soil > Tree plantation... | reverse complement strand
GTTCCGAAGTTCCCAAGTTCCCGTACAAAACAAAAGCCCCGCGTTTCCGGCGGGGCTGCGTGGGTTGCGAGCTCAGGGTGTTGCTGCCTGGCGATCAGTCCTCTCTCGCGCGCAGTCCGGCCGGGCGGCCATGATGGCCGTGGCGATGGTGATGCGCGTGATGGAGAACAGCAACCATGAGCCACCAAGCGTACCTGAAACGGCCTAGCGCCGGCAAGCGGCTCCCGAGGAATACGACCTTCGCTCCTAACTCGGCGTTGACGGCATCTTCCCGGTCGAGTCATTCTGTGGCGATGACATTCCGCCGCCTTCTGTTCGTCGCCGTGTTGTCAGCTGCCTGCGCTGCGGGATGCCGCCAGCCCGATGGCACATGGCCGAAGGAAAACGAGGACACTCCCAACCGGCTGCACGATCTGCAGCGCGATCTTCAGAGCGTGGCGGCCGGCGAGGCCGACGCTCCCAAAGACCTGGCCGACGATCTTGCGGTCTTCGCCGAGCAACCGGCGGGCGCATCGGCGGCTCGCAATCTGGCCGACGGCGTCAGCACCAGCATCCGCAAGCGAAACGCCAGTGAGGACGCGTGCAAGCAGCTGGCGTCGATTCTCTGGAAGGCGGTGGCCTCTCGGCAAATCAGCGCGCGCCAGGCAGACAGCCTCAAGGACGACATGCGGGGCGTGCTGGTGTCGATTGGCGTCGCGCAGGCCGAAGCCAACGCAGTCGCCGAGCGCATCGATCAGACGCAGAAGGCGGTCAACGTGAGACCGCGGAAGTGGTACGAGCGCTACTAGAAACGAAGAGGGCCGCCTGAAGGCGGCCCTACGAATAGCGTGAGAAGAGCCGCCGAGGCGGCCCTTACGTGTTAGCGAGCGACTGCCGCTGCCTTCTCGACGGTTTCCCACGGAAGGCCGGTGCGGCCGAAGTGACCGTAGTTGGTCGACTGGCGATAGATCGGACGAAGCAGGTTCAGCTTCTCGATGATCGCGCGCGGACGGAAGTCGAAGTTGTTCATCACGAATTCCGCGGCCGCCCGCTCGTCACCCGTGCCGAACGTATCCACCTTCACCGACACGGGCTTGGCCATGCCGATCGCGTAGCCCACCTGAATCTCCGCCTTCTTCGCGAAGCCGGCCGAGACCACCTGCTTGGCAACGAAGCGGCAGAAGTAGGCGCTGCTGCGATCGACCTTCGACGGATCCTTGCCGCTGAACGCGCCGCCGCCGTGACGGCCCCAGCCGCCGTAGCTGTCGACGATGATCTTGCGGCCGGTGACGCCGGCATCGGCCGACGGTCCGCCGTGAATGAAGCTGCCGGTCGGGTTCACGAAGAGCGTGAGGTTCTTGTTCCACCACTGACCGAGCGCGCGCGGACCGAGGTCCTCGCGAACGTACTCGGTGATCTTCTTCTGATCGGCGGCGGGACTGTGCTGGGTGGAGACGACGACGGCGGTGACGTCGAGCGGTGTGTTGCCGTCGTAATTGAGTGAGACCTGCGACTTGCTGTCGGGACGGAGCCACGCGATCTTGCCGGAATGACGATCGTCGGCCATCGCCTTCATCAGCTTGTGCGCGAGCAGAATCGGCAGCGGCATCATCTCCGCTGATTCATCGGTGGCGTAGCCGAACATGATGCCCTGGTCGCCGGCGCCCTGATCGCCGCTCTGACTGGTGGTCTCGGTCACGCCCTGCGAGATTTCGTTCGACTGTTTGGTGATGAGCGAGATCAGCTTGAGCGTCGTGTCGCAGAACGGCTCCGACGTATCGGTGTAGCCAATCTCCTTGACCGCCTTGCGGACGATCGCGTCGAAATCGAGTTTGGCGTTGGTCGTGATCTCGCCGGCGAGAACAACATGGTCGCTCTTCACCAGTGTCTCGCACGCGACGCGGCTCTTGGTGTCCTGTTCGAAACAGGCGTCGAGAACCGAGTCGGAGATGTAATCGCAGACCTTGTCGGGGTGACCTTCGGACACTGACTCAGATGTGAACGTAAAACGCGACATGTTGCTCCTCAAAAACAAAAAGGCCCGCCGACGTCGTCGCGGGCCTGGGTTCGCGACTTAGATAGGTCCGCCTTCACTGCCTCGGCAGCTTTGGCGCGAGAAGCGCGGCCCATCAAGTCGGTGAAATCGCCGCGCCCAGGAAACGGACCAGTATAGATCATTTTGGCCAGCCGCCGCCCAAACTCCTTCGTCTAGCGAAACTTACCGCGTCGCCGTTATTTCTTGGCGGGGTGTTCCTTGATGTAATTGGTGGCAAATTCCTTCAGCTGCGGGTTGGTCAGCCCGATGGCTTCGCCCTCGGCCTGCGCACGGTCGACGGCCCAGCCGTCCTGAAGCGCGCGCTTGATCATCCACATCGCGCCCACACGGTTGGCCGACCCGCAATGTATGAACACTGGCTGGTTGGTCTTGTCCGCCACTGCGCCAAGAAAATCGCTGACGACCTTGGCGTCGGGCATCGCGGCGTTGAACGGCAGGTGGATGTACTTGAGGCCAGCAGCCTGCGCCGCCGCGCGGCCGGCGTCGACGTTGGCGCCCTCTTCGGTTGGCAGCCGAAGGTTGATCACCGAGACGTAGCCTTCCTTTTTCAATGCGGCCATCGCGCTCGGATCCGTCTGCCCGCCACAGCCGACCGTGGCGTCGACGCGCGAGTAGTTGCGGATACCCGGCATCTCCTGTTTCTTGACCTGTGCCGCCGCCGGCATCGCGACGCCCACGAACAAGGCTGCGATCACGAGGAATCGTGTCTGCATGAAAACCTCCAGCGAGGGCCGATCTTAAGCCACGAAGAGCACGAAGATCACGAAGAAAAGGCCGCCACGAAGAGCACGAAGATCACGAAGAAAAGGCCACGAAGATCACGAAGACTTCGTGTCCTTCGTGTGCTTCGTGGCCTGTTTCTTTGTGATCTTCGTGCTCTTCGTGGCTCAGCGTTCGACGGTTACGGTGACGGGTTCCTCGAGTCGAACCGTCACGGGCGATCCCGATGCGAGCGCGGCGCTGTTGCGGCTGCCGGTCATCACTGCTGCCGTGCCGGCGCCGGCGCCGACCGATCCGCCGATGGCCGCGCCCTTGGCGCCGCCGAGGATGCCGCCGATGATCGCTCCGCCGATCGCGCCGCCACCGATCTTCGCCGAGCTCTCACGTCCCGGCGAGTCGCCCTCGCGATAGATCGTTTCCGTGTCGATGGGTAGACGCGTGCCGTCGGCAAGGACGATCGAGGTGAAGCGAATGCCGAGCCTCGCGCGATCGCGCACACGGCCACCGCGTTCGACAACCGTGACCTCGCCGTTGGCTTTGGCGCCCGCGGGAATCGCGACGCGATCGCCCACTTTCACCTCCCGAGTGACGCGCGCCACGACCGGATCTTCAACGCGCGCGTGTTCGCTCGACACGCTCGACTCCATCTGCAGTCCGATCACCGACTGCGCCGCAACCACCAGGTCCTCGTAAACCGGTCCGGGCGGATCCACCGATCGTGACGGTTGATTGTCGGCAATAGCCGCGGGTGCAATGGCAACCGGCGCTTCCTCACGAGCGGGAGGCGCGGGAGCTGACGATGGGGCCGTGGGTGCTGGATCACTCCGTCGTGGTGCAACAGGAGCAGGTCGCGACGGTGCAGGAGGTGCGGGTCGGGTAACCGGCGCCGCCTCGGCGCGCGGAGACGGCGCGACAGGGGCTGGCGATTCACCCACGACGCCCTCGGACTGCTCGACCGTTGCAGTTGGCGTGGGGTCTTGAGCTGGGGCAACCTGCGCGGAGGCAGGTGCTGGACTGGTGGACCTCACGATCATGTAGGTCCCGCCGGCGCCGGCCGCGACGCACAGCAACGCGAGCAACGCCTTGCTCATCATGGCTCTCTATCCTCTCAACCCCTCTGCACGAGCAAGGGCTATGCCTGCAGAGATTGCGAAAACTCGAACGAAATCAGCGAGTTGCCCCCGCGTCCCTGGCCTGTTTTTCGGATCGTGTCCTCTTGGAAGTTAACGGGATGCAGAGGGAACGCGGATTTTCACACGGGGGAACGGGGTAACGGAGATTGGATATCGTGATCCCCGTTCCCCCCGTTCCCCCCGTGTGATCCCGTTTCCCCCGCAATCCCCGTCCCATCTGGTTCAAGCCACGAACTTATACCCCAATCCGTGCACCGTGAGAATGTGCTGTGGATGCCGCGGGTTGTCTTCGATTTTTTGTCGAAGCCATGCCACATGTACGTCGACGGTGCGCGTCGATGGCATGGCGTTATAGCCCCAGACCTCATTGAGCAGCTCGTCGCGCGACAGCGCCGCGCCGCGATGTTCGACGAAGTACTTCAGCAGCTTGAACTCGCGCGCGGATAGATCGAGCGGCTGCCCAGCCTTGTTCACTTCCGCTTTACGGAAGTCGACGCTGATGTCGCCGAACTGGAACGCATCGATCGATCCAGAAGCCGTCCGCACCGCTCCGCGACGCAGCAGCGCCTCAATACGCGCCAGCAGCTCGGCCATCTCGAACGGTTTCACCAGATAGTCGTCGGCGCCGAGCTTCAATCCGACGACGCGATCGACCACCTGGCCGCGCGCGGTCAGCATGAGGATCGGGGTGTGGACGCCGCGCTGCCGCAGCGTGCGGCACACGTCGAATCCGTTGCCGCCCGGCAGCATCACATCAAGCAGGATGGCGTCGAACGTGCTCGTGCTCGCGCGCGCGAGACCACGCACGGCATCACCCTCATGGTCGACCTCGTACCCTTCCGCGGTGAGGCGATCGGTGAGCGTGAGAACCAGACCGGGTTCGTCCTCGATGAGCAGCAGACGCCGCGGCTGCATGAGGGGAGTTTACTTGTAAGTGGAAGAAGTGGAAAAAGTGGAAAAAGTGGAAAAAGTGGAAAAGTGGAAAAGTGGAAAAGTGGAAAAGTGAAAGTGCTCAAGTTCTCAAGTTGGCGGAAAGTGCAACAAGCCTGGCAACAGCAACGACAGCCTCGAGTGACCCGCCTGCACTTTCCGTGAACTTCCAAACTTCCGCACTTCTACTTTTCCACTTTTCCACTTTTCCACTTCTTCCACTTACTCACGTGTGCGTCGTCTGGAGTTCCTGGCCGACCGCGCGGGGCTGGATATCCGGACCGGCCGCCGGCAATGCGATCGTGAACGCGCTGCCGGCGCCGGCGCGGGTGGTCACGCTGACCCGGCCGCCATGTGCGGCGACGATGCGCCGGACCAGCGACAGGCCGAGGCCGTTGCCATGAACCTGACGGGCCACGGCGTCGGCGCCACGATAGAACGGATCGAAGATGTGCGGCAGATCCTCGGCGGGAATACCAGGTCCGTGATCGCTGATGGTGATGCGGACTTCAGACTGCCGAGGATCGGACACCTGTTCGGCCTTGATGCCCACCCATCGATCGGAGCCGCCGTATTTCACTGCGTTTGCGATCAGATTCTGCACCGCTGACCGCAGCGCCGCCGCGTCGCCGACGATCGGCGGCAGATCGGACGCAATCTCGCGGTGCACGACCACGTCGCCGTCGGACGCCGACATCGAGCCGTCGACGGCGCTCTCGATGATCTCAGCTGGCGACAGCGGCACGCGCGACGCGAAGCCGAGTCCCGACTCGATGCCCGCGTACTGCAGTACGCGCTCGACCATCTCGCCGAGACGACGGGCTTCGGTTTCGACGAGCTGTCCGTACCGCTTCACGCGATCGCCGGTGACGACGCCCTGCGACAGGTTTTCTGCCGCCGATTGGATCACTGCCACGGGCGTGCGCAGCTCGTGAGACACGCCGGCGACGAACTCCATCTGCTGCCGCGCAAGCCGATGCGCACGGCGCGAGGTGGCGGCAAGCAGCGCCACGCTCACGGTGAGGAGCAGCAGGATGCCGAAGCTCGCGGCGAGATTGCGGCGTCGTGCGCTAGCCACGGCGGCTTCGAGCGATCCGCTCTGATGCTGGACGAGCAGCAGCCAACGGCCCGGCACGTCGTCTGGGGATCGTGGTGGTCCCGGGTTCGGCTGCGCGCCTGCCGGTCTGATGCGGTTGGCGCCCGGACGATCGTCTCCATCGGCGGGCGGACGTGGTCGCCCGAAGAAAAATGCGGAATCGGCGCGGCCGAGCAGGTTCGATGTGGCGTCCGCGTGCTTGGGATCGAGCGGTGCACTCGAATCGGAACGGAAGAGGATCTGCGACGGGTTCTCGGACGAGATCACGGCGACGCGATAGGCGTCGCCATCGGGGTGCGTGAAGTGGCGCTGCGCCAACTCAGGGATCATCTGTCCGCGGATGTACTCCATGTTCAGTTGGAGGATCGTGAAGCCGAACACGGGTGTGACGGTTTGCGGACCGGGCGCGGGAGATGTCTGCACCACGCGATTGCGCAACGGCGTGACGATCAGCGACTCCTCGTCACGAAACGCCGGGCGACGATTGAGTCCGTGGCCGGCTTTGAAATCGGTGAGCTCCTGTTCGAACTGCGGCCGCCAGCGCGCGAGCACGGCAGGCCACTCGCTTTGATCGAACGTATGCGAGTCGTCGTTCCATCGCCGGAGGCGCAGGCCGTGATCGTCATCGAGCAGGAAGATGGCTGCAACGAGCTGCGGGTGCGCCGCCGTATTGAGCCACGTGTCATAGCGATCGGTGTAGCGGTCCGACGCGCCTTCCTGCGCCGTCTGAGGACCGACCTGGAGGGTGATCACGGCGCGCACGATCTCGCCGTCGAAGCCTTCGCGGAATTGTGCCGCCGCGTTGCGAAGGTTGCGCTGCATGCGTTCCCGTTCTGCGGTGCTGACCTGACCGACCCATCGGTACTGGAGGACAGCGAGCGCAGGAAGCAGCACGAGCAAGGCCACGGTCACCAGCGTGGCTCCCGATGGCCTCTTCAGCGTCACGAGAGGAAGTCTAGCATCAAGAAAATTGCCGTAACACGCTGAAAAATGGGCTTTTACAAACTTAACAAACTCTTTGCGCGTGCTTAACGACGTGCCCGAAACCGGGCGGGAATAATTTGAGGTCCATGTCCCTCTCGCGTGGCGTACTTGTCGTGTGCGCGCTGGTTGGAGTTGCAACTCTTTCAGCTCGGGTCGCCGCTCAATCGGAAGACCCTGCCAAGGGGGCGTCGCTGCTCGCCGAGGCGCGCAAGGCCATCGGCGGCGACGACAAGCTCGCCGCGATCAAGCGTCTGCAGATCAAAGGCGACATGAAGCGCGGTCAGGGCAATGCGACGCTCGAAGGCGACAGCGAGATCTTCCTCGAGCCTCCCGACAAATTCCGCCGCAACGAGTCGCTCAGCATCGGCCTCGGTGGTCCCGGCATCGAGCGCGTCGAGATCTTGAACGGCACCGACGTCATCGACGAGAACAACGGAGGCGGGCGCGGCGGCTTCGCCCGCGGCGGCGGCGATGTCGGCGGGAACCGCGGCCGCGGTCAGATCGATCCCGAGCGTCTCAAGGAGGCGCAGCGCCGCAATCGTCAGGCCGAAGTGGCGCGACTGCTGGTGGCGATGCTGTTGAACACCTCGTCACCCGTGGCCTGGATCGGCACGGCGCAGTCGCCGGAAGGGACCGCCGATGTGCTCGAGATCAATACCGAAGGCGCGCCCACGCGATTGTTTCTCGACAGTTCCACGCACCTGCCGCTGATGCTGACATGGGCCGGTGGTGGAGGCCGAGCGTCTGCGCGCGGGGGGCAAGGACAAGCCGCGCAAGGACAGACGCCGCAAGCCGCGTCCGCGGGCCGCGCGCCTGCCACGCAGGAGATACATCTCTCCGACTACAAAGTGGTCGGCGGTATCACGCTGCCTCACCTCATCACGCGCGGGGTCAACGGCGAGACGAGTGAGGAGTGGACCATCAAGAGCTACAAGATCAATCCGAACTTCAAGGCGAACACGTTCACCAAATGAAACGGTTTCTGATCATCCTCGTCGCACTGTTCATCGCCAGCCCTCTGGCTGCGCAACAGACTGCCGGCCAATCGCAGCTCCGGCTCGTGGTTGTCGACGAGACCGGCGCCGGTATTCCGTCGGCCACCATCGTCGTCAAGGTTGGCTCCGGCCCCGGCGTGACGTTCACGACCGACGAACGCGGCGTCGCGTCGTCGCCGGCGCTGCCGGTCGGCGCGGCAACGCTGCACGTCGAGTTCGAAGGATTCGAGCCGTACGACGGTCCACTTACGCTGCGCCGCGGCGCGATGAATCAGAACGTCACGCTCAAGATCGCTGGTTTCAAAGAGGAAGTGGTGGTGAGCGACACCACGGCCACCGACGATCGTCGCGGCAACTCGTTGAGCACCACGCTCGAGCAGAGCGAGATAGAAGAGCTGCCCGAAGATCCCGACGAGCTCGCCGACGTGCTGACGGCGCTGGCCGGCGGATCGGGCGCCGTGTTTCAGGTGAACGGATTCCGCGGCGGACGCCTGCCGTCGCGCGACGAGATTCGACAGATCCGCTTCCGGACGAATTCGTTCTCGGCCGACAACCACGATGCCGGCCGCACGCAGATCGAGATCATCACCCGCCCCAACGTGCGCGAATGGAGCGGCAACGGGTCGTTCAACTATCGCAGCGACGCGATGAACGCACGCAACGCGTTCGCGAGCGCAAAGACGCCCGAAGAGAATCGCAACTTCAACTTCGGCGCCCGTGGCCCCATCGTCAAAGGCAAGACGTCGGTCCGGCTCAATCTCGATGGACGACGCGACTCCCTGGGTGACACAATCGTAGCCATCGACGAACACGGCACTCGGCTTGGCGACTACGTGCGCCGTCCCTCAGAGTCGACCAACTTCACCGGCGGAATCGAGCACGCGCTCACCAAAAACCAGACGCTGCGGTTCGAGTTCAGTGCGCGCGAGAACGCGACCACCAACGCCGGCGTGGGCGGTTTCAATCTGCCGGAGCACGCCTACGACAATTCGGGCAATACCCAACAGCTGCGCGCGCAGGTTCAGGGCGTGTTCAAGAAGACCATGCTGCACGAAGTGCGTCTGCAGGTGAACACACAGGAGAACGCGCAGACGTCGGTCTCCACCGCACCGACGATCATCGTGCTCGATGCGTTCACCCGCGGCGGCGCCGGCATTGCGAATGAAGGATCGTCGCGCACCTTCGAGCTGGCCGAGAACCTCGATGTCAACGTCGGCAAGAAGCAGCAGATGCGCGTCGGCTATCTGCTCGAGGGCGGACGCTACAAGAACTTCGACGCCCGCAATGCCGCCGGCACGTTCACGTTCAGCAGCATCGACGCCTATCTCGCCAGCACGCCGACCACCTTCACGCAGCGCATCGGACAAGTCAACACGTCATTCAACCAGTACAACGTGGGCTTCTATTGGTCGGACGACGTGCGGTTGAACAACAAGCTGTCGTTCGGCGTTGGCGTTCGCAACGAGATGCAGTCGCACATCGACGATCGCCTGAACCTGATGCCGCGCGCCGGCTTCACGTGGACGCCGTGGGGAAACCGCACCAGCATCCGCGGTGGCTACGGTCTGTTCTACGACTGGTACGAGTCGAACCTCTACGACCAGACGCTGCGCGTCAACGGCATTGCGCAGCGCGATCTGCTGATCATCAACCCGGGGTATCCGGATCCGTCCTCTGGGATGACTGCCGATGTGCAGCCCGGTGGCCGTATCCAGGCCAGTTCGAGCCTGAAGATGCCACAGGTGCATCAGGCATCGGTCGGCGTCGAGCGCCAGGTCACGCAGAACTTCAGTTTGCAGGCGAGCTACCAGATGCTCCGCGGGCGGAACCAGTTGCGTTCGGTCAACATCAACGCCCCCACGAATATCGGCACCGACGAGCAGCCGAATTGGGTGAGACCTGACCCGACGGTCGGCAACATCACGCAGTTCGATTCGACGGGACGTTCGCAGAGCGACCGCCTCGAGCTGCGCAGCACGTACCGATTCCCGCGGCGCAACATCTTCATGAACATCAACTACGCGCTGGGCCAGGTGAGAAACCACGCCGACAGCGCCACGTCGCTGCCGGCGAACAACCTCGATCCGAATGCCGAGTGGGGGCCGTCGCGACAGGACATCCGGCACCGTGTTCAGGGTCAGGTGAACGTGCCGCTGTTGCATGGAGTGCGATCGGGGATCAACTTCAATGCGCAGTCGGCGTCGCCCTACACGATCACCACGGGCTTCGATGACAATCGCGATGGCGTCAGCAACGATCGACCGTTCGGCGTCGGCCGCAATACCGCACGCGGACGATCGACGTGGACGATGAATGTGAACATCAACAAGCAGTTTGCGATCGGCGGCGTGCGCGGCAGCCAGCCTGGCGGCAACGGCGGCGGAAACGGCCGCGGCGGTCGTGGCGGCGTCGGCCCTGGCGGTCCGGCTGGTGCGCCGGTCAGCAACCAGGCGAACTTCGCGCAGGGGCAGGGCGGGGGCAATCGGGGAGGCCAGGGCAACGCGCAAGGCGGGCGCCGAGGAAACAACGGCGGCGACGCGCAGACCAACAACAACGGCCGCTACACGATGGAGCTGTTCGTCCGCGCGGACAACGTCCTCAACCGCGTGAACTACGGCGGCTTCAGCGGCAACATGCTGTCGCCATTCTTCGCCCGGCCCACCAGCGCCCAGCAGCCGCGTCGCCTGACCGTTGGAACAGCTTTCCGCTTCTAAGCGGACAGTGTAGGCCGGGCCTGGTTTGTAGGCCCGGCGTGATCCTTCAAATCGCGATCGCTGCGTGTCCCCGTCACGCCGGGCCTCAAAACCAGGCCCGGCCTACACTGTCCGCTTAGAATCTCCTTGTGAACGTCATCGTCGTTGGCGCGGGCGTGATCGGCTGCGCTGTGGCATACGAGCTCACACGGCGCGGCGCCACCGTGCACGTGATCGACAGCCGTCCGCCCGGCCGCGGCGCGACGTTCGCGTCTGCAGGGATCCTCGCTCCCGCCGTCGAAGGCCACAATCCCGACTTGCTGCATCTCACCTCGTGCAGCCTCGCGGCCTACGACGAGTTCATCAGACGCCTTCGACACGACTCGGGCGTCGCCATCGACTACGAGCGGACGGGAACGTTGCAGGTCGCATTCACGAGCGAACAGGCGGCGGTTCTGGCCGAGAGCGCGACCCGATGCGCGGCGGCAGGAATCGTTCACGAGTTGCTCGATACGACCGGCGCTCGTGCGCTCGAACCGAGTGTGTCGCCGGCGGTGATTGCGGCATTGCACGTGCCGACACAGGGATACGTGAGCGCCGAGCAGTTGGTGGCGGCACTCATGCAGGCGGCGGTCGGTCGCGGCGCGACCATCGTGAACGGCCGCGTCGAGCACATCGAGGAGACGCCTCGCGGCGTCGCGGCCATCACCTCGCGCCAACGGCTCGACGCCGACGCCGTGGTGATCGCCACGGGCAGTTGGCCCTTCGACTCGCTTCGCTCGCACAGGGCGGCGCCGACGACTATGGTGGCGCCGGCGGTCAAGCCGATTCGCGGTCAACTGCTGCACCTGCGAGTCGACGAGCCGATCGCATCGTCTGTGCTCTGGGGTCCCGACTGCTACATCGTGTCGTGGCGTAACCGCACCGCGCTGGTCGGCGCGACCGTCGAAGACGTGGGCTTCGACGAATCGGCGACGGTCGAAGGCGTGCGCTCGCTGCTGGCGGCGGCCGTGCAGGTTGCGCCCGCGCTCGATCGCGCCCGATTCCTCGAGGTGCGCGTCGGGCTCCGGCCGAAGACCGCCGACGAGTTGCCGGCGATCGGCCGTTCGTCGACAATGCAGCAGGTGTTCTACGCGACGGGTCTCTATCGCAACGGGATTCTGCTGGCGCCGCTGACCGCCACGATGGTCGCGGACCTCGTGCTCGACACACGGGAGCACCCCGACCTCGCCCGGGTACGACCTGATCGACTCGGACTGTGAGGCTCAAGAAGCTCTACTCATCGCGCGAGGTGGCCGTGATGACGGGGCTCACGGCGCGGCAGCTGCAATGGTGGGATTCGCGCCGACTCTTTGCACCGGCGATCGGCTCGCGCCGTACCGAGGCCGGCGGCTTCACCGAACGCCGCTACACGCCGATCGACGTCCTTGAGCTGCAGGTGCTCTCCGAGCTGCGCCATCGCGGGTTCTCCGTCCCGCAGATTCGCAGGCTGCTGGCGACGCTGCGCGACGTGTTCAACATCCGCCTCTACGAAGCGATTGGCGACGATGGTCCGATGGCGCTGTTCATCAGCGGCGATCAGCTCTACGCGCGCTCGCGCGACGGACAGCTGTATGACATGGACCGACCGACCGAGCCGCTGCTGATGGTGGGAGAGGATCTGCCGATGCGTCCCCTGGCTGCGCGGGAGCGACGACGCAGGCGCGCGAAAGGGACAGTGTAGGCCGGGCCCCTGGTTTCCAAGGCCCGGCAAGCGCATGGTCGCGAATCATTTCGAATCCCGACACTTCCCGCCCTCGCATCTGTTGTTCTCGTTGCACACCATCTCGTAGAGACCCGTCTTGTCCCACTCGGGGTGACGCTTCATCTCCCAGTCGACCGACCACGGCTTGGTGAAGATCTTCGGATCGTCGACCGTGAACTGATAGGCGATCGTGTTGGCGTCGACACGGCGGAGGCGCTCGATGGTGTGGAACGCCTCGGTGTGCATCCGGTACTCCTTCGGGTTGGTGTAGTACCAATCGTCCAACGACCAGCGCTTGTAGTTGCGTCCGTCGATGACGAGCGTGTCGCCTTCCCAGTGTCCGATCGGCTCGCCGTAGAACGTCGGCTCGATGTCGGTCTTGTGCGGCCGGCCGTCGAGCGGAACGATGCGCGTGACGTTCATGAACTCGGTCGACATCACGAGGTGCTGCGGCGTCTGAATGAACTGCACCGGATACGGACCGAGAAACGCCGACGGGAATCCCGACGGCATGCAGAACGCGCGTGGCTCGTCGTGCCGCGGATCGCCGGTACGCGGCTCGTAGAACAGCGCTTCGCCGCCGGGAACGAATGGCGCCATCTTGGCGCGGTTGAACACCGTGGCCGCGCCGCGCGCGCCGGGCTCCTTCGGGTTGTCCCACATGCCGCTGAAGTCCGGCTTGCCGTCAGCGAGTCGTGGAACCTGATTCGAACCGCCCGGCGACGGTGACTGCGCCCACGTGACAAGATTCCACGCGAACGTCCACGTGATCAGCGCCGCGAGCGATCCGACGATCAGGGTGGCAGAGCGCTTCGATGTGGAACGCCTTTTCGACATCACGTCCTCCTCTTAGCGCGGAGTGCGGTCTTCGTTCGAGGCGGTGAACACGCTGCGGCCATCGGCGAACGTCACCTTGCCGCCCGAAGCGTTGTTCGATCCGTCGCGCGCGCGGAAGCCTTCGACAACGATCACGTCGCCAATCTTGAGCGCACTCTTCGGAATCCCGCGGCGCTGCAGCACGCCGGGAGGTCCGCCGGAGAATCCCCAGTTCGTCACCCGACCCTGATCGTCTTTCACGTCGACGAAGAACCAGATGTGCGGATTCGTCCACTCGACCTTCGTCACCGTGCCGCTGATCTTCACCGGCGCGTTGCTGTCGTACTCAGCGGAGAACGAGTGATGCGCGAGCAGGGCCGGCCCGAGGCCGACGAGCAGTCCAAGTGTCATCGCACCGAGCCGCGATGTCATAGGCAGGTCTCCTGGCCGCGCATTGTACTGATTTCAGCGGTGCGGGTGATCGCGCCTATGGCACCGGGCTGAATGTGACCGTGACGGTCATCACCACCGGAATCGGCTGACCGTTGAGCGTCGGCTTCGTGAATCGCCACTGCTTGACTGCGGCCATGGCCGACTGATCGAACAGCGGATCCGACCGCAGCACCTTCACCTCACGAACCAGCCCCTCTTCGTCGATCACGGCTTGCAGGATCACGAGGCCTCCCTTGCGCGCCGCGAGTGCGATCGGCGGGTAGATCGGCGAGACCTCCGCGATTCTTTTCGGCGCCTGCACGATCCCGCCGACAGGTACCGGCTCCTTCGGACGCGGTGGAGTGGGTGGGAGTGGAATCTGGTCAGCCTCCCTCCCGAGCGGATCGCCAAACGGCACACCGACTACTGTTGACGCGACATCATCGATTCGCGGTGGTTCGGCCGGCCGCTCCGGCTGCACGCCATCAGGCTCCGCGATCGGGATCGGATTCGTTGATGGAGTGGCTGCCGCGCGCTGAATCGGCACGGCGGGAGGCGGGGGCATCACCGCGTTCACGATGATGAACTCGGTGGCGCGTCGAGGCTCCGGCAGTTCGTCGGTGGCGAGGGCTGGAGCGATGATCACCGCCGCGATCGCGACAGCGTGCGCGATCACGGAGAAAACGAGCGTGTACTTCCGCATAGGCCTCCTTTGTCGGAAGCCTCGCCGGCGGGCTTGGTGAATGAGACACCGGAACCTCGATAAGGTTCGACGTTCGAGGTTCGAGGTTCGAAGTTCCGGTGCCGGTTCCAGTTCGTGCGCGCTATTGCGCTTCGGTTCGGAAGCGTCCGACGTATGCCGCTTTCGCGACGGTCTTGCCGGCCATCGCTTTGATCAGATCGTCGCGACTCGTCGCTGCGGGCAGATCGAGGTTCGCGTTGAGCGCGTAGAGCTCGAAGACGTAGTGGTGATAGCGCGGACCTGCCGGTGCGCCTGGGCCCATGTATCCCGGCTGGTTCGTGATGTTGTTTCCCTGGACGGATCCTTCGGGAAGCTTGCCTTCAGGAAAGCCGCCGGCCGAGGCGGGGATGTTCCACGCCATCCAATGCAGCACGTCGCCCGTGCCGCCCTGCAGCGCGACGTCGATGTCGTGGAAGATGATCGCGTAGCTCACCGTGCCTTCGGGCGCGCCGGAGAACTTGAACCCCGGCTGAACGCCGCCGCGGCCCGTGAACTTCGCCGGGACGATGCCGCCGTCGGGAAACGCATCTGTCTGCATGAGCAGCGGCGGCAGGTTGAATCCTCCGCGCCCGCCCCGTGCGCCGCCGCCACCGCGTCCGGCGCCGCCGCCGCGCTCCTGCTGCTGCGCCGACATCTCCGCGCCGAGCGCTGTGCCCACCACGATCGCCACGATTGCAAACAACCATCTGCGTCGCATGCCGTCACACTCCTCTCGTTCGAGAGCCGTGATCTTACGTGACTTCGCGCGCGAGTTGAACACAACTGCGCGCGCCGGCACATCCAAAACACCGGCCTCGCGCTCCCGAACGTACCAGGCCACTCCGATAACAGTCGAGTAACGGATTGACTGTCTCGAGGCACGCACATGAGTAGATCCATTCTCGTCCTGGTATTGGTGCTGACCGCCGGCGCGATCGTAGCCGGCGCCCTCGCAATGAGACCCGTCCCGCAAACCAACGCAACCGTGGCAGCGCCACCGCGCCAGACGGCTGTAACGGAACAGCAATGGATCGTCGGTGACGTCGTCGCCGCGATTGCCGGCATCGCTGGGATGGAGCACCCCACGATCGAGGTCGCCTCACCATCCGAAACCCGTTTCATCGTCACGGTCTCGGGTGCGAACGATCCGATGACCCTGGATGTCGTCGAACATCTGTGGACGGCCGACACCTTCGAACCCATTGCGCGCCGCTTGCTGTCGCCCACCTCGTCGCCGTCTTCCAGCACCGCGACGGATCTAAACGCGAGAGCGGTGCTCACCGATCTCACCGTCGATACCTTGCTGAGCGAGAACGTTCGGATCTCGGCCGTTCTCCAGAAAGACGGGCGATCGGCCACGGCGCATGAATCAGCCGCACTCCTCGTTGGTGCGTTCGCGCTTCGTGAGTCGGCGAGCTTCTTCAACGATCTTCGTCCGGCCCTGTCGCGCATGGCCGCGCATCTCGCCGTGGCCAAAGTGCTCCGCGGCTCGGCAGCCGAGAGCCGCGACGGCGCGTATGCGCGGGTGGTGATGACAACGCTGGTCGGCTTGCAGCGGAAGGCGCTGCTGCAGATCGCTGAACTGGAACGAGGCGCGCCGACAGACGCCGAGCGCGCATGGGGTCGCGCGCTTCGCCTACGCAATACTGGCGATTGGCGTGGCATCGATCGCTCGACCACGACGACGAGGCTCGAGAAGTGGGAACACGCGCGCGCAATCAGAACGCGTCACGGCATCAATGCATTTCTCGACTACCTCGAAGGCAGCGACCAGGACGACTCGCTCGAATGGCATCGGATCGTGTTCCAGGACTTGACGAAAGGGTTCAGCGTCGAGGCCGGCCATCGCTTCGTGGACGCGGGCGTCAATCGCGAGTTGGCCGAAGCGGCGATGGTGTGGGCCCGCTATCACGCGAATGCGCAGAGTTCGCAGCAGGGTCTCATCGACGCCCTGAACGATCGGCCCGCGTCGAGTCCGATCGCGCGCGTCGACGGAGACACCGTCGTTCAGGTGCTCGACTGGGGCACATGGGCCGCCTTTCATCAACGCCATCTGTGCGCGACCTTGGCCAGCGTGACGAGCCAGTTGCTCCACCTTGGCGACAACGATGCCGTCGTCAAGACCGAGCACTCGATGGAGGCCACGTTCGGGACGCTCGCGCTGTTCCCGATCGTGGCTCGTTGGGGCGCCCCGAACGCCGAAATCTACCAACATGCGATGGAGCGGGCGCGCCCGCTGGTCGAGACCACTCCGGAGCTCGTGACACACGCGACGATGAATGTCCTGCTGTACAAGCCGGAGTTCACCGTCGACATCAGGCCGTTTCCGCTGCAGGTGGCCTGGTTCACTCCCACCGTGCCGGCGGGAACCGCGCTCGATCTGATCTCGCGATCGCTCAGGCCCGGTTGTCCGCGGCCGCCGACGCGCGCGCAAGCCAAGGTCTGGGCCGTCGAGCAGCCGTACGATCACTGGACGGTTTGGGCCGAAGCCTTCCTGGCGATCGATCGCGGCAGCCCTTCATATGCCGTGGTCCGCAAGGCGTTTGGATCACTGATCGAGTACGACATCGAGGCGCTGGAGGAGTTCAAATACCTCGACATGAGCACGGGCGAGCGATTCGACATCGGCGACCGTCTGTGTCGTTTGTCGGCCGATCACTGCGGAACGCTGGCGTCGTGGATGCTGATCATCGATCGCGAGCGCGACGCGGTAGCTGCCTACGAGCGATGGATCACCGGCGCGCGCGACCGCGTGAACGTCTCGAATGGCGTGACGTGGATCTCTCGGTACTACTTGGATCATGGTCAGAGGGCTCGCGCCGAGGCCATCGCGAAAGAGGCCGCCGACACGGGCTCATATGCCGGCATGGAGACGTATGCCGAGCTGCTCGATCGGACCGGCCGCGGCGACGACGCCGACCCGCTCTATCGACAGATTGCCGTTCGGTACTCGAACGACACGGTACCGCTCGGTGTCTTTCTGTTGCGCCGGGCGTTTCGCACGCACGACCCAGCGCTGGAGGCGAGAGCGGGGGAACTGCTGCGGCCGGATTTTCCCGATGGGTTGCAGCACATAGAACCGCACGCCCTGCCTGTGCGTCCATCCGACGGCGTGATGCTCACCGACTTCGGGCCGAGGGCGTCGAGGATCGGGCTCCGCTCGAACGACGTCATCGTCGCTGTCGACGACTGGCGCGTTCGCACGCCGGACCAATACATGATGGCGTCGCGCTTGCGGTTCGAGGAGCAGATGACGTTCACCGTGTGGCGCGACGGTCGCTTTCAACAGCTCCGTCTCCAGGTGCCGCAGCGGTGGTTTGGCACTCACTTCAGACAGTACGCTGGACCGCCAGAGCGGTAGGCTCGACCGCTGCTTCCCGTGTCGGATACCCGTGCTTGACACGAATCTACGAGAGGCGTATTCGTACCTTGAGCCACATCACTCGAGACGTGGAGGTTCATATGGGGGAACCGCCGGGCTGATGGGGCGCGTCGAAGGCTGACTCTTGATCACGGTCCCCTTTGACGCGCGATTGTTGAGCCGATTGACAATTGAAAGGTTAAGAAAAGTAGATTCTGGCTCCTGCTAGAAAGCGTGTCAGACACGCAAACGCCCGATCCATGAGCGCCCGCTCAGGATCGGGCGTTGTTATTTCGCTTCGTGATCTTCGTGCGCTTCGTGGCTCAATTCGTGCGTTTTTCGTGGCTCAATTCGCCGGTGCGCCCATCACTTTCCCCGTCTTCTCGGTGCACCCGCCCGCAGGCATCTTCATGCCGCAATGAACGATCGGGCCGCCCACCGCGCCCATCGGACGACCGTCGCGGAGCGGATGCAGCGTCACCGTCATGATCGTTCCAGGTGGGAAGCTCTCGACCGTGACGCCGGTGCGCGCCATCGCCGCCGCCGATCCGGTCTCCATACCCCAGACGAGCGGCTTGCCGTTCTGCATCACTGCAGTGCCATTGTCGTTGAGGACTTCGAAGATCAACTGGGCGTGATTGCTGCCGGGAATGAACCGCGTGAGCTTGCCGGTCATCACGCGCGTGACAGCCATGTTGTACATCGCAAAAGAATGATGAGCGAGTGCGGGCGTCGCGCCCATGATGAACGCCGCGGCGGCGGCGAGGCCCGCGATCCAGGTTCGAGTCTTGGTCATAGGTATCAGTTCTCTGGCTTCTTCCAGCCTTGCTCGAAGTGCTTCTCCCAATTCTGCGCCCACGGCCGGCCGAAGTAATCGATGTAGCCCTCATCGACGAATGTGGTCTGTGTGGGACGGCCGTCCGGGCCGTTCACGATCGTGCTCTGCACGCGGCACTCGACGAACGAGTAGCGGTTCTGCTGATCGTCTGCCGCTGCCACTCGTTCCCATGGCGTGACGGTATGCAGTGGGCGCGTGAACGCCTCAGGATCGTAGAACGTCGCATCCACCGTGATCGTCTTGCCGTCGGCGCTCGGCTTGAACACCTCGATCGTTTCCATCTTGTTGCTGAACTCGAACATCGAGTGCGAGAGCGTCCACCCTTGCACGTTCGCCGTCCACGTCACGAGCGTGTTGCCGTTCCAGAAGCCGATCGTCTCGCCGTACCACTGCGGCACTTTCTGCACGTGCGAGCGTCCGATCAGTGCTCTGCGCATCAGGTTGTCGGCAATGCCAGACAGGAACTGCACCTGATACGGCGTCATCATGATCTCGATCGGCCCACCGAGCGTGAACTCTCCCCACCAGCGCATGAACCCTTCCGGGTAGCAGAATGCCGCCATCCACTGCGGCGAGTTGCTCACCGCCTCGTGATAGTTCATCTGCACCATGCGCTTTTGGTACTCCGGTGTGAGCAGCGACAGCATGGTGGCGGCCTGGAGGTTGCGTCCGTAGAGCCACTGATCGGCCTGACCGCGCCGCTGATACCACCCATCCCATTCGGGCAGCGTTTGACGCGTGTGCGTCGTCGGTCCGCCCGCGCTCTTGGCGTCGGCCATCAGGGCCTGGTAGTGCTCGGATGCGGACTTGTAGGGATAGGGGCTGACGATCTTGTCGACCGGGTAGTCGAGATTGCAGTCGCCCCAGTGCGCCACGCGATCGTCGCGCGACCACATGTCGGTGAGCTGCCGCGGCGTGTTGCAGCGCACGTAGCGCTTGTCGGTCCACGACGCGCGATCGAGGTAGAAGTTCTTGGTGGTGAACAAGTCGACTTTCAGCGGCGAGACGCCCGCGGGCGGCGTCGTCGACGAAGGCGCGGCCGCGCCGCGGCCACGTCCGCCGCCGCGGCCGCCACCCTGCTGCGCGATGACGTGATCGCTCAACGCGATGCCGATCGCCACTGCGGTGACGACGCCGATCGCAGCAGCTGTGATTCGTACGGAACTCATGAAGACACACTCCTGGATAAACCCCGATACCCTAACACGGACAGTGTAGGCCTGGCCTGGAGTCGAGGCCCGGCGATCACAACGCGTCGCGCACCCCGATGCTACGATCACACGCGCGTGGCAGGCTATTCCGGCACACCTCTCGCGAAGAAGCTGGGTCTGAAGGAGGACCTCACGGTGCTGCTGTTCGGCGCGCCCGACGGCTACCGCACGCGGCTCGATGCGCCTCGCTCGGTGCGCTTCGTCACCAAGCTGTCGCGCGACGTGAACCTGGTGCAGATCTTCTCGACCAAGCGTCCGCAGCTCGCGCATGCGCTGGCCAGCTATCGTCAGACGCTCGCGACGGATGCGGTCGTCTGGGTCTCGTGGCCGAAGAAGTCGTCGAAGGTTCCGACCGACATCACCGAAGACACGATTCGCGACGTCGCGCTGCCACTCGGCTTCGTCGACGTGAAGGTGTGCGCCGTGGACGACGTGTGGTCGGGATTGAAGCTTGTGGTGCGCAAGGAGCTGCGATGAACGATACGCCGGCGAGGTCTGGTCTCGTATGACGACGTGGATCGAGCAGCGCTGGCAGGATCTTCGCCACGGCGTTCGCCTGCTCGTGAAGGCACCCGGATTTACTGCCATTGCGGTCGTGTCGATTGCGTGCGGCACCGGCGCAAACGTCGCGATCTTCAGCGCCGTCGACGCGCTTCTGCTGCGGCCATTGCCCGTGGCCCGGCCGAGTGAGCTCGTCACGATCGGCTCCGGCGGTCGATCGATGGGAGTGCTGCGGGCAGGAAACGAGACCTCGTACCCCGACTTCGTCGACATGCGCGCCGGGATTCACAGCTTCAGTGGTCTTGTTGCGTACAACGCCCGTCGAGCGGGTGTGAGCACGAACCCGTCGGCGCCTCCTCGCGTTCGGCTCGTCACCTCGGTGACGGGGAACTTCTTCAACGAGCTTGGGATTCCCTTGCGTCTCGGTCGTGCGTTCCTTCCGGAGGAGGATCGTGTTCCCGGCCGCGACGCCGTCGCCGTACTGAGCTACGGCATGTGGCAGCAGACGTTTGCCGGCGACCCGATGGTCATCGGCCGCCGGATCGCCATTGCCGGCACGGTCTTCACCATCGTTGGCGTGGCCGACGAATCGTTCACCGGCCTCGAAACACACCTCTCCGGCGAAACGGTCTACGTGCCCTTCGCGATGTGGTCGCAGGTGATAAACGTGCCGGACAGCGACCCACTGCACGACCGCAGCCTGCGCGTCATGACGGTGAGAGGGCGTCTCGCGGTGGGTGTGTCGCTGACCGAGGCGCGGGCCGAACTGGCGCGCTTCGCCCGTGACCTGGAGCGTGCGTATCCCGACACCAACACGGGGCAGACGCTGACCGCGATCAGCGAGATCCAACGGCGCTTCGAGGCCAATCCACTCGAGTCGGGCCTCACGATCATCACCAGCATCCTCGCGCTGGCGGTACTGTCAGTCGCGTGCGCGAACGTCGCGGGTCTGCTCACCAGTCGCGCGCCGCTGCGCACGCGCGAGCTCGCCGTCCGCCTCGCCGTCGGTGCGGGCCGTGACCGGCTGATCACGCAACTGCTCACCGAAGGCCTGATGATCGCGCTCGCGGGTGGCATCGGCGGGCTCGGCCTCGGCTACGCTGGCATCGTGCTCATTCGTCAGATCCATTTTCCGACCGACATCGTTGCCGTGCCGATCGTCCAGATGGACGAACGGGCGCTCACGTTCAGCCTCGTGGTCGCGCTCGTGAGCGCGCTGCTGTTCGGCGTGGGTCCGGCGCTTCGAGCCACGCGCATCGATCTGTCGAACACGCTGCGCGTCACCGAGGTCGCAGGTGTGCGACGCTGGCGTGTCGGTGGCCGCAGCCAGCTCGTGGCCCTCCAAGTGGCGCTGTCACTCGCGCTGCTGACGGTTGCCGCGGCGTCGCTCCAGGCGTTTACGCGCGTCTTCAACAACGGATCCGGGTTCAGAAACTCGCACATCGCCAAACTCAGCATCGACGCGAGCCAGGCTCGTTACGCTGGCGCGGACGCCGTACGCTTCTTCACGACCGTTGTCGAAGGTGCGCGACGGCTTCCGGGCGCGCTGTCGGCAACTGTGATCTCGGCGATGCCGTACTGGTCAGTCGAGGTCGCGGCCATCGTGCCCGAAGGGTATCGCCTGGCGCCTGGCGTGAAGAGCCTGCAGCTCTTTTCGAATGTTGTCGACGAACAGTACTTCGACACGATGGACATTCCCATCGTTCAGGGCCGCGGGTTCGCATCGACAGACGCTGGCGCGGCGCCCTTCGTCGCGATCGTCAACGAGTCCACGGCGCGTCGCTACTGGCCCGACGGACATGCACTGGGCAGCCGGTTCAAGATGAGTGGTGGCCAGGGGCCGTGGATCTCGATCGTCGGGATCGCAAAGGATTCGACATACCTCTACATCGCAGAGCCCCCTCAGGAGATGGTCTATTTCCCGTTTCGACAACAGCCCCGCAGCAACATGGTGCTGCTCGTCCACACGGTTGGTCCATCACAGGAGCCGTTGTCTGCGATGCAGGCGCTCGTCCGAACAGTGGATCCGCTGGTGCCTGTCTTCGACGCGCAGTCGATGGAGTCGTTCTACGAGGCGCTGGTGACGGGGCTGGGTGGTGTGATCACCAGCATGATCGGCGCCCTCGGTCTCATGGGCATGACGATCACCGTCATCGGGTTGTATGGCCTGGTGTCGTTTGCGGTCAACCGTCGCACTCGCGAGATTGGCATTCGCATCGCCGTCGGCGCGACGTATGGCCGCGTGATGAGGATGATCCTGAGGCAAGGTCTGGCGCCCGCCTGGGTCGGGATGATCGCGGGCCTGCTGCTCAGCGCGGCGGCCGCAAGATTACTGACGTCGTTCGTGCCAACCGATGGAGGCGTCGACCTTCGTGTCCTCTTCCTCGTCGTGCCTGCGCTCGTCACGGTGACGCTGGTGGCCGCGCTGATACCTGCTCGGCGCGCCGCGTTGATCGATCCGACGGTTGCGCTGCGAGAGGACTGACCTGGATGAGCGTCTACGGCGCTCGTCGTACCTCACTGTAGATCACACGGACACCGACATCGGGAGCGGGCAGCGTGCCGGGCAGCCGGCCTCGCGGAAGATCCGCAACGAGCTTTCCACCCTCGTCCTTCACGTCGCGACCCACGCTGTAAACAACATATCCGGCGTCGGTGTGTGTGTACGAAAGCGGCTTGCCCGTAAACGGATCTAACGCCTGCTCGTCACCGACGCTGATCACATCGCTCAACGCCTCGGGAACCGTTCCTCGAGTGCGTCGATATCGTTCGATTGCGATGACCAGTCGCGCGCAGCGGGTTGCGGCGATGGCCTCTGCGATGCGAACGGTCTCGTCGCGCAGGAGCGTGACCTCTCTCGACGCGGCGATGTACGGAAAGACCTCCGGCACGATCGATTTCCGTTCCGGAATTCGGTTCATGGCGCTGATGGCATGTGGCCAGGCCTGTCGGGCCGCTGCAATCGCGTCCGATGCGGTCTGCAATCGCATGACCGCGTGATGGCGGATCACTGGACGCAGCAGCGGACCGATAAACGGGGAATCTCCGTTCCCTCTTCCCTCCCACAAGGAGCGAAGCTCCTTATGCAACCACAGGGCTTGTCCCCGTACTGCACGCTCGAGCGCATCGTTCGCGTACGTCTCGGCCAGCGCACGATCGAGGTCAGAAAGCCAATCGTCGGCAACATGGGTTCGTCCGACCACGATGCCCACATCGGTTGCGATCTCCTGTACCTGCCGCGTCTGCATCAGTTGATCCACGGACCGTTCCTTGTCGAACGCTCGCAGAGAACGCAATCGATCGATCAACACGCCGGCGGCTGCGTCCCCCTGTCCGTTCACGGCCAGGCTCATCGCTTCGAGACCGGCGAGACGATTGATGTCGAGGAGACCCGAGAAACGGTAATTGAAGTCGGTGCCCGGAAAGAACGGCTTGAACTCGAGAGAACGTGCGCGCGCGAGCAGATCGAACGCTGGACGGCCTCGCTCGATCAATCGTGATGCCGCCTCGAGCGCGGGCGGTGCCGGAACACGGCCATGTGCGAGCGCATCGCGGATCGATGTCACGGCGTCGACGATTGGCGCACCCGGCGAGGCTTGTATACCCGCATCGCCAACAAGCGACACGGCAAATATCGCCGCGGCGGCGTAGTACCGGGCAGCACCGTTGTCATAACCCGCAGCGACGATCTGCATCGGAACGGGCTGGCCCGCGACTGAAGCTAGAGCGCGCTCGAGACGACGCGCTTCGATCCCGTCCCAGATCTGCCACGCCGCGATGAACAGCAGCACGGGCGTCACCCAGATGGCGATGCGGCGGATCGCCGGTCGCAGGCGGACCGGCGTCAGTTCTCGCGCCATCGGTCCTCTGCGAACGCGTCACGCGCATCGGGTTTCGGTGATTGGGGCACGACCAACTCGGCGTAAGCGGCCGCATCGTCATCGCCGCCCAGCGTTTCCGTGACGAACTCGACCTCGCGCGCGCGGATCGGATCGCGCGGCGACTCGGCCATCGCGAGATGAATGCCGATCCAGATCGTCAGCACCGCGGCGGCGGCCGCGGGGCCCAAGACCCACTCGAATCGGCCTGGCACGTCGACGGTCGTAGCCACGATCGCCGATCGGAGCTCACCCGGCGGACCAACGATGGCGTATCGCCGCAGCGCGCGCTCGAGGTCGTCGTCGCTCAGCATGACTGATCGCTCGCCGACAGCGTGCGGCGGAGCGCCTCGAGGGCGTAGCGGTAGCGGCTCCCCGCGGTGTTGATGCTGATCGCGCAGCGATCGGCGATCTCCTGAAAGGTCATGCCTTCGAACACCTTGAGGTACACGACCTCGCGTTGCTCGGCTGGCAGCCGCTTCAGCGCATCGTCGATCAGCATCCGTTCTTCCTCATTCGCGTCTGGTGCCGCAGGTTCGATGAGCGACACCTCATTCGGTTCGCGGCGCGTCCTTCGTCGGCGTAGCGCGCTGTAGCACGTGTTGCGCAGCGTGACCGCCAGATAGCCGAACGACACGTGAGCATCTGGTGTGCGGCGAAGCGCACGCGCCAGCTGCACGAAGGTATCGTGCAGCGCGTCCTCGGCCGCCGCACGATCGTCGGCGAGCAGCATAACCGCGTAGCGGTACAGTCGCGCGCCGTGCGCCGTGTACAGCGCAGCAATGGTCTCGTTGGTCACGAAAGCCGGACACTACGCTACCTGGAGCCGGGCCGCCTGAAGGCGGCCCCTACGTACGACGGCCGCTACTTGGACCCGGGCCGCCTGAAGGCGGCCCCTACGAACGACGGCATCTAGTATGAGAACGCGCGTGGGTTGGCTTTTTGTCTAACCAGCAAAGCGAGCTCGCACGCCCAGCCCAGCTGGCCCTCGCCCGCGAGCGCGGCGAGCCCGCACGTGTGGCAGCGTCAGCTCTGACCGGCGCGGCGGAGCGCGTTCTCCACGCCGTCTTTGGTCATCGGATGGTAGCCGTCGCGCGCCTGGTCGTAGATCTTCGCGGCCAGCGCTTTTCCGTCCGGCGTCGCCGCTAGATCGCGATAGAGCGGCACGATCAGCTTCCGTCGACCGATGCGCACCATGTAGCGCTCCATCGCCGGATACGCCGCCGTGTAGTGATTGGCGATCGCGAGGCGATACCAGACGTGCGCGATCTCGGCGTTCTGTGACTCGGTCAGCGTGAACTGCCGATCGAGCGCGGACAGCTGCTTTGCATCCATCTTGCGGGGCAGCGAATCCACGAAGTGAATCCATTCCTGCGTCGACCACGCCGAGGCGCTCATGGCCAGCGCGTCGATCGATCCGCCGCCAAGCCAGGTGTTACGGGCCTGCTCGACCTTCATGAACGCATCGGACTGCGGCAGGACGGCGAACGCCGGAACGCCGTCGGTATGCAGCCACTCCTGGATCTGTGCGTCGGTCACGACATCAGGCCGCGTCGCCAGTAGATGCGCTTTCAGAAACACGACGAACTCCTGCGTGGTCGCGCTCTTGAACGCATGCTCGTCGAACCACTGGCGAAGAAACCGATCGAAGGCATCGCGCCCGACCTTGGCTTCGAGGAACGTCAGAAACAGCGAGCCCTGCTCGTACGGCACTCGTGACGAGGCGTCATCCGGATCGCGTCCCTTGAGATCGGGCAGCAGCGTCTTGTCGCCGGGCTGCTCCGCGACGGCGCGATCCTCCTTGAGATCGTTGACGCCAATCGCTGCCTCCATCTGGGCGAACGGGCGTCCGTACATCTGCTCGACGATGCGCCGCTCGAGGTATGTGGTGAAGCCTTCGTTCAGCCAGAAGTCGGTCCAGGTCGCGTTGGTGACGAGATTCCCCGACCACGAATGCGCGAGCTCGTGCGCCACCAGCGACACGAGCGACTTGTCGCCGACGATCACGGTGGGAGTGGCGAACGTGAGTCGCGGGTTCTCCATACCGCCGAAGGGGAACGACGGCGGCAGCACCAGCAGATCGTAGCGGCCCCACCGATAGCGTCCGTAGAGCGACTCCGTCGTCTGGATCATCTTCTCGGTGTCGGCGAATTCGCGTGCGGCTGCTTCGACGACCGATGGCTCGGCCCATACACCGGTTCGATCGCTCATCGACTTGAATGTGAGGTCGCCAATCGCCAGCGCGATCAGATACGACGGGATCGGCTGCGGCATGCGGAAGTGAAAGACGCCGCTGCCGGTCTCGCCCGCGGTCATCTCCGCCGCCATCACCGCAACGAGTTCCATCGGCGTGTGGATGGTGGCATCGTAGGTGATGCGCACGCCGGGCAGGTCCTGCAACGGCACGAACGATCGCGCCTGAATCGCCTGCGCCTGGCTGAAGAGGAATGGCTGTTTCTTGCCGGCGGTCTGCGCTGGCGTGAGCCACTGCAGACCCTTCGCCGATGGAGACGACGAGTACGTGATGCGGACGCGCTCGGCCGCCGGCGGCATCGTCACGTGGAGCGCGCTGCCGAATGCGGGTGTTGCCGAATCAAGTCGATAGGCGGTGCTCGCCCATCCGCCGCTGGCCGCGGCAGTCTCGACGCCGCGGATCGTGAGGTCGCGCGTATCGAGCACCAGGTCGGCCGCTTTCGAGTCGCGGCGATCGAGCTGCAGCTCCGCAGTGCCCGACAGCGTCTTCGCGGCGAAATCGGCCGTGAGGTCGAGCACCAGATGTTTGGTGACGAATGCCTCGGTGTTGGCGTAGCTCGAGGGATCGCGCGGATTCGATGCGGATGCGGGTGCGGCCACGGGCTTCTGATCGGGCCTCTGATTGCAAGAGGCTGCGAGAATAATAGCCGCACCGAGCCCGGCGAGACGCCTGCTGATCGACGACATGGCGATGCTGCCTTCCTATCTGAATTATAGGAGCGCACCCCAATCACCAATCACAAATCATCAATTCTCCGAGGGCCTTTCCACGCTGTCGACGACGATCACATCGGTCGGCACGCGCCGCGGATCGAGCTTGAGGCCGAGCTGCTCCTGCACCGCGGTGAAGATCGACGGTAAGTCGGCAGGCGTAGGAACCGGGAATGGGGTGGACGATTCCGGCTGGAACGTCAGATCGAAATCGTACGGACCAGTGAGGCTCGTTCGATCCACGACAGGTCGGCGAATCGTGCGTGACAGCATCGTTGCAAACTGCTCGAAGCTGATCGAGCGCGCCGAGAACCAGTAGGGCCCCATGGCGGCGCCGCACTTCGACAGCGCAGTTCCCGCTGTGAGGGGAAGGACCACGCCGCCAGGCGGCGGTGGTGGTGGCGGCGGCGGAGTGGGAATGCCCGCCGGCGCCCGCAGCGGTGCGCAGTCGGCGCCGGACGGCCGTCGGTCGTTGGTGTTGCCGCGCACGGCCACGAGGCTGAATCCCTGCAGGTCGCGTTTCTCCGTGTGCGTCTTCAGCTTGAACCGATCGGCGAGCATCGCACGCATCATCACGCGGGCGTCTTCCGCGGTGATGCCCGGACCGGTGGCCGCTTCGATCGCAAAGCGCTCCGACTCGATCCACGCGGGACCGCCGGAGATCTGAATCTCCTCGACCAGGTTCGCCAGGCGAATCAAATCGCGCACAGTCGTATTCGGGGCGATGAAACGATCGCCGCGCACGAGCACGATGGGCAGCGCATCGCGAGGAGGGTTGCGGCGGATCGACGTCGCCTCGAACGTACGCGACGGCGGCGTTTGCGTGCGCACGATCGGCGTGGTCGATGCAGCGATCGCGATCGCTAGCGCGACGAACGCGGCGCGGGATGGATGACGATCGTCCATGACGTTCTCCTGATGACGCGCGGCGGTGGCGGCGGCGGTGGAGGTGGCGGCGGATAGACGTGAACTTCCTTTATCAGCGGCACCGGCGCCGGAAGGTCGACTGGCGCCGTGACCGCGTAGACCCAGAGCGCCGTTGCGACAACGGCCGCGGTGCCGACGCTAATGGCCGCGCGCATCGGCGTGGGACCGACGATGACATGCGATGCGCGCCAGCTCACATCGTCGGGGATGCCCGCGATGAATCGAGTCAGGACATGGAGCGCGGGCGCCACGCTGCGATTGCGCTCGCGATCGTGGATGTACTCCCACAGATCGGAGTCGATCTCGGCGCGCCGCGTGTCGCGCGCGAGCGCGGGCAGACGCCAGGTGTAGAGGAGCGTCCACGCGCGCACGATCGCGCTCGACGCGTGCAATGGAGTCATGCCGGCAACGGCCGCCTTCGCCGCGCGCGGGCTGGTTTCTCGGTCGACGCTTTTCGCGAGTCTTCGATTGCGGCTTCGCCGGCCGGTGTCAGCGTGTACAACCTGCGGCCCGGACGGTTCTCGCGCGCGGGTACTTCGGGATCCTCCCATCGACTCTGCAGCAGGCCCATGCTTTCGAGCCGGCCGAGCGCGCGATAGAGCGTGCCGTAGGCGGTGAGAAGTTTCTGATCGGCGACGTCGCTCAAACGTTTGGCGATCTCGTAGCCGTGGAATTCACGGGTACCGCGGACCAGCAGATCGGCAGCACAGGTGCAGATCGCGATCTCGAGAGGGACGAGTCCACCGGGCTTTCGGCGCATGGTCGCGCAGTATGAGCAGATATATGCGCATTGTCAATAGGCATATATCTGCCCATTCAAAACGTGCAAATACTGGCCCCTGGCGCAGCCCAGCCATTGCGGCGTCAGGCGCACAACTGGCTCTCTCAGCCCCATAAGATCGGAGGATGGCTCACCGTCAGTCGCCGTCCGTCATCTTTCATCAGCTTCATGAGTCGGGCTGCTTCGTCATGCCCAACCCCTGGGACGTCGGGAGCGCACGTGCGCTCGCTCGTCTCGGCTTCCCGGCGCTCGCGACCACGAGCGCCGGCTTCGCGTGGTCGATCGGCCAGAGCGACCAGCAGGTGTCCCTCGAGCACGTGCTCGCGCACTTGACCGCCATGACCGCTGCCGTCGACATTCCATTCAACGCCGATTTCGAAGGCGGGTATGCGATCGAACCCGAAGGCGTGGCCGCGAATGTGTCGCGAGCCGTCGCCACCGGGATCGCCGGGCTTTCGATCGAGGACTCGACCGGCAATGCTGCCAATCCGCTGTTCGAGCGTGCGCTCGCCATCGAGCGCATCCGCGCCGCGCGGCGCGCGATCGATCAGAGCGGATCCGGTGTGCTCTTGACTGGCCGCTCGGAAGGCTTCATCAGCGGACGCCCGGATCTCACGGAGACGATCGCGCGGCTGACCGCGTACGCAGAGGCCGGCGCCGATTGCTTGTATGCGCCCGGAATCAAATCGCTCGACGACATCGCGGCGGTGATCAAGGCTGTGGCGCCGAAGCCGGTGAACGTGCTCGTGCACGCGCCGTTTGCGACCGTGGCGCAGATCGCGGATCTCGGTGCGCGCCGAATCAGCGTCGGCGGCGCGCTCGCGCGAACCGCGTGGACCGGATTCCTCGACGCCGCTCAGGAGATCGCCAGCAGCGGAACGTTCTCGAGTTTCGGGAAGGCACGCCCCGGGACGGAGATGAACGGGATGTTCTCTGTGACGTAGAGGCGGGTCTTCCGCCTTCGCGTAAAGCTTCGGCGGACCCGCCTATCACCGAATTGGAAAAATCTTCTCGAGGTCGTCTGCGGGGCGGGCGATCACGTGCACGCCGATCAACTCACCCACACGACGCGCGGCCGCGGCGCCCGCATCAGTGGCCGCTTTCACCGAGCCGACATCGCCGCGAATCAGCGCGGTGACCAGACCCGCATCCACCTTCTGCCAGCTGACGAGAACGACGTTCGCCGTCTTCAGCATGGCATCGGCCGCTTCGATCATGCCGACGAGGCCGCGGGTCTCGATCATGCCGAGCGCGTCGCCGATGTCTGCTTTGGGGTCGGGACTCATGTGCCGCGCGTCATCTTACCACCCCTCGCGCCGCTTCAACTCCGTGATGTGCGCCAGGTGATGGTGCGAGTGCCACGCGTAGTTCTGCAGATGATGGTCGAGCGTCAACTCCGCACCGAGCTCGGGATGCACGAACGTGCGCGAGAACTGCGTGGTGTCCATGCCTCTGTAGACAGCGACCCACCGTGCGTGGATGCCATCGAGCAGCGACAGCGAAATCGCAATCGGCAGACGCATGTCGGCCAGCGTGGCCCACGCGTTCTCGTCGTACGGCTTGATCGTGGGGGCGTTCTCGGTGAGCGCCAGCTTCACGCGAATGAAGCCGTTCATGTGGCTGTCGGCCACGTGATGCACCACTTGTCTCACCGTCCAGCCGCCGGGTCGATACGCCGTATCGAGCTGCCGGTCGTCGAGACCGGTCACCGCCTCGCGCATGCGCGCGGGCAGGCCGGCAATGGCGTCGATCGCCGCATCGCGCAGTTCCTGCGTGAGCGGCATGACCGCCTTGAAGCGTCCGATGGGATAGCGCA